>Ga0187848_10002033_pt1 | contig 16510 bp, 16 predicted proteins | sample June2016WEW_4_40_FD_132424 | JGI IMG/M metagenome (GOLD analysis project Ga0187848, IMG submission 132424) | Peatland microbial communities from SPRUCE experiment site at the Marcell Experimental Forest, Minnesota, USA - June2016WEW_4_40 | ecosystem: Environmental > Terrestrial > Soil >... | reverse complement strand
TGCCGTCGCTCTCGTAGACCGGGATGGAGATGTTCCGGTTCTTCGAGGCTGCGTCCCAAGCCAGGGCTTGGGCAGGTGAATGCACCACGTAGTTGCCTGACGCGCAGTTGATGTCGCTGGCCTTGACGTAGCCCTGGACCTTGCCTTGATCGATTGACACGGCGACAAGGTCGGGGGTGCCGTTCTGGTTCGTCACGCCATAGGTTTGACCGCTTGCGTTGGTGCCCCACGAGGTCGTGACGCGGTTCACGTACACGGCTTGAAGTCTCCACGACGCGTTCGCGCTGGTGTCGATGGTCACCGTGTGTTGGCCAGGTTGGAGCGGAATGACCCCCGTACTTTGTCCGAAGGAACCAGCGGCGCTCGACAAGGGGGGAGAGCAGGTCATGCTCGACCCGTCCGGAAACTCGAACGTGCCCACCGATAGGCAGGTCAGGGTGAGCGAGACATTCGTCGCGGTGGCTGGCGCGGGTCCGAGGTCGATAGTCGCGGACCCCGTGCGGGTGACGACGATGATGTTGCCGAGTTGGGTGTCCAACGGCGCGCCTGGTAGGGAGAAGACTCCTGCGGCTAGCGCGGCCCCACCACCGACGACGATGGTCCCGGCGCACACGCCGATACCCAGGCGCCACTGCCAGCGACGGCGCAGGCGAGGAGTGCGCTCGACATTCGCGATCAGGACCTCGCGCAGTGCCGAGGCGAAGACCGGGTCCATCTCCCGGGTGTTCATCGGAGCATCTCCTTGGTCGTGTCGTCTCGTTCTCCGGGCTGCGAGGCTTCCAGTGCCGAGGCCATTCGAGCTCGGGCACGATGAAGTCGCGTTCGCGCTGCGCCCTCGGAGATGCCAAGAGCGGTTGCCGCTTGGGTAGGTGAATAGTGTTCGAACGCGGTGAGCGTGATGAGCGCGGCGTCCGATTTCGCGAGGGAGTTGAGCGCCTGTCTCAACTGCTCGGCGACGACGACCTCCTCGATGTGCTCGATCGCGACATCTCCAGCACCACGGGCGTCATCGGAGCGCGGGAGCGCGTCGATCAACGCTCGATAGTGTCGCAGGCCGCGGGCATGATTACGCGCAAGGTTGGTCGTGGTGACCAAAAGCCACGGCAGCACGGTTCCATCGACGACTCGTACCGACTTCCGCCGACGCCAGAGCTCGAGGAATGCGCCGGCCGTGACGTCTTCCGCGTCGTGCACATTCCCAGTCATCCGGAGCGCGTGGCGATACACGCGGTCCCGGTGGCAATCGAAGACCGCGGCGAAACCGTCGCTATCGCCCCGAAGCGCAGCAGTCCAGGACGTGTGCTCCTCCGGAAACAACCTCACTGACCGTAATGTCCGCACCGGGTGCAGCGTTACACGAACTCACAAGTCGGAGTCGCCTCGGCCCCGGAGGTTGGTTCACGTGCCACATGACTCGCCGGGCTGGGGAAGCAGGGTGATCCGCAGACAACTGCCCTTCTCGCGTGATCCAGCCGAGCCACTGCCAAGACCAGAGTCCACGCCGAACGGATCCGAAGGGTGAGTCGTGTCCTGTGACGCCAGCAAAAACTGCATGGCAATGCTCTCGACCATGAATCGAGGGCGAGTACTTCGGAGTCAAAGCTGATAATCGCGATCTGACAGAGCTGACCAGCGGAGAACTGGCTCACCGCCTCTGCGGTGTGCAAGCTCGGCGCGATCAGCTTGGAGGCCCGCCTTCTAATGCCCTTGACGTGCGCCGGACAGGATGCTGCACCGAACACGTCACAGCCCAACATCACCCGCGGCCGATCGATCGAAGTGCGCCCGTCGCGCCACGCTCCAGCGCTGCAGTCTGACGAGGGTCAAGCAGATCAACACGAGGCCGATGCCAAGTTCCCACGCTGCGTGTGCGGCAGGATCCGAGCTACCCGTCGCCACCGCGCGCCCCGTGTGAACGCCCGCCACGAACAAGCCCGCCACGAGCAGGACCCCAAGAGCGACCGCCCCGCCGAGATGGCTGCCGAGCCAGGCAGCGGTCGTGAGCGAGACGCCAGCTGCGAGCACGAGCACGGCGAGAGTCGCTTCGAGGACTGGCCATGGCGTGCCGCCGGGCCAGTACTGGGCCGTCAAAGTCAGGGCGCCTGTGCTGAGGGTCAGCCATACCAGGGTGCGCAGGGCTGCCGCCCGGCGGTAGGTGCGCGGTGTCGTGGCGAGCAGCGTCAGTGGCGGATCGACGTCGTCGGAGACGAGCCAGGCAGACTGCAGTCCGAGGACTGCAGCCGCAACCTGCATGAGGTCGATCTCGGTGCTAGCACCGAAGCGAGGGCCGAAATGATCGGTCACGGCGAGCCAGCAGGCGGCAATTGCTCCCAGGAGCAGCCACGGGACCGGACGGAGCCTGTACCGCAGCAGTGTCATCCGAGCGCGTGCTCGAGATCGCTCGGAGTCAGCGTGGCGTCTATCAGCCGGGGGAGGAGCGGACGCAGAGCTGCCACCACGCGCGATTCCTGATCTCGGTCGAGGAACAACGCGACTCGGATGTCCGCCCGCGTCCAGGACAGGCCGCTGTCGGTGGGGGAGAGCACCCCACCCGACTGGGGGGTGCAAGGCAGATTCGCGAAGCAGCTCACACCGGCGGGTGCCGAGACGAGCGCGGCCTTCGCGGCACTTGCGGTGACGAGGCCGGAGCGGATCGCCAGCCAGAGCGTGACGCCACCGACCGCAGGGACGTCGACGGGACCGAGATCGCTCTCCTTGCCTGGAAAGACACAGGATATGAGGTAGGCGGGATCGAACCGCTCACCGTAGGCGATCATGGATTCGTCGATGGCAATCTTCCCCGCTCCGGCAAAGCAGGAGTTCGTGTCGACCGGGACCATGCGGACGGTGACCGGCCTACCGAAGAGCCCTGCGAGCACGGGGGCCTGTGATCGCATCGCGGCCAACAAACGACGGGCCGGTAGAAGTCCGTAGTCCCGGTAGACGCAGACGCTGAGCGAGCGGTCCGCCGCGCACGAAACAGGGGCGTGATCGTGAAACCAGGCCGTTACGTCGCACGGCGTCGCTCCTCGTGGGGCGTTGGCGAGAGGGGAGTTGCCGATCCACGAGCAGTCGAAGCCGATGTTGTCGGGAACCGAGTAGTACTCCGGCGCCCAAGTGGCGCGACTCGGGCTTGCGACGGCGTAACTGTCGGGCTTGGCCTGTAGGCCCGCACCTATGCACACTGCTGCGGCCAGTCCGAGGACGCCGATGCTGAGCGCCACGCGGTGGCGCTCGGGCTGCTCGGGCCCGCGTCGAAGTGGCAGCCCGAGGACGGCGCCGCCGGTCAACAACAGCAGCGCCACCAGGTACACGATGTGCTCGGGGAAGATGTTCGGTAGGAAACCGAGATCGGCCGACCAGTTAGGAGCCGGTGGCGTGGGCAGCAGCCACTCGATCGACGGCCTGAGGACGCTCGTGCCCTGCCACACCGACAGATAGAAGCTGCCTCCGACGTAGACGATCGGGACGAAGAGGGAGAACGCAGCCGGTAGCGAGCTCCCCACGGCGTAGCCGATCCACGACGCCAGCGTCGTGCCCAGACAGCCGTCGAGGAGGATGAGCCAATCGATTGACCCCCGGGCACCGGATGTCGCCTCCACGACAAGCACAGCACCGAACAGAAAGGCGATGGCGATCGACGAGGCGAGTGCCAGGGCGCCGAGTCGCGCCGCTCGGATCCCGGCGCGACTGGTCGGAGTGACCACGAGCAGCTCCTCGGCTCCGCACCGGCGGTCGCGCCGTCCGAGGAAGGCCCCCGCCAACATGGCGAAGCCGGCGAGTACGAGCCATCCGCTCGGCATGAGGAGAAAACTTAGGAAATCAATGCGGAGCCCGCCGACGGGGAGGTTGGCGATCCCGATGTTCGCTTGCCTGTAGGTGAGACCTGCCGAACCGGTGAGCAGCGGCCACACCGAGCCCGCCGCTCCGAGGGATACGAGCGTGCCGCCTAGAGCGCCAATCCACAACATGGCAGACGTCCCCAGTTTCGCGGACTCGACGCGTGTGAGCGTCGTGAGGACGCGACCACGTGCGGGCGGGCGACCGCGATTGAGCGATGCGAGCTCGGTGCTGAGCGTGCTCATCGCAGCTGCGCGTCCGCCGGTGCGCAGTTCGTCACGAGGAGGTAGGCGTCCTCGAGGGTCGGCTCTATTCCGACCGCGGACGGCGTGGGGCGGGGACCGATGACCCGCAAGGCCCCCTCCTCGGTCCGCCACGACAACAGGGCCGAATCGGGCACCGCGTCCGCGAGCCAGACCATGCCGGCGGCCCGCTCGCGCAGCTGCGCCGGCTGGCCCTGGAAGAGCACCTGGCCCTGCCAGAGAACCACCACGTTCGTGCACACCGCGGCGATGTCCTCTACGAGGTGGGTGCTGAGCACCACCGTTCGGTCCGCGGACAGGCCCGTGATGAGCTGGCGGAACCTCATACGCTGCTCGGGGTCGAGCCCGCCCGTAGGCTCGTCGAGCAGCAGCAGTTCCGGGTCGGCGACTATCGCCTGTGCGATGCCGACACGGCGCCGCATGCCGCCCGACAGGGTCTTGATCCTTTTCCCGGCGACCTCGGGGAGCCCGACGGCGTCGATGGCAGCTCGGACACGACGGTGCCGGTCCGCCCGGTCGTCCAGCTCCTTCAGGACGGCGATGTAGTCGACGAGCTGGAAGACGGTGAAGCGCGGGTAGTAACCGACCTCTTGGGGGAGATAGCCGAGGCGTCGGCGGGCTTCTGTACGCCCGTGGGGAGTCGACAGGTCCCAGCTCCCCTCCTTGATGCTGCCCTTCGACGGGGCGAGAGCGGTGGACAGGATGCGGAGCAGCGTCGTCTTCCCGGCACCGTTCGGGCCGAGTATGCCTGTGATGCCCGGCTCGAGAGTGAGCTCGAGGTCGCGAAGGACCTTCGCGGAGCCGAACGAGCGGGAGAGATTCTCGACGACCACTCTCATCGCGGCGGTACCTCCTCGTTAGGAGTCATCACAACCCGGCCTGGGGAAGGAGGAAGACGCGCTCGTGCCGAATCCAATGGACGAGGAGGACGCCAAGTCCGAGAGCGGCGACTCCGTAGCAGAGCTGGGCCGGGGCGCCCCACAGGGCCGACGTCGCACGCAGGCCAGCACTGCTCACGGCGAGGACCGTGCTGACCCAGATGACGAGACCGGCACCGACTCCGACGACGGGTCGCGTGCGGGCGGCGACCACGGCCGAGAGCAGCGAGACGGCGGCCATGGAGGGGAACCAGGCCAAGGCGGCCCCCGGGCCGCCGGATAGGCCGGAGGCCACGGCGATCACCACGGAGTTGACAGCCATCACCGCCCCCATCCGGGCGAGCAGAGCAACGGTCCTAGAAGCCGGCGTCACCTGGGTCAGCTCGAAGAGAGGGTCGACACGTGGGCCGTAGCAGAAGGCGACTGCCGCTGCGACGACGCACGGCGCGAGGAGCAACAAGGGAGGCACGGAGGCGCCCACGTCTCCACGACCGTGCAGGGCGCCGACCAGGGCGGCGAGCGAGATGACGACGACCGAGCATGCGAGCCAGGATCCTCGTAGCGCCGGGGTGGCTGTGACCGAACGCGCCAGCCACACAGGCAGGCGGAGTCGATCGAGTACCCGCTCAAGCAAGGTTGCTCGAGGCGCATGCAGCTCGGCCAGCACGCCCCCGAACACTCGGTCGAGATCGACTGAAAGCTCCTGGGCTACGAACTGCTCGCAATCTGCGCACCGAGCGAGATGTTCCAGCACCTGCGGCGCCGGGACGACACCGGCTTGGATCTGGCGGAGCGCCGCCAGTGGATGAGTGGGATCGAGGTGGTAACTCACTGGCCACCCAGTTCCTCGCGCAACCGGGCCCGGGCCCGGAACAGCCGGCTCTTCACCGTTCCGGGCGCCACGTGAGCAACCTGCGCCGCGTGTGACACCGACATGCCGTCGAAGTGGACAGCCTCGACGGCGATCCGCTGGTCGCCGGGAAGGTTCGCGACCGCTCGACGGAGCCGACCGGCGTCGTCGAGCGACTCGACCACCTGCGAAGGATCGTCGGCGGGTTCTGCGCCTCGCCCAGCGTCCCAGACTGGTGGCATGACGACATGACGCCGCTCTCGGCGCACCGCGCTCGCGAGCCTTCGCCTCGCGATGCCCCACAGCCAGGCGCCGACCTCCCCGTCAGCTCGAAACGAAGCGGCCGATCGCCACACCCCGAGAAAGGTGTCCTGGAGCACCTCCTCTGCTAGCTCACGAGACGCGGTGGCCGCCCAAACGCGGCCAGACAGCCAGCCGGCGTGACGGCGGTACAGCGCCGCCAGGGCCTCCTCGTTCCCGAACGCGATCTCTCCCACGAGCTCCTCGTCAGTCATCGCTCTGATGACCTTCTGTCGCTCGTCGCGCCTCATCGGTTCCCAGCCTCTCGCGAATTGCCGATTCGGTCCTGGCGCAGTGCAGTATCGAGACGGTACCCATCGACGGGTGCCGCGGTAGACGTGATGGAGATGGCGTGATACTCTTTAGCTATGGATATAGATAAAGAGGTATGCGAGCCTGAGGCGCCGGTCCCGTCGATGGTGTTCCGCCTCGAGCCACGCTCTGGCGTCCCGACGTACCTTCAGCTCGTCCATCAGGTCGAGCACGCTTTGCGCCTCGGTTACCTGATTCACGGAGACCAGCTGCCACGGGTGAAGGACGTCGTCGCCTCGCTCTCGATCAACCCCAACACCGTGCTCAAGGCCTACCGCGATCTCGAGCAGAAGGGGCTGACCATCGGACGCCCAGGACAAGGCACCTTCATAGCGGCCTCTCCCGAGACGGTGGGCCTGGAACAGCTGACATCTCTCCGGCGCAGCCTCGCTGCCGGCTGGCTCAAGCAAGCCGCTGACGCAGGCCTCGACGAGCAGGGGACCATCGCGCTCTTCATGGCAGCGTTGCGGGATTTTCGTGACCGCCCCGCCGAGAGTCGTCCCGCCCGCCGCGACGGACGGCAACGGCGGGTGGGGGCGGCATGAACGTCGTCGAGACTTCAGGGCTCGCGAAGCGCTATCGCAGGACCTGGGCCCTTCGTGACTGCAATCTCGCTGTGCCCGCTGGTCGCATCGTCGCCCTCGTAGGACCGAACGGGGCCGGCAAGACGACGTTGCTGCATTGCGCCGTCGGGCTCTGCACCGCGACGAACGGGAACATCACGGTGCTCGGAGACCTTGCGGCCGGCTCTCTCGAGGCTCTCGAGCGCGTCGCCTTCGTCGCCCAGGATGCACCGCTGCACAAGTACCTGTCTGTCCGGTCCATGGTGGCGGTGGCCCGCAACTTGAACTCACGCTTTGACCAAGCTCAGGCTGAAGAACGCTTGCGTGGACTGGAGATCCCACAGGACCGCAAGGTCGGCAAGCTGTCCGGTGGCCAGGAGGCCCAGCTCGCTTTGACATTGGCGCTCGCGCGCGGTCCCGACCTCCTCGTGCTGGACGAGCCGCTGGCACGGCTCGACCCGCTCGCGCGCCACGATTTCATGGCACTTGTCATGGCCGCAGTCGCGGCCAGTGGCTTCTCGGTGATCTTCTCCTCCCATGTCGTCTCCGAGCTCGAGCGGTTCGCCGACTACCTGATCGTGCTCGCCAACGGTCGAGTGCAGATGGTGGGAGACATAGACGATCTCCTCGCCTCTCACAAAGTGCTGAGCGGGCCGGCGGAAGAGTCCGATCTCGTGGGCGAGCAGTTCACGGTCGTGCAGACGCGGAAGGCGACCCGGCATGCCGAGATCCTCGTTCGCACGACAGGCGAGTCGCAGCTTCCGAGCGGCTGGGAGTCCGATGACGTCTCGCTCGAAGAGCTCGTCCTCGCCTACCTGCGCGACCCGTCCGCGTCGATGTTGCCCGGTCCGCTCGCGCCCGACGAGCTCGAAGTGGGCGAGGTGGCGCGATGACGACAGTGGCCGTTGCACCCGTGAGTCCACGCCGGCACGAACACCCGGTCCCATGGAAGGCGATGGCACGTGTCACCTGGCTGCAACGCCGATCGACACTGATCGGCCTGCTCGGGGTCTTCGTCGCGTGCGCCGTCGCGATCGTCGTCGGGCAGACAGGCACGCACGCGACATATGCCAGTTTCGTCGCCAACGGGTGTGTCCAGAACCGCTTTCACACACCATGCGGGAACTTCGAGAACTGGTTCGCGGACAACACCGACCTGTTCTCCGCGATGGTCATCGCTCTCCACGTGGTTCCGGTCGTGATCGGAGTCTTCGTCGGGGCACCGCTGTTGTCGCGTGAGCTCGAGTCCGGGACCTTCCGCTTCACCTGGACCCAGGCCGTCGGCCGTTCCCGCGCCGTCGTCACCACCTTGGTGCTCCTTGCCTTGTTCGTCACCGTGGCGACCTGCGTACTCGGCCTTCTTCTCAACTGGTTCGCTCATCCCTTCGAGATCATCGGGATCGAGAGCCAATGGCAGTCCGGTCTCTTCGACACGACGGGCCCGATGCTCGCCGCCTGGACACTGTTCGCCCTGGCCTTCGGCACGTTTCTCGGGGCGTTGATCGGCCGGACGGTTGCCGCGATGGCTGTCACCGCTGCAACCGTCGGGGGACTGCTCGTCGTGTCGTTCGTTTGGCTTGTCGCCCGCCTGGAAGCCATCGGAGCCCTCGCCACGACCCAGCTCATACCAATGGGGCTGAACGTCGGGCAGCTCAACGTGCCGGGCGCCCAGTTCAACGGGCCCGTGGGCAGTTGGCTCGTGCGAGCTTGGTTCACCGGACCGGGCGGAATGCACCTCAGTGCTGCGGCCGCGGACAACGTCATAGGCCGTATGTACAACGGAGCATCCAACGGAAAAGTGGGCCCGTCACGTTGGCTGTCGGTCCACCACTACATCTACTGGGTGAGCTACCAACCGGCGAGCCGCTTCTGGGTCTTTCAGATCATCGCTGCGGCGACCCTAGTAGTCCTGGCTGCACTTCTGGTGTTCGCGACCGTTCGGCTTGTTCGTCGCCGCGCCTGAATCAGCCGAGGCAGTTTGTCGGAGCGGCAAGCCTTGTCTCAGTCGGCCGAGCCGCTCGGCGACGCATCAGGTCGCGCCGGTTCCCGCTCGCGATGACGGCCCTCCTTCAGTGTCGACGCCCGTTCTACGAGAGTCCACGTGCACCGGTCAGAACCAATGAAAGTACGGATGCCCGAAACGCCACACGGTGACGACGACCTTGCCCACGATGTACGACGAAGGCAAGGTGCCCCACATTCGACTGTCGGCGGAGTATCCACGGCAATCACCCATCATGAAATAGTGATCAGGAGGAATATTCGTCGTCGGAATGTTCTCGGCAGCCTCCGCGCATTTCCCGATGAGGCGCGGCAGCCACGGCTCTCTGAGTGGCTTCCCGTTGATGAGAACCGTGGCGCCGCGAGACGAGATGGTCTCTCCTGGCAGCCCGATGACCCTCTTCACAAGGTCCGCGTCTGTCGTACTGGTATCGGCTGGTGTACGACGGAACACGATGATGTCGCCTCGATGAATCGTGTAGCCGACTTTCACGACGATGATTCGATCCCCGATCTGAAGCGTCGGCATCGAACCAGAGGGCACATAGAACGCCTGCAGGACGAACGCCCGTAGTGCGGCTGCGGCGAGCACCGCGAGCAGAACGACGACCACCCATTCGAGAAGGTGGCGCGAATGCCTTGCAAGGACGCCGGTGGCCCGTCCTTTTGCGTTGGGCGTGGCTTCGTTGAGCAATGGGCCGTCCGAGGGCAGTGCGGTTTCCGACGGTGGTGTCTGCACCCACGGCTGTCCATCGGAGGATTGTCCCGCGCTCGCCGGCGCGATTGGCGCGTCGGTCACAGCCTGTTAGTCCTCAGCAACGTTGTGCCCCAAGGTGTTGAGCTGGCGACACCGTGGTCTTGCCGAGGATTCCGCCGTGTCGCCACGTCTCTCCAGGACAAAGGACGCTCACCGAAGCGAAATACCTTTCGCCAGGGTTTGCACGACGTCCAACGAAGACCTGCGCCTTCCCGGTGTAGTGGAGCGGCACGGCGATCGCGTCGATGCACCCTGAGACTCCGCCGACACAAGGGCCTGCTATTTCGCGTAGGACGGCATGCCCGATGGCCTTCTCTGGACCGACTTTGACGGCCAAGATCGAACCAACTCGACTTGGCGAGGACGGCTCCTCTTCGACTTCGATGTTGAAATGGTGCGACCTGAAGACTGACTCCAACTGCCCTACGGCATCGCTGCGGTTCGAGATCACAGCGATGACCTCGCCGCTTGAAGCGGCATTGGCCGGCGTCGAAGAGTCCAAGAGCACGAGCGGGACTCCTATCAGGGTTGCGCCGATCACCAACGCGGCCAATGCGGGGCGAAGACGGCGACTTGGCCTTGTGACCAGCTGTTCGCGGGCCGCGCCCCTCAGATAGCTCCAAGCAACCAAGACGGCCGACCCACCGTCGCGGACGAGCAGCTCGGCGAGTTCTATCGCTTCGTCGCCATGGCGATCCCGCCACTCTTGCGGATAACACCGCACAGCGATCTCGATCATCCGGGCATATCGGTAACTCGACATCAGGCTCCGCCAAGTCCGAGTCGCAACCGACCCACCGCGCTCACGCGCTCCAGTGAGTCGAGGTGGTCACGCAGCGCGATCTCCCCTGCGAAGGTGATCCGATACGGGTGTCGCCTCTCCTCGGCGGGAAGGGCTTGGATCAGCCCGAGACTCTCCAACCGATCGAGCGCTCCGTAGAGAGTTCCGGGTCCGAGCCTCAGTCCAGAGAACTCCTTGATGTCCGAGATCAACGCGTAACCGTGCTTTGGACCATCGGCAAGGCTAGTGAGGATCAGGACCGATGCCTCGCCGGCCCGTCGCAGGACATCTCGTTCCCTCTCGCCATCGTGCCCGCTCCCGGTGACCGCCACATCCACCTCCTAGTACGACGACCAATATATCAGTCACCGTACTAGTGGGCTAACTGGAGAGAGCTGTACGCAAGATCGCTGTAGTCGCGACAGTCCTTCTGACGATGACGGTGGCCGGACCAGGTACAGGATCCCAAGTGTGGGTGACGCGCAACAGGGGCAGCGGATTCAGGTCCCCGGTATCCCCGATGTCCCGGTAGGGGCGGACAGGTGCGTCAGGAGGAGAGTCGTGAACACGGCACTTTCCTAAAGGGGGCTGAGAGAGTCTGCGTTGGGGTTCGCGTCAGGGGGGACATGCACGATCTCGTACTACTACTGGTCACTGGCGCCTGAACTCCTGAGGACAAGGAGGTACTCGACTTTGTCTGAAGCGGTGCCTCGGAGGGCCGGCTCGACCAGTTCCTGCCTGATCGAGATCAGCCACCCGCCGCGGCAAGCACTTTTTCAACTATCGGCCCTGCCGCCTCGGCTCCGGTCTCGCTGCAGGAGATACCTACTTGAGCAGGCAGAACAGCCGCCACGGCAATCTTTGGCGTCTGACCCGTGCCGGCCGGTCCTGTAGCGATCATCCAGTCTGCTGAGCAACCTGATACGCCTGTCTCTGCGGTTCCGGTCTTCGCGGCGACGTCGAGATACGAAGGAAAGACTCCCACTGCGGTGCCGTGTGTCGCGACGCCCAACATGAGGCTCCGAACCGTGTTGGCCGTGCTCGGCGACGTGGCCCTCAACCAGATGTGGGGTTGGTATTGCTCGACGATCTGGCCGGTGTCGCTCACGACGCGCTCCAATAGGTGCGGGGCCATGATCTTTCCCCCGTCGGCGATCGCAGCGGCGACTAGGGCATCTTCGAGGGGAGTTTCTTGCACGTTCTCCTGGCCGATGGCCGAGTAGGCCGTGGCGGGTTTGTTGTCGGCAATGGTCGAGGCGGGAGGGAAGTAGGCGGCGACGGCACCCGGGAGGTCTATGGGTGGCACCTTGTTGAATCCGAAGGCGCTTGCCTCAGTGGCGAGGCTTTGAGCCCCGAGGTCCATCCCGATCTGCGCGTACGCGGTGTCGCACGAGACTTCCAGTGCCGTCGCGAGCGATCCTCCGCAGACTTCACCGGCGTAGTTCTGCAGCGTCTTCGTTGTCTGCGGCAGATGGATGAATGATGTATACGGCCATGCGATCGATGCGATCGACGGGTCGTGGTCGAAGATGGATGCGGTCGTGACGATCTTGAATGTGGAACCCGGTTGAATCAGAAACTGCGTCACGCCGTTCACAAGTGGCGAGGATCCGCTGTTTGGGTCCAAGGAGTTGTAATAGTCATTCGCAGCTCGGGCATTCAGACTCGACATGCCGTTCGGGTTGAACGAGGGGCTGGAGTACATCGCTTCAATGTCCCCCGTCGCGGGATCGATGGCGACCACGGCGCCGCGCAAGTTCCCGACCGCTTGCTCGGCCACCTGCTGAACAGTCGGCGAGATTGTTGTCACGACTGAGTCAATCGTGACCTGCTGAACTAGAAGCCCTTGGAGACCCGAGCCTGATGACTGATGTTCGGTGAGATAGCGGTCGTACTCGTCGTCGAGACCTGTCGTGCTCTCCGCTGTGGCGTCGTAGTAGCCGGTGACGTCGGCGTAGAGCGGGCCATCTGGATAATGACGTTCATAACCCTGCGCGGTGTGGATGGACTCGGCGAGAACGGTGCCGTCACTAGCCAGGAGTTCGCCTCTCGGGTTCTGGTACCAGGTGGCCACCGGATTCTGAGACGGATTATCGGGGTTGGCGCGAAGTGACGGGGCTTCTCGTATCTGGAGGCTGTTCAGTTGCACGAAGAGGAGGACGAAGCAGGCGAGAATGACGAGCCCCAGGACTCTGATGCGACGACTGACCCGATCAGGTTCCATGTTGCTCCCGACCGGGCGAGTTGCACCTGATCCGGTCGTGCAGCCCAGAAGGGGATTGTAAGCACACCTGCTGCCTCACATCGTGAGAGCTTTCGGTTGGCGACGGCCGCCGTCCTGTGACGCTAGTTCGTTGAGCCGCGAACAACGACTCACTCTGAGAGCCGTCGTAATCTGAGATCTCCTCTCCTAAGGTCAGGGACGAAGTGACGCTAGGCGCTTGGAATGGGTGCGCACCCTGTAGCTCTCAATAATTCAAAGGTCCCTGGACGAGGTCCGGTCAAGGCCCGCAAAACAATCCCGAAGCCATTCCTGTGACGACGGGATAGCGTGACCTTGACGGGTCCGGGGACGCACTCAAGAGCATGCTTGGAGATGAACCGACGTCGCCGGTGCTCAGGTGCGGTTCGTGGTCGAAAGGAAAGTGAACGTTGCCAAGACAGCCATCTCTCAATGTCACCGGAAGGCCTCTGTTGCCAAAGGTAGGAACGACTCCGATGGTGCGTCAGCCGTGTCGCCTGGTACTGCGCTCACGCGGACGGAGGCCGCATCCGACCAGAGCGGTACGGCCTCGATGTGCTGGAGGTCCAAGGTGAGGAACAGGTAGGCGTTGTCGGCCGACCAGCGGGCGTGAAGGTCGGACGCGGCCGTCAGCGGGCGGGACTCGACGAGGCTGTCCGTGTGCAGGCTGTAGACGAACACCTCGCTCGGAACCGCCTGTACCCCGGGGTAACAACATGGCTGTACTGGAGGCTGCCGTTCGCTTCCGAGAGAGGTCGAGGTGGCACCGGAGATGGCGACGACAGCGGCGAAGGAGCCGTTCGGGGCCAAGACGTAGCTTGAGTCCACCTGCCAGCCGTTGGCCACCCTTGGGAGCACAACGGTTCGCCCCGTGGCGAGATCGGTGAAGTTGTCGGGCGCGCACGGAGTCGAGTTGCACTCGTTCCAGAGCACTGAGTTCCCGCTGTCACCGTCCAGCTGTAGATACGGAGAGGCATACCCGTAGCTGGCTTCGACCCGGTTGCTCGCCGGGTCCCAGATGCTCAAGGTTTCCGGCGATTTCTCCAAGGCTGGGGGTTTCGAGGCCCGTGTCACGAGCAGCCCGGCAGGAGCCGGACCGTCGACAGTCCAATCGCACGGATACGAACGTGAACCGACGAGGACGCGTCCGGCGAGGGAGACCTCCTCGACCCTGCAACCTGAATAGGCGGCGAGCGTACCGCCGAAACCGGGGTCGACAACGAGCCAGATGTCACCAGGCGTGAAGGCGTCGACAACATAGGAAGCCCTACCGAGCGTCCGGATCGACTGCGCGCGTGTCGGCGAGAAGGCGACAGCAGTCCCGACCTGCGGGATTGTCTCTGTGTCTTGGAGGCCGTTGACGGCTACGAGATCGTCGCCGCTGGCGACCCACGGGAACGTCTCCAACGTGTTGCTGGAGAATGGCTGCACACCGTGGTGGGTGGCGTTCGCGGGATCGATGACCGTCAACTCCGTCGGTCTTCCTCCGCTCATGGTTCCTGGGAATCCCGCCGGCGAGACGAGGATCGATTGGGCGAGGGGCGCTCTTCCGGGGAGCAACGACGGGGGCGCCTCGAAGGTCAAACCCGGGGACGATTGTCCGTGGCGTGACGACAACGTGATGGCAACCGTCGCGCTTACGATCACGAGAACCATCAGGCTCGTGCCAATCAGCCACCGCCTACGTCGTAGGCGTCGTGCCTCCCTGATCAGTGCCTCGGCGTCAGGTCCTTCACGCAAAGGAGGTGGCGCGAGAAGGGTCACTCCGACTCCTTTCGTAGCTGACTCAATGGAGCTAAGATTACTAGCACAATGGAACGTGTCAAGATCGACGTCTCACAGCCGCTACCGCTCTACGAGCAGGTCGCTGCCGACATCCGGCGGGCGATCGCCGATGGTGAGGCGCGACCAGGTGAGCGCTTGCCTCTTGCGAAGGACCTAGCAACGGTTCTCGGCGTGAACACAAACACCGTGTTGCGCGCCCTGCGCGTCTTGCGCGACGAGGGACTTCTCGAGTTTCGCCGCGGAAGGGGGATCACCGTCGCTGGAACGCCCGAGCGCGGTGCTGTTTTGACCAAGGTGAACGAGCTTGTGAGGTTCGCCCGGGCGCAGGGCTATCGGCGCGAAGAGCTGATCGCCATGATCGAGGCCGCGACCTGACGGCAAGAGCCGGCGACGCCAACAATCGGTGTTCGGACACGCACCGACAAGGACGTCTCTGCGGTGCATTCTGGTCGTGCTCTTCGCGCGGTTTGCCCGTCGGTCGAAGTAGTCGAACACTTCTTCGTGACCGCGCTAAGTCCCCGCGATGCTGTTTCCGCCGGGGACGGTTCCCAGGAAGACAGCGGGACTGCCTCTTCGATCAGGATGCGTTCGCGTCAGCTCGCACCCAGTACAGGCGGCGGTGGTAGGGCAGGGAGAGAGGCGATCGAGGGCATCGAATCGACGACACTCGAGCCGAGGTAGACGGTCCAGGAGAAAACAGTGCCTACCGGATAACTAAGGCTTGACCCCGAAGCGACGACCGTCTCGTCCTCTCCGAGGAACATGCTCGTCGCCGGGTCGAATATCAGGTCGGTGCGCAGCCCGTCGGTGATGAAGCCGAGGCCGACGCCGGATCTCCCGTCGTGGTCGCTGACAGTTCCGAGCGCCACGACCCCGGGGATGGTCGCGGCGTAATCGAACAGCGCCGCCCGGACTGCCGGCGGGGCGTCCGACTCTCGCAGTAGGTCACGGACCTGGACGAAGTCCTCGGCAGGACCCGGAGGGCCGCTTTCGATGCTGCGGCTCGAGATCCGCTGGCCGAGCGCCACCGGGTCGGTCGGCAGGGTGGGGATGACCGAGTAGAGGGGATCGGGTCCGAGCTTGGAGGCCGAGGTTCCGGTCGGTATCGAGGGGCTGCCGTCCGCTACCCACGCAGCAGTGTCGGATGGGCTGAGGAAGGTCGGCAGACCGAGGTTCTCGATCCACTCTCCATCGCGGCTCGAGCTCGCCCACGCCTGCTCACGATCGATCTGGAAGTAGCTGTAGCTCTCCTGCGACCCGTCCGATGGGCTCGCGCCGATACCGGCCGTAGGGGCCTTGTGCAGATAGCTGCTCTCGTACTGCATGTAGAGGTACTGGCTGGGCCCGGGCACAGCGGCCGGGGACTGGACCAAAGCGACTCGAGCGAGGCGGCGCAGTACCGACGCAGCAGCAGACGAGGAGCCGCTTAGCAGGTTGCTTGTCACACCGACGGCCGCGGCGGCTAGGACCACCACCACGGCGACGCCTACGAGTACGCGACTGTGCCGGCGCGACCTTGGTGACTTCTCCGGCGCCTCGTCGTCTGTCACTGGTGCCGATACGCGGGCGATCTCGGCTTCCAGCATCGCAGTGGCGCGAAGCAGTACTGCTTCATCTGGGGGCTCGACTGCTCCGAGATGTTCGAGCAGCTCCAGGTTGTCCATCTCAGTTCTCCTTCAACAGCTTGTCTTCGGCGGCGAGGCCCTCTGCTCCGAGCCCGGCGCGCATGCCGGTTCGCGCACGGTGCAGGCGGCTTCGAACCGTTCCAGGCGGAACACCGAGCACGAACGCGATCTCGGCCTGACTCAGTTGTTCCCATGCCACGAGGAGGAGAACCTCGCGCTCGTCGTCGGTGAGACTCTGAAGGGCCCGTTTCAGCTCCGGCCGGCGTGCCTCGGCGTCGAGCTGCTCATCGAGTTTGGGCCACGGATCGCTTAC
>Ga0187848_10002028_pt1 | contig 16539 bp, 14 predicted proteins | sample June2016WEW_4_40_FD_132424 | JGI IMG/M metagenome (GOLD analysis project Ga0187848, IMG submission 132424) | Peatland microbial communities from SPRUCE experiment site at the Marcell Experimental Forest, Minnesota, USA - June2016WEW_4_40 | ecosystem: Environmental > Terrestrial > Soil >... | reverse complement strand
CGGCGGCCTTTTCGGGAGAGTAGCCAGCGCTCAAAGCGGCAATGACGGTGGCCTGGCGATCGTCTAAAGCGAAATCTGTCATATCGTATCGAACCTAACCTCGACTTCACGATAGCGCGGGAGGGCGGACAGACCGGGGTGCGGGAAGGGGCGGGAAGTCTGTAGCGCGGTGAAAGGGAAGGAGTAAAAAATACTTCGAAAGTCTGTGACCGGCAAAACAGGGGAGCCGCGTTTGGGATGGAACAGGCGGCGGGGAGCGGAGCGGCGCGGGCGCGGCCGATTGCGGGAGGGAGTCCACTGGCCGGATCTCGATGAGGAAATCAGCGTGGAGGGAGAGTCCCTTGGCCGGCCGCAGGTCGGGGGCCCCGGGGACGGGACGTTTCTTGTCGTCTGTCGGGCCTCCCCAGGGGATAACCGCGCCGCGATTATGGCGGAAATCACCGTGGCGCGGCCTCTCAGGCTGCCGTCTCCGCACGCCTGCGGAGACGTTTTCCGAATTTCCAACGGCACGCACAAGAATGAACAAACACGGCCCCAAACCACCATCACAAAACGAACCCATTGGGCTAATATACAACTGAAATAAAACCACTTATCCACCGAAATCGAGCCACTGCAGCTCCGTCCGCCGTTTGTGCTCACAGCGTGCCTGAGGTCGTCGATTCTGAGAAGAATTCTCGCGGGCAGCGCGAGTTTGTAGCGCCGACGATCCTGTGGACGGCTTCTTCCGGCAACCGTGCAATGTCGTCGCCACCGGGCACGCGGTAAAGGACTGCCCGCACACCGATAGCCGCTCGCACTACAGAACCTAAAGCCTTCTGCCGATAAGTGACCATGTGATGCTCTTATCGCAGCGGTTCTGTTTCTGGTGTTTCCTCCCCGCCGCCCTCGTGCTGGCAAGCGGCCTTCCCGCTGCCGGCGGGGCCTCGAAAGATGCCGATGCGGCCGCAGCCGTCTCGTCGCAGGCCCAGGTTCTCAATCTCGATCAATGCCTTCAGATGGCCGTGGAAAAGAATCGTCGCCGGCCTCGATCGCGCTTTGAAGTTGCTATGGCGGAGGCGCAGCACAAGCAGGCCCTGGCCGGTTATTGGCCACAGGTCAGCTTCAAGGCTGCCTATCAACTCTTGGATCAGCCTCTCAACTTTATCGTTCCGTCGGGCGCCGTCCAGATACCGGCGCAGACCGTGAATATCCCGGCAGGTACCTCCGTAGTGACCATCCCGGCGAACGCATTCGGGCCGGGTTTTCCGCCCGCCAACGTGCAAATGCCGGTCGCCTATCCCGGGCAAAGCGTCACTACCCCGGCCCAAAGTTTCGCCATTCGACAAGAGAACGTCACCGTCCTTGACCGCAACCTCGTCACCGGCTCCATCGACATGCAATGGCTGGTTTTCGACGACGGAATGAGGAAAGGGCTCAGCCAACAATCGAACGGCTACCTGGAGATGATGCGCGCCGAAACCAAGCGAACGGACCTGGAAGTTGCCGACGAGGTTCGGCGAATGTATTGGGGCGCGGTGCTGGCGCGGCAGGTGCACCAGGTTGGCAAGGATACGCCGGCGCGCATGGAGGTCACCCTGCAGTTGACCGAGAGCCTTTACAAAAATAGTACCGGCAGGGTTTCCAAGACCGACTACCTGGAGAACCAGGTCATGGTGGAGTCGCTGCGGTCCATGGTGGCGTTGCTGGAGAAAGAGAGTCAGTTTCTGCTGCGCGAAGGGATCGGTCTCCAAATCAAAGATGTCTTCCTCGGTTTAAGCGCCGCCGCCAAGTCCTGCCAGGCCACCTCCCGCGCGATGCAGGCGGCGATCGAAAGCCGCGATTTGAACGAACGCGCCTATCAAAACGAATTGGTGGAGACCGAGAAGGTGATTCGCGCCCAGTTGATGGAAGCGTTGATGTCGGCGCAACATTTCAAAACGCGATTCGACTATCTGGCGCTTCTCTCGCAACTGAACCTGGTAATCGGAAGGGAGGTGCGGAACAGCCTCAAAGGCGGCACGAAGTGATTTCGCGTAGAAAATTTCTGCGAGGCGCGCCAGCGATTCCCTGGGGCATATCGGAGGTACTCCGCCCCGCGCGCGGAGCCGACCTCGATTGGAGCAAGCAAACGTTTCGAGTGGCTACCTCCTCTGCCATGCTCGCCGACGTCAATGAAAACGACGCTCGGGCGGCTTTGCAATCCTGGGCCGACGTCGTCTCAGGCATCGTGGGAATGCGCATCGATTACGAACAGTATTTCCTCTCTTCGCCAACCCTGTTATTGGAACTGATGCGAAAAGCGGTTGTGGATGCGGTCGCCTGTACGACGCTGGACTACGTACCGTTTGCCACCTTTGTGGATCCTAGCATCTTGCTCGTGGAGCCGAATGGCGTGGGATACGAGTATGTGTTGTTGGTGAATGGTAAGAGTAACATCCGCACCGTAGCCGAGCTTCGTGGCAGGTCGCTCGCTCTTCACCGGCACTGTTCCACTTGCCTGGCCATGAGCTGGGTGGAAACCTTGCTGGGCACATCCAATCTCGGGCCGGCCGAGCGCTTTTTTCGGGCAGTAACGCAGAACGCCAAACTGTCGCGCACCGTGCTCCCCGTATTCTTTGGGCAATCCGATGCTTGCCTGGTGACACAGAAGGGCTTTCGAACGATGTGCGAGCTCAACCCTCAACTTAGCCTTACCTTGCGCCCGGTGGCTACGTCGCCATCGTACATTACGGCATTGTTCGGATTCCATCGGGATTGTCAGCCGGCCCTGAAACTGAAGTTCCAATCGGCGCTCGAGGGTTTGGCCAAAAATGCCACCGGCAAACAGTTATTAGCTTTGTTCCAGACCAGCGGATTCACCGCTAAGGATGCCTCCGTGCTCCGGAGCGCCATGGATTTGCTGGAAACGGCCGGACGCCTCAGGCGCCGTTATGCCGGCGCGAAGGGTTAGACCGGTGAGGGCCCCGCCATGAGACGTCCTTTTATCTTCCCGATCCGCCTCCCGGGCAAGATTGCTCTCCGAATCTCGTTGCTGTCGTGGCTGGTAACCCTGGTGGCGCTGGCGATTTTTGCCGCCGCGATCATTCCGCAACAGAAAAAAGACCTGTTGGAAGCGCTGGAATCGAAAGCGCAGGGCATTTCTTCATCGTTGCAAGATGTCACCGCCGGGGCAGCAGTATCGGAAGACTATAGCAGTGTCGTGGATCAATGCATTCAGGTGCTGGCTGGCGACCAGGCGATCGATTACCTGGTTGTCACCAGGAACGATGGAGTTTCCGTAATCGTGGAACGCGGAAGCTGGCGCACGGAGAAGCTGGGTCCGTTCTGGCACCCGTCTGTTCGTGCCATCGCTAGCGGCATTCAGGTCGTTCCCGTATTCGGGCGTCGAGTCTTTCACTTCTCCCGCCCGTTCGACTATTCGGCGATCCACTGGGGATGGATTCACGTTGGGCTGTCGCTCTCCTCCTACGATCGCAACGTGACGCGCGTTTACCTTCGCACCGCTTTTCTAACCATTCTGTGCATCGTCATGAGTCTGGTCGCGTCCGTCTGGTACGCCCAACACCTGGTCAAACCCATCCTTGGCCTGCAGTCCGTGGTTCGCCAGGTCACTCGTGGCGATCTCACCGCCCGGGCAATCGCGCAGGGGCAGGATGAAATCGGCAGTCTGGCAGGTGCGTTCAACGCCATGGCCGATTCCATTCTGCAGCGGAACCGGATTCTCGAAAGCATTCGCTTCGCTGGGCAACAGTTCTTGACCACCGCGGATTGGCGGGCGGCCCTACCGGAAACCCTTAGCCGCTTGGGCACGGCCATAGGCGCCAGCCGCGGAGGAGTTTTTGAGAATCGCACTTTGCCTGACGGCACCGGCCGCACCATCTTGTACTACAGTTGGGACTCGCCGGAACTTGCCGAGTCGACCAGCGCGGATTACCTTCAGCGGCTTCGGACCGAAGGGCTGGATCTTGGGGCTTTAGCCGAAGAGCTAAGGCGCGGGGAAATCGTCCATTTGGATTATCAGCGCCGAAAAACAGTGGATGGCGTGGAAGTCCCCGGCCGGCCGCCTGTCAGTATCCTGGCCCCCATCCAGGTAGGCAAGGAGTGGTTCGGGTTTGTCGGATTCGACGATTGCCGCAAACCGCGGGAATGGAGTGAAGCCGAGCTTGACGGGCTGAAGACCGCGGCCGGAATGCTGGGTGCAACCATCACGCGCCAGCGCGCGCAGCAAGCCGTATTGGAAGCCAAAGACTTGCTGGAACAGCGGGTACTGCAACGAACCAGAGAGTTGCAGGACCAGGTCGACGCCAAGGAACTGGCTCGGGCACAATTGGCGGAGGCGCAGCAGCGGCTGATGGAGCTCTCGCGCGCCTCCGGCATGGCCGAGGTGGCTACCGGCGTCTTGCACAACGTGGGGAATGTGCTGAATAGCGTGAACGTAGCCGCCGATCTGGCGGAGAGCCGGGTTCGCGAGTTGCGCATCCCTCAGTTGATTGGCGCCGTCGAAATGCTCACCGCGCACCAATCGGACCTGGCCGGCTTTCTCGGCACCGATCCGGCTGGGCAACGAGTGTTACCGTACCTCGAAAAACTCGGCAGACATTTCGCCGAGGAACGCTCCCGCGTTTTGCAAGAAGTCCGCCTCGTGCGCGATCGCGTGGATCACATCAAACAGATTGTGTCTACCCAGCAGAATTACGCAAAAGTGTGCGGCCTGGTGGAAGACATCTCGTTGCCGCAGTTGGTCGAGGATAGCTTTCGCTTGGCGCAGGCGGGTTTCCAGCGGCATAAAATCCGGCTGGAACGCGAATACGAGGAATTGCCGCCCATTGCCGCGGAAAAACACAAAATCCTGCAGATTCTGCTCAACCTTCTTCAGAACGCCAAGGAGGCAATCAAGGCGGCGGATCCGCCCGATCGAGTCGTGCTCATCCGCATCCGGCGTGCCGGCGGCGCGCGCGTTCGCATCGAGGTCGTGGATTCCGGAGTCGGATTGCCCCGCGAAAGCCTCACCCGTATCTTCGCGCACGGCTTCACTACCAAGAGAGACGGGCATGGATTCGGGTTGCACTCCGGCGCCTTGGCCGCCAACCAAATGGGCGGAGCGCTTTGGGCCGAAAGCGATGGGCCCGGCCACGGCTCGACTTTCATCCTGGAATTGCCGCTGGCGCCGAACAAGATCCGCCCGAAAGGAGTCACATGAGCTCGCTTGCAATAGAACCCAATCACCGCATTTTGGTCATCGACGACGTGGAAGAGATTCACGAAGATCTCCGTAAGATTCTGGCGCCCGGCCCGGATGGCGGTGTCGAACTCGAAGACGACGAGGCCCTGCTTTTTGGCGCGGTGCCAAACCAGACGGCCCGGTTTGAAATCGACTCGGCTTACCAGGGCGAGGAAGGTTTCGAGAAGGTTCGCGCGGCCACCGCCGAGGGCCGTCCCTATGCGGTGGCCTTCGTCGATATTCGCATGCCGCCCGGCTGGGATGGAGTGGAGACGATCGCGCGGATCTGGCAGGTGGATCCCAATGTTCAGGCGGTCATCTGCACGGCATATTCCGACTACTCATGGAACGACATTCACCGCCGGTTGGGGCAGCCCGACAGCCTGCTGATCCTCAAGAAGCCTTTCGACGGCATCGAAGTCGTCCAATTGGCGCAGGCCCTGAGTAGAAAATGGCTGCTCAGCCAGCAGGCCAGGCTTCGTATTTCGGATCTGAATCGCATGGTGGCGGTGCGCACGGAGGAACTGGAACAAGCCCAAATTCGAATCCGGCGCGAATTGGAGGAGCGAGCGGCGGCCGAGGAGGCTTTTCGAACCGTGTTTCAAGCCGGACCGGTCGGAATCGCCCTGATCGATCCCAACGGCCGCTACGTCGATGCCAATCCCACTCTCGAGGGCCTGCTGCACGTGGCCAAAACCGAATTTATCGGCAAGTCTGCCCATGAATTTCCGCTGGTGGATCTTCAAACGATGAACGCGTGCCAGGAGGAACTTCGCGCCGCCGGCCGCATCGATGGCAAAGAGATCGTGCTCGGCCGGGACCTGGGACCGCCCCGAACCGCGCTCGCTTGGGTCCGTTTGGTGGATATCGGACGCGTGCAGCATTGCCTGGCATTCTTTCTCGATATTACCGAGCGGCGGCGCATGGAAGAAGACCTGCGCCAGGCTCGCATTGCGGCCGAGGCCGCCAACCGGCTGAAGAGCGAGTTTTTGGCCAACGTAAGCCACGAAATCCGCACTCCCATGAATGGTATTGTCGGGTTCACGCATCTTGCCCTGGATACCGATTTGGATGCGGAGCAGAGGGACTATCTGGAGAGCGTGGACAGCTCCGCGCAGTCGCTGCTCACCATCATCGACGACATTTTGGATTTTTCCAAGATCGAAGCGGGGCGGGCGGAATTGGAATCCATCCCCTTTTCTTTGCGCCAGTGCGTGGAAACGGCTGGCAAGACGATGTTGCCGGAAGCGCACGGGAAACAACTGGCGCTTTCCACCAATGTGGCGCCGCAAACGCCGGACAGTCTGGTCGGCGACCCGGGCAGGCTGCGCCAGGTACTGTTGAACCTGTTAGGCAACGCCGTCAAGTTCACGCCGCGCGGCCTGGTCGATCTCTACGTGACGGTCGATGCCTTGGACGAATCCGGCGTGGTGCTGCACTTTGCCGTGCGGGATACCGGAATCGGAATTCCCTCGGACAAGCAGTCCTTCCTGTTCGAGCCTTTTCGTCAGGCGGATGGATCCGTCACCCGCAGGTACGGCGGCACGGGCCTGGGCTTGGCCATCTCGGCGCGGCTGGTCAAGATGATGGGCGGTCGCATTTGGCTTGAAAGCGCGCCAGACAAAGGGAGCACGTTTCACTTCACCGCAAATTTCTCCCGGACCCTTGCGCCGATCTCGCCTGGCGACCTCGCCGGCCAAGCCAGCCAACCCCCGGTGCTGTCGATCTCCGGCGATTGACGTCAACCATGGCGCGGACCTCTGGCCGGCTGCGCCGCCTCGGCGTTTTCGTGCGGTCAAGGAAGATGAGATGACCCATCAGGTGGGACAGACGATCGTTTTTGTCGTCTGTCGAGTGGCTGGCCTGGCGAGGACCTGACAGACCGCGAAAAACTCGCGGTCTGTCCCACTTCTGACCGCTCGGCCACGGATAGACCAGGCCCGAGCCCCGGCTCAATCCAAATCCCACGACATCAAGAGTGCATATCCTCGACTCAGCGGTCGATCGCCCGCATACTGGCCGGAGCGTATCGATCGCCCACGACCTCGCTCACCGGCACCGCGGCTTCCAACTCGGCCACTTCTTCAGCAGTCAACCGGATGTCCACCGCCGCGTTCTCTTCGAGATCGGGTGCACCTTGTGCGCGCGACGGATGGTTGCCGGGGACGCTTCCGATAGGCCCAGATACTTCACCTTGCCGGCCTTCACAAACCGAGCATCTCCTGGGTCTCGGCAATACCGCCGATGGCCGGACCGGCGAACTGGCGCCGCGGCAGGATCAGGTTGAACGCCGCCACCGGCAGGGGCGCTTCCGGAACTCCCACCAGGGTCAGGGTACCGTCGAGCTTGAGCAGACGGAGATAGGCATATGCAAGCCTCCGATGCCGCCGGCTTGGACTCAGGCTTGCAGGTTCGCGGAGCTTGGAGAGTGCCATAGCCGTCGCGACTCTCCGGTGAGGGGCACGCCCTGCGTACCGCGAACGCGGTCCTTGCTGCAACATACACGGTCCATCCGCACATTCCAGCCTAAGCACACCGTCAGAAAGGATGATAGAATCAAGTGCCTCTAACGACCTTAGGGGCGAATTCCCTTGGAAATAGACCCGCTTCATGAGTACGGTCTCCGCCATTTTCGTCTTTATTGTTTTAATCACCTGGTGTGGTATCGGGCCAGTGTTATTGCTCCTGCCACCGAACCCGTGTCGCTACCGGATCTTACTGCTCCCCTTTGTTGGTTTGTGCAGCCACATTCTTTTCTCTATGGCCTTGGCTAGCTCCACTCTCACTGGGCAGACGACTCAGTTACTAAGTCTAGGGCTTCTCTCCGCACTGGCGGTCTACGGACTGTATCGTTCGCCCATTTCCTTCCAAGAGTTGCGACAGGCCTGGCCGCCTCTGCTAATAGGTGTCATGGGCACGGTCTTTATAGCTTGGCCGCTACTGCGTGCCGGCCTCCATAGCTATTGGGGTTATGCGAACCCCGATCAGGCGTACCTGATCCAGGTTCTGCCTTGGATCCGCCATCATCCGTTCGGCGTCCCGCCGACTTTTCAGCATGCTGCGGGATACTTTCGCGGCGTGCCGGAGAACACGATACTCGGGATTTTCTACGTCGTCCTGACCGTCGCCACCCTGGTCCGTACAACACCGGATCTCCTGTTCAACGTGGCCGAGGCGGGGCTGGTGTTTTTGGTGCCTATCGCGGCCTTTTTGTTTGCGTCCGCACTGGGGCTACCCCGCCACCGCAGCCTCATCGTGAGCGCGTCGATTGCCTGCAGTTCCCTCGTAACTTACACGTTTTGTCTGGGCTCCCTGGGCACGCTCAGTGTGATCGCTGTCATACCAGTCGCGTTGGCTTTATTGCTCAGTTTCGGAGAAGGAAGTTCGATGAGTTACGCGGCCCTCTTCGCGGTTGTTTCAGCGGCGATGTACTACACCTATCTCGGCTCGATTGCATTGCTGGCAGTTGAATTGCCTGCTATCTGGCTCTGGGTGCTGATTTTTCGGAAGGTCTCCGTTCGCCGCTTATTGGCGCTCCCGTTAATAGCGGTGGGGATCACAGCGCTCGCTTTTCCGCCATTCGCCTATAGCACCTTGCGCATTTTCCTCGACCAGAGCTTCTCCACCCAGGCGAGCCCCGTCGCCGCTTCGCCGGAACAAGCGGAGTTGCTGCTAACCTTTGCATCCCCGCTGACCGAGGAGGGAGTCCCCTTTTTTTGGGGATTGGAGGTGCCGCATGTCCCCGTGCTGCGGCAGTCGGGCAATGACGGCGTGCTCGGGCCGTATCTCTTCGCGGCGGGATTCTTGTGCTTCGCCCTTTTGGCGTTGGCTTTCTGGCCGCGTGTCTCGCGGCTTGCCGGGAGTTTTTCCTGGATAGCGGGCGCCGCTCTTCTTCCGATCGCTGTCTACGCTTACAGGACGATCGGATACGGAGTCTTCAAACTGGTGCCATGGGTGTGTCCCATCATGATCACCGGCTTGGTGGCGGCTCTATGTGGATTGGCCGATATACTGCATCGGGCGCGTTTTCCCGGATTGGCCGCACTTCCCTGCCTCGCGCTAGCCATATATATTGGCATCAACGCGGAACTGTCGTACCGGTTGGGCGCCTATACCCAACCTGCCTCACAATTGGGCTCGCCGCAAGGATTACCGGAAGTTCCGTTCGAGGATGTGCATCAACTGACCGAACTTGCGGTGGACCGCTACCGGGAGGGGATAGCGATCATGCTGCCCGATGTCGTGGCCCAGCGTTGGGCCGAGGCATATCTGGCCTCCGATGCCCCGCACTCTTTCCCGTGGCTTCAATTGTTCACGGCGGACAGCGCTCCGCGCGATAGCCGGCCGCCGCTGCCGCAAACCTACTCCCTGGAGTGGAATCGGCGTGACATCGACATAGTCGAACCTCCCCGGACGTCTGCGATCTGGAGCAATGCCAGTTTCACTTTATCGCGTCTCGATCGGGTCTCCAATGCTTTGATTCCGGGCGACGGCTGGTATCGTGTCGAGCATTTTCCTTCCGCGCCTGTATTTTGGCAACAGCGGCTTCGGTGGGTTCGGAAGCGTGCTGAATTGCTGCTCATGAATCCCCTTCCGAAGCCGCAACGGCTGCTGCTCACGATGACGGCCGGCTATGGCAATCCGGCGCCCGAACGTCATGTCTCTTTTTTCTTGAACGGGAAGAAATTCGACGAAGTTTGCTTTCGTGGATACACGCGGATGCTGACGAAACCGTTTCAGGCTACACCGCCCTGGAGCCAGGTGGAATTCGAGATCGCCGAGAACGCTTCACCGTTGCCCCGGCGCCACCAGCTTTGGGCCGCCTGGGTCCCACGGGAGCCGCGGAAACTGAACATGGCTGTTTCGGAGGTGGCGTTGCTCGATTCATCGGCCATTGCCGCGGCTTCGTACCTGGATCTCGAGGCGGAGATGAAGAGACCTCACGGCTTCCTGGAGGGCATTTACCCGGATCGTTGGATGGGCAGCGGTGCTGCGGTCGACCTGCAACCGTGCCCCGATGCGTGGCACGTGCAACTTTCCGGAGTCCTCGTCAGAGCCCCCGGCTTCTCGGTCCCGTATCACATCGGTTTGGCGGTGGATGATCGACTCATTGGGACTGCGGTCATCGACAAGTTTGGCCCATTTAAGGTCCTGGCCCCTATCGCGCCCGCGTTCGCAGCATCGCATCTTGGACAAACGGTAAGGCTGGTGCTTGCGCCCGAATCGACTTTCGTCGGACAGAATGGCGACCCGCGGCGATTGTCAGTCCGGTTGGACGGCGTTGGCTTTCGATAGTGCCCGTCTTGGCTTTCGGTCGCGATTGATACGAAGGGAGTAGGCGAATGAGCCTAACGATGAACGACGCTTTTCCCGCCGCCAGTCCAACTCGAGCCATGCGCCCGCGTTCTAAAATCCTGGCCGTATTGCCCGCGTACAACGAGGAGGCTGGGATTGGCAATCTGCTGGCGCGTGTCAGAAATTCGATGTTCGAGGCCTGGCTGGATTTCGAAATCATTGTCGTGGACGATGGCAGCAGCGACCGGACGCGCCAGGTTCTCGAAGAATGCGCCCTCAGCATTCCCGTGATCGTCTGCAGCCACACCGTGAACCAGGGACTCGGCGCCGCTATCCGCGACGGCCTGCACGCGGCGCTGGCGCGCGCCCGTGACGACGGCATCATCGTCACGATGGACGCGGATCAAACGCACTCCCCCGGTTTGATCCTGCGAATGGCCCGGATGATTCAAGAAGGTTTCGATGTGATCATCGCATCGCGCTACCAACCCGGCGCCAGGGTCCTGGGTGTCCCTTGGAGTCGCAGACTGATGAGCTTCGCTGCCTCCGTCCTGTTTCGTATCATGTTCCCGACACCCGGAGTACGCGACTTCACCTGCGGGTATCGCGCGTACCGGGCGGGCGTGCTGAAGAAGGCAATCGCCCATTACGGCGCCTCCTTCGTCGATCAAAATGGCTTTCAATGCATGGTGGACATCATCCTCAAACTGCGAAAACTGGATGTCATTTTTGGTGAGATCCCCATGCTGCTTCGCTACGACCTGAAGGCGGGCGCCAGCAAAATGCGGGTTTACAACACGGCCAGGAATACCCTGGTGCTGTTAGCCAAGAGGCGTGTAGGACGATGAGGGCGGATCCAAAATCCAACCCCTTTGGACAAGAGTATTTTCAGCAAGTTTACCGGCGCTACGACGCGCAAAACCCCTCGTATAAATTGGCCTTTTACAGACGGCTGGTTTCCAGGTGGGTGCGCCCCGCCGGGCAGCCGAAAATCTTGGATATGGGGTGCGCCTTTGGAAGATTCCTTGGCACCATGGAAGCGCCGTGGGCCGGGTTTGGCGTCGATATCAGCGAGTACGCCATCGGGATCGCCCAAAAACTGGTTCCCCAAGCCACATTCAGCGCGGCGCCTTGCACTGCCATACCGTTCAAAGGCCCGTTCGATGCAATTGTGTCCTTTGACGTGCTGGAACATGTTCCCGACCTCGCGGCGGTGGCATCATTTGTCGGAGAGGCGCTCCAGCCTGGCGGCATTCTTGTCTTTGTCGTCCCCGTCTACGACGGCCCGTTGGGATGGCTTGTGAACTTGTTGGACCCAGACCCCACGCACATTCACAAAAAGGGCCGCGAGTTTTGGCTGTCCTGGGCGGCAAGGCACTTTCAGGTTGTAGAATGGTGCGGCATCTTTCGCTATCTGCTGCCGTATGGTCCATACGTCAACTGGCCGACGCGCTGGTTGAGAAGTATGTCTCCTGCCATAGCTGTAGTGGCGCGGAAACCCGACTCCGTGGTCCCACAGACCCATAGCAGTCTCTCTCAATAGATCGCCGGCGTCGCCGCCCGATTCAACATTCCGGAGCGCGCCTATAGGCCCTCCGGCCGCAACTCTGCCATCACGGAGGCCTGCTTCTAATAATCCGCGACCATGCTATGTTCCCGGCAAGCCGTTTCGGCTCCGACAAAACGCTTGGCTCAGTTCGTCCATCGTGACCTGCCGCCGGCCGCTCGATGCCAACACTTCGAGAGACCTATTCAGCAGGCTGGTCTTATAACTCAGTCCCACGTCGAGCCGCTCTAGAGAACAGTGGTAATCCGGCGGCAAATCGCCGGTCGAAGCAACATCAGCCGGATGAATCACGTAATAGAAAAAACGGCGGGTGGAGAGCGCGTTCCGCAGGAGACGGAGATGTCCGTCACGAGATAGTACAAACCCGAGGGTATGCCACATCGCGATCGGAATCAGCCCTGCCGTGGTAGGAACGGGCAATTCAACCACGCCGTCTTCATCCATGGTTGGCTCGCGAGAATGCAGAAGTGGAACGAGCCAGTCTCTACGGCGGAGCATGTTCAGCACTTTTGGAATCCGGTTCAGATGGTTAAGCGAAGCCTTGCCGAGCATCGCGTACATCAAGGGTGAGGGAAATGCCGAGGCGTCGTACGCATAACCCAACCGGCTCAGAACCGGGAAATAGTGCTCGGTATAACTCCAGGCGGGCGCGACGAACCCGACCGGAGGCTTTCCAGTGACAGCCGCGATGGCATCGTGCGCGCGCGTGATCTCAGTATTAATTACCTCAGGCGGCATCCCTCCCAGACCGAGGTAATGATGCCAGGAATGGTTTCCCAATTCGTGGCCGGCTTCCGCCAACTCTCGTATCCGGCGCCTGGCTACAGCCGTCTCCAGATCCTTGCCGATCACGAAAACCGTATACCGGATGTTCCATTTGGCGGCTGCCTCTAATAACCGGTCCAGCACAAGTCCGAAAGCCGGATCATCGAATCCGGCAGGCCAGCCAGCCGCCTCCGCGAAACTATCGAGGTGCAGGCAGACCGAATAGAGGCGATCAGACTCCATGGGTATAGGGGCTCTCGAGGTTCAAGCTGTACTCGACCTCCCGGTTGTCCAGGATATTTGCCTCCTCCCGATGCCACCCGAAAGTGCTATAGAGGAGCTGCGTACCTAGATTGGCGCTCTCGACAGTCACTCGAACCGCGCGAGCGTCCCGCTCACGGCACATGGAGACCACATTGGCGAGCAAATCGACGGATATGCGGATCCCCTTCTTCCTGAAGAGAGTTGCGCCAACATCCGCCAGCACGCCCATAGATAGGATCTCCGCAACACCGGATCGCGATTCGATGTTGGAACGATTTCGAATTCGCCGCCACGCTTCCCAGACGGCTGAAACCCTCTTGGGGTTAGTGAGGACCGACCAGCCGACAAGCCACGCTACCCAGAACGGCCGCTGCAACGCCGGCGCAAGAAATCCGCCTGGAGTCAGAGTCGCCGCGGCGAAACCGGCCGGGTGGTTATCCACATACGCCACGGCGCCAAAAAGGAAACCCGATGCAGGCAGGTAACCGTAATAGAATCCCTCAGCGAAGCGCCGGCCTAACAAAGGTATTGGACTATGGCCAAGGAGGGCTCCATGCAAATAAGCCAGATCGGCGGCAACAGGCAACCGTTGCCGGTCGAACAGCCTGATTTCGTAGTTGAGGCTCATGCGGGGAAATGCAACGCGAAGCAGGTTTCTCTTCTGCCGCAAGATTCAGTAAAGGGTGAATGGTAACATATGGTCCGTTGGAAAATCAAAGGCGGAGCGCGCGCTATTTCGCTTTGGGGCTTGCTTTCCGTCGCAATGATATCGTTAATCGCTCAGATGAATGCCGCTGGGGATTACATGCTTCCCTTTATTTGGTTCGGAGCCATGATGGCAAACCGCGGCAGGTCTGCATCACTTAGCCTTGGGCGGACCGCATCCGCCAGGCGGTGACCGATTACAGAGAGATGCAGCGCCTCATCGAAGAAGTCTCCGAGCTCCGGTGGAAACGTCTCCGCGAAACCGAAGAGCCGGAAAGGTTGCATCGTCGAGTCTGGCGCCAACCACCAGCCGTGGTTGCGGAATCGCTGCCGGCAGGCCCATTGGGCATATTCGGACCTGGTGTCATGATATACTCGACCTGTCGGCCCTGGAAGCGATGGGGTGTTTTGGCATGGCACCGCGGAGATTACTGGTCTATGACGAGAGAAGAAGCTTCAGCCCTGGTGCAACAGGCTATCAAGGAGATTAACTCTTTACGAGACGCGGACAACACTGTGCCGACAGACCGCAACGTCAGGCTGACGGGCCCCGATGGAGCACTGGACTCCATGGAGACGGTGAATCTGGTGACGTATTTGGAGGCCTCATTGGAGAGAGCGGTTGGCAGCCGGGTAACAATCGTCACGAAGAATGTCTTGAGCGGCGCCGATCCGGCGCTCGAATCCTCCGATCGTCTCGTGGAGCACATCGTCGCTCTGTGCGGCGGCGCCGCACACTGACCCGGCGGGTGGTTCAGCATGTCTGACGAGCGGGAAGACGAGAAGGCCGTCCTTGTGGCCGGATCGAACGGTGTGTTGGGCGTCGCGCTATGCCGGCAGTTTCTCGACACAGGGGCGACTGTTTTCGGCTGTAGCCGCCGTCCTCCGGAACGACAGCACGAGCGGTTTCGACACTGGGAGTTCGATCTTTCGAGCGAACAGGGGGTCCTCAGCCTTATGGAACGCATGGATGCCGCCGAGGCCAGGGCCGATGTGCTGATCCTCAATATGGCTGTGAGTTCATCTGCGTTGATCGCAGAACTCAGAGAAAGCAGCCTGCTCGAAACGCTCTGCCATAATTTAGTGGGTCCAGCAGTCTTGATCCGGGAGAACGCCCGGCGCATGTTGCCGCGACGCTACGGCCGGATCGTTGCCTTAAGCAGCATCCGGGTTGCCGAGCTTGCCACCGGCGCCGGAGCTTACTCCATCTCCAAGGCCGCCGAAGAGCAACTGATTCGTCAAACGGCTCTCGAGTTTGGGAAGTACGGCGTCACGGCTAACGTGGTGCGCATTTCCGTGATGGAGTCCGGGCTGGCGCGGCAACTCCCGGAGCGCGCACGCGCCCAGATCCTCGACCGTTGCGCAATCAAGAGAGTCTGTACTCCCGAGGACGTGTGCAACGCTGTGCGGTTCTTTGCCAGCGCCGGGAGCTCCTATCTCACTGGACAGACTTTGAACCTGGGGTTTATTTAGGTTGGCGGCGACCCAATGAGCATTCATTCCAAAGTCGTGGCAACGGGCCATTTTTTGCCGGAAATCGAGATTCGGAACGCAGATCTTACCCAGTTTCCGCCGGCATCCATCGCGCTGATCGAGGAGAAGACTGGCGTCCGCGCCAGACGTCATGCCCCGCGCTCGCAATGCACCTCGGATCTGGGCGCGCTGGCGTCCAGGGAATGCCTCGATCGCGCCGGTTTCGACGCCGCGAACCTGGATGTTTTGATTCTGGCCACATCGTCTCCCGATCGGATTCAGCCTGCGACCGCCACGCGCGTGCAACATTTCATCGGCGCCACGCGCGCCTATGCGTTCGACGTGAATTCCGTCTGCAGCGGCGGCATTTACGCGATGCAACTGGCGGATGCGCTGATTCGTTCCGAGTCCGCCAGGTCCGCCCTGGTGGTGGCCTCCGAAGTCTACTCACGCTTCCTGAACAGGATGGATTTTGCCACGTATCCCTACTTCGGCGACGGAGCCGGAGCGGTTCTGCTCACCCGGTCCAATGAGGGTCCCGGAATTCTGGATTGCGTGCTTGGCAGCGATGGCGCCGGCGCCGATCTGATTCGTATCCCTGCCGGCGGATCGATGCTGCCATACGCCGATATGACGAACCCTAGCGATGCGTTCTTTAAGATGAGAGGTAAAGAGGTCTTTCAGTTCGCGGTTGAAAAAGGGCCTTCCGTGATCGCTGCGCTCGAAACCCGTTGCGGGCTGAAGGCAGAAGAGATTTCATGGGTTGTTGCACATCAGGCTAATGTAAACATCCTCAAGGAAATTTCGGCAAAGTGCGGCATCCCGTTTCACAAATTCCCGGTCAACCTCGATCGCTACGGTAACACCGCCGCGGCGTCCGTGCTGATAGCCTTCGATGAATTGATGACATCCGGAAACACGAGGCCGGGAGAAGTAGCCATTCTAGTAGCCTTTGGTGGGGGGTTATCCTGGGGGGGGCTGGCGCTGCGGTTGTAAGCCGCGGAGACCATAAAGACTCGTGGGCAGCTATGCGGCCCGGAGTTCCGGCACTTTTGAATCGACTGGCCTGAGTCCTCGGAACCAGTGGCGAAACGAGTCAGCCAAGGCGGCAGTTGGAACCGGACCGCTTCGGGCGCCGGTCACTCCGCTAGCGGGAGTTTACTGCCAACTCCAGATTCGTAGCCCGCACCTCCGGATAACCTACTGAAAAGTCACCACTTGTCACCGCTCTTGCGGTTCACTTGTTGTATTACCCTATTTGAGGCCT
>Ga0187848_10002027_pt1 | contig 16543 bp, 14 predicted proteins | sample June2016WEW_4_40_FD_132424 | JGI IMG/M metagenome (GOLD analysis project Ga0187848, IMG submission 132424) | Peatland microbial communities from SPRUCE experiment site at the Marcell Experimental Forest, Minnesota, USA - June2016WEW_4_40 | ecosystem: Environmental > Terrestrial > Soil >... | reverse complement strand
TTTTTGGGCGCTGGCCGTTTACGTAACGTAAAGATGGCTCACAAAATAATGCTACTACCGCCGCCCACACAAAATATTCGGCTATTAGTTGACGGAGGACGTGAAGTGGCTTGGGAATGGCATATGATAGAGGAAGAGAAGGCCCTGCGGGCGCTCAGGAAGGTGGTGGACGTCACGGCCAAAAAGCTCCGGGAGAACGACCTGGACGAGTTCGAGGCCCTCAGGCTGATGGAGATGACGCGGCACTGGGTCTCAAAGGTGTTCCCGGAGAAGCTCCAGGCATACGACGCCATATATAAACCGAGGCTTGAGAGCATCTATTACAGGCAGAACAAGGCATGAAGGACGCGAATCTCCTAGCCGCGCTCACCCGGGTGGCCGAAGGCCTGGGCATAAAAGTGAACCAGGAAAAGATAAAGAAAAACACTGGCCGCCAGCCTAAAGGCGGCCTGTGCTACGTGCACGGCGAGCCCAGGATAATCATCCATAGGGGCCTCGGGGACCACGATAAGGTACAGGTTATACTGGAAGCCCTCCAGGGCTTCGACCTGGAAAACGTGTACATCCCGCCCGAGGTGCGGGAGGCGATAGAAGGCTCGCCGCTGCTCAGACAGCCACGGTCTTAAAAATTTAATGCCGCCTTCGCGGGAAAGAACCTCAACCATCCCGGTCAGTATAAAATCTTTCCGGAAAAGCCTCGCCCGTTGTGTTATATTTAAATAAAACCTCACTAGGACGGCTTTCATTTGAAGGATTTCGTTCAAAAAATCAGCTTGTTCGGGGGTATTCTGGCGGCGGGGACGGCGGCCCTGCTGTTCGCGCTGGAAAAGGTATTCCCGCTCAGGAAACGCAGGTACCCCTTAGCTGCGCGCCTACCCGTGAACCTCGCCATGACCGCGGTTTCGTTCCTGGCCGGCTCGTTTGTCTCGAAGCTCGTCTCGCTCAGGCTGTCATACTGGGTCGAGGAGAGACAGTTCGGCCTGGCTAACGCGTTCCGTCTGCCCGCCCCCATGAAGTTCATGCTCGGGTTCCTTATGATGGACCTCTCGTTCTATTATTGGCACCGGCTGAACCACGAGGTCCCGCTCCTCTGGCGGTTCCACAACGTGCACCACGTAGACCCCGACCTTGACGTAACCACATCGTTCAGGTTCCACGTGTGCGAGGTGCTTTACTCCGCGGGGTTCCGCGCGGCGCAGGTGCTCTTTATCGGCATATCGCCGATTACGTACATGGTCTACGAAGTCGCATTCACATGCGAGACCGCCTTCCACCACAGCAACCTCCGCCTGCCCGTCAATGCCGAGCGCGCCCTCGGCAGGGTGCTGGTCACCCCCAGGATGCACGGGATACACCATTCGTGGGTCAAGGAGGAGACTAATTCCAACTATTCGATTATATTCAGGTGGTGGGATGTCCTCCACGGGACGCTGCGCCTGGGCGTGCCGCAGTCGGAGATAAACATAGGGGTGCCGGCGTATGCCTTGCCGGCCGATAACACGTTCGTCGGCCTGATGAGGATGCCTTTCGAGAGACAGCGCAATTACTGGCGCATGCCGGACGGCGGGAGGCCATCGAGGGCGGTGACGGACCCACTATTGATGCTGGAGTGAAAAATGAACACGTTCGAGGAAAAGGTTGCGGTCACAACGGGCGAAGGCCTTATGGCCGAGGACATCGAAACAATACAGGTCAACCTGGGCTATCTGTGCAACCAGGAGTGCGCCCACTGCCACGTCAGCGCCTCACCGCGCAGGGTAGAGATGATGGGCATGCATACCATGCAGGAGGTGCTTAAGGCGGCGGACCATGCCCGGCCCGCCCTGATTGACCTCACGGGGGGCGCCCCGGAGCTTAACCCGCATTTCCGGGAGTTTATACGCATGCTGAGCGGCGCGGGCCATGAAGTGCAGGTCCGGACGAACCTGACCGCGCTGATGGAACCTGGCTTCGACGACCTGCCCGGTTTTCTTAGAGACAGCAGGGTATCGCTTGTCGGCTCGATGCCCTGCTACCTGGAAGAGAACGTCCGCGCGCAGAGGGGCCCCGGCGTATACGAGAAGAGCGTCGCCGCCATAAGGGCGCTGAACGCCCTGGACTACGGCATGGACGGCGGACTCAGGCTCAGCCTTGTCTATAACCCGGGCGGAGATTACCTGCCGCCCGACCAGAAGGCCCTTGAGGCGGACTACCGGCGCGAGTTGGCCCTTCGGGCCGGGATATCATTTACGAGCCTCATCACCATCACCAACATGCCTATAGGCCGGTTCGAAAAAAAGATGAGGACGATTGAAAAAGAAGAGAGCTACCTCCGCCTCCTTACGGAGTCTTTCAACCCCGCGACACTCGAAGGGTTGATGTGCAGGCATCAGGTGAGCGTTGGATGGGATGGCGCTCTGTACGACTGCGACTTCAACCTGGCCCTGGGGCTGCCGGTCGAAATGGGCGTGCCGGGTCATATAGCATGTTTCGACGGCGAGGCTCTTTCCCGCCGCAGGATAGTAACCGGGGGCCACTGCTTCGGCTGCACCGCCGGGCGCGGCTCATCGTGTAAAGGGGCAATTGCATAACTCGGAGCATCCTGGATGAACGATTTGCCGCTGATACTGCCGTACGACAAATACAACGAGGAGCTGGTAGGGAACGTGCACCCGCTCGACTGGAAGAACCCCGAGCCCGCGCCCATGTACAACCTCGTCGTGATAGGCGCCGGCACGGCCGGGCTCGTCGCCGCGGCGGGGACTGCCGCGTTCGGCGGGAAGGTCGCCCTTATCGAGAAGCGGCTCATCGGAGGCGACTGCCTGAACTTGGGCTGCGTCCCGTCCAAGACCATAATAAGCTCTTCCAGGGTCTCGGAGGAGATACGCGAAGCGATGGGGCACGGCGTTCGCGTGATATGCGGCGCGGAGGCGGACTTCCCGAAGGTGATGGAGCGCATGCGGCGCCTGCGCGCCCGGATAAGCCGGCATGATTCCGCCGAACGCTTCAAGGAGCTGGGCGTGGACGTATTCCTTGGCGAAGGCCGCTTCACGGGGCAAAATACGGTGGAGGTCGGCGGGAAGACCTTGCGCTTTAAAAAAGCCCTGATTGCCACGGGCGCGCGTCCGTTCGTCCCGCCAGTGGAGGGACTTATGGAGGCCGGGTTCCTCACCAACGAAACCGTATTCAACCTCACCTCGCGCCCATCCAGGATTGCCGTGCTCGGCGGGGGCGCTATCGGCTGCGAGATGGCTCAGGCATTCGGGCGGCTCGGGTCGGAGGTCACGATACTCCAGAACAAGCCCCGCCTCATGGAAAAGGAAGACCCGGAGGCGTCGGATGTTATAGAGGCGGTGTTCCGGCGCGAGGGCGTGAGAATAGTGCACGGAGAGTGGGTCCTGAGGGAAATCACGCTCGATAATAAAGAGAAGGTGATTCACATCGAAAACGGCAGCCTGAAGGAGCGGATAACGGTGGATGAGCTTCTGGTCGCGGTGGGCCGCGCCCGGAACGTGGACGGCCTGGGCCTGGACGCGGCCGGCGTTAAATACGACCAGATCGCGGGCGTCCTGGTCGACGACCATCTCAGGACGACGAACCGCGACGTCTATGCGGCAGGCGATGTCTGCATGCGTTTCATGTTCACGCACACGGCCGAAATGGCCGCGCGGATAGTCATACAGAACGCGCTGTTCGGCGGGCGCCGGAAGTTCTCGGACGTGGTCCTGTCCTGGTGCACGTTCACCGACCCGGAGGTGGCGCACGTCGGGGTTTATGAGGAGAAGGTGCGGTCGCAAGGCATAGAAGTGGATACCTTCAAAATATCATTAAGCGAGATAGACAGGACCGTTATGGAGGGCGAGGAGGACGGGTTCGCCAAAATCCATGTCAAAAAGGGGACCGACAGGATACTGGGCGCGACGATAGTCGCAAGGAACGCCGGGGACATGATAAGCGAAATAACGCTCGCCATGTCAGAGGGCGTCGGTCTGAAGAGGATATCCGACATAATCCATCCGTACCCGACGCGCGCCGAGGTGATAAAAAAACTGGCGGACGAATACAACAAGACAAGGCTCACCCCCGGCATACGGAAGGTCCTTTCCCGCTGGCTCTCCTTCAAGCGCTGAGCGTATGCGGATATCGGTCATAATACCCTCGCTTAACGAGGCAGCGCATATAACGGCGGCCATAAAGAGTGCAGCCGATCGGAATTCTGCCTTTTCACCCTCTGAAATAATTGTCGCGGACGGCGGGAGCACCGACGGCACGCGCGAGGTTGCCGCCGCCTCGGGCGCGAGGGTCATCGAGGCCCCGAAAGGGCGCGCCGTCCAGATGAATACCGGGGCGGAGGCCGCCGAAGGCGGGATATTCCTGTTCCTGCACGCCGACACGCTGCTGCCAAAGGGCTACGACATGCTCGTCCGGAGCGCGGCCAGTCTTCCCGCCACGGCCGCGGGCGCGTTCACGCTGAAATTCAACAAGGCAAACAGGGGCATGACGGCTATCGAGAGCCTGGCGAACTGGCGCTCGAGGAGGCTTGGCATGCCGTATGGCGACCAGGCGATCTTCATGAGGGCGGACATATTCAGTGCGCTCGGCGGCTTCAAGGAGATGCCGATAATGGAGGATTTCGAGCTGATGCGGCGGGCCCGGAGGTTCGGGGATATCATAACCCTGCCCGTCCCGGCCCTCACCTCCGGCAGAAGATTCCATAAGCTCGGCGTCCTCCGGGCGGCGCTCATCAACCAGGCTGTTATACTGGGATATTTAGCGGGAGTCCAGCCTGAGCGGCTGGCGGAATTCTATAAAAGCGGCGATAAAGGTTTGAGCGATGTTATTTTATGAGCCATCAAATTCGCCGGAAGGCTTCCGGGCGGCCCTTAAGGCCCAGACCGTAACCGGCTCAGGTTGATGTCTCAACAATAATATCGCTCAAACCTCACGTGCCAATCAGGGGTTGAGGTTTTTCGCCTTAGAACAGGTTCATGATGCCTTCGACCGACTTCGCCTTCTGCTGCACCTCTTCCACCATCCGCTCCTTGTAACGGACGAGTTTTTTGGCCATTTCCTCGTCGAACGCCCCGATTATCTGCGCCGCAAGCAGCCCCGCGTTCTTGGCCCCCGCCTTGCCGATTGCCATCGTGGCGACCGGTATGCCGCCGGGCATCTGCACGGTGGAAAGGAGCGCGTCCAGGCCGCCCAGCGGCGGCGAGTCTATCGGCACGCCTATGACCGGGAGCGTCGTGTACGCGGCGACTGCGCCCGCAAGGTGCGCGGCCCCGCCCGCCCCGGCTATGATGACCTTAATGCCCCGTCCGGCGGCCCCCGCCGCGAACTCGTGCGCCTTGTCCGGAGTCCTGTGCGCTGAGGCTACGGTCGCCACCGACGGTATCCCTAATTCGTCCAGCACCTTTTTGGCCTCCTGCATGACCGGGAGGTCCGAGTCCGAGCCCATCACTATCCCAACAAGCGGCTTTGCCATTTCGCCTCCTCTGAAATTTATAGGCGGAATATACCAAAGTCAGCGGGTATTTGAAAGCGTTTTTTATTGCACGGCAGGTATGCTTGGATTAAAATGAGTGGAAGGAGATACTGTTTGAAAATCCACATCCTTCCCTTCGGTGCGCCCGCCTGGGAGCGCCGGAGGGAGATACTTAAAGAGATAATCCTCCGAACATCAGGGCCGCCGCACGACTTCCGGGGCGTACTCTACCTCGTGCCGAACGAGCGGCAGGCGAAAATGCTGCGCCCACTCTTCCTGGACGCGCTCCAGGAGGCGAAAGGCGCGCGTGGATGCGTCCCGCCCACCTTCTCAGTACTCAATCATTTCATAGAATCACGGGCCTATGCGGCGTCGGCGCTGCCGGTCATCGATGGCCTCACGCGGCGCCTGATAATAGAGGATATCTGCCGCGAGAGCACGTCCGACCGGTCGCTCGGGCCACTCATCGGCGAGGCGCTCGACCGGCTTTACCTGCACGAAGTGGAGGATAGCAGGCTCAGGAGGGTCTCGGAGGGGAACGTCCCCCTTGAAATCCTGGCCAAGGCAAAGACGGCCTATGAGAAATGGCTGAAGTCGCAACGCCTCGCGGATCCGGCCCGGCTAAAGGCTGCGTACCGGCCAAAACCGGGCGATTTCAAAGGTATAACATACCTCGTCCTGGACGGTTTTTATGACGCCCAGCCATTTGAACTGAGGGTGCTTAAGGCGCTTATTGAATCGGCGGCCCAGAGTTATTTCGTCCTTGAAGCGCCGGGGCTGGAAAATGAGGAAATCAGGGGCGAAGGCATGCCGTACTACGGGACGGAGGGGCTCATAGCTGCGCTCACCAACGTGCCACCTAAGGATGACGATATTGAGCGTAAAAAGGAACTTTCCCCGGTGCAACCGGTCGCGAATAATCCGTCATCCGGAGAGGGCATAGTTCCAGACAGCGTCCTATTATCCGGAAGGGGCACGGCTCCCGACGAATTATTATACGCTGTGTCCGGCGCGGCATTCGGGATGAAGACTCTTAGCGAGTCGAGGACAGCCGCGGAACGCATCGCGGCCCTGCAGTCCCCGGGAGGACGGCGTAAAGTAACCGTGGCGAGCACGATTAACCCGGTGGAGGAGGTATATTTTATCGCCCGGACTATAAAGGAGGGATACGGAAGCGTGATAGCGGACCTAGACCGCGTCCTGGTGTTCTTCCCGTCGCCAGGCCGGTACCTGCCGATAATCTCCGAGGCGTTCGGGGACTACGGCATACCGTTCCACGTATCCCGCGGCCGGCCGCTTACGGAAAGCCCGGTCGCAGGCTCCCTGCTGGCACTCCTCCGTATGCCACTGGACGACTACTCGTTCCGCTCGGTGCGCAAGGTGTTGTTCTCTCCTTTAATAATTCTTTCGAAGGACGCAGGCGCCGCGGACACGCTCGACCGCATTGCGCGCAGGGAAGGCGTGTCCGGCGGCAGGCGCAGGTGGGCCGGGCTTATATCCTCGCTCGGCAACCCGTCTGAAAATGCAGAGGCGAAGGCGTATTTAGCCCGGTTGTTCCAGGTTATGGGCAGGTTCGAGGGGCCGGGGCCTTCAAGGCAACTGGCTGACTGGGCGGACGGCGCGGCCGGTCTTATCGAGGATGCAGGCATACGCGGGGCCGTCACGTCGCTGGGGACGGAGCGGCAGGAGCTGGCTTCCGCGCTAAAAGGCGTGGACGCCCTGCTCCGCGAATTAAAATATGCAAGCGCCAGGTTGAAGCGGACGGTAACCCTTGCCGACTTCGTCAGGATACTCAGGCAGTCGCTGGCGGAGAGGCTTTACAGTCCGGCGGATGCTCAGGTCGGGGGCGTCCGCATACTGAACCGGCTGGAGGTAAGCTCCGAGCCGTTCGACGTGATATTCGCCGGGGGGCTGACCGAAGGCGCCCTCCCCGAGGCGGCCGGGGACGAGGTCGTAATAGGCGAACCGGTCGCGAGGGAACTTGGGCTGCCCGGCCGGGCGGAAAGTTCTTCCAGGGACAGAAGGCTGTTCCTCCGGCTTGCCCTCGGGGCAAAGGACGTCTTCCTGACATATCCCGAGACGGACGGGGAAAGGCCCGCATCGCCATCGCCTTACATCAGGGGGCTTGAGCCGCTGATCAGGGCAGGGCTTGTCTCTCGCATCCAGAATTTCTGCAGGCCGGTGCTACCCTCGGCGGCCCTGGGGCCGGACGAGCTTATGCGCTCCCTGGCCCTGGCGGAGGGGCTTGACCCGCAATCCGCGGCGGATATCCTGGTGCTGATGCCGGATAGGCCTTCAAAAGACCTGGCGAAAAAGGCGCTTAAGTCGCCCGCGGCCGAAGCGGCCCGGCTGAAACCGCCGGACCGTAAAAAGTTCAGGGTGACGGAACTCGAGGAATATATCACCTGCCCCTACCGCTATTACCAGGACAGGGTGCTCTTAAGTGCGCCCGAATCGGAGCCGGAAGACGATATCGCGCCGCACGAGGCGGGCACTGTCATCCACGAGATACTCGGGGCCTTCTATCAGAAGTTCCCTCAGGTGACCGATTTGAACCGGGTGGAGGCGCTGGGTACCCTGACATATATCGCAAAAAAAAGATTCGCCGCCCTTCCTGAGACCTTGAGGAACCGGGAGCTGATGCGCCGTTTCACGGAGAAGACCGCCCCCAAATTCATAGCGGCCGAGGCCGCGCTCTCAAGTAGCGGCCTTAAGGTATGTCTTATCGAAAAACCGCTCACGATGACGGTGGACGACAAAGACTGCGGCGAGATAGTCATAACCGGGAAGATAGACCGGGTTGAGGTCGATAAGGAGGGGAATTTTACTGTCGTGGACTACAAGACCGGGAACTATCCCGGCGCGCCCGGCGGAAGGCCGCTTAAGGACCTCTTCCAGCTGCCGCTCTACGCGAAGATGCTCCGGGAAGACCCTTCCGGGGCTGCGATGGCAAGACCTTCGGGTTTTGTCTATTATAACCTGCGGGACAACAAGATGCGGGACGCCGTCCGCTTTGACCGGGACAGATATGCCGGTCCCGAACCGAAAAAAAACCAGCGCGGGAAATCCGCCGAGGAGATCCTGACCCTGATGGACGAATGCGCGGCCAGGGCCGTCGAGGCGGCAAAGGGCATAATGCAGGGGGATTTTCCGGCCCGGTGCAAGGTCAAGGTCATCTGCGAGACTTGCGGCTATTCGCTGGTTTGCAGGAAAGACCCGGCCGGCCCCGAGCCGGGAGAAGGAGACAAAGGTGAGGGTTGACGGCCAAGCGCGGGCGGCAAGGCCCGATAAGTCCGTGCTCCTCAGGGCGTCAGCGGGCTCCGGGAAGACGCGGGCGCTTATCCTCCGGCTGATGCACCTCCTTTTTGCAGGCGCGAGGCCGGACGAGGCGGTCGCCATAACGTTCACCGAGAAGGCCGCGGCCCAGATGAAGGAGAAGTTTTACCAGGCGCTGTACGAGGCGGCATGGGAGGGCTCCGATGCCCGAGGCCTGCTGGGCCTTGACCCCGGGGACATGCCCTATCCGCTCACAGCCGGGCCGGAGAGCGTCCTAAGAGAATTGACCGCTCGTCCGGACGCGCTGAAGGTTCTCACAATACATGCCTTTTGCCTTGGGCTTCTGAGGCGGTTCCCGCTCGAAGCGGGCCTGCCCGCGGAGTTCCGGGTGATGGACGAGTCCGAGATACCGCTCCTCAGGGAGGCGGCTGCCGACGGGCTTTTCGAGTCGATTGAAGGGGGGCTCCTTGATGAAGAGCTGAAGACGCTCCTCGACTGCGGCCTGAGCCTGAATTCCTTAAGGGAGCTGATAGTGGAGGGCCTGGACAAGCGGGGTCAGACGGCCCTAGTATCTATGCGTCCGCATGCAATGGGTGCGGATTCGGACCCTGAGATATTCCGGAGGGAGGCGTCCGGACTTATCGAGTCGGGGGAGATACAGGGACTCTCAGGTGAGTTGGCCGTGCTGATGAAGAAGGCCGGGACGTTTGAAGACGGGGCCGTCATTTCACTGGAAAGGCTGTCCGCCCTTAAAAACCCTGACGATTTCCCCGAAATTTTCGATGGACTTCGTGAATTTTTCTATACGGAGAAGATGGAATTCCGCGCCAGACCCCCACTAACGAAAAAAGACGCGGAAAAGGCCGCAGGGCGGCAGGGCGCGGACGCACTGAAGGCCCGGTTCGACTCGCTTTATCTGCCGCTCCGCGAGATGGTCAACGGGCTGGCACTGGCGAAAGACAAGGAGACCGGCGCACGCGCTCTCCGTGCGCTTCTCGGGCTTTACGGCGAGGCCGAGCGGATATATACCGAAAACAACCGCCGCGATGGCCTGGTAGACTACGACGACCTTGAGATATATGCCTTAAGACTCCTATCCGGCCCGGACGGCGTCAGGCTTCTCTACCGGCTTGAGGCGAAGACCCTGCACTACTTGGTGGACGAGTTCCAGGACACGGGCGAGTTCCAGTGGAGGATAATCGAGACGCTCAACTCCGAGGCGTTTTCTGGCGAAGGGGCCTCCGGCCCGCTCGCGCCCACGTTCTTTGCCGTGGGCGACGTTAAACAGTCCATCTACCGGTTCCGGAAGGCCAACTATAAGCTGACGGAAAGGCTGAGGCGCAAGATGGAAGTCCACATGGAGCCGTCAAGGCGCGATTTCCCGGAGTTGGACATTAATTTCAGGTCTGCGCCCGGGGTGGCCGAAGTCGTGGACAAAATCTTCGCGGAGCTTTTAGGAGACGGCTACGGCGGCATGACCGCGTTCAGGAAAGCCGGCGGGAGCGTGAAGCTCCGGGTAGCTCCACAGGGGTTGGAGGCGGAGGCGCTCGCCCGGGAGGTGTCCGACGCACGGAGCCTGATGATCCTTGACGGACAGGTCTTAAGGCCCGCCCGGTATGGTGACATGGCCGTCCTCATCCGGTCGCGTGCGGCCCTTAGTAAATACGAGCGCGCGCTGAGGCGGCTGGGCGTCCCGTTCAAGGTGGTCGGCGGTGTCGGGTTTTTTTACCAGGATGAAATCCAGACGCTGCTCGCTATTCTGGCCCACCTGGAGAACCCGGCCGATAAGCTCTCCCTGGCCGCCGCGCTAAAATCCCCGCTCTTCAGGCTTTCGGACGCCGGGATAGAGCCGCTTTACGACAAGGGCATGGACGCGATATCCGCCCTCGCCGGCATTAGCCCGGACGCGCACCGGCTGATATCGGGCTGGCGCGGGGCAGTCGGTGTCGTGCCGCTCGGCGCGCTTGTCGAGCGGGTGGTAAGGGACTCCGCCGCAGTATTTTCGTTCGGACTTTCGGGCGGCCCGGCTGCCGTGCTAAATATCGAAAAGCTTATAAGCATCGCGCGGGACTTCGACCGGCGCGGAGGAGGCGGGCTCCCGGAGTTCACGGAGTGGGTCAAGGCTTACAAGGACAAGGCCGACCTGGCCACGGCGGACATAAACCTGCCCCACTACCAGGATTACCTGAGCATAATGACGGTCCATGCGGCCAAGGGGCTCGAGTTCCCCGTGGTATTCCTGCCAGGGACATCTAGGAAAACGGGCAGGGATATGGGCGGTTTTATTGTGGGCGACGGTGAGGCGGACGTCCCGGCAATGGCCGTAAGGACCAAGGGCCTGCTAGGTGACAACCCGCAATACAGGGCGCTTAAGGAGTATGAGGAGGGCGAGCGCAAAAAGGAGGCCGCCCGGCTCCTTTACGTCGGAATGACGCGCGCAATGGACCACCTTATCATCCTGTCGGACGACGGAAAGCCCGACGAGGAATCCTTCATGGGTCTCCTTAGCGGGGCCGGGATAATGGACATCCTGAAACCCGCGCCGGATGACCCGGGGGCATATTATTACCCCGGCCCACCGGAGCCGGGGGCCGTGCCTATCCTGCCCGCCTCTGGAATCTTGCTCCCCGAGGATGTAGGTGACGCAGATTATTACTCCGGTCCGGAAGACGGCGTAATTTCACCCGGTAAGAGCATGGTTCCCGGCTTCGGCGAGATGACCGGCATAGGAAAGCTTCCTCCGTCCCGCGGCCTTAGCTTTGTCTCGCCCAGCATGCTGTCCGGCGAGGCCGTTAATAACCTCCTGCATGGGGGAGCTCCCGACCCCCTGGCGCTTTCGCGTGGCTCTTTGATACACAGGGCAATGGAGTGCATCGGCACCGGACGGGAATACAGCATGTCAAGGCTCGCCATGGACTACCCGGAAATCGCCGCGCTCGGAAAGGCGGCGGCTGGAGTAGTGGCGAAAAAAGCCGAAGAGGCCGTGGCAAAACTCATGAGAGACCCCGAACTATCAAGAATAATATCTCCGGGCGATAACAAGTTCTTCGAGCTGCCGCTGCTGCTTAGAAGGGGCGATGAAATAATATCCGGCTTTGCCGACCTGATAATAATAGAGGACGGAAAGGCCCTGGTAATAGACTTCAAGACCGGCTACGCGGATATACCCCCCGAGATGCTGCTGGAGGCCTTTAAGCCCCAGCTTGATGCGTATAAAGAGGCCGTGGCGGAGGCCTTCGGGACTCATTCGGTTGAGACCTTCCTGCTCCTCGTGGACATCCCGAGGCTTATTCCGGCAGGCTGAGCCTTTACCAATCCGGCCTGGCATGTTAAAATTAATGTTTTGAAGCGTTCTAAACCGGAAAACGAAAAGTTTTTGACTTTTACTCCCCGGTTTTGTTATAGTCATGATTTTGGACATTAACCGAAGGCCGATAAATTACAAAGAGTTGAAAGGGGGACTGGCATGAGCATTAAAGTAGCGGTAAATGGTTTCGGGAGGATAGGCAGGAATGTGCTCCGGGCGGCCTGGGATACGCCCGAGCTCGAGTTCGTCGCGGTAAACGACATCACGGACGCGAATACCCTGGCGCATCTCCTGAAGCACGACTCGGTGCACGGGACGTTCCGCGCCGATGTGAAGGTAAAAGGGAACAACCTCGTCATCGACGGCAAGGAGATAAAGGTTTTAGCTGAGACGGACCCGGCAAAGCTCCCGTGGCGGGAACTCAAGATAGACGCGGTTGTGGAGTCTACAGGCCGGTTCGTGGACAGGGCTGGGGCGTCCAAGCATTTGGCGGCCGGGGCGAAGAAGGTCATAATATCCGCGCCCGCCAAGGAGCCGGACGTGACGATAGTTCTGGGCGTGAACGACAAGGACTACGACAGGAAGAAGCACAACATCATCTCGAACGCCTCCTGCACGACGAACTGCCTTGCGCCGGTCGCCAAGGTGCTGGACGACAACTTCGGCATCCTGCGGGGCCTCATGACCACTATCCATGCCTACACGGCGGACCAGAGACTACAGGACTCCCCGCACAAGGACCTGAGGCGGGCGCGCGCGGCCGCCATTTCCATGATACCCACGACTACCGGCGCTGCTAGGGCTATAGGCCTTGTCATGCCCCAGTTAAAGGGCAAGCTTGACGGCCTGGCCATCCGCGTCCCGACCCCCAACGTCTCGGTCGTGGACCTGGTCTGCGAGCTCAAGAGCCCCGCGACCGTACAGGCCGTGAACAAGGCCTTCAAGAAGGAGGCCGCCGGAAAGCTCAGGGGCATCCTAGAATATTCTGAGGAGCCGCTGGTCTCGATAGACCTAAACGGCAACCCAAACTCCTCGATAGTCGATGCTACGCTGACCTCGGTCATGGAGAACAACATGCTCAAGGTCATCTCCTGGTACGACAACGAGTGGGGCTATTCATGCAGGATAAGGGACCTCATCCTGTTCGTATTCGGAAAGCCTAGGAAGAAACGATAATTATTTGGTCAAGGGGACAGAGACGGGTTGTTCTTAGGGAGGGACTGATGAACAAGATGACAATCGAAGACCTGGAAATAAAGGGCAAGCGCCTGTTCATCCGGGTCGACTTCAACGTGCCGCTGGACGAGAATCAGAACATCACCGACGATACCCGCATCCGGTCCGCCCTGCCTACGATAAACTACGCCATCGACGGCGGCGCAAAGATTATACTAGCCTCCCACCTGGGCCGCCCCAAGGGCAAGCCCGACCCCAGGTTCAGCCTGCTGCCGGTGGCGAAAAGGCTACAGCGCCTCTTAGACAGGGAGGTCACGTTCGTCAAGGACTGCGTGGGGCCGGAGGTCGAAAAGGCGGTACAGGAGATGAAGCCGGGGGATGTCATCCTGCTCGAGAACTTAAGATTCCACCCGGAAGAGGAGAAGAACGACCCTGCCTTCGCCAAGGCGCTGGCATCGCTTTGCGACTACTACGTAAACGACGCATTCGGCACCGCGCACCGGGCGCACGCCTCCACGGAGGGCATCACCCACTACGTCGGCAAGTCGGTTGCGGGCTTTCTCCTGAAGCGGGAGGTTGACTACCTCCAGGGCGCGGTGGCCAAGCCGGTGCGTCCGCTCGTGGCCATCCTGGGCGGCGCCAAGGTATCCGGCAAGATAGGCGTCATCGAGAACCTCGAGGACAAGGTTGACAAGGTGATAATCGGAGGCGGCATGGCCTTTACCTTCCTGAAGGCGATGGGCTACGAGGTCGGCGATTCCCTGGTCGAGGAGAACATGCTCGATATCGCCGAGAAGATACGCCTGAAGGCCAGGCAGCGCGGCATAAAGTTCTACCTCCCGGTGGACTGCGTCATAGCCCAGAGCATGGAGCCCGGAGCCGAGAACAAGATAGTCACCTCCCAGGAGATACCGCGCGGCTGGAAGGCGCTGGACATCGGGCCTGCGTCGGTCAAGCTCTTCTCCGAGGCCTTGGGCAACGCCAAGACCATCATCTGGAACGGGCCTATGGGGGTCTTTGAGCTGGACGCGTACTCGCGCGGCACGATAGCCATCGCGCACGCGGTCGCCGATTCATACGCCCTGTCGATAGTCGGCGGCGGGGACACCGACCTTGCCGTGCACAAGGCGGGCGAGTCCGAGAACATGTCTTTTATCTCGACTGGCGGCGGGGCATCGCTTGAACTCCTTGAAGGCAAGGAGCTCCCGGGACTGGCGTCGCTATCCGACAAGAAGCCAGCCAAGTGATATTTTAGAAGGTGCCGATGACTACGATTAAGGATGTGACGGGGAAGGATTTCGGCATCAGGCCCGACCCGCTCGTCATCATCGGGAAATACTATTCTCCGGGGACTTTCGCCTACGACTATATCCTGGCGCACGGCAGGATGGTGGCGGACATGGCGCTCTCTATCGCCGGGAGGGTCTCGTGGCTCCCGCCGGGGACGCTCTTCATCGAGGAGGCGGCGCTCCTCCATGACATCGGCATATTCCTCACGGACGCCCCGCACCTTGGCTGCACCGGAGATTACCCTTACATAGCTCACGGATACCTGGGAAGGCAGATATTGGAAGACGAGGGATACCCACTCCATGCGCTCGTGTGCGAGCGGCACGTCGGGGCGGGGCTTACCGCCTCTGAAATCCGCCTGGGCAAACTGCCGGTCCCGGAGCGGGAGATGATGCCGATAACAGTCGAGGAGGAGATAATCTGCTATGCGGATAAGTTCTTCCCGGTCAGCCCGGACAAGGTATTAAAGTCCCAGAGCTTCGCCGAGGCCAGAGAGATGGTCGCCGCGTTCGGTCGAAGGCCGCTCAGGACTTTCGACAAATGGGCGGCGAAGTTCGGGGAAGCGGTTTAGCCCGCCTTATGCTAGCCTGGACCGAATACATAAAGATATTCACAGCCCTCCTCTCGATTGTAGACCCAATCGGGGCCGTGCCGATACTGGTCAGCCTCACCGTCGGCATGGGCAGGAAGGAGCGCACCGGTATCGCGTCGACCACTTCCGTAGCGGTGGGCATGATACTCGTGGGCGCGGCGCTGTTCGGCAAGCTTATACTGAATCTCTTCGGCATCAGCATCGCCTCGTTCAAGATCGGCGGCGGGATAATAATACTGCTGATGGCGGTCGCGATGATGCAGGCGAGGTACGCGCCAGGCAGGCAGACGACCGAAGAGGCTCAGGAGGCCGAGGAGAAAAAGAGCATAGCCGTCGTGCCGATAGCGATGCCGCTTCTAGCCGGGCCGGGCGCTATTTCGACCGTGATAGTCTATTCCCAGTCCTCGTTCGACCCCTTGCACATCGTCCTAATCGTCCTGATATGCATTCTTGTGGCGCTTCTGACGTGGCTGGTGCTGCGTGCGGCAGACACCGTCGTCAGGAAGATGAGCAGGACCGCAATTAATATCGTGACTCGCCTGATGGGACTTCTTCTGGCGGCAATCTCGGCGGAGCTGATTACCGGAGGGCTTGCCCAGATATTCCCGGCGCTGACAAAGTAATAAGGCTACTCGCCGGTTTTCTGCCGCCCCCGCACCGCCCGTTCCACCTCGCGCTTCGCCTCTTTCTCCTTTATCGTCTCTCGCACGTCGTAGAGCTTCTTGCCCTTGGCCAGCCCGAGCTCGATCTTCGCGCGGCCGCCCTTGAAGTAGAGCTTTAGCGGGACCAGCGTGTATCCCCTCTGCGTGAGTTTGCCAATCAGGCCTTTTATCTCCTTTTTGTGCAGGAGAAGTTTGCGCGTGCGCTCCGGGTCCACGTTGAATATATTCCCGTGCGAGTACGGCGAGATATGGCATCCGATGAGGAACATCTCGCCGTCCTTGACCTGTGCATAGGAGTCCTTGAGGTTGGCGCGGCCGTCCCTTAAGGACTTCACCTCCGTCCCGGTTAGGGCCAGCCCGGCCTCGTAGGTATCCTCGATGAAGAAGTCGTGGTAGGCCTTCTTGTTGGTCGTTATTATCTTGACATCTTCAGCGGACATGGAGATAAGTTAGCACAAATACGGGGATTCTGGCAATTTAAATCGGCTGGTAAGGCGGGTGCTCTGACTGTTATTTATCTAGCCACCAAGGATGTGGTCAGTGTTTTATAATGTTATATTTTTCTAAATAATAAGCACAAATTATAAGCAAGACAACTAAGAAGAACATAAGGACTAATTGAGCATCAGAAATATTTCTTTTATCGTCTTCATCTCGGTTTCCTCCGATAACAAAAATCCGTAACTCGTGCAACACTCTTTTTATAATTCCGTTTATTTTTTCTCCCATTTGCCCTCTTATCCCAGAAACTAGCCGTTATTTGACCCGGCACCTGG
>Ga0187848_10002026_pt1 | contig 16568 bp, 10 predicted proteins | sample June2016WEW_4_40_FD_132424 | JGI IMG/M metagenome (GOLD analysis project Ga0187848, IMG submission 132424) | Peatland microbial communities from SPRUCE experiment site at the Marcell Experimental Forest, Minnesota, USA - June2016WEW_4_40 | ecosystem: Environmental > Terrestrial > Soil >... | reverse complement strand
GTGTTGGTGGCCGTGCTGCGGCTGAGGCCCAGCGTTTGCAGCAGGAACGCCAGGCCCAGGACCAGGCCGACGGGGGCGGCGGTGCGGAGGGCCCGCAGTTCGATCCGGCGGGCGCAGCAGAGCCCCACGGCCAGCGAGCCGATGGCGAACCGCACGGCCAGGAACGGCACCACGCCGTAGACCGCCACCGCATCCTTCACCACGACGAAGGTCCAGCCCCACACGGCCACGACCAAGAGCAGCAGGCCGGCCAGCGCCAGTCGCCGCGCGGGCCGGATATCACTGCTGCGGGCGGAGGGGCACCCAAAGGGTACCCGGTCCATGTTTTCGGATCGATCTTCGAGCAAGAGGATCGCCTTTGGCCGAAAAACGGACCAGTCCCCAGGTTAGCGGTCCGGGGCTTTTTCGCGCGGGGGCGGGGGCGTGGTGGCGGCCTTGAGCCGGGCAGCGTCGGGCGGGCGGAGGCGGATGCCGTATAATTGGCCGAGCCGCTCGACGGTGGCCTTGTGCTTCTCAGGCACCGCCTGCCGCCAGCGCCCCAGATAGCCTTGCAACGTCTCGCCCTGCGCCGGCCGCGAGCTATTCAGCCAGCGGACCGCCTCCCACCGCTCCGGCTGCTCTTCGAGAAACTGCAAGAGGACGATCGACATGGCCCCGTTCAGCTCGCGGGAGCAGGGCTCTTTCTCCATCGCCGGCCGGTGGGCGCGGTAGAAGGCGGGCATGCCCTGGGCACAAAGATCGAGGAAGTCCGCGCGCTTGCGGATGACGTCGTCGCTGTACTCGCGGAGCGCGTCGCGGTAGTCCCTCCAGTTGGGATAGGGCGGGTGGTCCTTCCACTGCCGCGACATGGCCCGCATGGCGAACAGCGAGGCCGTTTCGGCGAAGGTCTCCTCGAGCCACTTGTTGCCTTCGTAGCCCGCCTCGTGCTGGAGCCCGCAGAGGATGTGGCAGAACTCGTGGGCGAACTGGTAGGCGTATTGGCACCAGAATTGGTGTCCCGTATCCAGGCACACGACGATCTCGCCGCGGTCGTTGCGGCGGTAGAGGGTGATGGGGCCTTGGTGTCCGCGGGTCACGACGAACGGCTCGATCTTGTAGTCGGGGAAGAACCGCCACAGTTGCCGGCCGGCGGAGTCCAGCACGGCGCGGATGTCGGCCTCGGAGGCGTCGAAGCCGTCGGTCTCGATGCGGTACGGGGGCATGGGCGGCGCGGCGTCACCCGGGGCGGCCTGGGCCCGGCACCAGCCGGCCGCGGCGAAGGCCGCCAGCACGGCCAAGATCAGCCGGACGGACGATCCTCGCTTAGACGTAAAGACGCAGGACCGCAGGGCCGCCAAGCGGCAGGAGGACGTGGTCGGTATCATTGGGGACAACCCGTGCATCGCTCATTCCATCGAAACCACGCCCTGCACCGGTTGCAACTGGTCGGCCGGCAACTCAACGAGAGAGAGAGAAGCCGACTGGGGCTCGGGACGAAACTCCACTAGGTAGAGACGCCGACGGTTGACTCCGATCGGCCCGCGGTCTTCCTTCACCGCTCCCTGGACGGAACGCGTCCCCAATCGAAAGCTGACCAGATCGCCCTTGCGAAACCGAGGTTCAGACATTGGCCTGTTCTCCCTAACCCGTTAGTTCACCAAGGAGCGCCACCAAGCAACGCCTGTAGGTAATTGTACATCGCCTGATCAAAATGGCGAGCCAGAGCGTTTAGGGCACGCCGCCATCCCCTTACCCTCATCAAATGCAGGGTCGGATCGCCCCCGGGCGCCACAGGATCGAAGTCTTGATGTGCAATCGCGTTTCTCCACTCAACGAGTTCTTGTAGCAGTTCGCGCCGACGCTCATTCCTCGCGTCCAGGGCGTAAACCACTGTCCAGAAATCGATTCCCAACCGGTTGAAATCGGAACCGATTGCGCCCGGGTGCGGGTTGCCCTTGTCAAGGGTTCGATTCCAGATAAACTCCACCCGAAGAAATCCCTGGAGCGGCACCGGGACAACTGCGACTATGTGATCGATGCACTCCGAATGAAGGTCCCGGCAGAAACCTTGAAAGTGCGACGACAAGAGACCCGCGTACGAATAGTTGATTTGTTGTGTCGCGTAACGCCTGCCCCTCTCGGTCCCGCCAACCATCGCGTGGACGTTCTCGATCTCGTCCAGCGCATCGGCGTGCGTGCCGCGCCACCCGGTCAATGAATTGGAGGGCATTGGACATTGCCTCAACGGGTTTCTCCGAGTATCTTATCGACCGGACGGATCATCCGCGGACAACTGGCACATTTGCAGTCCGCTGGCCTGGGCATTGTAAAAGATCCGGCCGTTGGAAGCCACCGCCCCCACGCATTCCCGCGGATCGATCGGCGGCCCGGTCGAAACCACCTTGGCCCCGTCCGCCAGGTCGAGCATGTCCGTGTTGCTCCCCAGCAGGTACGGCGGCATAAGGCTGAACCGCGTGCAGGCGTAGCCGCGGTCGAATCGCGACAGGATCTTCCCGTTGTGCTTGTCGATCAGGTAGCTGTTCCCACCGTAGGCAAAGACGAACAGGAACGCCGGGCCGACGGTCACCACGTTGATCGCCTTCGTGACCGGCTCGGACTGCCAGACGAGCGAGCCGTCGCGGGCGTCGAGGCACAAGACGTGTCGCTCGGCAGAGCCCCCATCCCGCTGGTTGTATCCGCCGAGGTACAAGCGGCCCTGGTCGCCGGAGATCGTGCAGCCGGCGGTCACGCTGTACTTGGTCGTCAGCCAGCGGACGTCGCCCGTGGCCGGGTCGAGGGCGGCGGTCAGGCCGTGGGCGCCGGGCTTCCCCGCGCGGTCTCTGGCCGCGTAGCCGAAGAAGCAGGAATAATAGAGCGCGTCGCCCATCAGGCACAAGCCGGCATCGTCGCCGCCACAGCCGTACTCGCCGAAATCCTTTGTCCACGCCACTTTCCCGGTGCGGAGGTCCCAGGCTTGCACGATGGCCCGTTCGTCTTTCGGGTAGAAGGGGTTGTCGTGGCTGTAGAGCCAGCTTACGGTTCCGTCGGTCTCCTGGGGGAGTTGCTTGGCGGCTTCCATGCGGAACACGTAGATGCCGGACCCCTTGGGAACGTACTTTCCCGTGCTGAACATGTAGATGGCGAGGTTCTTCCAAATGACCGGCGGTTGCTGCCGGCTCCAGCTTGGCGAGCCGGTGAACGGGGCCTCCCACAGCAGCTTGCCCGTGGCCGCATCGAGGCAGCGGAGGCACGAGCCCCGCAGCCCGGCCTGCGGCACCAGCAGCCGCTCGTTGAAGTACAAGGGGGCAGTGTAGGAAACATGCACCCCGGGCCAGAACCGCCGCCACAGCAGCCGGCCCGTCTCCTGCTCGACGGCAAACACCTGGCCCTCGGCCGTGTGGGTGTACTGGCGGCCGCCGCCGCAGACGGGCAGGTGCTTGAAGGTGCCCTCGTAGCGGCGGATCCATTTCAACCGCAGCGGCGGCTTGATCCCTTGCTCGCTGGAGTTCGTGTTGGCGAAATCGCCGAATGCGGTATACCAGTCATAACGCGGCGCGGCGCGTTTGCCCGCCAGCGGGCTGCGAATCTTCGCCAGTTGCAGGTCCTCCGTGGGCAGCGGGGCCTCGCCGCCGGGGCCCAAGGCGTATAGGTAGCCGTCTTCGCAGCCGAAATAGATGCGGCCGTCGCAGACGCACGCCGGGGCGGAGATCGCCTTGCCCCACGCCGTGGCGAAGGACCACGCCGGACCGCCCGCCAGCGGCACGACGTACAGCTTGCCGTCCAGGCCGCCGTAGACCGCGTGCCGCGCGAGGAGGATCGGCGCGGCGATCGACGCGGGGGCACAGAGCGGCTGCGGCTCTTTCCGGCCGGGCGCGTGCCGGCACAGCCCGAAACCATCCTCCGGCCGGCAGCGGTAGACCTCCCGGCCGCGGAGGCTCACGGACGAGAACCCGAGCGACTCCGGCCGGTCGTCGGCGGTGGCCGTGCCCGCCACGTAACCCGTCTCGACCTTGCCCTGTTCGCCGAGCCGCAGCGTGTCCACCCGGCCGGTGTTGTCGCGGCGGTGCCATTGCTGGTAGACCGTGCCGTCCGCGGCGATGCTCAGCCCGAAGGTGCCCGGCCGCTCATCGCCGGCATGGGGCGGGATCAGGCCCAGCTTGCGGAAGGCGGCCCGCGGGCCGGCGTCCTCCAGCCACAGGACGGCGCCCCCCACGGGAGCCGCCAGCAGCCGGCCGTGGGCCGCCATGTCGCCGGGGCAGCAGAACTGGTCCCGCCAGGTGACGTGGCCCTTCCGCTGCCGGAGCCAATCCGCGGAGCTCCAACGATCCCCGCTGAACCCCGACTGCTCCTTGACATAATCCCAGGTCCAACAGGCGGTGCCGTCCGGCGTGAGTGCATGGAGCCGCGAGCCGAGCGTGATGAAGTACACGCGATCGTTGGCCACCAGCGGGGCGCTCAGGATCGGCTCCTCGCAGGCGATCTCCTTGACGAGCCTGCCGCTGGCGGCCTCCAAAACGTAGTAGCCGCCGGCCATCGTGCCGAAGTGCAGGTACCCGCCGGCCAGGGCGGGCGAAGAGACGTTGTTGCAGTTGGCCGCGCCGCCGCGGGTCTCGAACTTCCAGAGCGGCGCGAGCGTGCGGGCATCGAAGCAAGAAGCGGTGCCGGAAGCGTCGACGATGTACACGCGACCGCCGGCGACCACCGGCGCCGTCAGGGCGGCGTCGCCCAGCCTGGCGGCCCCGAGGAGGCCCAACGGCGTTGCGACGTCGCGATCCTTGGCGTCGCCCGAATGGCGGCAGTCGTACTTCAGTTGCACCCATTCCTCGGCGGCCGCCATCCCTGCCATGAGTAAAGCGATTACTACGCAGGAAGGTCGGCAGGCGGCGTGCATGGTCGGCCCCATTGGCAGGCAGTCGGCGGTTCAGCGACGGGAGTTATTATAGCGGTGGCCGGCGCCGCTTTCCAGCGAACATTGACAACGCTGCTCGGGCCGCGTACTCTGGCCCGTGAAAGGAGACGGAAATGAGCAACCGCGTGAAACCAGCGTTAACGATTGCTTGCATCCTGGGCCTTTGGGCCTCCGCCGCTACGGCCGCCCCGGTAACCAAGGTCACGCTCCGTAGGGCAGTCGGCGAGTCGGCCAAGAACGTGCCGGTCACCTTCGGCCAGGTCTTCAAGAAGGGAGACATCCGCCAGGGCGTGTTGGTGAGCGCCCCGGGGGCGGCGGTCCAGGCCGACGTCAAGCGGAGGTATGACGACGGCTCGGTCCGCTTCGCGGTCGTCTCGCTCCTCGTGCCGGATCTCAGCGGGGAGATGACCGTCGCCATGGACGACGGCGTCCGGCCGCAATTGGGCAGCGAGCTGCCCGTGCAGGCCGCCGATCTGCTCAAAACCGGCTTCGATGCGGTCGTCCGGCTCAAGTTCCCGGACGGCGCGGTGCGGTCGGCCAGTGCCCGCGACCTGCTCAAGGCCGCCGGGACCAATGCCAAGACCTGGCTGGCCGGACCGGTCGTGACCGAGTGGCTGTTGACCGGCGCCCTGGCGGGCAAGGACGGCACGCCGGACCCCGATCTCCGCGTGCAGTTCCACGTGCGGGCCTATGCCGGCTGCAAGGCGGTCCGCGTGTCGGTCGTGGTCGAGAATTGCCTGGACACCTGGGCAGGAAACATCGGCTACGACGTGGCGGTCCTGCTCGGCAGACCGGGCAAGGTGGTCTATGAGAAAAAGCTGGTCGAGCACCGCCGGTTGAGCCGTTGGCGGAGGGATTTCTGGTGGCCCGCCGCCCCGCCGCGGGCCGACGTGGTCAACGACCTGGCCTGCCTCAGCGCCAGCGGTGCGGTGCCCAACTACGACCGCTCCCTCATCATCCCCGAAAAGACCCTGGCCGACGCCGCCGCCCAGTGGGCCAAGAGCGGCGAGACCGACATCATGGGCTCCGGCTCGCTCTGCAAGTACATGCCGACCACCGGCGGCCGGCCGGAGATCGGGCCGTATCCCAACTGGACCGTCGAGTACCTGCTGAGCATGGACCCGCGGGCCAAGGCGGTCGTGCTGGGCAACGGGGACCTGGCCGGCTCCTGGCCGATCCACGTCCGCAGCGCCAAGACCGGGCGAATCCTGACGCTGGACGAGCGGCCCCGGTTCTGGCTCAACGGCTACCGGGCGGAGGACAAGGAGCGTCCGCTGTGGCAGCCGGACCGCAAGCCGCCGCCGCCCCAAAGAACGGCCGACGGCAAGGAGAGTCCCTATTACCTCAGCCCGGACGTGGCCCACATGGGCTCGCTGGCCTACGTGCCTTACCTGGTGACGGGCGATTTCTATGACCTGGAAGAGGCGTATTTCTGGGCCAATTACGCACTGCTGGCCCAGTGGCCGGTGCCGCGGCAGGACGGGCGAGGCATCATGTGCGACCAGATCCGCGGCGACGCCTGGGGCCTGCGGAACATCGCCGACGCCGCCTTTATCGCCCCCGACGGCGACCCGGAAGGCCGGTACTTCGACGAGCGGATCCACAACAACATGGCCGAAATGACGGCCAAGATGTACGGCCCGCCGGAATACAACAAGCTGGGCTTCTGGGGCGTCCGCACGGTGGAGGACGCCCGCATCGGCAATCCCGCCAATCCCCGTTGGATGATCACCGCCCCGTGGGAACACGATTACCTGATCTGGAGCCTGCACCACCTGACCGAGCTGGGCTACGCGGATGCGGCCCGGCCGCGGGACTTCGAGCTCCGCTGGCAGGTCGGCGCCTTCACGCACCCCGCGGAGTTCAACCCGCTCTTGGCCGCGCCGTACCGCATGGCCGTCGGCGAGATGGGGCCGGACAAGAAGGTCGTCTTCTACGAGGACTGGCGGAAGCTCGGCGAGGAGAACGCCAGGCTCAGCCCGATCCCCAAGACCGGGCACCCCAGGCCCAGTTATGACTACTCGGCCTACCTGGCCCTGGTCTGCGGCGTGGACGCCGGGTTTCCCCGGGCCGCCGATGCGGTCAAGGTGCTGTTGGGCCTGACCGGCGGATTCCACGGGATGCTCTCCGAGCCGGCGTGGCGGATCGTCCCGCGGAAGGCCGCGCCGCGGGAGTAGGGCGAGTGACATCGCCGCCGACGGCGCCGGCCGGGGCCTCGTGCGCATCAGCGACAACCTCGGCCGCCGCCTATTGGCCCTTCGCTGCGGGCAGCCGGACCTGTACCGGTTTGGCCCCGGCCGGGCTCACTCCCGGGCCGACCTCGATCGCCTGGATCATCGCGTCGCCCGAAAAGCGATTCCAAAGACGAATCGAGATCACGCCGTTTTTCGGACGGATGTCGTTCAGCACCAGATCGACCGCCTTGCCCAGCCCGCCGGCGGTTGCGGCGATATCCATGTCGCCGACCACGTGCTCGCCAAGGATGTCGATACTGGTCGCATAGCCGCCGGGCCTGGCCGGCTGCTCGGTCTGGCAGAACTTCAACCGCACGTGGTAGGTCTGTGTGGGGAGCACGGTGAAGTAGGCCGTGAAGTCGCGGCCGTGAACGCCGTAGCGATACAGTTCCGGGTCGGGCGTGCCGGCGGCGTCTTTCCCGCGCGGCTCGCTCCAGAAGGCCAAGGGCACCAGGTCGGCCAGCGGCTTGAGGCGCAGCGTGAATTCGGTAGCCGGCCGCCAGGCGGAGCCGGTCGAATCGACGTAATCCTTGCGGCCCAGATAGCCGAAGATGACGCGCTGCGCATCGCCCGGCCCGCCGCCTTCGCCAAAACCGCTTTCGCCCTGGGCGGCCGACCACTGGGCGCCGCTCAGGGAGACGTACGTGTCGGAAGAGCAGGGATTCTTCGTGCCCAGGGCCACGATCTCCAGGCGGTGCTTGCCGGGGGCCAGGCCATTCTTGTACCAGAGGACCTGGTCATATCGCGATTGCGGGCACCAGAAGTCGATGCCGCAAAGCTGCTTGACGCCGTCGAGATACACGTCGGCCTTGCCGCCACCGGCGCCGACCGTCCCGATAACCCGAACCTGGTTGCCGTCGAAAGCCATCGCCGCCCGCGCGCCGGCCTCCGAGGTGAAATGGAAGCCCGACGGCCCCTCAAACTCCCCCGGATCCTCCCGCCACGCCCCCTTGTACTCGACCCGAGCACGCGAGGCCATCCTTTGCGGGTCGTTGCCCTCGACCCGGACGTAGGGGCAGCGGTCGTGGCGAACGGTCAGAATACAATCGCCGCCGGGCAGCGGTTTTACGGTAAAACCGTTCTGCGATAAGTCCTGCCGCTTCGGCAAAGGCCCGTTGTCGGCGTGAACCCAACGCGGCTCGAACGCCAGGCGCAGCACGTCCTCGCTGGGCTCCCGGGCGTCGGAGGTGTAATACTCGATCCCACTTGCACGATACCAGACCATCGTGACGACGGACGTCGTCCGCATGATGTGGTTCTCGCGGTTGGCTCCCAGCAGATCCGGCTGCCAGGCCATCGCCCGCAGGACGGCCCGCAGCGGCCAGGGATGGGCCAAATTGAACCAATCGCCGGCCACCACCGCGCCGCCGCCGATGCCGTCTTCCACCACCCCGTTTTCATGCGCATCGTAGGTGGCCAGCAGGCATTGACGGCGGGCTATCTCGCGGGCCCAGGCGTCGTCGGCCAACACGGCGTAGCGGGCCAGGGTCGCACTGCTGGCCATGATCGGATACTGGAGCGACTTGCCGCAGCAACTGCTCGACTCGGGAAAGGCCCAGGCCCCCGAGTAAACCCCGCCCGCGGAGGCCGGATCGACGCTCGAGCGGCAGAAGAAAAGGGTGATGAGGTTGCGGACGTCGGTCTTCCAGTTGGGGAATGCCTCGCGGCGGCCCAGCATGTAGTCGGCCGTGTAGCAGGGCACCGCGCAGGTATCGGTGGCGTTCTCCCAATCCCAGAAATTCCGTCCGAACGTGGGATCGCGGCCCCACGCGGGCAACAAGACGTCGCGGAGGTATTTTTCGCCCGCATCGCGGGCCTCCACCCACGCGCCGTCCTTGCCCTCATAGCCCGAGCGGATCATGTCGTCGAGGAATTGCAGGATGAGCGAAACGCCGCCGGTCTGCCGGGTATCCCACTTGACGTCTTCGGGATTGGCGTAGCGATTCCAGGGAGGCACGCCCGGGCGGAAATCGCAGTGCGCGGCCAACAGGTCGGCCCAGTGCCTCACGGCATTCTCGTACCGACGATTGCCCGTCAGTTTGTACGCCGCGAGCATGGCCGAGCCGAGCTGCGCGCTGAGGTCCAACTGGATGAAGCCGTGCGGGTCGGCCCGGCCGTATGCCTTGCCCTTCGTGGGGGCGCTGATCGGAAAAGCGGGCCAGGGATGATCGGCCGGGGTCTGGCAGTAATCCAGCAGGTAGTCGGCGGTCAAGGTGACCAGCCCGATCGCGGCCGGGTCGCCCGTGTAACGATAATAATCGACCAGCCCCTGCAGCAGGCTCACCGAGCGCTGGCCCACGTCCCCGTTATCCCAGTCACTGAGCTTGGGGTTGACGAGGATCGTTCCGTCAGGCTTGATGCCCCAGTGCCCGTTGAAAACGAAGTGCGGCGCCGGCATGACGGCCAGGCCCTTGTCGGCCCAGGGATAGCGTTTTAGCGTCTCGGCCGCGATGCGGATGCGGAAGTCGCACTGGCCGTTCTGGCCTCGATACCAGGGCGCGATCACGCCGTTGCGGTCCTCGGCCACGGGATGGGCGAAATACTTTCTTGCGGGTTTTGCGTCGTCGGCCGCCACGCAGACCGGCCCGAACAGCGCGCCCGCCAAGACCAAGGCACCAAGTGGACATTGCACCGCTGGCTCCTCCCGGGCTTGTGATGGGTTGCGGCGGGGTCGGCAGCCCCGCGCCGATCAGCCCTTAGGAAAACAGGAAAAAGGGGTCAGGTACCTTTTGTGCAAAGCACCCGAAGGGCGGGCACCGACCGAAGGTTGGTCACGGCAAAAGGTACCTGACCCCTTTTTCCCCCCGTATTATAGAGACTACCGCACGCCCGGCCCAGGCATTAGAATACGGCTATTCACCCAGCGTGGAATCAGGCCGGCGCACTCCGATTCGAGTGAGCCGCCTTCGAGGGCACAAGTGCGATTCGCGGAGGGCCACCCATGGACAAGAGAGCATCGCCGCGTCGCGAATTCCTCAAGACCTCGGCCCTGCTGGCGGCCGGAGGGGCCGCCTGGGCCGGCACGCGGGGCCGCGCCCTGGCGGTCCACGCCGGCGGCAGCGATCTCCTGCGGATCGGCCTGGTAGGCTGCGGCGCCCGGGGGACCGGCGCCGCCGCCCAAGCCCTGGCCGCCGACAAGAACATCAAGCTCGTGGCCATGGCCGACCTGTTCCCGGACCGCTTGAGCGCCGGCCTGGCCGCCCTGCAGGGAAACGAGGAAGTCGCCAAGAAGGTGAACGTGCCGGCGGAGCGGCGGTTCACGGGCATCGAGGGCTACAAGGCGCTGATGGCCGGCGGGCTGGACGTGGTGCTGCTGGCGGCCCCGCCCCACTTCCGCCCGGCGCATCTCAAGGCGGCGGTCGAGGCCGGCCTGCACATCTTCGCCGAAAAACCCGTCGCCGTGGACGCCCCCGGCGTCCGCAGCGTGCTGGCCACCTGCCAGGAGGCCAAGAAGAAGAACCTGGTGCTCGTGTCGGGCCTGTGCATGCGGTTCTATTACGGCTTCCGCGAGCTGGTCTCGCGGATCCACGACGGCGCGATCGGCGAAATCCACACCCTCCAGGCCAGCGACTTCCGCGGCCCGGTCTGGGTGCGAAAACGCCAGCCCGGCTGGAGCGACATGGAATGGCAGTTGCGCAACTGGCTGTACTTCACCTGGCTCTCGGGCGACTGCGTCCTGGAGCAGCACATCCACTTCCTGGACGTCTGCGCGTGGATCATGGGCGACCGCTACCCGGCCCGCGCCATCGGCATGGGCGGCCGGCAGGTCCGCACCGGCCCCGAATACGGCCACGTCTACGACCATCACTCGGTCGTCTTCGAATACGAGAACGGCGCCCGCTTGTTCAGCAACATCCGCCAGATCGGCAATTGCAGCAACGACTCCAGCGCCTGGGCCGTCGGCAGCAAGGGCCGGGCCGAATTCCACGAGCGCCACGGCGGGATGAACCTGCGGGCCGCCGGCGGCAACTGGACCTATCGCGGCGAGATCAACAACATCTACCAGACCGAGCACGACGAGATGTACGCCGCCATCCGCGGCGGCAAGCCGATGTTCCACGGCGACTACATGGCCAAGAGCACGCTGCTGGGTATTTTGGGCCGCATGGCCACCTACACCGGCCAGCAAGTGACCTGGGAGCAGGCGCTCGCCTCGACCGAGGACCTCACGCCGCCCAGCTACGTGTGGGGCCCGCTGCCCGTGCCGCCGGTGGCCATGCCCGGCGTGACGCGGTTCCGCTAAATCCTACTTCGCGCCGACACCGAGGCCCTTCAAGAACGCGGCGTGGGCCGCGTCGCTCTCGGGGCCATGATACGGCAGCACTTGCCAGGTTTCCGTGAAGGTGGTCGACTCGCCCGGCTGCAGAGTGCGATACGGCCCGTGCATCTCAAGTTCCAACAGGCCGGGGTCCTTCCGGCGATCCTTCGCCGCGGAAGTGGCCTGATAGACTTCGATGAAGGCTGCCTCCGGATGGATCCGCGCTTTCGGAACGACGGCGGCCCGCTTCAGGAACACGCAGTCTCCGGCAAAGGCGGCAATAAGCCCTTCCTTGGGAGAGGCGATAAATGCCTTGGCCACCCGGCCGCCGAGATCGGCCGGCATGGGCTCGGAGGTGCGGAATGTGAAGAAGCCGTTGACAGAACTCGCCCCCAGGGCCTCGTGCCGGCCGGACTCGGGGAACCAGCAGCCGAGCCGCACTTCCCCGTCGCCCACCAACGGGACATACGCGTTTGCGGTGCCCGGCAGGCGGGTGTTGGTCCACAGGTCGCCGCTGATCGGCCGGTCGAGGATGTTCCTGCCGGTGACCGAAAACATTACCGTGCCGTCGGGATTCAGCGTGACGGTCTTTTCGAATTGGAAACCGCTGGTGGGACTCTTCGGACCCAGCATGGCTACCGAGGCGGCGGTCCGCCGCGTGACCTGGAAGTTGCCGTAGATCCAATACGGGTCGGGCGGCCAGTGCCAGGCCGATTGCGGGCCGGCCCAGACCGTGTGCCCGAAATACGCCTTGTAGGTTTTGGGGCTTGCCGCCGGGTCCGGGCGGTCGGCGGCCGGCTCGCCCCAGAGGGCGGGATTTGCCAGGAAGACGTTCTCGCCCTGCGGCAGGCGGAGGACCATCACGCCGCCCCCGACCTGCGGCAGCAGGCCCACCACGATGCGGTCGTTTTGCAGCACGAGCAGATGCCGCTCGGCCTGGCGCGGGGATTCGGCTACCGCCGCACCGCACGTCCCGCCGGCCAGGAGGAACCACGCCAAGAGGCAACGACAACTCGGGTGCATGATCCCTCCGCTTTCTAAACGCCATTTCCTCTCAATGACTTTCGCGGCTTTGCGCCTTGGCGCCTTTGCGTGAAATCCTTCCCAGTCACCGCGTTGCCCTCGCGGCGGGCCCGTCGGCAGTAATCGGCATGCCCTTGAGGCCGGTTGCCCCGGCCGAGAGTTCAATTTCGTTGCGGTCGATCTTCAGGCTGCGAGGCAGGCCGCTATTTGCGAAGGGGCCATTTGCAAGGATACCGGTTCAGGATGGAAACATTTCACGCAAAGGCGCCAGGCCGCAAAGGCGCAAAGGAATGCCGGAGTTTGTCGCAGGGACGCTCACTGCTTGCGGACGGTGATGCGATTCTTTTCCTTGCTGACGATGACTTGCGGGAGGGTCGCCAGGCCGTTGTCGTCCGCGGTGACCTCGCCCGATTGGATCGCCTTGTCCGAGCCGGCCGGCGTATTGCTCCAGTGGAGCTTCTGGCCGCGGTCGGGCTTGAAGGCTTGCAGTCGGCGGGGCGTGATGCTCACCTTGCAATGGTCCTGCGGGGCCCGGTCCACCAGGCCGACGGTCATCTCCCAGCGGTCGGCCCGGTCCACCACGTCGCCCGTGTCCCAGAACAGGTAGAGATTGACCTGCCCCTGCGGATCGCCGTCGGCCGGGTCGCCGTTGCCGGGCCGGCCATCGAGGCTGCACGCCGTGAAGGCCGGCTGGCTCTGGTCGGTGCGGGGCTCCAGGGCGACGAAGCGGTCGCTCAGGGTGACGGGCAACTGGGCCCGCTGCCCGTGGCCGCTCTGGCCCCAGACGAACAGGTGCGGGCGCTTCGTGTCCTGGAGCGCGCGGTAGAAGTCCCAGGCCTGCGGCCAGCCGATGCCGCTGTCGTTCTTGCCGTTGGAGAAACAGATCAGGCCGATCTCCTTCTCCGGGTGCTGGCGGAGGTACCAGGTGTCGTTGAAATAGTCCCAGACGGGCATGCCGTCTTCGAACTTCACGCCCCACTCCGGCGGACCGTAGGAATTGGCATAGGAGCCCTTGAAAGTGGGCGATTTCGCGGGATTGTGTACGCCCACCCACGCCACGGCCCAGGCGATCCGCTCCGGATAGCGCAGGGCGAGCATCGGCGCGCCGGAGCCGCCCATCGAGCTGCCCGCCACATGGGTCGCCTTCAGGTCCACGTCCCAGCGGGTGGCGACCCAATCCAGGAAGGAGAGCATCCGAAGCTGCGAATACGGGTGGACCACCCCCTGCTTCCACGTCTCCTCCTTGGCCGGCCCCTGCCAATACAGCTCGTGGTAGCCCGTCCACCAGTCGTACGGGACCTGGTTCGAGGCGATAAGGATATGGCCCTTCTCCGCGCCGTACCACCAGCCGTAGCCGCCGTTGAGGCTGCCGCCCCAGCAGTGCAGATGGATGCCCACGGGCGCGGGCTTGGCCGGCTTCGGCGGGATGCCGACCACGTAATCCATCGGCATGCCCGCCACGGCACAGTTGGGCGGCGACTCCCAGCGGACGAAATAGTGCAGGGTCGGGCCGACGACGTATTGCCATTCCTTCGGCTTTTCGGTGCGTTGCAGGATGGGCACGCCCAGCCCGACCGTCTCCGCCAGCGGCGCGGCCAGCACATTGGCCGGGCCCAAGGCGGTGTTCTCGCGGCCGTTGACGGACAGGGTGACGGCATAATAGGCCCGGCCGGGCTGCTTTGGGTTGTGGGCGTAGAGGCCCGTCCCCGGCGGCACAGGCCCGCGCCCGTCCTCGATCACGTAGCGGAGCGCCGGCTGCTCCGGACGGAGGTCGCCGTAGTAGTCGATGTTCCAGCACGTCAGCGGCGGGACCTCGGCCACCGGCCGCAGGCCCGCCAACGACGTGATCGGCCGCTCGGAGCGGTAGACCCGGTAGCGGACCTTTGCTGGCTTGTCCATATCGCGGCGGATGTCGCGGAGCTTGACGGCGGCGATCGCCGGTTCCGTCACCGGCGAATCGACCTCCTGCCAGGCGAGCATCGTCTGTCCGGCCTGGTGCCGCGCCGTCAGGCCGCTGGCTTGCTTCTGCTGGGCCCCGGCCGCCGCCGCCGACATCACGGACAACGCCAGAAGAAGCGGCAGCAGCCAAGGGAACTGCTTTCTGTGATTCATAAGAACTCCCGCCTGTTACGGTGTCCAGTGGTTCGCAGGGAGGACACGGCCTGCCTGCCACCCGGGAGCTTACCGCCCGGCGGGTCGAAGGTCAAGTTGACGAGGGTAGCCTGGTCCGTTACCATTCATAGCGTGACCGTATCCCGCCCGCAACTCGTCACGACGGTGGCCCAGCTCCGTGGCGCCCTGGAGCCTGCCCGCCGCGCGGGCCGGCGGATCGGATTCGTGCCGACCATGGGCGCCCTGCACGAAGGCCATCTGAGCCTGGTCCGCGCGTCGCGGGCCGAGTGCGACGTGACCGTCGTCTCGATCTACGTCAACCCGAGCCAGTTCGCGGCCGGCGAAGACCTGGCCCGGTATCCCCGCACGCTCCAGAGCGACCTGGAAAAGCTGGCCGGCTGCCGGGCCGACCTGGTGCTGGCCCCGGACGACGCGGAGGTCTATGCCCCGGGCCACGCCACATGGGTCGAGGTGGGCTCGGTGGCCGGACCCTTGGAGGGGCAACTCCGGCCGGGGCACTTCCGCGGCGTGGCCACGGTCGTGCTCAAGCTGTTCAACATGGTGCAGCCCGACGCGGCCTACTTCGGCCGGAAGGACTACCAGCAGACGCTGGTCGTGCGGCGGATGGTCGCGGACCTGAACGTGCCGATTACGATCCGCGTCTGCCCGACCGTCCGCGAACCGGACGGCCTGGCGATGAGCTCGCGGAACGCTTATCTTAGTCCCGAGGCCCGCCGCCGTGCCGCCGCGGTGTGGCAGAGTCTCGAAGCGGCGCGGCAGGCGGTGGCCGGCGGGCAGCGCGACGCCGAGGCCATCGCCCGTCGCATGCATGAAATCATCCTCGCGGCCGGCGAGGTCCGGATCGACTACGTCGCCCTGGTGGACCCGGAAACGCTCGATCCGGTGCGGACGGTCGGCGGCCCGGCGCTGGCCGCGGTGGCGGTCCGGATCGACGGCACCCGGCTGATCGACAACTGTATGCTCTGATGCAGCAAACCCTGTTCCACATTCCGAACGAGTTTGCCGGCTGGCCGGTGTTCGGCTTCGGGCTGCTGCTGGCCGCCTGGACCGCGGCGAGCCTCGCGCTTTTGGCATGGCTCGTCCGCAAGCAAGGGCTGACGGCCGACACCTGGGGCCACGTGCCGCTCTTGCTGGCCGTTGGGGCGATCATCGCCTGGGTCTTGCCGCTCCTGTGCGAGCCGCGCGGGCTGCCCATCCGCGGCTACGGAATGATGATTCTCGTGGCGGTCGTTTCGGGCATCCTCCTGGCCACATGGCGGGCCCGCCGCCGCGGCATCGACCCCGAGGTCATCTTCTCGCTCTGTTTCTGGATGATCCTGCCGGGCATCGTCGGCGCCCGGGCCGTCTACGTCGCCGAGTACTGGTCCGAGCAGTACTGGCCGGTCTACCGCGAGAAGGGCCTGCCGGCCCTGCTGGGGGCGATCGTCAACGTGGCGGGGGGCGGGCTGGTGGTCTACGGGGCCTTCTTCGGCGGCGTGATCGGGCTGGTGGCATTCTGGCGGAAGTACCGCATCCCGCTCCTGGCGACCGCCGACCTGATGGTCCCCAGCCTGGCCCTGGGCGTGGCACTGGGGAGGGTCGGTTGCCTGTTGAACGGCTGCTGCTTCGGGACCACGTGCGACCTGCCCTGGAAGGTCACGTTTCCCTGGAACAGCCCCGTCCATTCCCACCAGGTCGAGGCCGGCACAGCGGCGGTGGCCGGGCTGAAGTTGGCCGAGGGACCGGCGGCGGGGGCCGTGGTCCTGCGGGAGGTAGAACCGGGCTCGGCGGCCGATTGCGCCGGCCTCAGGCCCGGCGAGCGGGTCCGCGAGCTCAACGGCGTGCCCGCCGCCAGCCTGCGGGATGCCGACTGGGCGTTGTTGACCGCCGACAAGCTGCACTTGATCGTGGGCCGCCCGGCCGGGCCGCCGCTCACCTGGACGGTGGACGATCCGCCCGCCCAGCCCGACGCGGCCGGGGCGCCCCTGCGAATCTATGGCCTGGAAATCGCCGCCGGCAAGGGGGATGCCCCGCTGATTGCCAAGGTCCGGTC
>Ga0187848_10002021_pt1 | contig 16589 bp, 13 predicted proteins | sample June2016WEW_4_40_FD_132424 | JGI IMG/M metagenome (GOLD analysis project Ga0187848, IMG submission 132424) | Peatland microbial communities from SPRUCE experiment site at the Marcell Experimental Forest, Minnesota, USA - June2016WEW_4_40 | ecosystem: Environmental > Terrestrial > Soil >... | reverse complement strand
GAAGCCAGCTATCTCACGCCACTACGGGACTCGATCTCGACGGTCATCGCTCCCGAGCGGGTGTCAACATGTCACGGCCACCGACACTGCTCCCGTCGGCCACGGCCAACCCCAGCGAAGCGTTGGCGCCGGCGATCACTCGGGAACCGTCATTGCCGACCACCCAACTAGGCCGGTGCTCCGCGTTGCAGACTTTGTTGCGAAAAGGGGGATCTCATGCGGGCCATTCGGGTCGTGTTTCGCTCCGAGCTCCAGCACCGGTGGCGGTCGTGGCTTGCCCTCACGATCCTTGTGGCGCTGGTGGGCGGGACGGTGCTCGGTGCTGTCGCCGCCGGGCGGCGCACCGCGGCGGCCTTCCCGCGTTTTCTCGCCCGCTACGGCTATGACGTCCAGGCCTTCAGCTTCCCCACACCCTTGCCCAAAGGGCTCGCTTCGCTGCCCGATGTCTCCGCCATCTATTACGAAGTCTCCTACGCCAACGGGAACATGATCGCCAACAAGCAGATCGTGCCCGAAGACGACGCCTACATCTCGGGGCTGCCTTCGCAGGCGATGAGATCGACGAAGCTGGTGTCTGGCCGCATGCCTGCCGCTCCTGACGAGGTCCTGGCCGGATTCACGATGCAGCAGCAATTCGGCTTGCACATCGGCTCGATCGTCACGGTGCCCCTTTACTCGCTGGCACAGGCGAGCGCCTTGGAGGGCGGCAACCCGCCCCCGCGGGGGGCACGGATCAGCTTTCGGGTCGTCGGCATCGAGGCGAACGTGACGGACTTCCCAGCTGGCGTCACCCCCGTCTACAACCTCTACACGAGCCCCGCCTTCGATCGGGGCCAGGGCCGCCAAGCTCTGCGGTACTACGGAGCGCTCGTGCGTCTGCGCGACGGGGCCGTGGACCTGCCCCGGTTCCAGGTCGACTTCCAGCACCTCCCCGGCCTGGCCTATGACCACGGGATCCAGTCCGAGGACTCGGCTGTCACCGCAGTCGAGCGGTCCATACATCCCCAGGCAGTCGGCTGGTGGCTCTTCGCCCTCTTCGTCGGCCTGGTCGGCCTCGCCGTCGTCGGCCAGGCCCTGTCACGCCAGAGCCTTCTCGAAGCGGAGTCGTATCCGAGCCTGCAGGCCCTCGGGTTCCGTCCCATTCAGGTGTTCACGCTCGGGATGGCCCGTGCGGGCGCGATCGGATTGACGGCTGCGATAGGGGCCGTGTTGCTCGCGTTCGCGCTGTCCCCCTTGACACCAGTGGGTGAAGCTCGCATCGCCGAGCCGGTGCAGGGCTTTGCTTTCGACGTCCTCGTGCTCGGCCTCGGAGCGGCCTCGACCGTCGTCGTGACGGTCCTTCTCACCGCCTATCCGGCCTGGCGAGCGACCCGCTTTCAGCTTGCCCAACCGCAAGCAGAGCTCGGTGCCACCCGGGCATCGGTCGTCGTCGCCGGACTGGCGAGAGCGGGTGCCCCGGCGAGCGTCGTCGTCGGCACGAGCCGTGCCCTCGAACGGGGCAGGGGACGCGCCTCTGTCCCGGTCGTCACGGCGCTCCTGGGCACGGTCGTGGCCGTGGCGGCCCTCGTCGCCACCGCCGTGTTCGGTGCCAGCTTGTCCAATCTCGTGTCGACCCCGGCTCTGTACGGGATGAACTGGCAGGTCGACCTGAGCAGTGTCACCTACCAGCAGATCCAGGCCGTCGTGCGCAACTCGGCGGGCAACCCAGCGATCACCAAGATAACCGCCGAGATAGTCGGGAAATTCGTCGAGGTGCGCGGCATCACCGTGCCGGCGCTCATCGTCGAGGTCCCCAAGGGCCCGATGGCGTTCTCGCTCGTCGCGGGCCGCTACCCGACAGGTGAGGGAAAGATCGCCCTCGGGGCGACGACGCTCGCGCAAGCGGGCGCACACATCGGTTCGCGGGTTCCTGTGACCATCTTCAACTCGACACGCGCCGCCCACACCGCCCTCCTCGAGGTGGTGGGCACCATCGCCTTTCCTCCCGAATTCGGCACGGGCGGTTTCGGCATCGGAGCCGTGGTCTCCGTGTCGACTGCGACAAACCTCGCCTGCCCGCCTGGTCCGAACCGGCGGGCCTGCCTGAGCGCGCTCGACGCGAAGATAGAGCACGATCCAGGCTGGGAGCTGGCGATCGGCACGGCGCCGGGTCGAGCGGGGCGTGCCACATCGACCAAGCTGCAGCGCCGGTTCGCTTCCGTGCTGACCCCGGCCGCCGTGCCGCAAGACTTGGCCAACTTCGGCCAGGCCGTCAATTTCCCCGCACTCCTCGGGGCCACCCTCGCCATCTTCGGTGCCGCCGCCCTCGCCCACCTGCTTCTCGTGAGCGTGGCCAGGCGGCGCAGGGAAGTGGCGATCTTGAAGGTGCTCGGCTTTGTGCGCCTGCAGGTCGGCGCGGCGGTGTGCTGGCAGTCCGCCACCGTCGTTCTCGTCGGGATCGTGCTCGGGGTGCCCATCGGGATCGCGGCCGGTCGTGTGATCTGGCGGGCCTTCGCCTCCAATCTCGGAGTCGTGCTAGTCGACATCGCGCCGGTGCGCCTCGTCGTCCTGTTCGCAGTCGGGGCACTGGCTGTGGGCGCGCTGCTGGCGCTGGTTCCCGCCATGCTGGCCGCACGGACCCGGCCCGCCGAGGCGTTGCGAGAGCCCTGACGGGCCGCCAACGGCAAGCGTGTCAAGACGCGGCGTGCCGGCTCGCCTCCTCGCTGTAGCGGCCGAGCACCCCGGGCCAGCCCGCGTCGTACTCGGCACGGGCGGTGGCCGGGTCGTCGAAGACCTCCTAGCCCGTGCTCCAGCGCGACCAGCGTCCCGGTGTTCGTGGCCGTGAAGGTGACCTCGACGTGACTGGACCTGTCCGGTGTCCGGCCGGGGTGCCAGGTGAAACCCACGGCCGAGACCGGCTCCCAACGCGTGACGGTCCCCCAGACGGAGCCTTCCCCCTTGGGCGATCGCTCCACGATCTCGTCGTCCACGAAAGCAACGGTGGCTTCGGGCCCATACATGCCGTGTTCCGCCAACGGCCACCAATTCCCGATGTGGGATGTGAACATCTCGAAGGCCGTCGTCGCGTCGGCGTCGACTGTCACCTCCCGACGGACCGGCGGGAGAACGCTCCTTGAGGGCTCCTTTGCTCGTTCGGTCATTGAGGGCTCCTTTGCTCGTTCGATGTTCGTGTTCACGACAGGGCGGCTTGCCGCTGCCTCGGCGCCCGACCCCGCCCCTGGGCCTCCCGGGCATGAAGGCCAAGCAGCCCGGCTGTCATCGCGATCGCGAACTCGAACACGACTTCCGGGTCCTCCACCACACCAACCAGTTGCCCGAAGAGCTCGAAGCTGATCTGCCCGAAGAGCTGGGTCCAAACGACGAGGGCCCTGGCCACGATCGCCGGAGGCACGCCCGGCATGGCAAGGTGGGCCAGCTGACGAGCCTCGGCGGCCATGTCGCGAGAAAGCGGGGTCGCCTCTAAAGGTGCGAGCTCGCCCGCGCGGTAGGCATCGACCAGCAAGCCGGCGAGGGCCAAGGTGACGCGGCTGGCCGGAGCGATCGTCTGAGCGGGCGCCTGGTAACCGGGAACGGGTAAACCGTAGATGAGGGCGTACTCATGGGGGTGCTCGAGGGCCCAGGCCCGGATCGACCGGCACACTGACTGCCAACGCTCGAAGCCTCGGTCGCCGGCAGTCGCAGCCGCCTCGGCCACCTCACCCAAGGCGTCGTAGGCCTCGATGATAAGGGCCGTGAGGAGCTCGTCTCGCGATGAGAAGTAGCGGTATATGGCCGAGGAGGCCATGCCCATCTCACGGGCCACGGCGCGCAGCGACAGGGTACCTGCGCCCTCGGTGGCCAGCTGGCCCCGGGCCACGGCGATGATCTCAGCTGTTACGGCATCTTTGACTCGTTGACGTGCGTTTGGCACAACTGCCTGGCATTTCATGTGCCCATCTTCGCACACCGAGAGCACTGTCCGCGATATGTGAGCAGTGCTCTTGACAAGGCGGGGCCGGCGTGTGAGCATTGCTCTGAAACGAGAGCAGCGCTCACAAAAGGCAGGCCTGAGACAATAGGGGGGGCACCATGAGCCGAGGCTCGGCTTTTGAATGCTGGGGCACGATCGAGCCGTCCACGCCGATCCTGATGTTCGCCATCATGTTCGGGCTGTCTATGGACTACGAGGTGTTCTTGTTGTCCCGCATCCGCGAGCACTACGACCTCAGCGGCGACAACACGGCCGCGATCGCCACAGGGCTGCAGCGTACGGGTGGCGTGATCGCCAGCGCGGCGCTGATGCTCGGCGTCGTGATCGGCTCGTTCTCCGCCTCGAGCGTCACCTTCACCAAGATGATGGGCATCGGCATGGTCGTCGCCCTGAGCGTGGATGCCACCATCGTGCGCCTGCTGCTCGTGCCGGCGACGATGAAGCTGCTCGGTGACGCGAACTGGTGGGCTCCAGGGCCCTTGCGCAGGATCTACACCCGGTTCGGGTTCAAAGAGGGAGCAGATGCGTCATCGCCGCTTCGCGGCCCCGAGCCGCTGGCAGCCTGAGGTTGCGGAGCGGCTCGGTCTTCCGGCGTCGTCAGTCGGAAAGCGCGCTAGCCGGGCCAGGAGACCTCCATGCGCGCACCGCCGAGGCCTGCACTGGGTTCGATTCGCCAGCGTCCTCCGGTGGAGCGAACAATCGAATCAGCGATCGCGAGGCCAAGCCCGTGACCACCTGCCTGGTTGGTGCCGCGCCGGAACCGATCGAACAGCTGCGCTCGCTCCGCCTCGGGGATCCCAGGTCCCGAGTCCTCGACCGCGAGGACGACGCGGGGACCCACCCGCCCCACCTCGATGCGCACGCAGCCGGCCTTGCCTGCGTACTTGCACGCGTTGTCCACGAGCACGGCAGCGAGACGGTCGATCCAATCCGCCGGCGCCACGATCATCGGGGGGCCGGTCCCGACACGCTCAAGCTGCAGGTGGAGCGATCTTGCGCCCGCGAGAGCCCTGAAGCGCTGGGCGCATCCTTCGGCGATCGTTGCCACGTCGATGGCCCCAGAGGCCGGGGGCGGGGGAGCAGAGTCGAAGCGGGCGAGCCACAACAGGTCCTCGACGATCCGCTTCAAGCGCTCGCTCTCTCGGGCTATCCGCCCGAGGGTCGCAGACTCGTCTGTTCCCGCCGAGCTGTGAGCAAGCGAGAGCTCTGCCTCGATGACGCTGAGCGGTGTCCGCAGCTCGTGGGAGGCATCGGCAGTGAACTCCAGCTGTCGGCGATGCGCCAGCTCGACGGGTTTCGCCGAGCGGAGACCGATGAGCAAGGACGCCAGGAAGATCGCGATCAGAAGCACGGGCGCGGCTATGAGCTCGGAGGTGACGAGGACGTTCTCCACGTGAGCCAGCTCGGTCAGGCTCTCGCCGGCGACAAGGAGACCCCCCCGGTAGGGCACCGACAGCAGTCGGTAGTCCGTCCCCGAGAGGCTCCTCGTGACCGATCCGGCGCCCGCCTCAGGCCAGACCAGGGAAGGCAGCGGCGGCGACGCGGCATTGGCCCGCGCGACTCGGCTCTGCGGTGCGACTTCCCAGACGTAGATCGGCTCGCCGTATATCCCGAGGCCGTAGTGGACGCCGCCGCCGGGCGAGTCCGGCTCCTTGGTTGCAAGAGCAGGTGGTCGTACCCGCGCGGCCGCGAGCCGGCTGGCGAGCTGGCGGTCGACCTGGGCGACCAGGCGGTGCGCCGCGAAGACGTCGAGGAGGGCGACGGCTCCCGCATACACGACGACCACGACCAAGGTCGCTACCGCTGCGACTTTGAGCGAAGGCGCGAGGTGTTTCTTGACGTTTGCTCTTCGCCGCTGGCTCATGTCGGCACGAGGCGGTAGCCGACGCCGCGGTGGGTGTCGATGCGGACGTGGGCTCCAGCCAGCTTCGATCGAAGGTGGGCGACGTGGACGTCGATGGTGTTGGAGCCGACGGCGTCAGCCTCGTACTGCCAGACCTGCAGGGCTATCGATCGCCGAGTGACAACGGCCGGGGAGCGTTGCAGGAGGACCTCGAGGATGCCGAGCTCAATCTGGGTCAGGCCGAGCGTCATCCCGCCCGCGCTCACGGTCCGTGACGCCGGTTCGTAGACGAGGTCCCCGACCGACAGTCGAGGCGGTCGAGCGTCCGAAGGCCTGCGCTGCAGGGCTCGTAGCCGGGCGAGAAGCTCGGGGAAGTCGAACGGCTTCACCATGTAGTCGTCGGCGCCCTCGTCGAGGCCGATCACCCGGTCGGTCGGCATGTCCCGAGCCGTGAGCATCAATACCGGCACGCCGGCGCCCGAGCGGCGCAGCGACCGCACCACGTCGATCCCACTTGTGACCGGCATTCGCCAGTCGAGGATGGCGACCTCGTACTCGTAGGTTCCGAGGTAGCTGAGAGCCTCCGATCCGTCCCCGACACTGTCGACGATGTAGCCGGCTCCTTTCAGCCCCCGCTCCAGCACGGACCTGAGAGCTTCGTCGTCCTCGGCCACGAGGATCCTCATCGTTCTCCGTTCTACCCGATCAAGCCTTCTCGCTTCATGAGATCTTAAGGAAGCGCGGTTTAGTCTTCCCTCAGTGACCGATGCTCCGGATGGCAGCGAGTTGCCCGACCCCGACGTGCCTTCCCCCCAACCGCGCCGTAGCCGCTGGCGCAGGCGCCCGCGCCGGATCTCGCGCCGGCCACGTTGGTTGCGCAATCTCATCAGGGTTTCGATAGCTCTCCTCGTGGTCGTCCTTGCTTTGGCAGGAGGCGAGATCGCCTATGTCGCCTACCGGAACAACCAGGTCCAACGGGTGACGCTCCATCATCTCCAGTCGTCGCCCACCTCAGGCCCGAATGTCGGCGTGCAGACGTTTCTCCTCGTCGGCTCGACGTCCCGCTGCGTCCTGAACAACAAACAGGCTTCGGCCTTTGGCAGCTGCGCCGAGGGCATCACCGGTGTCAACTCGGACGTGATCTTGCTGCTGCGGGCCGTCCAGCGGACCCATACGGTCTCGGTCCTCTCCATCCCGCGTGACCTCGTCATGAACAATGTCCGTCCCGGGCAGTTCTACAAGATCGATGCCGCCCTCGCGGACGGCCCCGACCAGCTCGTCGCCGCCGTCGAGCAGAACTTCGGGATCCCGATCAACCACTTTGTCGAACTGAACTTCGACAGCTTCCAGAACATCGTGAACACGCTCGGCGGCATCAACATGTACTTCCCTGACCGGGTCTACGACGACAGCAGCGGGCTCCACATCCGCACGACAGGTTGCGTGCACCTGGACGGCTTCAACGCCCTCGCCCTGGTCCGGGCGCGCAACTACTGGTACTTCAAGGGTGGTCAGTGGAGGGATGACGGCAGCGGCGACCTGGGACGGATCCTCCGGGTGCACGAGTTCCTCCGGGTGCTGGCCACAGCGGTTGCGAAGCGGGGCTTCTCGAACCCGATCACCGACAACGACCTGCTCGGCGCGGTGGCCCCGGACCTCGAGATCGACTCGAGCCTGTCCATCGGCGACATGGTCGATCTTCTGCGGGCGTTCGGGTCGATCAATCCAGACACGGTTCCCGAGCTGACCATGCCGAACATCGAGAACTTCGCCGACTACATGTACCAGGGCTCCGACTTCGGGTCCGTCGTGCTGCCGACCTACCCTCAGGACCAGAAAGCCATCGACAAGTTCCTCGGGCTGAAAAGACCACCGGGCTCTGCGGTCGCGCCTGGCTCGTTCACGGTCTCGGTCGCAAACGGGACGACCACGCCCGGTCAGGCCACGACGACCGCTGCCGAGCTTTCGTCGCGCGGCTTCGACGTGGTGGGCACCGCTAGCGCGACACCGGTCGGCCCGATCTCGGAGACGGTCGTCTACTACGCGCCGGGTCGTCTGCTCGACGCCGAGCGGCTCGTCGAGAACCTCCACGGCATCGTCGCGATGGCCCAGGGACCGACCGACGCCGGTGCAGACGTGACGGTGGTCACCGGCTCGGACTACCTGGTATGGGGCCCACTTGCTCCCAGAGCCGCCAAGAAGACGACAGCCAAGAAGACGACAGCCAAGAAGACGACAGCCAAGAAGACGACAGCCAAGAAGACGACAGCCAAGAAGACGACCGGCAAGAAGACGACCGGCAAGAAGACGACCGGCAAGAAGACGACCGGCAAGACGACGACGACAACAGTGGCTACGACGACAACAGTGGCCCCGACGACGACAACAGTGGCCACGACGACGACCACGATGCCGCTGGCGAGCACACTCGGTCCGCCGAGCCCAGCAGTGCAGGCCCTCCCCTCCTACGACCCGAGGGCCTGCCCGGCTTCCTAGCAGATGGGCCCGGGTTGCCTGCCTGGTTCAGGAGGCATCCCCCAGTTGCCCGACCCTCTGTCCGCCGGCATCATCGTGGCGACCAAGGACGAAAGGCACAAGCCTTGGCGCGGGCGGCTCTAGCGGAGCGCCGGCGCCCCACGGAGCACCGCCACCTTGCGAGCTTCCGCGGGGCGTCCCGCCAAGTGGCCAAAACTCGTGATGACCTGTTCGATCTCCTCTGCCGGCAGCGGTTTGGAGAACAGGAAGCCCTGACCTTGGTCACAGCCTTCGTGCCGGAGGTGAATTAGCTGCGGCGTCTCCTCGATACCTTCTGCGATCGTGAGGAGGCCGAGGGACTTGCCGAGCTGGATCAGCGCGTCGAGGAAGTTGGAGCCCGTCGAGGTGGCCAGCTGGGCGACGAAGGACCGGTCGATCTTCAATATGTCCACCGGGAAATCCCTCAGATAGGCGAGCGAGGCGTACCCGGTCCCGAAATCGTCGATGGCGATGCGCACCCCGAGCTCGGACAAGGCGGACAGGCACTTGGCGGTCGCCTTGGGGTCGACCATCAAGATCGTCTCGGTCACTTCGACTGTCAGATAGCTCGGGTCGAGGCTGGCGGCGTCAAGGGCTTCCCGGACGTGGTCGAAGAGCAGGTCATGGTGGAGCTGCCGGGCGCCCACGTTCACCGATACGCCCACCGGGTGTCCCAGGTCGTGCCAGAGACTGGCCTGGCGGCAGGCCTCCATCAGGACATAGCGCCCGACGTCGACGATCAGGTTGGAGGTCTCGAGCACGGAGATGAACTCGGTAGGCCCAACCACCCCGCGCTCTGGGTGGCGCCAGCTCAGGAGAGCTTCCACACCTCTGGGCAGCCCGGTGTCCAGGTTGACGATCGGCTGGTAGACGAGGAAGAACTGCCGGCTGGCAAAGGCCTCGGCCAGGTCTATTTCCATCGTCAGCTGCTTCTTGACGACGTCGTGCATCTCCTGTCTGAAGATCGCGTAACAGTTCTTGCCCATCATCTTGGCGCTGTACATGGCGGTATCTGCATCTCGCAAGAGGTCCTCGGGGCTGTAGCGCAGTCCCGTCGCGATACCGATGCTGGCCGAGGTCGACAGGGTGATGGCGTCGGTGCCCCCCAACCTGAAGGGCTCCCGAAGGGCCGCAAGGAGCCGCTCAGCCACGGCTTTGACCCCCTCGTCCGAGTACGAACCTGTGGACAGCACAACGAACTCGTCCCCACCGAGACGTCCCACGGTGTCGGAGTCCCGTACAGCCGCAGAGAGCCGGGCCGCCACGGTTCGCAGCAGCTCGTCGCCGGTCTCGTGGCCCAAGGTGTCGTTCACCTTCTTGAAGTCGTCAAGGTCGATGAAGAAAACGGCGATGGGCGGGCCCTCATGTCGCGCCCAGCCGACAAGCTGCTGGACCCGCTGGTTGACCAATAGACGGTTGGGCAGCCCGGTAAGCGAGTCGTAGAGGGCTTGGTGGCGCAGCTCCGCCGTTCGCTCCTCGACCAGCTCCAGGGCCGAGCGGCGCGAGCGTACGAGAAGTCTCAACGAGATGGCGAGGAGGAAGGTCAGAGCCACGGAGGCGAACAACACGGCCAGCCCTTGCGCGAGGGGGGACGGACCGTTGTTGCGAGGGATCATCGCCACGCTGATCCACCCGGGATCGGAGGGGAAGGTGAGCCTCTCGGTGGGCACCCCGGCCTGGGGCTGTCCGGCATGAGCCAGCTCCGTCGACCCCGTTCCCGGTGAGGCGTAGTCCAGCGCCAAAGAGACGCCGTTCTCGTTGCTCAACGCCGGTTCGAGGATCCTGCTGGCGTCGAAGATGGCCATTGTCCAACCGGCCAGTGCTTCGGCCCGGGCCTGCGTGGTGGAGGGGACCTGCGCCCCGGTGTAGACGGGGCTGACCTCGATGAAGATGGGGAGCTGGACGATGTAGTCCTTAAGCGCGCCGGGCAAGGCCGGCATCCCCGGGGGTGGCTTGATCAGGCTCACGAGCGACGCCACCGTGGACTGGCCGGTCTTCGCCGAGGCGTCGAGCAGAGCTTCGAAGGACGAGGCGCAGAAGTTGAAACGCGCCGAAAGGTACGGGGCGACCCAGGACAGCAGCAAGTCCTTGACGAGCCCTTGGTTGGGCAGGAGGTCGACAACGGGAGGCGAGTCAGGCAGTAGCCGGAATGGCCATTGACAGAGGTGGCCAGGGGGGCCGAGCCTGCCGCCCGCACGCCGAGGGAGGGTCCCGCTGGGTAACCGCTTCGAAGCTGCGCAGACCGGGTGCGCTGACACTCTCGACGTAGCTGAAGGCGATGCTGCCCGGGTAGCGCTGCGGTGGGTTGAGCATTGACAGGACGGTGGTCAAGGCGCCATTGGTGAGCTGAGGATGCGTGGCCACCAGAGCGTTCACCGTCGCCGCCAGGTCGTTGTCACGCTCCAGGGACGTGCCCACGATCGACTTCACGTTCTCGAGCGATGCCGCCGCCGCCTGACGGCGCAACGAGCTGATGTAGGCGTACCACGCGAAGGCACTGACGGCTGAGATGACGAGGCCCAGCACGAGGACGAGGACGATGAACCCCTTCCACGCGCTGCGTTCGAAGGGGAGGCGACTGGTCGACCGAGACGACCTGCGAGCGGCACGGTCCTGGTCGTCGGGGGACTTGCGAGTCCATGGAAGGGGACGCCGGGTCAGGTAAGGGTGGAGCTCTGGTCGGCGGAGCTGTCTTACCTCATCCATGAGTGGTGTCCTGTTGACGAGACGTCGGGCCCTTCCTGGGCAACTTGTCATATCGGCATTACAGCTGCGACTTCTTGAGCCAGGCAGGCGAAGTCGTCTACATTCGACACAGGTCGTGACAGAACGTCTAGACCGCGGCGGATCTCGCCCTGGCGTCAGCGCCCAAGGGGCGTTGCATCGTGGTCGGTGAGTCGTTGCACCAGGCAGCGAGGTCCGATAACTGCTAGGAAACTGGCCGGAGCAGGCTCGAGCGACCGGCTCGAAGCTCTGATGGGACTGGCCGAGCAGAAGCAGAAAGCCGACGATGGGGAGCGGGCTGACAGCGGCAGCAGGCGACCGCTACAAGTGGGTGGCCCTGTCGAACACCACCGCCGCCGTGTTCATGTCGCAGCTCAACGGATCAAGCGTCATCATCGTCCTGCCGGCGATCTTCCGGGGCATCGACCTGGATCCGCTGGCGCCGAGCAACGTCGCCTACCTGCTGTGGCTGATCATGGGGTACCGGCTCGTCCAGGCCGTCCTCGTCGTCACCGTCGGCCGCCTGGGCGACATGTTCGGCCGGGTCAGGATGTACAACGCCGGCTTCGCGGTGTTCGCCGTCGCCTCCATCCTGCTGTCCTTCGATCCATTCCAGGGTGGCCACGGAGCGCTGTGGTTGATCGGCTGGCGGGTGATCCAGGCGATCGGCGGGTCCATGCTGACCGCCAACTCGGCCGCCATCCTGACCGATGCATTTCCTTCCGATCAACGCGGATTTGCGCTCGGTATCAACCAGGTCGCCGGTCTGGCCGGCATGTTCGTTGGCCTGGTCGCGGGTGGTCTGCTGGCGATCGTGGACTGGCGGGCCGTGTTCTGGATCAACGTGCCCGTCGGAGTCTTCGGGACGCTGTGGGCCTACCGGAAGCTTCGTGACACCGGCCGTCGTCAACGCGGTCGCATCGACTGGTGGGGCAACGTCACCTTCGCCGTCGGGCTGGGCGCGATGTTGATCGCCGTCACCTACGGCATCCAGCCCTACCGAGATCACACCATGGGCTGGATGAACCCTGCCGTCCTCGGCCTGCTCGTCGGCGGCGCCCTGCTGCTCGCGGCGTTCGTCATGATCGAAACCAGGGTCGCCGAGCCGATGTTCCGACTCAGCCTGTTCCGCATCAGGGCCTTCACCGCCGGCAACGTGGCGGGCTTCCTCGTGTCCATCGCCCGGGGCGGGCTGCAATTCATGCTCATCATCTGGTTGCAGGGGATCTGGCTGCCGCTGCACGGCTACAACTACAGCGACACGCCCCTGTGGGCCGGCATCTTCCTGCTGCCCCTCACCGCCGGCTTCCTCATCGCGGGACCCGTGTCGGGAACTCTCTCGGACCGCTTCGGAGCCCGAGGTTTCTCCACCGCCGGCACGGTCGTGTTCGGGGGCAGCTTCGTCGGTCTGATGTTGCTGCCCGTCGACTTTCCCTACTGGGCTTTCGCCCTGCTCATTGCCGCGAACGGGATCGGCAGCGGCATGTTCGCCGCTCCTAACACCTCGTCGATCATGAGCAGCGTCCCAGCGAGCCAGCGCGGCGTGGCCTCGGGAATGCGCGCGACCTTCCAGAACTCCGGTACGGCCCTGTCGATCGGGGCCTTCTTCTCACTCATGATCGCCGGGCTCGCGAGCTCCCTGCCGAGGAGTCTGACGAGCGGCTTGCAGCACGAGGGCGTCCCCTTCCTCATCGCCCATCAAGTCGGGAGCCTGCCGCCGGTCTCGTCGCTGTTCGCGGCCGTGCTCGGCGTCAACCCGATTCAGCACCTGCTGGCATCCATGGGTGCGCTGTCGTCGCTTCCGGCCGCGAGTCAGCGGGTCCTCACCGGCAGGGAGTTCTTCCCGGACCTGATATCCGGGCCGTTCCACCACGGACTGTCGGTGGTGTTCGCCGCCGGTGCCGTCCTTGCCGCGCTTGCCGCTCTGGCGTCGCTGCTGCGCGGCGGCCGCTACATCTACACTGCCGGCACGGACGAGCCATCCGAGGCGGGGCACCTTGTCGACCCGTGATCCTTCGGTGCTGGCAGACGACCGACGTTGCCGAGTGCAGGCTGTCGCCCGCCCCGGCGCGACTTAGGATCGCTCCGCGGGCCCAAGGCCGCCCGCCCGGGGGCGAAAAGGAGGAATGCTCATGGAGGTTCGAGGTCGTTCCCTGCATTTCGGGGTGCAGCTTCAGGCTCAGCGCACCAGCTGGCAGGACTACGTCGCGGCGTTGCGGTCGGTCGAAGAGCTCGGCTTCGATTCTGCTTGGACTTGCGACCACCTGCTGCCGTTCTCCGGTCCAGACGACGGTCCCTGTTTCGATGCCTTGACGACCTTGGCGGCGATGGCGACTCTCACTGCCCGCGTGCGCATCGGGGTCCTCGTGAACGGCGTCTTGTACCGGGACCCGGCCACCCTGGCAAAGAGCGCCGCCCTCGTTGACCACATCAGCGGCGGGAGGCTGGAGTTCTCCCTCGGGGCGGCGTGGGCGGAGAGGGAGTTCCGCACCTACGGGCTGCCCTTTCCTCCCCTCGCTGAGCGTTGCGACCGCGTCGACGAGGCGCTTCAGATCATCAGGTCTCTGTGGCGCCAGCCGCGGACGACCTTCCTCGGTCACTACTACAGGGTCGATAACGCCCCGTGTGAGCCAAAGCCCCTGCAGCAGCCGTACCCGCCGATCACGATCGGCGGGTCGGGTCTCGGCACCCTGCGACTGGCTGCCAGGCACGCGACGATCTGGAACATGCAGGGCTCGCCGGGCAAGTGCGCCGAAAGAGCTGCGCTGCTCGAACGATGCTGCGAGGATGCAGGGAGAGATTTCGGCGAGATAGAGCTGTCGGTGCACCCCCTGCTCGCCCTGGCACGGACCCACGAGGAAGCCGAGGCTCTGGCCTCGCGGACCGCGGCGAGCAATGGCCAAGAGCTCGAAGGCCAACGAGGTCACTGGCTTCTTGGTACACCGCCTGAGGTCGTCGACCAGCTCCGGAGTTACGCAGAGGTCGGCATCTCGCACTGGGTGATCGGGGTCAGCCCCCCGTTCGACATGGTGCAGCTCCGGCTATTGCGCGAGGAGGTACTGCCGGCGCTCGGTTGAGGATCTGGTCCACGAGGAACGCCTCGCCGAGCGGCACGCCGCCGATCACGAGCAGCAACACCGCCGTCACGACCGCGTTGTTCTACCAGGCTTTCATCTTGTCGAGAAAAAGGTTGCGCCTTTGTTCCGGCTACCCGGTAGATGAGCAGCGGTGCTGCGATCGCGCTGATTCCGACGAGGGCGAAGCAAAGGATCGCAAGTGAGTGTCGTCGTCGCCGTCTTGTGCCCGCGCGGTCGATACTAGGAACCGAGATGCCCACAGTTCGCCAGGCCATCGCGAGCGAAGTACCTGCCATTGCCCGATTGCTCTCGCGGGCCTTCGCCGACGACCCCATCGAACGGTGGTGCCTGGCATGTCGGGGCTTTCGGGCGGTCCTCGAGCTGGAATTCCTCGAGGTGGCCGGCCAGATTGCCCCCGAGGGCTGGCTGTGGGTGGCCGACGCGCTCCAGGGGGTTGCCGCCTGGATTCCTCCGAACGCCAGCTACGACGATTCGGCCGTTGACGCCGTGGTCAATCCCGTCCTGACCGAGTATGGCGGAGACCCGCGTCGGGTGACGACACTTTGGGCGTGGGTGGAGTCCCACCGCCCCGACGTGCCCCATTGGTACCTGGATTTCATAGCGGTCGATTCCGATAACCGTGGGTCCGGGTGCGGCGGGCTCCTCTTGCGAAGCGGACTGGCGCGGATCGACGGCCGGATCGAATCCGTCTTCCTCGTCACGGGCAATCCTCGAACGGTGCCGTGGTATGAGCGCTTTGGCTTTCGCACGCTCAGAAGTGAGGACGCCCCTGACGATGGACCCCGTGTGTGGTTCATGATTCGGTCCGCCTCGGGCCCAAGGTGACGCCTGAGCCATGCGCGGAATCGGCACAGGGCTCGGTGTGCGCTGACGGTGTTTCGCTACTCGACCTCGACGTAGCCCTCGACCCACTCGTCCTTGTCGATCTCATACCGGTCGATGTGGAAAGCGCCGGGAAACTCAACGAAGCCAGCTGCGCCCTCCCGCAGAGTGCGGTCGATTCGGTCCTCCGCGCCCGCTTCGGTCGAGTACACACCCAGCAGCTTCGGCTCGGGCGCACCGACGCCGACATCGTCGCCATGCCACAGGAGGTAGACGTAACGCTGATCGGCCACAGGGCCATCTTGGCGCAAGGCAAGCCTTCGTCACTGTCGGAGTTCGTCAGCTGTGCAGAACGCGCGGTCGCCACAAGCAGTTGCGAAGTCAAGGACCGATGCCGGGTTGGCGACAGGGCGCACGCGGACCGGTTGGAGCGCGCTCGCGTTGAGCGTTCGCGACGGCGATCATGTACCAACGCGCTGCACCGACGGATCCATTCCTTGAGGTGGTGGACGGTCGACTCCCGATCCTCGGTGCCGGGTCTGCAAGCTGGTCCGGCACGTAGGATCCCATGGTGAAGGCGATCCCCTGGTGGGCGGTAGCGGCTGCCAGCGCAGCCCCGGTGCTACTCATCGGCGGCTCTTTCGTCGCCACGGCGATGCAGCCGGCTTCGTACAACCCGGTGCGCGACACCATAAGCGAACTTGCCGAGCGGGGAGCGACCGACTCGTGGGTGATGACTTCAGCCCTAGCCGGTTTGGGCTTGTGCTATCTGCTCACCGCGCTCGGGCTGCAGCCCGTAGGACGTGTTGCCCGAGTCCTGCTCGCCAGCGGAGGTGTGGCGACGCTATTGATTGCCGTGTTCCGTGCGCCGAGTCACGGTTACTCGCTTGCCCATGAACTCGCCGTCATCGCGGCGGCGCTGACTTGCTGTACGTGGCCGGTATTCGCTCCGCATCGACTGCATCTTGCGCTGCTGCTGAGGCGTACTCCGAGTTTCGCAGCGGCGGGTGTCTCGCTTGGACTCGCGGCATGGTACGCGCTCGAGAGCCACGGCGCCCTGCCGGGGCTCGCCGAGCGCTGCGCGGCTGCCGTGCCTCCTCTGTGGCTGTTCGCCGTCGTTATAACGACTCGGCGCGCAATCACGCAACATGCAGCGAGCCACTACCCGGCGGGCGGCGAATACACGGCGTGATCGTTCAGCTTTGCCGGCTAGCGAACTTAGCGGTGACGAGGTCCGCGTTCGCACTGTGCCGCGCAGGGAAACCGATGCATTACCCCCAACGGGCTGGCGCCCCCGGCAGGAGGCGGTCCAGTCCTCCGCAAGATAGTTCGCCTTCGACAAGGCGTGGGTTTGCCCGCTGTTCGACACAGAGGTACTTGTTGACTGAGCGGATAGGGATCCCTGCCGATTCCGTATCGCTTGCTCCGGGCCGTCGACACGGTGAGTGCACGTCGTTCTGGGGCGCACCTCGCGGGTGGCGCGAGGCCGCCTTAACCTGGATCCACCGCCCGACGACTGTCAGTGTCGAGGAGCGAGCTCGCTGAGGCTGATATGGCCGACCGTGTCGGCTGAGCGAGCTCGAGCGGATACCGGGGCGCGGTAGAGCAGGGGCTCGTG
>Ga0187848_10002018_pt1 | contig 16603 bp, 16 predicted proteins | sample June2016WEW_4_40_FD_132424 | JGI IMG/M metagenome (GOLD analysis project Ga0187848, IMG submission 132424) | Peatland microbial communities from SPRUCE experiment site at the Marcell Experimental Forest, Minnesota, USA - June2016WEW_4_40 | ecosystem: Environmental > Terrestrial > Soil >... | reverse complement strand
TCTCGCTGATGCAGATGGCCAAGGTCTCCGCCGCCCTGGCCCGGCTGGACGAGGCCGGCGGACTGTTCATCTCCGTGCTCACGAACCCGACGATGGGGGGCGTCGCCGCCAGCTTCGCCTCGCTGGGCGACGTGGTCTTCGCCGAGCCCAAGGCCCTGATCGGGTTTGCCGGGCCGCGGACCATCAAGGCCACGATCCGCATCGAGCTGCCCAAGGGCTTCCAGACCAGCGAGTTCCTTCTGGAGCACGGCTTCATCGACCGCATCGTCTGCCGCAAGGACCTGCAAAGCGAGATCGCCCGTTCCATCGACTACTGCGGAAAGGGCTAGGCAGAGAGGGCGCGGGGCATGGGCCTGTTGGCAAATCTCAAGTCGTTGATGAGCGGCGGCCGCGTCGACGTGTCGAAGCGGTTCGCCCTCTTGCGCGAGGCCGTCTCCGGCACCATGTCGAAGTTCTACATGGCCCGGGACCTCCGCACGGGGAAGATCGTCGGGCTGAAGATCCTGGACATCGAGAAGACGGCGGCCCTGGAGGCCCGCTTCCGCAGCCTCGACAAGCCCTGCGAGGGGGCGATCTCCATGCAACTGCGACATCCGCGGATCGTCGCGACCTACGAGTACGGCCTGACGACCGACGGGGCGCAGTACCTCGTGATGGAATTCATCGAGGGCCCGGACCTCAACTCGCTCCTGGTAGGCCGCGATCCGTGCCTGCAAGCCCACGGGCTCGGATACCTCCGCCAGGCGGCCGAGGCGGTGGCGGCCGTCCACGCCGCCGGCTTCATCCACCGCGACGTCTGCCCGCGAAACTTCCTCCTGGTCCGCAAGGGCGCGGCGGATCTGAAGCTGATCGACTTCGGCGTGACCGTGCCGGCCACGCCGGCGTTCATGCAGCCGGGCATCCGCACCGGCAACCCCAACTACATGGCCCCCGAGATCGTCCGCCGCAAACCCACCGATCAGCGGGTGGACGTCTTCGCCTTCGGGACGATGGCCTACGAGTTGGTGACCGGCCAGTTGCCGTGGCTGCGGGGCGCCACCGGGCTGGCCGCCATGACCCATGACCAGGCCCCCCCCGACCTCCAGCAACTCCGGCCGAAGGCCCACCCCGCGCTCGCCAAGGCCATCCACTGGTGCCTGGAGTCGGAACCCTCCCGGCGCTGCCCCTCGCTGGACCGCTTTCTCCAGGCGATCAAGGATGTGCGGGCGACCGACGCCCCGTAGGCCGGCCCGCCGACTACCTGCTGCTGGGGACGTGCAGCCCGCACTCGGTCTTGGCGGTGCCGCTCCAGCGGCCCGCCCGCTCGTCCCCGCCCGGCTGGACCGCGCGGGTGCAAGGCCAGCAGCCGATGCTCGGATACCCCGCGTCATGGAGCGGATTGTAGGGCACTCGTTCATCCATGATCCGCTTCCAGACGTCCTGTTTGGTCCACGCCGCCAAGGGGCTGATCTTCACCAAGCCGAACTTCTTGTCCCAGCGGACCAGTGGGGTGTCGGCGCGAGTGGGGCTCTGGTCGCGGCGGATCCCGGTCGCCCAGGCATCGTAGCCGGCGGCGACCCGCTGGAGAACCGTCACCTTGCGGTCGAAGCAGCAGCGGTCCGGGTCGCGCTTGTAGAGCGGCCCCCCGTGTCGCGCCTCGTACTGGGGGACCGTCAACTCCGGCCGCCGGAGATCAATCACCATGCCGTATCGCTCGGCGATCCGCTCGCGCAACTGGAGCGTTTCCCGGAACTGGTAGCCGGTGTCCAGGTTGAAGACGTACACCCGCGGCTCGATCCTGGCGAGCATCGAGATGATCACGCACCCTTCGGGCCCCAGCCCCGTGGCCATCGTAAACCGGGGGAAGTACGTTTGGACCGCCCAGGCCAGGATGTCTTCCGGCCGCGCGGCTTCCATGGCCTGGCTCTGCCGGGCGAGCCACTCGATTTCCTCGGGGCTGGCCGAGCGGACGTCGGCCGTCAGCGAGGCGCCGCGCTCGGGAGGCTCGGCGAGCACCATCGGTCGGGGGGTGACCCTTGGCTCCGACATCTCTACCATGGTTGCACTCACGGCGACGTTCCTGTCAGGACTGAAAATAAGGGACGGACAGTTCCTCTGGAAGGCACCGCGGCGCCAACCGCAGGTTGGTCCCCACCGACGGTTGGTAGGGGCCGTGGCGGCAATGGTGCCCGTCCTGCGTACCGCCTACTATACGGCGGCACGGAATGGAAGTCAATAGTATTCCGATAAACAAAGTGATGTATGTTGCTATCACATCCTATCGGACCAGCGGCGGTACAGTCTTGACGACGAAACGGAAAAAGCGGGCAGTACGTAGTGGGAAGGCGCGAAAAAGCCCGCCGACTGCGTCGGCGGGGTACCCGGGTCCGTCTGGCGGGTACTGAGCACACGGTATGGGGCGCGGGGCAGTTTCCAGCGCTTGCGAAGCCGCAATCGCCATTCCGCCCGCTGCCTACAGGCCGCCACCCACTGTCCACTGCTGTGGGGGTGCGTTTATTGAAAGCCCAATTTCGATTCGGCCCTCTTCACTCGGCGGGGCGTCCGGCTACCATTCCAAGAGAGCGCTTGTGCGTCCTTCTCGGGTGTCTTTCTTGTCCGCAGCGAGGCATGCGGGCTGCGGTGGCTTCCGGGTGCAACTATGACAATCACAGAAGCGGTCCGCTCCACGGCAACCAGCCAACGCGTCCTGATAGTCGATGACGACCAGAATGTTTGCGAGGTCCTCTCGAAAATTCTTTCGCTTCGCGGTTACCAGGTGGACTCGGCATACGACGGCCCGACGGCGCTGGACCTGATCCAGCACCGGGACTACGGCTTGGCGCTGATCGACTACCGCATGCCCGGGATGGACGGCGTCGAGCTCTATCGCCGCATCCGCGAGTTGCGGCCGAACATGGTGGGGGTGTTCGTGACGGGATTCCCGACGATCGACACAGTGTACCCGGCGATCTCCGTCGGCGTCCAACGGGTGATTGCCAAGCCGGCGGGGTCGAGCGAGCTGTTGGACGTCATCCAGGAATTCATCGGGAAGCCGGCATGAAGATTCTCGCGGCGTTGGCGGAATGGCTGCGCCCCCTTGGGCGGCGTGCCGCGCGGCGGAGCGCCGAGTTCCCGGAGGTGCAAGGCCGTCTCGGCGGGCCGTTGCGTGACCCGGCCGACGCGGAGCGCCGGGTCCGCGCGGTGGTGGATCACGTGATCGACGGCATCATCACCATCGACGACCGGGGCACGATCGAGTCCTTCAACCCCGCCGCCGAGAAGATCTTCGGCTACCGGGCGGCGGAAGTGATCGGCCAGAACGTCAGCGTGCTGATGCCCGAGCCCGACCACAGCCGCCACGACGGTTACCTCCGCCATTATCTGGAGACCGGGGAGGCGAGGATCATCGGCATCGGCCGGGAGGTGACGGGGCGCCGCAAGGACGGCACGACCTTCCCGCTGGACTTGGCCGTCAGCGAGTTCCGGCTGGGCCAGCGGCGGATGTTCGTCGGCAGCCTGCGGGACGTCACCGAGCGGAAGCGGGCCGAACAGGCCGCGAAGTTCCTGGTTGGCGCCAGCGCGAGCCTGGCGCAACTGGTCGACTACGAGAGCACGCTGAAGAAGGTGACCCGGCTGGCAATTCCCTTCTTCGCCGATTTGTGCATGGTGGACATGCTGGAGGCCGACGAGACGTTGCGCCGCGTGGCGGTTGCCCACACCGACGGCGAGGACATCGAGCGCCGGCGGGAATGGTCCCGCAGTCGCCCCGCCGATCCCCAGCGGCAGCACGGGCCGGCCCACGTGCTGCGGACCGGCCGCTCGGAGGTCATCCCGGTGCTGAGCGACGAGATCCTCGGCGATTTGGCCACGGACGAGGAGGGTCACAACCTGCTGCGGTCGCTCGGGCTGCGGTCGGCGATGAGCGTGCCGCTGGAGATCCGGGGCAGGTTGCTGGGGGTGATGACGTTTGCCTCCGCGGAGGCGGGAGAGCGCTATGGAGCGGCAGACCTGGCGCTGGCCGAGGACCTGGCCTACCACGTGGCCGCGGCCATCGAGAATGCCCGGCTGTACGCCGAGGTCAAGGATGCCGACCGCCGCAAGGACGACTTTCTCGCCATGCTGGCCCACGAGCTCCGCAATCCGCTGGCGCCCATCCGCAGCGGCCTGGACCTGTTGGAGATGGAGGGCGTCGACGCCGCGACCGCGGGCTGGGCCCGCACGATGATGCAGCAGCAGATCCAGCACCTCGTGCGGTTGGTGGACGACCTGCTGGACGTGTCGCGGATCATGCGCGGGAAGGTGCAGGTCCGCAAGGAGCCCGTCACGCTCGCGGACGTAGTCCGGCGGGGGGTCGAGACGGCCCGGCCGCTGATCGACGCCCAGAAGCACCAACTCAGCGTGGCACTGCCGCCCGAGCCGGTGTGGATCGAGGCCGACCCGGTCCGCATGGCCCAGGTCGTCGCCAATCTGTTGAACAACGCGGCGAAGTACAACGAGAAGCCGGGCCACATCTGGATTTCGGCCGGCAGCCGCGGCGGCACGCTCACGCTGCGGGTCCGCGACGACGGCATCGGCATCGAGAAGGCCCTGCTGCCGCTGGTGTTCGACCTGTTCACACAGGCGGACCGCTCCGTGGCCCGGTCGCAGGGGGGCTTGGGCATCGGGCTGACACTCGTGCGGAGCCTCGTCGAGATGCACGGCGGCTCGGTCGAGGTTCGCAGCGGCGGGCTGGGCCAGGGGAGCGAGTTCCTGGTCCGCCTGCCGGTGTTGGCCGCCCCGCCGACCCCGCAGCCCGCGGTTCCCGCGGACGGGAAAACCCCGCTGGCGGCGAAGTCGCGGCACCGCATCCTCGTGGTCGACGACAACGTCGCCGCCGCCAAAATCCTCTCCGAGATCGCCAGCCGCTGGCAGCACGAAGTCCAGGTGGCCTACACCGGCGAGTCGGCCCTCGAAATGGCCCAGACCTACCACCCGGACGTCTTCCTGTTGGACATCGGCCTGCCGGGGCTGAGCGGCTACGAGGTCGCCCAGCGGCTGCGAAGGCAGCCGGAATTCTCCGCCGCGCTGCTGGTGGCGGTGACGGGATACGGGCAGGAGGAAGACCGCCGCCGCAGCCGCGAGGCCGGCTTCAATCATCACCTGGTCAAGCCGGTCACGCCCGAGGCCCTGCAGAACCTCCTCTTGGTGCCCGCCGCCGCCGGGTGACTTTCGAGTGCACTGCACTCGGACGGGCCGAAGGCCGCGAGAAAGTCGGCCTCGACGGGCAAGGTCGTTCGTGCGGAATTTGCCCCGGTGGGCTGCGCCGGCTTTCTCCCCCTGTTGTGGCACGGTCGGAAGACCCTGCCACAACAAGGCATAATTACCTGGGCTAGACAGAAAGCCATGCTTGACGATCCGCCGCGGGAGTGCTAAACAGAATTGCGTGATCCACCGGCGTTCGCAGTCGCCGGGCCGCCAGAAGCATGGGAGCCGGTCATGCCAGGACCAACCGTACCGCTGAGCTTGATGTCCAAGACCGGCAAAGTCGGCAAGGCCTTGGCCAGCGCCGCCAAGCCCGTAACCGACTCCCTGTGTACCAGCGAATCCCTGTTGTCCAAGAGGATCGAGGCCATCGAGCGGCTGGGCAGCCTGCAGTTCATCATCAACGGCTACATCGTTACGGGCGAGGTGGACGAGGATGTCACCGCGGTCTTCGACGAGCTGAAGCGGTTGTACTTGCAGTCCCGGAGCTTCTTCAGCAGGAAGGTGAGCCGGCTCCTGTCGCAGTACCTGAAAATGTGCAAGGATGCCTATGCGAGCAAGTGCAAGGTGAATGAGGCCGAGCTCGAGGCGCTGCTGGAGCGTCTCGAGTTCGAGTTCCGCTGCAGCGTGAACCCGTTGCCCGTGCACGTTTGGCTGCGGCTGGTGCAGTATCGCCTGGTTCCCTTGGTCGTTGTGGCCATACTCATCCTGCTCTTTCTTTTCTTCAAGAAAGACATCCCGCTCCTGGTGGAATGAATGCGAGGAATCAGGTGTCAGGTGTCAGGCGAGAGGTGCCCAGGCGACACGGGCGACGTGCCTGTGCCACTTTTGACGATTATGCGTGCGGTCCGCCCCCCCGCCGGCGGACCTGACACCTGACACCTCCCCCCCGCCCCCCCGCCGGCGCGCAAGCTATACTTCCCATGCCGGCCCAGCGAACGAGCGGAGACAAGCCCGATGAGCGCGCATTTTCTGACCAGCACGGAGATCGACGTCATCGTGGGGCGGCGGGCTGGAAAGGACGATTCCGGGCGCGAGCAGCGCGGCGCCCGCCGCTATGCGTTTCCGACGTCGCAGTTCGTCGCGCCCTGCGAGTCTCAGACGCCGGATACCCTGCCGGTCTTCTATCCGGCGCGGTTCCGTGATGTCTCCACGCGGGGGATCAGCTTCTACTGGCCCAAGGAACCGACCTTCGAGAAGGTCGTCTTGCTGATGTCGGGCCGAAACATGGCGATCACGGCCCTGGCGGAGGTCGTCCGCTGCACGCGGACGGCCAAGGCGGCGGACGACGAATACCTGGTCGGCTGCCGGCTGGTCAAGGTGCTCTCGAAGGGTGCGCTGCCGTGACGCGGCGCTGCGGGTCAAAGTAACTGAGCACCAGCCCGACAGCCAGCAGGCCCACCGCCCAGAGGGCCTCGTAGGTCTTGTTGTTGACCGCGAAGGTCAGGCTGGTATAGATCATGAACAGCGAGCACAGGCAGAAGACGATCGGCGTCAAGGGATACAGCGGCACGCGGTAGGGGCGCGGTTGCCCGGGCTCGCGATAGCGGAGCACGAACAGCCCCAGCCCGACCAGGAAGAAGAACGCCCAGAATACGGGGGTGGTGAACTTCACCGAGCTCTCGAAACCGTTGGGCGTCAGGCCGAAGCCGACCGCCAGGACGACCGTCACGAGGCCCTGGATCAGCAGCGAGCGGATGGGCGCATCGCGGCGGGCGCTCCATTGTCCCAGCCAAGCATAGAGGCGGTGTTCCATGCCCATGGCGTAGTAGATCCGCGCGCCGGTGAAGATCATGCCGTTGATCGCCCCCAATGCCGAGATGCAGATCAGGCCGCTGATCAGGCCTCCGGCCCGCGACCGCGCCCGGGCGATGTGGTCCGGGCGGCGGTCCTCTGCCGCGTTCCACTGTGCGTCGGGCGTCTCCGCCGCGCGGTCTGCGGCGGTTTTCTCCGCGGCCTTTTCCACGACGCTGGCGGCGACGACCTGACTGCCGGCGGTTCCGTCGAGCCCCAAGGCATACACGAATGCCAGGTTCAGCATCACGTATAAGGATGCCACGGCGACCGTGCCCAACACGAGGGCCCGCAAAATGTTCTTCTGTGGATTGCGGACCTCGGCCCCGACGTAGGCCATTTCGTTCCAACCGCCGTAGGCGTAGAAGATCAGGATCATGGCGAGGCTCAGGCCGTCGAGGCTCAGACTGCGGGGCGGTCCTGCGCCCGGGGCGAAGTTCCGCGGGGAGCCGGCATAGAAGCCCGCCACGACGACCGCCGCCAGGCCGGCGAACTTCACAACTGTCAGGACGTTCTGCGTCCATTTGCCCGGCTGGACGCCCAGCAGGTTGACTCCCGTCAAAACGAGGATCGCCCCGACGGCGTAGGCGATCAGGGGGCTGGAGCCCTCGCCGAGGTGCCAGAGTTGATTGGCATAGCGGGCGAAGACGTAGCTCATGGCCCCGATCGAGCCGGGCCGCACAACCCAAAACTGGGCCCAGCCGAAGAGGAACCCGAGTTTCCGGCCGAAGGCACGCGTGAGGTAAACGTAGTCGCCCCCCTCCGTAGGATAGGCGGTGGCCAATTCGGCGTAGCACAACGCCCCGATCAGCGAGAGCACCCCGCCCAAAACCCACATTCCCAGTAGCCAAGCGGTGCTCGGGAGCGACTTGGCGATCAACGGGGCGCTCTCGTAGATGCTCGATCCGATGATGATGCCGACGATAATCGAGGTTGAGTCCAGCAGGGTGAGCTGCCTGCGGGGAGCCGCCGGCGACGCTCCGCCGGCGCCAGCGGTGGTGGTCGCCATTCCGCCGTGTCCTCCGTCATAGGGTGGGGTTGCGTAAGTAGGTTATGCTTCAGCATAATGCCGTTTCCTGCACGGCCTTCCGTTATGCTGAAGCATAACCTACGGGTTTCGCCGACCCGTCAAACAGTCATTGGCGAACCACTAGCAACAACATAACGTGGGGACGGCCCGAGGGGAAGCCGGGGGGATGGGTTGCAATCCCGCGGGGGCTTCGCTATCGTTATACTGATAGGACGTTGCCCCGGGAGGGGGGGCGGAAGGACGACGCGATGCGGGACATCCTCTACGACTATCAGATGAATGCGACGACATGGGTCTACCTGTCGTCGCTCATCATTATCGCGGTCTATTTCAAGTTCCGCCGCGTCTGGAGCGTGCGGAACCTGGACCTGATCGCCCTGGGGGCCCTGGCCCCGGGTCTGCTGCTGGTGTCGCACGGCATGCAGGTGGCATCGGACGGCCTGGAGTCGCTGGGCTACCTCTGGCTCTTCACGGTCGGGATCTTCTTCCTGGTCCGCCTCCTGGTCGACCCGCTCATGGTTCGCCGCCCCCTGCTGGAGCCGAATCTCTCGGCCAGCGGGCTGAGTTTCGCCGGCGTGGTCATGCTCGTGTTCCTGATCGGCAACGTCGTCACGCCCGGGCAGACCGAAAGCGACCTGGAGGGCGGCCGGTGGATGGACCGGTTGCTGGCCCGCGAAGATTCTCCCGAGGTCCGCGAGTACCTGACCGAGCACGGCCCCGGTTATCCGCTGTTCTTCATTTTTTCGTCCTTCTCCGACAAGCCGGCGGCGGTCAACGCCCCGCCCGAAGAGCGGCAGCGAGCCTGGCCGCGGGTGGCCGTTACGCGGACCACTGCCATCCTGGCCCACCTGGCCGTGGTGCTGGGCATGATCCTGATCGGTTACGGGCACTTCGACAACGTGCAGACGGGGGTGGCGGCCTCGACGCTGTACCTCCTCTTGCCCTACACGGCCCAATACACGCCGCGGCTGGACCATGCCGTGCCGGCAGCGCTGTTGGTCTGGGCCGTGCAGTCCTATCGCCGCCCCGCGGTGGCCGGCGTGCTCGCGGGCCTGGCCGGCGGCCTCATCTACTACCCGCTGTACCTCCTGCCGCTGTGGTGCTCGTTCTATTGGCGGCGAGGGCTGTTCCGCTTCCTGGCCGGCGCGGGGATCGTGCTCCTCTTGCTGGCCGGCCTGTTGGCCTTCACCTCCAGCAGCACCGCCTTCTACCTGGCGCAATTGCGGCAGATGTTCGGCGTGCGGCTGGCGGATCCGGGCACCCTGAGCGGGTTTTGGGCCTTCCACGCCGCGGTGTTTCGCTATCCGGTCATCGCGGCGTTTGCGGTGATGTGCGCCGGCATGGCCCTCTGGCCCGCCCAAAAGAACCTCGGCACCCTGTTGGGCTGCTCGGCCGCGATCCTGCTCGGCGCCCAGTTCTGGAAGGCCCAGGAAGGCGGCATCTACATGGCCTGGTATCTGCCCCTGCTGATCCTCACGATCCTCCGTCCGAATCTCGAAGACCGTATCGCCCTGAGCGCCATTTCGGAAGGCTGGGTCGGCCGGCGGAAAGGGAAGGCGTGACGGCCGCTGGCGGCTTCGCATGACTGCGAAGCCGCCAGCGGCCCTTCAATCGAGCCCCGGCAGGCAGCGCTGCACGGCCGGCCGGGTCCCGTCCGCGTAACGCCGGCGGTAGCCCTCCGCCAGGTTCATCATCACTTCCAGGACCAGCAGATCGGCCCGGGTCATGACGTGCCGGGTACTCCGCGCGCCGAGGCCCCGGACCAGCTCTTCGACCACCTCGACGTGGAGCTGGAGGGTCTGCTGGGCGGTCAAGCCGGCGGCGACCAGCAACTCGGCCAGCCGCTGGAGCTCCGCGGCCAGATTGCCCGAGCCCATAATCACGTGGACCCGCAACAGCTCGCGGTAGTGGGCCACGAAATCCGCGCGCCATGGGAAGATCTGCGGCGGCGGGAGTGCGGCCGGGGCGTCCGGACCCGCACCGGGCTCAGCCGGCCCCGCCTCCGACGGCTCGACCAATGCCCGCTGCTCGCCCAGCAATCGCCGGCCTTCCTCTTGCTCCCGCTGGAGCCGGGCTTGCTCGGCCTGGTGGAATCGCTGGTTCTGGCGCACGAGGTCGTGCCGCTGAACGGCCCGGGCGACGACCCAGATGAGGTTCCGCGTGGTGGCCGCAGGGACGCAGACGTAGCCGTCGGCGCCGACCTCGTAGCACAGCGGGGTCATCTCCTGCTCATTCTGCGCCCCCAGCACGATGATCGGCTCCTCCGCCCCGCCGGCCCGATAGCCCTCGATCAGCTCCAGCGCGTCGAGTTCCCCCGGCTCGTGGCCCACCAGAACGGCGTCGAAGGCCTCGTCACGGAGCCGGGCCAATCCCGCCGCCATCCCGACCGCCTCTTCCAGCAGGACCTCCGAGGCACTGTCGGCGGCAAATGCCTCGGCCAGCCATCCCCCCGTCCGCTCGGGCGTGGTGATGTACAGCACCCTCATCCGCGGCGGCAGACCGTTCCAAGGGGCCGACGCACGAGCAGTCAGGCAAGGTGGGGCCAAAGGGGCTGTGCCCATGATCCACTCTGTCAGGGGGCCGCGGTCGTGGAAACCTCCTCCATCGGCGACGCGGCACTCTAGCGAGGAGTCCCCGCCGGGTCAAGACGCCTTTGCAGAGCCCGGATTGCCGGTTCCCTTGTTACCGGCTCGAAACCTGCCAAAATGGGAAATGTGGTGGACGGCGGCCCGCCCATGACCCGGTAGAAGGAGTCCTCATGCAAATTGCCTACCTCGATTGCGCCAGCGGGATCAGCGGCGACATGACCCTGGGGGCCCTCGTGGACGCGGGCGTTCCCTTGGAGAAGCTCAACGAGGCGGTCGGCTCGCTGGGGCTGCCCGGCTGCCGGCTCGTGGCCCGCGAGGTCACGAAGCTTGGCTTCCGCGCCGTCCAGGTTACGGTCCAACGGCCCCACGAACACGTCCATCGCCACCTCGAACAGATCCTCGCGATGATCGAGGCCGGGCAGCTTACCGCGCGGCAGAAGGACCTGGCCCGGCAAATCTTCACCCGCCTGGGCCAGGCCGAGGCCAAGGTCCACGGCACGACGCCCGAGCGGGTACACTTCCACGAGGTCGGGGCGGCCGACTCGATCGCCGACGTCGTGGGGACGGCCGTGGGCTGGGACCTGCTGGGGGCCCAGCGGCTGGTGGCCTCGCCGGTGCCGACGGGCTGGGGGCGGATCCGCATCGCCCACGGCGAGGTGAGCGTACCCGCCCCCGCCACGGCCGAGCTGCTCCGCGGAGTGCCGCTGGCCGCCAGCACCGTCCAGGCCGAGCTGACCACGCCGACCGGGGCCGCCATCCTCGCCACGCTGGCCGACGCCTTCGGCCCCCCGCCCGCCATGACCATCGAGCGGATCGGCTGCGGCGCCGGCGAGCGCGACCTGGCGGAACAGCCTAATTTGCTGCGGCTGTTGGTGGGCCAGTCGGCCGCTGCGGCGGTGGACGCCACGCACGACCAGGTCTGGGTGCTGGAAACCAATCTCGACGACACCAGCGGCGAGATCGTGGGCCACTGCGTTTCGGAACTGTGGAACGCCGGGGCCCTGGACGTCTACACGACGGCGATCCAGATGAAGAAGAACCGGCCGGGCGTGACGATCACCGTGCTGTGCCACGCCGCGGACGCGGGCCCGCTGGAGGCCGTCTTGTTTCGCGAGACGACCACGCTGGGCGTGCGGCGGTGGTCGGCGGCGCGGCGCGTGTTGGCCCGGCAGGCCCATCGCGTGGAGACGCCTTGGGGGCCGGTCGAGGGCAAGCTGCGGTGGCTGGATGGTGCCGCGGCCCGCTTCGCCCCCGAGTTCGAGTCCTGCCGGCAACTGGCCGCCGAGCACGGCCTGGCGCTCTGCGACGTGTACGAAGCCGCCCAGCGGGCCTTCGCTCCCGGCGGCCTGCCGGAGGGCGGGGGGTAGTGGGCAGTGGGCGGTGGGCGGCGGGCAGAAAGCCGCGACGACCCGGGCACCATGTCCGATCCGCGAGTGGGTGAGAAGGGCGGCAAGGGTGTGAAGAGTGCGCGCCGCTCAGCTCACGCCGTGAGCCGCCGGCACAGAAGCGGCGAGATCGAACGGTTCTTCACCGTCTTGTGGAGACGCCGACATGAGGATTCGGGAACTGGGCACGGGCAGCGCGAGTTCGCAAGCGACCGCGGGGACAGCCCTTGCCAAAGGTCCTCAATGCTGATGCGGAGATGATTCTGCAAGCGTGCATCTTCGAGATCGTGACCACCGAGGCGGACCAGGTTCCCGTGCCGGACTGGGCATTTGCCGCCCTTGGTCGGCCCATGGAGAAGCGAAACTTCCGCTACGCCGACATGCTTTATCCCGACGCGCGTTTCAAGAATCACTGGAGAGCGGGCCAATCGGTCCCCGACGTAAGCCGGCCGGAAACCAAGTTGTGGTTCTATTTCCTGGCAGCGTCGTTCATCGATGCGGGCTTTGAAGCGGTCCACTTCGGGCAGGCGGAATTGATGAACGGCAACGATCGGGATCTTGGGCATTATTCGCAACTGGTTGCCCTGATACGGTCCTATGCGGCCCAGCACGCCCGCAGGCACATGGTGCTGTGCGATTCCCACGTTCCCGGCGGCGGCCTGCTGCGGCAGGGACGACTGCTCATGGATTTCCACTCTTTTCCGCTGCGGATCATGGAGGTCCCCGATAAGCCGCAAGAGGCGATCCTGCAGGTCGGCTTTTCCGACGGCATTTACGGCCGCAGCAAGGGCGGTCTTACGCCGAGCGGGTGGAAGTGCGAGCACCTGCCCTACCTCGTGGAGATCGACAACTGGGGCGTCAGCCGGCAGCCGGGCAAAGGGTTTTCCGGCCCGCGATTGACTCTACCAACAGACGGTGTATGCTCATGGGCGTTCTCCCTAGCTGGGAGCAGACGATAAAATGAACAGCAAAGGAGCCTGAACCATGAAACCCGTCGCCCTCGCCATCCTGATCCTGGCTCTCCCGCTGCCCGCCCTCGCCGCCGAAAAGCACGACGAGGCCGAGAAGCAGGCCCTCGCCGCTGCCGAGTCCTGGCTCGCCCTGGTCGATGACGGCAAGTACAGCGAAAGTTGGGATGCCGCCGCCGACTACCTGAAGAACGCCGTGACCAAAGACGCCTTCGTGACCACTCGACCAATCACGTTGAAGACCGGTGAATTGGTCGCGATCCGTTCCGCCCAGCCTGACGACGCGGCCCAACTGATCGCCTACGTCCGTTCTGTCCTTGCGGAATCCCCGCAGGTCCTCTTGGAGCCCGATGAATTCAACTTCACCGAGGAACAGGAGCGACAGTGGCTTCAGGATCATCTTGACGGCCCCGGCAAGTGCGTCGTCGTGGCCGAGGTTTCAGGGACGGTGATCGGCTGCCTGAGTTTCGAGAACGGCTCACATCGACGGATTTTCCATCGGGGCAGTCTGGGTGTTTCGGTCCGAAGGCAGTGGCGAGGCCGGGGAATCGGAACGGCGTTGCTCCAATCCCTGCTCGACTGGGCCGAGGCGAATCCGCTCATCGAAAAGATCGGGCTGTCGGTCTTCGCCAACAATGTGGACGCTATCCGGCTCTACAAGCGGCTCGGGTTTGTGGAGGACGGGCGGCAGTCAAGGGAGATGAAGTTGGGGCCGGGGGATCATGCTGACAATATATTGATGTGTCGGTTCGTGTGAGGGAGGATGCAGGCATGGCGAAGAACCGGGCTTCCAGAAACGCTCCATTTGGCGTTCTCGTCATCTTCGGCCTGTTCTGGTCTGGCATGACCCTGATGTTCGATGGCATCTTAGCGAGAAATGCCATCCATCAACTTCGCACGCTGACTTACTCCACGACGCAGGGTTTTGTCACGCACACCGACCTGGAGTGTATCTCTGACGATGAAGGCGGAAGTTATTATCGCCCGATCATCAAGTACACATACTCTGTAGCAGGCCAGGAATACAAGGGCGAACGCCGACGCTACGACGAAGAGGGATTTGGGCCTCGGACGGCTCAGCGGATGGTGGATGCGTATCCCGTGGGCAGGCCGGTCGAAGTTCACTACGCTCCGTACGATCCCGCCGAGGCAGTGCTCCATGTGGGATTGGAGGGGATTGATTTCTTCCACGCTATGTTCATGTTGCCGTTCAACCTCGTCATGCTGGGCCTCTGGATTGCGGGGTTTGGAAAGGTCTACTACCGGCTGTATCGGCCACGGGCGGGTGGGGCCAGGATATGGGAGGACGGTGAAAAGCTCTGCGTGCGGTTGTCGTCGTGGCGACCGCTGTACACGGGGGCTATTGTTGCCGGGGCATTGGCTTTCGCCGGGGTTTTCATCGTGGATTTCGGCCGCGGCAGTAATCCCTTCATGCCGGTGATGCTTACCGCTTGGACGGTGATTATCGGCGGCGGTTTGATGGCATATCTCTACCATCATTTCAGGCTGGGGCCAGACGGATGCGATGTGGTCATAGGCACTTTCGGGAATCATGTGACTATCCTGGGAACCCAAGGACGCAAGGAAACCATCGTGGTACCGAGAGAAAAAGTCATTTCCATCGAAGTCGAGAAGATCGAGAAGCGAGACTCGGATGGCGATGTTTCCTATCGTTATGTGCCGATTGTGGCATTTGCGGACAAGGCTGGATCGACGCAGCGTGAGAGACTTGTAGAATGGTGTAATGAATCCCGGACCGAAGAACTTGCTGCATGGCTTCGTGAGCGATTGCGGATCGAACCCGCCAACAAGGATGCCAGTCCGACGACAACAGTGGAACCATTATGAAACGTAAAGGCACGGCTGTATGGGTCCCCATCTTCCTTCTCCCCCTTGTTGCCTTCACCGCCGAGCAACCTGACAATGCCCAGGCGACCGACCGCCTTCCCCAGCCCCACTACCACCGCCAGCCGTCTGATCCACCCTGGCTGGCCGCCGTCGTGCAATTCCACGGTCATCTCGGCCCTTCGGTGGTCGCGGGGGCTCGAATGGGTATGGGCGGGCTTCGTGCCGTGGAGGCCGAGGGGTACTTCGATGTCGAGATAACGTGCGAAGGTCCGCTCGCCAAACCGCCCCAAGCCTGTTTCCTTGATGGCGTGCAGGTGGCGACCGGGGCCACGCTGGGAAAGCGAACCCTTCAGTGGGTTCAGGGGGATCGGCTCGCCATGCGGATCAAGAACACCCGAACCGGCAAGATCGCCGTGCTTCGTCCGACGCCTGAATTGATGGGACTGCTCGCCTCGTTCAAGTCGCAGCCGAAGGCCGGGGCCGATCATGGGCAAGAGGCCGACGAGGAGCGTTTGGAAGCAATTGCCAGGAAGATCGCCTTAATGCCGGAACGGGAGATCGCCAGCGTAACGATGTCCGTGAACTGAATAGGGCGTCCAACAACGGAGGATTCCATGAGAACCATGAGTGCCTGGGTGTTGATTGCAATGGTGGCGGCAAGTGCGGCAGGGGCGGAGGACAAGGAAGTCACGGTGAAAACCATGCCGCCTTCCGTCGTGAAGACGAGTCCACAGGCGGGAGATACGGCGGTTGATCCCGCGACGAAGGAGATTCAGGTTACGTTCAGCAAGGACATGCTGACGGATCGCATGTGGGCGGTGTGCCAAATCTCGAAAGAGACGTTCCCCAAGACCGACGGCAAGATTCATTACCTCGACGACAAGCGAACCTGTGTGATACCCGTGAAGCTCGAACCCGGCAAGGCCTACGTCTTGTGGTTCAATCGAGGGCAGTTCAACAGTTTCAGGGACACGGACAACAACCCAGCCGTGCCATACCTGTTGGTGTTCCAGACCAAGAGCAGATGAGGTTGGGCTGACTTGAAGCACTCTCGGCCCCGGCCTCTCGCATCATCTCGGCTGTACACCGAGTGAGGTTCCGATGTCGAAGAACTTCCCCAAGACTGGAAAGAAGGCACGCCCGAAAACCGCCGTGAGAGGCAAACGCTTCCTCTGTGCCAAGTGCCGAAAACGAAGCCCGAAACCCGTGAAGACTGCCGCCCCCTGGTACTGCCCGGAGTGCCTCAGGAAGAATGATGCCACCAGTGCGGAAGCAAGTGATTGATCTGCAACCAATGCTGGTCTCACGGTGGAGAAGTCCATGACTCCCAAGCACCCCTGGCTCGGCCTCGCCGTCTTCCTTGTCCTCTGTTTCGCCGCAGCCGGGATCGGCGGGGCAGTCACTACGCCGAAGATCGACACTTGGTACGCGACCCTGGTGAAACCAAGCTGGAACCCGCCGAACTGGATTTTCGGCCCGGTCTGGTCGGCGTTGTATGTCTGCATGGCCGTCGCTGGATGGCTGGTCTGGCGGCAAGACGGGTTGGCCGGGGCTAAGATGGCGCTGACTCTGTTCGCCGCTCAACTCGCCGTGAACGTGCTGTGGTCCTGCATCTTCTTCGGGCTTGAGAGACCTGGTCTCGCGTGCGTGGAAGTGCTTTTGCTCTGCTTGGCAATCGCAGCGACGATGCTGACGTTCTGGCGGCGGGCGAGAATCGCGGGCATCCTCTTCGTGCCCTACTCGGCCTGGGTCAGCTTCGCCAGCGTACTG
>Ga0187848_10002005_pt1 | contig 16668 bp, 15 predicted proteins | sample June2016WEW_4_40_FD_132424 | JGI IMG/M metagenome (GOLD analysis project Ga0187848, IMG submission 132424) | Peatland microbial communities from SPRUCE experiment site at the Marcell Experimental Forest, Minnesota, USA - June2016WEW_4_40 | ecosystem: Environmental > Terrestrial > Soil >... | reverse complement strand
TTTAAGTGTAATCGCCGACATTGGACAGCCTGCACAAGCACCACTTAAACGAACCTTCACAGTTAGGTTTTCAACTGCTACAAGTTCAATGTTTCCACCATCAGCTTGGATTTGCGGTTTTATTTCTTCAAGGACTTTTTGTACTCTTTTTTCGATTGATTCAGTCATCTAACTTCACTTTTCGTATCTTGAAAAGAATAATGATTATAAAAGATTCCTGTTTCTGGTTAGGGTTCGAAATTTATTAAGTAAAGTCTTGGTTTAGCAATGATTAAACTATTAGTTCTTCATTCAAGCCCATTATGTTGATAGCTGTCACAGTTACCTTGATTGGTTGTTTTCTAGCAGTTGGGCTTCTTTTCTCTACCTATTTCAATTTCAAGACGGTCTCCACTGTGCTGAAATGTAGTTTCAACACGCCATTTTTTAACTGTTGAATTCTATGGGTTTACGCGCTCGACAACATCTCACAGATTAATCAAAGTCTATTCGGAGCAACTTATATATTAATAATTCAAGTTCGCTGAACCTCGCTCTTGCCAATATTCAGTCAGCCTTGAATTTGGTTTCATGAAAGTTAGCAGTTGAATTTCTTATCAGGATAGTTTTCATACCTATTTGTTCTGCACCAACAACATCGACCTCTGGATTATCTCCAATATACACGCAACTGGCAGGTGCGATTTTTAGAAGATCACAAATTCTGATAAACGGGTGCCTGTGAGGTTTTGTTTCCTTTGTGTCCTCTCCTGAAACAACAATTGCATCAAAAAATCCGACCAGTCCAGACAAGCATAGCCTTTGATATTTCATTCCTTCCATTCCATCAGTATCGCTGAGCATTCCTAAATGTATATTCTTCATCTTAAGAGAAACAAGCAAATCCACAGTCCCTGGATATGGAAGAGAATGTTTGACTATGGAATTCCAGTAGCCCAGAACGGCTTCAGATAAGACCAGCCTGGGCATCTTCAAAGCTGATGTGAAGTATCTTTTAACCGCTTCTGAAAACCAAACTTTTCTATCATAAATCAGCTTTGCAGTCATTTCCCTTTCAATTTCAGAAATAAGTGCAACCATAGCTTCTTTGTTTATTTTGTACCCTTGTTCTTTTCCATAATCTGCAAGAATATTGGCAACTTCAATGTGGGCTAGCTTTCTACAAGTATAAGAGTCCACTAACGTACCATCGAAATCGAATATTACCCCACATTGTGAGAGTGTTCTAGCGGCTTCCAAAACATCAACTCACTACTATCTTTAATGTGTAGTAAAGTAAGCTCTTGCAGAATATCCGTTTTTCGCCCCCACTCATGATTAGGGGTGGCAAGTTTGAGTTGAGAAAAACATACAAGCAATACGAAAAGTATCTTTCAATTACTGGGGTAGTGGACTCTGAGAAGCTTGAAGAATTGGAGCAGAAAGCCAAAGTTCTTGAGCAAAACTCTCGAAATAATCAGGAAGTAGTAACAGTCTTGCTTGAAAATGGAAAAAACAAAGATTTACAAATAGCAAACATGACAGGACTGCTTACAAAAATTCAGGATAACTTGAACAGTTTAAACCGAGAGATGGATTACCACAGACTAGAAGACGTAGCAAGGTTCGTCATGGTTAAAGCACCAACTACGGAAGAGATGAATAGCTTTTTGAGTAGAAGGCAGATTAGCCAAAGTATTTTTCAGAGAGTTGAATTACAATGTATTGTCTTTTCTCCCGAAGCAAACAAATGGTATACATTGAGGAAAACGACACAGCTAAACTATTAACCCCTTAGATTTCTATAACCAACGCATTGCGGGAACAAGATGTTCCTCACGGAGAATATTGTCGTAGAAAACTATTTTTTATGCTCATTTTTCTTCGCCTCTTTTTTACCGCTGCTTCCACTCCTTTTTTCCTTTATTTTTTGTTTTGCCTTTTACTTCGTTTTTCGGCTTGTTTTTTGTTTTGTTTTTAATTTTAATTGCCCCTCCTACACTCTTCTTTCCACTATTCAATTGTCCCGCACCCTTATTCGTTTTGCCTCTCTCGAAGCTAGCAAGTGTGAAACATCCCTGAAAAACGATACTGCTAGAATATTGACCCTTAGATTTCTTTTTTCTTAATTGCTGTGGTTAAAACTAAACAATTATGGAAACTCCACATCATGTTTGAACGTTTTTTAAGCGATAAGAAAAAACAGCGCCAAAAAAGGAAAAATCTTAAAGGCAAAACAAAACAATAGTGCAATTTGGGGCTATAGCTTATGACAGAGAATAATATTAAAGAAGAGCACACTACTCCTGCTCCAGCTACTTTAGCTCCTCCAAATCCTGTACCAACGATTCCTGTTCCTGCACCCACACCAGCTCTTGCTACACCAACTCCTGCTAATGTGACTCCTGAAACGACCAGTTTTCTAACAAATATGAAAATTATTTATGAACATGGTTTTGCTCACTCTAAGAATAAGTCACGAATGCACTTATTATTTGCAGTTCATGATTGCCATTATGTAGCTGAACAAGTACTTAGAGAAAAAGCAAAAGACACTACCTTCAATAACGCTTTAAGAAATATTGGTTTTGCAGAGATAATTAAGACAATTAATGATAAACAAACTATTCCGGATTATAACCATCTGTTGGCGCTAAATAAAATAAGAAATGATGTTGAACATTCGAATATTATACCAGACGCAACCACTGTAAATTTTTATGTGAGAATTACTGAAGGTTTCCTCAAATGGAGTTTCAAGCAATACTTTGATGTAAATTATGAAGACCTTGCTTTAGAAAATATGATTCATGATAAAGGTATAAGAGAGTGCTTGAAGACCGCAAAAACAATGATAGAGGCAAACAATAATCTTGAAGAGACGACTAAGAAGATTCTTGAGGCTTTAGCCGCTTTTAAGTTCTTGTCTTTCCGATACCTATCTGACCCTAGAGTCAATGGGATATCTTTTGGGGGAATAGATTTTCCTAATCTCCTTGCTGATTTGGGACTCAAGATTTTGTTGGCAGATGATGAAAATGCATTGCAAAGAATGATGAGCATAAGTTCAAGCTTTAAGGTCGAAGATGGAAAGGTGGTAGGAGTTCAGAGTGCTTACGGTGGTCCAGCTTGTAAAAATCGAGAGGAAGCCGAGGCATTATATGATGAAATAGTAAGCATAATTTTAACTCACCAAGATAAGCTCCCTAAGTCAACATGGAGAGATGTGTAGTCCTTATTTAACCAAAATCTCAACGAAAAGCTTGTTAAATTAGGGTTTGAAGTGTTGTAGGTTGAGTCAATAAAAGTCGCTACGCGTAACCACGCGTCACTAGACATCGCTACGCGTCAAGGGCGTCAAGGAATACCATAATGCTAGTTATTTGAGTTTGAATAGACAAAATGAGTTTATGAGCCAGTACATTGAGGCTAGGGATAAATGGAAGCCGGATAAGGTTAAATTTTTAATTATAAGTGAGTCTCCTCCTGCCTCAGGCGGATATTTTTATTTTGAGCAGGAACTGGAACAAGCGGATTCGTGGAGGTTATGGAAGTGCTAAAATTTTAAAACTTGGTTAAGTCGGTGCCCACTCTTTTGGATAGTTTTGGTAGGTCGTTGAGGATATAGACGAAGGCGTATCCTCTCCAGTTTCCCCATCGTTTTTCGGCTATTTTTTTGAGGTCGGGTATGGTTTCTCGTGGGTTTTGGGATTCTTTGCCGTGGAATAGGATGTGGAAGATTTTGGCGCTCCAAACGTCGAGGGGGAAGCCCATTTTGGGCATGACAAGTTCGGCTGAGTAGTCTCCGATTCCTCGCAGTGTGAGAAGCTTTTGTTTGGCTTCTTGGGGTTGCATTGTGTATAGTTGGTCCATGGTGGGGAAGTTTTGGGTTAGGGTTTGGGCGATTTCTATGAGGTTTTGGGCTCTGTAGCCTAGTTTGGCTTCTGTTTTTAGTTCTTGGGGTGATTTGGAGGCGATGGTTTGGGCGCTGGGCCAGTAGTGGATGGTTTTTCTGTCGAAGTTTGCTTGTTCTCCGCATTTGGCAGTTAGGAGGCCCATCATTTGGTTGCTTCTTTTCATGGGCGCCATCTGGAGGGTAACTGCTAAAATTAGGGCTGGAAACAGTTCCGGCCAACCCACGGTGTGCATGCCGTAGAGGTCCAAGACGACGTCTCTTAGGATGGGGTCTTTTTGGCTAAGTTTGTAGAAGTCGGTTAGGTCTTCGTCGGTTTTGAGGGCTCGTTTCAACGTGTGTGTTATCTGCTGTTTTTCGTGGTTGGTCATTTTGGTTTTTGAGTAGATTGTGCAGTGTATTTGCGGTTTGATTGTTGTTCCTGTAGATTGTAGTTTTAGGCCTAAGAGTTCGTTGTTGAACCGCGTTGCACTCCAGCAGGTGTCGTTGTTGAATTCTTCATCGGGTGAGGACCAAAACCAGCCTGCAGGCTTACGTAGAGTAAGCTCAAAGTTGTACGGTGAAACCGCATCAATCTTAACGGAGTATGTTTCTTCCAAGTTCAAGATGAAACCTCCACAATGTTTATTCAAAGGGGTTTCTGACATAAAAAATTAAACCTGCAACGCCCAAATCTGGCCTCGATATTAGATAAAAAATATTTGAAAATGTTTGATTGTATCAATCAGGGCATAAATTTAGATAAGAATGTCTTAGAAAGTTTTTTCGTTTATTTCTTTCCTGAGTTTGGGTTCTACTTCGCTTACATGTCCGTTTAGTTGTGGCTTAGCTTTTGCAGTCTCAAATGTTTAAGAATTAAACTTTGCATTGGCTTACACTTGTCTTAACTACCTCTGAGAGTTTGCCCAACGTTTGTTGGGGTATTTTGAGGTAACATAAGAACGGAATTTTTTCTCTGTTTCATCAGTTAAACGGATTGTGATTTTGCCCACAGATCATTCGCCTGTTTGCATAGTGCTAAGCTAATTGATTATTTTAAACTGTCAACAGCTATTACCAGAAAAATTAATAAGAGAATATGTTAGTTTATTGATTCACTTTTTTGCCTGTTTTTTTAGCAGCTTTAGTATTTCACTGACGGTTAGGATTTTTATGCCTTTGAATGTTCCTTTAGAAAGTAGGTGTTTGTCTCCTGATATTATGTAGTCGGCTTTGCTGTCGAATGCTGTCCTCAGTACAACATCATCGTCCGGGTCTTCGTTTATTTCTCTAAACTGTGACTTAACCTTGATTATTTTGGCGGCTATGTCGATAATTTTTAAGAAAGCAATTATGTCTTGTTCGTCAACGTATTTTTTTATTCTTGGATCATCTGCAACTTCGCTGAACTCTTTGAGAATTTCTTTTGAGGTTATCAGTTGAATTTGCTTCTCAGCTGCCATTTGGAAGAGTTCTTTTGGTTTTCCAGTCGTAATTAAGGCAGAGATTAAAACGTTGGTGTCAAAGACTACTCTCATTTAGGGTACTTCGCAAGGAAGATTCTTCTTTGTTCTGTAATCATGGATTACTTCGTTTATTTCTTCATTAGTTAACTCGCCATGTTTAGCTATTTTTTTATCTAATCGTTTGTAGAGGGCTTCTAGCTCTTTGGTTGCGTCTGGCACTTCAAGTTTTTTCATTATTACTGCGTCTTGGTAGCCATAAATGAGTAGTTTTGTTTTCGGTTTTATGCCTAGCTTTTTGCGTATTGTTTGTGGAATTACGACCTGTCCTTTTTCGCTTACTATCGTTATGTCTGCTTTTTCATTTTGCGTCATTTAACTCATCACGTAATATTCTTACTTTCTTACCTTAAAAAGTTGTTTCATAGGAACCAAGATAAAACACATGATTAGCATGGGAAAAGTAAGATAAACTTTCAGTTCCGCAGAATTGCGGTTTCCTTGAAATAATAGAGGGATTCTGATTAGGACGGCGCTGATTTGTTGGTTGTTAAACCATAGACCCGACTTCACCTTTGAAAACGCAGTTTTTGAGGGAATCAGCTTGAACCCGACTTTGAGTGCTAACTCATCCTCTCTTGTGACTGCCTCGATTTCGGTGATGATTATTTGCTTTTCTTGAATAAGTGTAGTTGCTTTGTCGGATTCATTTATTGGAGCATTCTGCAGAGTGTCCAATGTTAGTTGCTTGGGTGCTTTGAGATTTTCGATGCTTTCTTTGTTTTGCCCATGGCATTCACTCCGTTGATTTTGCTAATGGCGGCACGCTGAATTTTGGCTAATTAATTTTACTTGCTTTCAACTTTTGACGCTGATTTCCAAATTAGCTCAAAATGATTTTGAATTACTCCGACGAAATAGGCATTGTCTGACCATAAATACTTGGCTCTTTGAAAATCGATAGTTGTTCCAAAGAATATTTCCTTTTGGTCGATTAATACCGCCGCGGTGGGGATGGGTGGGGTAGTGTAACGTATCTCAAAGCGCGGGTTGTCAAGGAGAATCTTATGGATCTCTAATGGTAATTCTTTGTCTTTGGTGTTTTCCATTAGGTATCGAAACTTTACGCCTCTTCTCGCTGCTTTCTTTAGAACTTCTTCACTTGAAACAATCACTTGTCTGAAAATCTCGGGTGTTGTGAATGAATCTACGGCAGTTGCCGCATTGTTGATGGCTTCTTCTATTCTGAGAACACGCGCTTGCCTTTCGGAGAACAAAAGGAATTGAGCCGTCTCTTCTTGGTATGCGGTTTCTCTGTGATAATGGCTAAGCTTCTGAAGCAGATTTCTTGTTCTAATCTGTAGCTCGTCGTATTCTGCAGTTTTATGTTGCATCAGTATGTCTAGACTTTCTTTTATAGGGGTGACTATGAACTTGACTGGCTTGGTTATTGCTTTCTCGCATAAACCCATTTTTTCAAGAGTGGCCACAACTGTGTAGACATCTTGGCGGGGAACCTTTGAAACTTGCGAGATTGTTTTGGCGGTTGACATTCCGGAGATTAAAAGAGCAAGGTAAACTTTTGCCTGCCTGTGGGACAGCCCGAGTTGTGTCAGGGTCTGTATATGTTCGTGTAGAAGCTTTATGTTCTCTATGTCTTTTAGAATTATTAATTCTCCGTCTTTTGTTTTAATTTAATGATCGGCTTCTTAGTATTTGTCCCTCGGACTAGGTGCTACACATAATTAAATGTGACGAAATATGTCTTTCTCTTTATGTGATTTCTAGATGGTTTTAGACATGACAAAAGATCTTAATCTAAACAAGTCGACAAATACGAATTCAACCGCCGAAAAAATTTTGTCGCCGGTTCTATACATTAATGGCTTTCATTTTTTTACATCTGTAGGCCAATACACGGGGGAGACCGCTGTTAGTTTGGCAACCTTTGCCAGACAAGTTGAAGCCGCACCAATTGAGTCAATTGATTTTCATTTCAAAAGAGCTGACTTTCAAAAGTGGATAACAGATACTATTGGAGATACTGAATTGGCAACAGCAATCGGACACGTTGAGAAAGAACTTGCTGGTGAGCCATTGAGAAGAAGACTTCTCAAGGTCGTGAATGCACGGGTAAAAGAACTTGAAAGTCAAATCCAAGATGCAAGCACTCTCGGTGGCGAAAAATGATCAACCGGTTGCTGATTCATCTGGCAATTGCCTTTGATTGTTTAGATTTGATGGGGTGGAATGTCGCGATCAGCGATAGCGCACTAAAATGTTTGATTCGTAGAGAGGATTTTGGAGGTGATTTGGAATGGTAGGAGTGAAACAAATTATGAGTGATGAAGGTGAATTTTTAGAAGCTGCTAAGGTCAGCGATTTAGAAAGGGGCGCTATGAGAAGTGTGGAGTTGAAAGGGATTTATATCTTGATAGCAAATGTGGATGGCCAATTTTACGCTTTAGATGATAGATGTGGACACATGAACGCTATGCTTTCTGTGGGAACTCTGAATGGGAAGATCGTAACTTGCCCGTTTCATTATGCTCAGTTTGACGTTACTACGGGACAGAAAGTAAAAAATCCCATGGCAGAAAGCTTCAAAGACATGGATAAACTTCCTGAAGAAATGCAGAAATTCATGATCTACGCGAAAAAACTTATGGATCCAGTAAAAACCTACGACATGCAAACACATGAAGTTAAAGTGGAAGGAAATAAGATTCTAGTCCGATTATGAAAGCATGAAAGGCACAGTGACATCTAACGTAGAATCTTGTTCTGTTTGTATTGGGTTGCTTTTTTGCTTTAAGGCCTGAAGTGTTTGCAGGTTGCGGCTCTATTTGTGCCCATTTGTGCGGATTTGTGTGGTTTTGTGTTGAATTGTGTGGAAATGTGAGGTCTAGGCGGCAGTTAACATGAAAATCAAGAGCCATTCAAATCTTTTCGTGAGAAAATACAATCAATTAAGGCCGGAGTTGAATATCAGTTGAAATAGTTACCTTTAAGATTTGGTTAGTTTTCTTGGCTTCCTTGAAGAAAGAGTATTGGTCATTAGCTTTACCTGATCTTCATTTAACATAATTGCCCAACTCTTAGACCCCATATTTGCATTTTCTAACATTTCATGGAATTGGCTTTTTTCAATTGAATAAGTCTTTTTTGTTTCATAAGCAAAATGAAAATCTCCCTGATCTGTTTCTACTCTACTTTTATCAAAGATTCGAGCTAGTTCAACCAGTACTTGGCTTCTTTTTTTAGTTAAGTCAGCTACGAATGCCAAATCACCGAGTTTAAGTTGCTTAAAGTAACTCGGACCTATGTCCCCCACTAATCTGAGTTCAGTTGGCCAGTTTGCTTCTTTCAGAATTTTACGCGAAGTCTTTTTTGACATCGGATCGGGAATAGCAAAATACCATGTATTAACATAATCGTCTGTCCAATCTTTGATTTTTGTGTGCACTTTATTTAAATGTCCTATAGGTGTGGATGAGGTCTTTTTTCCTATGTTCCACAACTTTTTGTATTTTTTAACATCGGTTAATGGTTTTGCGTTTTCCCAAAGACCTTTATTAAAGAAGCTCTTGACCTCATCAACTTGTGAGGTATCAAGGAGCACTCCCGCCTCAATATTGCTTTCGAAAGCAGTTTTTGTCATATTTGCTGATGTAATTAATGCTGAATCACCAAAAATGTAAATGTTCGAGTGAAAAATATCATGTGACCTAATACTACTCCCCTTAAAATGCTCCATGAAATACTGTATTTCATATGGATTAACTTCGGCTCTTTTGACGGCAACATCATTAACTCTAAAAACAAATCGAATATCTGCAGGGGGATTCTTTAGGATCTCTTGGGAAAAGATTGTGTGAGCCTCTAATCCAAGATATGGAGAACAGGCCCATAAAATCTCTTTTGCCTCTGAGGATTTTTGTTGGACTGTTTCATAAAGTTCCGAACAAGAGAGGAATTTGGCCATAGCATAAAGTGTGTTTATTTGAATAAAAAATTTTGCGTAAGAAAAGTATCAATGTATTATGCAGCATTGGTTCTTGTGGAAGAATTGTGTTTTGAGAGCAATAAGGCTATTCTTTCATTGTTAATCTTTGAGGCTAAATCAGAAAAACAAGTGGCTGACTTCCTAAAATTGCAGTTTTCCATCATGTTTCATGCTCTGAAAGTTGATACATGTCAAGAATCGGAACATTGCATATAATTGCCAAAACGACTGTTAGGTTGTCGATTAAAATCAAGAAAAAGAGGTTAGCGCATGAATAGATGCACTAAGTGCGGTTGCACGGCGACCGAAACCAAAATTCACGGCGACGAAATTTTAACCGTGTGTAAACATTGCGGCACTATACGTTTTAAAAGGTTTTTTTTGTCAAACACTCCTCGACCCTTTGACATATAAAACCGTTAAAATATGAAACAAAAAATAGGCGAGGCTGGAAGCCCTGATTATGAACTAGCGACATCAAGGATATAGTAAGCATTCTTTAGCTTGCTTATTGACAAATTAGAGGTGTGCAGAATTTAAAAGGCTTCGTAATATTGTTATTTTATGGAAGCCTGTGAGGTTGTCAGGCTTTTCGTCAACAAATCGATAGTTCCAGCTGAGACTAAAAGAAGAGGAAACCCTGGTTACGGGCGAGCCCTCGCGTGTTAAATCGTATCCTCTTTCAAGAGGTATAAACCTGCAGTTTGTTTAACAGAGTGTTGAGGCAGGATTCGCTTTGTAGCGCGCTTCAGGAAATAGACTTGTCTTGTTAAAATCACTTTGCAGGATTGCTTTCACGTTGATTGATCCGGACGGGATGCGAATAGAAAGTTTTTATAACGTTTTGCGTGTAGTGTGTTTAGCGTGGAGTGTGAAGCGTTGTGAGTGATTGGACAGACCTTGTTAAGAAAACCTCGCCCACGGCAACCGAACTCTACCCTATTCTGAAGCTGAGTGAAGGGGAGCATAAGATAAGGTTCCTAACAGATGGCCCGAGAATAATCAACGCTACATCAATTGACGGCAAACCGGTCCAGAAGGCAGTGTTCGACGTGGAAAACCTTGAGGATGGGAATAAGTACGCATTATTCGCAACGGTGGCGGGTCCCTCAAGTGTATTTGGTCAGATTGCGCAGTTGAAAAAGGCAGGAAAAGAACTCAAAGGTTTAACTGTCAAAATCACAGCGTCAGGCTCCGGCATAGAAAGGCGATACAATGTTTCAGTCTGAAAATGCGAACGGTAATAGAGACCTGGGCTTCTGTGCTTGAATCGAAAATGGGTTTTAGAGGTTAGCGGATGGTGAAATGTAGTTCTTGTGGGTTTGATAACCGCGAGGCTAAAGTCTGTGGCAAGTGTGGAAGAAGCATTCAAGTGTGCGTTGCCTTATCCTTTTGTTACGTGTTGCAGTATATTAATGAGAAGCGATTATCGAAGTCAAACCGTTTTTCTCGGTTTTGAATGCATATTGGTTGTGTGTGTCTTCTTACCTTCTCCTAAAGCGTGTTGAACGGCGTACTCCACGTTTAGTTCGGTGGCTTTATTCAAGCATCGCTCTGCCTCTTTTTTTCTGTTCATCTTTGTCAAGAGATCGTACTTGGCAAACCATGCAAGATAATATTCGTCATTGAGTTCTATGGCTTTATCTAGACATTTCAGTGCCTCAGGGTAGTTTTCTCTTTTGATGTTGATGTAGCCTAGGTGGTACCAGCCTTGCAGAAAATCATTCTTTACCTCGATCGACTTCTCATATAGCTTGTAAGCTTCATCGAATCTATCGGTGAGCATCATACAATATGCTTTATTGGCTAGTGCTTCAAACATGTCAGGCTTAATTTCTAAAGCTATGTCATAGTATTTTATGGCTTTATTGAATTTTTTTTGAGCTTGAAAAGTTAACCCTAAGTCGTTAAGAGAACGCATTTTCTCCTTGTCCACGTCAACCATTAGGGTGCCAATTATTTTGGCTAATTCAAATAATTCTGCTTCTCGGGCGTAATCTGCTAGGGTTCCCATTTCTTCGAGGTCTGTTTCTGTATTTTTTTTGTTGAGAATTGTCATAGTTCTCACGATTAGGCCAAGATTTTGTCGTGCGTCTTCGTAGTCTGCTTTGAGCTGCAGGGTCTTTTCAAAGTATCTTGCGGCTTCTTCAAGTTTGTTTAAGCGAAGCAGTACGACACCCATGTTGAAGTATACAAGAACGTTTGGGGCATAGGTCAATTCGAGTGTATGGAGAAAATTGAGACCTTTTTTTGGAGAGATGGTTAATAACCTTAGAGCTTTCAATAGGAGAGATTCAGGTACTTTCCCCCGTTTCTTTTTCAAAGCATGATCATTTTTCATGTGCTTGAAGCCTTCTCTCAAGATTGATGAACTACAATAGAAAGCGACTTCTATTGTGATATAAACGCATTGCTAAGGAAAATTGACGTTCGAACAGGCGATTTGTGCGTTGCCTTGTCCTTTTATGTGTTGAATTATGTTGGTGAGACGGTTTGGCCGGTCTTCCAAGATTTTCTGCTGCTTCTCGGTTCAGAACCAAGTGCGTGCGGAAACTGTCCGGTCTGTTATTTGAATCTTGGTCGCTGAACGAAGCAGCGTGTGCTCATTTCCCATGAGAGTTTAATCAGGGCGCTTCTGTTAAGCCGGGGTTGATTTGTATTCCTGTTAAGCCGGGGTTGATTTGTATTCCTGTTAAGTGGTCGATCCCGCCAATTCTGGCTTTTCTACTCAGTTATCTTCCCCTTTTTTTGTTTGCGGAGTGTTTCCCAACTGTCCTTGGGCAAAAGCGTATTATTTTGCAAAAACAATAATAGTATGAAAGTAAAATATTCTTACTGATGAAAAACGTCTGAAGAGCCAGAAGTAACCACCATCAGTGAAAAGGGACAAGTAGTTATCCCTCAATCTATCCGACGGGAGCTTGGGATAAAGCCCAAAACAAAGTTCTTAGTCTTCGGCAGAGGCGACACCGTTATAATGAAAAAGCTTGAGCTTCCCGACTTAAAGAAAGAGTGGGAAGACATCTTCAAAATGATGGATAAAAAGCAACTAAAGATTTCAGACAAAGAAATCGAAAAAGAAATCGCAGAAACCAGAAAGTAAACGGGTGATTAGATGCTTCGAGTTGTGCTTGACACCAACGTTTTGATAAGTGCGCACGCGTTGGAACGGAGGCCAAAAGGTTAAGAATACGAAGAAATCGACTGAGTTCTTAAATTCCAAAAAGTTGTTTTTTTGTCAATATCATGCCAGCATGGCCAATTCTGCCCTTACATTCATGGGTATGGAATTTGCTTTCACTAGCACGAATTAGGACCTGAGTTCCTCCTTTCTCCACGCCAAAGACGAACCCTTTGTCAAAGTAAAAATGGATTCCGGGTATGTTGCCTAAGAGGGCTTGCTTGGTTATACTGAGCTTTTGCATTTGCACACGTGCTTGAACTTGGTTTTATGGGACAGTAAGTCTATTAACTTTGCGATTTTTTATATAACGTTTTCAACTTTTTGACTGCGACAAATAGAAAAAAAGGTCTTCTTGAGAGGCATGGACCTTTTTTAAATGAATTAGCTGGTTAAGTTATTGGCAGCTAAGTGGGAATCTGGGATAATTATTAAAGTAAGTAGTTGGTAGTGGCATTGGAGGATGGGCCTTGACTGCTAAGCTCACATTTTATGGTGGAGTCGATGAAATAGGCGGCAACAAGATTCTGCTTCAGACTGAAGACGGTTCAGTTTTATTGGATTTTGGCCGTAGAATGGGTAAGTACAGCGAGTTTTTCTCTGAATTCCTTGTGGCTCGTTCCAAGAATGCCCTAAGAGATATGCTTCGGCTGGGCATTTTGCCTAAAATCGACGGCATCTATACACCCTACTTGGCAGATATGACAGTTCTATTTGAAAACGCTCAGGTTAGCAAAAAAGTTCCTTTGGATGAAGCCTTGGATTACTGGAAAACTACCGATGTTTGTCCGTGCAATTCAGAGAGTCCAGCGGTTGATGCGGTTTTTGTGTCGCATGCTCATTTTGATCACATTCAAGATATTAGTTTCCTTGACCCGAGCATTCCGGTTTACTGCACAGAGAAAACAAAGGTCTTAGCGAAAGCAATGACCGATGTTTCGGTGTCTGGCGTTGATGACCAATATTACAAAATTGCCAAGAAAGTTACGATTAAGCAGAAACCACTTTTGTTTAAGACCCTCTGTCCTGGGGAATGCGCATGCAGTGAAGAAAAGGAAGAGGCTCTACCGGTTGTCGAAGACCCCAAAACTAAGTTCAAGTTTACGTATGCTATTGCGCCTCAATATAGAAAGTTTAACACAGCTTCTGAGGGGCAGATAAAGGGTATCAAGTACAAAATGATTCCAGTTGGGCACTCGGTACCAGGTTCATGCTCCGTACTTCTTACTCTTCCAGATGGGAAGCGTGTTCTATATACTGGAGACGTGAGGTTCCATGGCGCCAATGAGGTTTCGATCGATGATTATGTTCGCTCGATTAAGGGCTCAATTGATGTTTTGATTACAGAAGGAACCAGAGTTGGCTCGGATGAGGTTTTGACGGAGGAGGAAGTAGGAAGAGAAATCAGTGCTGACATAGGGCGTGCAGATGGGTTAGTTCTCATTAACTTTGGTTGGAAAGATCTAACACGTTTCAATACAGTTTATCAAGCGACAAAAGAAAACGGTCGCACATTGGTAATTTCGCCTAAGCTAGCGTATCTGCTTTATGAGATGTACTACAGTTTTCCAGCGGAATATGTTGACCCAAGAAAGATTACCAACCTTAAGGTGTACTTGAAGCGAGAAAGCGACCTTCTATACTCAAAAGCTGATTATGACAAGTACAAGATGGGCTATCTACATTTTCATGGAAGAAACATTGCACAAGACGACCGCAATATCGTGCGTGTTGCAGAAAGATTAGGAGTAGGCGGCAACCCAAATAACCCCAAGAATCCATTGCCATTAACTAGTGAACATGAACCTTACGATTACAAGGAGCTCTATTCGTTAGCAACACATCATTTAGACAATGGGGTTAGAGCTTATCAGATTAGACAAAGTCCTAAGCAGTATGTTTTAATGTTCTCGTATTGGGATGCAAACGAACTCTTTGACCTAATCCCCCCGGACAGAAATCATAATACGCGTTATATTTCTGCGTCAACCGAGCCCTTCAATGAAGAGATGGAGATCGATGAAACAAAGATGGTGAATTGGCTGGATTTCTTTAATGTCACTTACGATTATGAAATCAAGAATGAACAAAGAATATTTGTACGAAGACATGTTTCAGGTCATGCTTCAAAAATAGAACTCAAAGAGATGATAGAGAGAATAAATCCAGCAAAAATTATTCCCATTCATACAACCAATCCTAAGTCATTCGAGAGCATATTTCCCGGTAAAGTTGTTTTGCCTAAATATTCTCAATCAATCGAAGTATCATAACCATGTTTAAGGCTTAAATTGGTCTTTAGCACAAGCGAAGTCCATGGCAACGTTACAGGAATTGTTTAAAGAGGCGTTCAAATTGTGGTATGATGAGTCATCTGATGAGTAACCTAAGAATGGATCTCCTACCTATGATAATTTTGATAGGTTGAAAATAAAGCTTGAAACGCAAGCGATTAGCCTTGTTTCTCCATTGGATTTGAATTGTTTTTCATAGGCTTTCACTCGGGATTGGTGATTATGCGTGAAATAGTTTAATAAGAAAACGTCAAAACGAAATTTTGAACAGGAAAGTGGTGAGTGAAAGTGAAAAAAATTTTCATACCTCAAAAGGAATGATTTCGCAGTTTAAAGTCCTAAAACGCTATAGATGTAACCAATTTAGTGATAAAGGGTATGAAATGCATTTTCTTTGCCTTGCAATCTTTAACCAGTTTGTTTCCAGACAGGTTTTCCGTCCATGATTTCTCTTTGTTGTGGTTCAGGACAGGGCAAATCTAAAACTGAAAAAACGCTTTCCTCAGTCTCTCCAGCCATAGCAACACCCTCTTTTATAAGTCCAGTACTGTACTTTAGCCTGTACCCTTTTGACAAGGCGTAGCCTGCAAGCCACATATTATGTTCCGCGGAACCCGTCCGTATTAATTCTTGAATGCCAAAAGTTTGCGGTGTCGCCCGATAAAAATCAACTTGGAAAAGTCCACCTTCAGCTGGAAAGTTAACTTTTGTCAAGCTTGGGCCTGAGCAGATGATTTTGTATTTTTTTAGAGTTTGAATAATTTTAGCCCAATTTCTATCTCTTGCTAAAACGACAAAGTCGCAGTCGCCAACTTGTAGCTTTTTTCGTCTTATGCTTCCCACGATTTCAAGTCTATCACACAAAGGCTTGATTGCTTCTTCAACTTGCAATGCAACTGCTTGCGCCTTTACATATTCAAGCGAAGTCAAGACTTTGGGTTCCTCATCTGAACCGAACAATTTAACCTGCTTCATTTACCGCCTTCCTTTTTTGCCAACTATCCGAGACTACAAAGCATAGACTAAACTCTTTAAAAAGAAAGCGAAGAAACTGCAGTGTGAAGCAGTAGAGGGACAATTGAAGGTGAAAACTTGAGTCAACTAAGTGCCTCGATAGCGCGGCGGGTTCTATTGGGTACTTTGTTTCTTTTTGTTCTCGGCTGCAGTCCGAATATCGCTTATTCTTTCCTCAAGCGTTGGATAGAGCTTGGGTATCAATCGTTCGAGGTGGGTCAATTTTTTGGGTCGAAGATTATTTAATTTGATCAGAGCCGATACCATTGGTTCTCCGTTTAGGAACTTCACTGAGCTGAGGTCGCATTCTGTCTCTTGTTGACGAAGCCATGATTCTTGATGCTGTAGTGATAAATGCCGCTCTCTACATCTTCGACGTTGTTAGCAGCTATGAATGTCTCGATGAGGTATAATGCTCCAGCAGACGGAGCCGTACGAAACTCATAACCATACTCCACTCTTTGAATACCCGTTGATGCCCAAAGAAGAAAAGCCAAATCACCTTTACTCAAAGACTCGTAAGTTTCCGGCTTGTCCGCCCAATTCAGATTGCCAGCGAAGACTCTGTCGCGGCCGTACTTTGTCTCAATTTGGAAATCATCTCTTTCAGTTTTTCTCACTATCTGCACCTTTTAAAAGAAGCGTTCTCCAATATCTTTAAGACACGTTATTTCAGCTTTCCATATTCAACATTTAAAATTTGTGTTGCAGGTGGCTCACCCTCTAAATGTTTATCTTGATAACGCGTAAGGGTTATGGAACCATTAGCAATAAACTCTTTTCACTTTTGGCCAATTGAAAGATGGCTTCTATCTAAAGCGTTGCTGTAGAGCTAAGCT
>Ga0187848_10002003_pt1 | contig 16679 bp, 11 predicted proteins | sample June2016WEW_4_40_FD_132424 | JGI IMG/M metagenome (GOLD analysis project Ga0187848, IMG submission 132424) | Peatland microbial communities from SPRUCE experiment site at the Marcell Experimental Forest, Minnesota, USA - June2016WEW_4_40 | ecosystem: Environmental > Terrestrial > Soil >... | reverse complement strand
TCGAGCTTCAATGGGGCCACGGCCTTTCAGCCGTGGAAACGCGGTCCGCACCGCCGCCGCCGCCGCCGTTCGCTTCAATGGGGCCACGGCCTTTCAGCCGTGGAAACGCCGGTCTGGGCGAGTCGGACGCCGCACGCCAGTCGCTTCAATGGGGCCACGGCCTTTCAGCCGTGGAAACCGCGCCCCGCTTGGCGTCGGCGGGGATGGCGGCCAGGCTTCAATGGGGCCACGGCCTTTCAGCCGTGGAAACATCCGGCCGACGTGCCCGAGATCGCGCGGATCATCGCGCTTCAATGGGGCCACGGCCTTTCAGCCGTGGAAACGCGAACATCGAGCCCGAAGACGAAGACATTCCCATGCTTCAATGGGGCCACGGCCTTTCAGCCGTGGAAACCCGGTCGGACTGGAAGATGGGCTCGTAAATGTCGTAGGCGCTTCAATGGGGCCACGGCCTTTCAGCCGTGGAAACCTGGTAACGTGAATAATTGCAAACAGTTACGAGCGTGCTTCAATGGGGCCACGGCCTTTCAGCCGTGGAAACTCGCCGCGCCGTCGCCGCAGCGCGGGCAATTCGGCTCTGCTTCAATGGGGCCACGGCCTTTCAGCCGTGGAAACTGCGCCCGGCTGCCGCCCGATCCGGCCAAGTGCTTGTGCTTCAATGGGGCCACGGCCTTTCAGCCGTGGAAACCCCAATTTCCCAAGCGCCAGTCGCCGATTGTCGATTGGCTTCAATGGGGCCACGGCCTTTCAGCCGTGGAAACGCCATCCCTGGCGGAAGTTGCGGCGGGCCTCTGCGGTGCTTCAATGGGGCCACGGCCTTTCAGCCGTGGAAACGAGACGGGCGGCAGCCAGATCAACTTCAAGATTCAGACGCTTCAATGGGGCCACGGCCTTTCAGCCGTGGAAACCAGGAGAAGGGCTACCAAGCCGACTTGCTCCGCCAAGCTTCAATGGGGCCACGGCCTTTCAGCCGTGGAAACGCCGGCGAGGGCAGGGCAGGGCAGGGGGGCCCTGCGGCTTCAATGGGGCCACGGCCTTTCAGCCGTGGAAACGCAGCGAGGCCTACCGGCAGATCCGCTGCGCCAACTTGCTTCAATGGGGCCACGGCCTTTCAGCCGTGGAAACGCCGCGGGAAACGGCCAGGAGGTCCGCCCGCAGGTTGCTTCAATGGGGCCACGGCCTTTCAGCCGTGGAAACCCAGATCGAGAATCACGGCCCGCTGATCCTGGCCTCGCTTCAATGGGGCCACGGCCTTTCAGCCGTGGAAACCGCTCGGCGGCAGCGCCCTCGACGGCGGCCAGTTCCCGCTTCAATGGGGCCACGGCCTTTCAGCCGTGGAAACGTCTATGTGCTGTACCTGCTGTTGCGGAGGCTGAGACGGAGCTTCAATGGGGCCACGGCCTTTCAGCCGTGGAAACGCCGCGTCTGGGAGCCGGCCGCGGCCAGGCCGCGGTCGCTTCAATGGGGCCACGGCCTTTCAGCCGTGGAAACTGGACCGCTCGACGGCCTACGCCCTGATGCACGCCTAGCTTCAATGGGGCCACGGCCTTTCAGCCGTGGAAACCAGTCGCGCCATGTCGGTCATCGCGTCGTGATCCCGGCTTCAATGGGGCCACGGCCTTTCAGCCGTGGAAACGCGCCCTGCGAGCGGAAGCCTAACTGTCACGCGGCGGCGCTTCAATGGGGCCACGGCCTTTCAGCCGTGGAAACTACGAGATGCCGCTGAGAGCCCCCGGCGACAAGGAACTGCTTCAATGGGGCCACGGCCTTTCAGCCGTGGAAACCTCCGATGCGGGGGCGACCTCGCGGAGCGGCGACCGGCTTCAATGGGGCCACGGCCTTTCAGCCGTGGAAACGTCGGTGACGCCCTTCACCCGCTCCTCGGTCCCCTGGCTTCAATGGGGCCACGGCCTTTCAGCCGTGGAAACCAACAAAAGTTCCTCAACCCCGCCGGCCCCAGGCGGTGCTTCAATGGGGCCACGGCCTTTCAGCCGTGGAAACAGGGCCGGCGGCTTCGGGCCCACGCCCATCTTGTAGCTTCAATGGGGCCACGGCCTTTCAGCCGTGGAAACTATCGCCACCGTGCCCACTCCCCCGCCCAGAGGCCTTGGCTTCAATGGGGCCACGGCCTTTCAGCCGTGGAAACCAGCCTATCCTGTAAATCGTGTGCGTTGCGGGCGCGGGGCTTCAATGGGGCCACGGCCTTTCAGCCGTGGAAACGCCAAAGGGGGCCGTATAGCCCGGCGCGGGCCACTTGCTTCAATGGGGCCACGGCCTTTCAGCCGTGGAAACGGCGCCAGCGTGGGGAACGCCGGCTCCCCGGGGAAGCGCTTCAATGGGGCCACGGCCTTTCAGCCGTGGAAACCACGTCCACCGCTTCCATTCTGAGTCAGGCCAGCGTGCTTCAATGGGGCCACGGCCTTTCAGCCGTGGAAACTCCGCTATGAGGTCCAGGCCGGAAGCGGCAAGCGGAAGCTTCAATGGGGCCACGGCCTTTCAGCCGTGGAAACGGCGCCAGCGTGGGGAACGCCGGCTCCCCGGGGAAGCGCTTCAATGGGGCCACGGCCTTTCAGCCGTGGAAACGTGTCATGGTGGCTCAAGAACACATAGACTTGCCGCCGGGCTTCAATGGGGCCACGGCCTTTCAGCCGTGGAAACGGGGAGGCGTCCCTGGCCTCTATCGCAGAGTCCAGCCAGCTTCAATGGGGCCACGGCCTTTCAGCCGTGGAAACTCCCCCAGCTCGGTTACGGCCTTTTCGAGTTCGCCCGGCTTCAATGGGGCCACGGCCTTTCAGCCGTGGAAACTGGATTGGACGCCCTTAACGGAGGGCTTCAAGAGCGGCTTCAATGGGGCCACGGCCTTTCAGCCGTGGAAACTCCGCTAAGCAAGCCCCTTCTTCCGATCAATGCCCAGCTTCAATGGGGCCACGGCCTTTCAGCCGTGGAAACCACATGGACAGCCCCGGGCTCAGGGTGCAGCCTCTTGCTTCAATGGGGCCACGGCCTTTCAGCCGTGGAAACAGCTGAACCATGCCCCGCGGCCACCACCACATCCGAGCTTCAATGGGGCCACGGCCTTTCAGCCGTGGAAACAAGTCTGGAAGTAGGTCGAGGGAAGACTCCGACGTCGCTTCAATGGGGCCACGGCCTTTCAGCCGTGGAAACCAACACGGCCGAGGTGCTCTTGGTGGCGGCCTCGGGCGCTTCAATGGGGCCACGGCCTTTCAGCCGTGGAAACGACCGGGCAGTTGAGATAATTGGTGATCGTCAGATTGGCTTCAATGGGGCCACGGCCTTTCAGCCGTGGAAACGGTTTGGCGGACGTAGTTGCGCCCCTTCCATTTGCTGCTTCAATGGGGCCACGGCCTTTCAGCCGTGGAAACCAGAGATTTCCGATGGCCAGGCGGCCTACCTGGTGCCGCTTCAATGGGGCCACGGCCTTTCAGCCGTGGAAACTGGGCATCGAGGCGCCGGCCCACATCCGGATCCTGCGGGCTTCAATGGGGCCACGGCCTTTCAGCCGTGGAAACGTTGTCCGTTGCTAGTGGTCAGTGGTCCGTCGATTGAGCTTCAATGGGGCCACGGCCTTTCAGCCGTGGAAACGACGCCGCGGAAGAGCTGGCCCGCTCGGGAATCACCTGGCTTCAATGGGGCCACGGCCTTTCAGCCGTGGAAACCCCCATGAGGCCGGCGAAGGCCCCGGCCGGGGATTGGGCGCTTCAATGGGGCCACGGCCTTTCAGCCGTGGAAACCGCAGTTCAACGGCACGCTCTCGATCGACCTGACCGGCTTCAATGGGGCCACGGCCTTTCAGCCGTGGAAACTCAAGGCGTGTGCCGAGCACGACCTGGCCGGCATCTTGCTTCAATGGGGCCACGGCCTTTCAGCCGTGGAAACGGGGAGCCGACCTCGACCGGGAAGCGGCGGGCCGCGCTTCAATGGGGCCACGGCCTTTCAGCCGTGGAAACTGCTTTTGCGTCGCGTACCAATTGGGGTGCTGTCCGGCTTCAATGGGGCCACGGCCTTTCAGCCGTGGAAACGCCCGTGCCGTTCAGGCGCTCGTCGGTGAGCTTGTAGGTGCTTCAATGGGGCCACGGCCTTTCAGCCGTGGAAACCTCGGATGGCAGCCGCGATCTCGACACGGTGAACGAGCTTCAATGGGGCCACGGCCTTTCAGCCGTGGAAACGCAATTCCAAACTGCCCGCGAAGTCTGCCAGAGGCGCCAGCTTCAATGGGGCCACGGCCTTTCAGCCGTGGAAACTTCTCTTCCGCCAGCAGGACCTTCCCGAATTCGCCCTTGCTTCAATGGGGCCACGGCCTTTCAGCCGTGGAAACGCCGACGCCGGGGATGTTCTCAGTTTCGGCCGTCCGCGCTTCAATGGGGCCACGGCCTTTCAGCCGTGGAAACCTCGAACGTCCCGTGGAACGACGCCGACGGCGGCAGGCTTCAATGGGGCCACGGCCTTTCAGCCGTGGAAACGTGCCGTCGTCGCGGACCCAGCCGAACAGCGGGAAGAAGCTTCAATGGGGCCACGGCCTTTCAGCCGTGGAAACTGCTCCGCCACGGGCGTGGGAGCGAGCTGGTGATCGTGCTTCAATGGGGCCACGGCCTTTCAGCCGTGGAAACATCTCGGCGTGCGCCCGGGCCAGCGGATCGAACCGCTCGCTTCAATGGGGCCACGGCCTTTCAGCCGTGGAAACCACAGTGCCGACTACGGTGCACGACGCCCACTTCCAAGCTTCAATGGGGCCACGGCCTTTCAGCCGTGGAAACGCGACGCGGACGGCAAGATCTTTGCCTGGTCGGCAAGCTTCAATGGGGCCACGGCCTTTCAGCCGTGGAAACCACGACCAGCGCGGCCAAACTCTCAATGGGGAGGCCCGCTTCAATGGGGCCACGGCCTTTCAGCCGTGGAAACGCCGTGCAACAGCAGGAAGCCGCTGTGCGAGAATTGCTTCAATGGGGCCACGGCCTTTCAGCCGTGGAAACTCAAATCGCCGACACAGTTGGTCGCCCCGGTGACGGAGCTTCAATGGGGCCACGGCCTTTCAGCCGTGGAAACCTTCCCACCCGAAGCAAACCGTAGGACTGTGATTGAGCTTCAATGGGGCCACGGCCTTTCAGCCGTGGAAACGTGGCCCTGCCAGCCGTCATTGTCGCCGACGTGGCCCCGGCTTCAATGGGGCCACGGCCTTTCAGCCGTGGAAACGACAGCCTACGAGTTGCCCTGCCGGCGAGTCGAGGAGCTTCAATGGGGCCACGGCCTTTCAGCCGTGGAAACCGGCCTCGCGCAGGATGCCGCGGGCAACGCGCACGAGCTTCAATGGGGCCACGGCCTTTCAGCCGTGGAAACAATATACGGCGACAGTGGCGGGAAGGATTCCGCCGCAGGCTTCAATGGGGCCACGGCCTTTCAGCCGTGGAAACGCCCCAAAGCCGGGGCCAAGAACGCCTGCATATGTCCGCGCTTCAATGGGGCCACGGCCTTTCAGCCGTGGAAACTGCACTCCTCGCAACCCTTTGCCAGAACCCGGCTTAACTGGCCCGGTTCGAGCGGTACATAGCGGAGAGTGCGTGTGGAAGCCATTCTCGATACCTCCTTCTCGCAATCACAGACCTACAAACAAGTTGCGTCTGCGAGCGGTCCCGGGGTTTTCCGCGTCACTGAACCTCTCGCAGCCTGGCAAGCCCACGATCAGACCACCACGGCCCTTCGGCCGGGCGGTTCCACTCGCGGCTCGCCCCAGAACTCGATGCACTCGTCGCCTCGGGCACCCGCCGGCCCAAGGTCGATCAGCATAACACGGTCCTGGTCCCAGTTCAACAGTGCCCACAGGGCCTCTTTCATCAGTTGTTTTTCGGTTGGCGACAATTCGCAGCGGAAGACCGAGTATTGCACGGGGTCGCCAAGCCCGCACATCTTCTTGTAGGTCAGCCGAAGCCGCTTGTCGTCGGCCACATCGTAGCACACCAGATAGACATTTCGCATGACACATCTCCTATCTGGTGCAAAAGCTAGGGTACTCGGCAATCTCACCGAGCAGGGTGCGGGCCAGCAGCCGGGCCTGGACCTCCAGCACGCGACGGTAGCTGATGCGGTATCCGAAGATCGGGTGGGTCACGAGCGTATCCATGCGGCGCTCGAAAGCGGCGATCACTGCCCGGCGGCCGGCATCGGTCAGGGCCACCGCCCCGGCACGTCGGAGGAAGCTCCCAGGGCTGACCTCGCCGTTGTTGACCAGTGTGAGCACGACCGAATCGGCGATCAGCGGCCGAAACTCCTCAGTCAGATCCAGGGCCAGCGACGGCCGTCCGTACCGCGGCTGGTGGTAGAAGCCCAGCATCGGGTCGAAGCCCACCGCATGCACGGCCAGCGTCAGCTCCTTGGTCAGCAGGGCGTAGACGAACGACAGCAGGGCGTTGGTCGGGTCCCGCGGCGGGCGGCGATTGCGGCCCTCGATGTCGAACGTCTCGCCGCCGGCCAGCAGCTTCGCAAACCCGGCAAAGTAGATCTTGGCCGCCATGCCCTCGATGCCCAGCAGGCTGGCCATGTCCGTGGCCACATCGGCCTTGTCGCCCAATTCGTTGAGTTGCCGCAGGGCCAGGGCTGTCTGAGGTTCGTCGGGCAGGTGACGGCGGAGCAGCGTGCGGCAATTTCTTAGCTTGCCCAAGACGAATTTCCGGGCGAAGCCCATCGCCAGGGTGGCTTCGGACGCGGCGGCGAACTGACGGATGCGCAGCTCGACGTTCTTGTGGGTCATGCCCGTGGTCATGGCGTGGAACCAGCCGCCGTAGGAGAAGTGGCAGACGGGAATGCCGGCCGCGGCAATCTCCTTCAGCGCCTGGGCCGTCAACTGCACGTTGCCAAATAGGGCCACCTGCGAAACGTCAATCAGGCGGACCTTGGCCAGGGTCTCCTGCCGCTGCTTGACGGTGAGCACGTCGCCGCTCTTGCCGACCGTCGCCCCTTGCTCTCGGACGTAGAGCGGCAGGGCGTCGTCGCGGGCCGGGAGCAGGCGGCGAACCTCGCCCTCCGTGCGAGGCTCGGGACCGGCTAAGAGCCGTGTCTCGTCGGGCAGGCAGATGCCCACCAGCGAGCAGCGCGGGCATTTCGGGCTGTCGTCCAGGGGTGCTGGCGTCGCGGCTTCAGCAGCCATCCGACGCATTTGCCAAAGCAGGTCGCGAGTACGGGCCACCAGGAAGTCGTCGAACGGCACGCTTACGCGGCGGCGCGACTCAATGTAATACAATATCCCGCCCTCGACCAAGTAGCCGTTCTCGCGCAGGATCAGCCCTTGCGCGCAGAGTTGCACTTGTTCTGGCTCCCAGGCGTTGCCGGACCCGCAAGCGGGTGCCCCCTCGGGCACGCGGCCGCGCTTGTAGTCGATGGGAGTGGCCATGCCCGCCTGGATTTCCAGCAGGTCGATCTTGGCAATTAGTCCTTCGACCGGCGCCGAGAGCATGACGCTGCGGCTGTGGATCGGCTCGACGCCCGGCGGCAGCCTCCCATCTCCCTCGCCCTCCGGGAGAGGGCCGGGGTGAGGGGCGTCTTGGTTCCCCTCTCCCTCCGGGAGCGACCCTGCTGCGCACAGTGCCCGAGGGTGAGGGCCTCCCCTGTCTTTCTTGGTCTGCTCGTCTGGCGCCGGCACTTCCTGCTTGGACGGCCGATCCACGCGGCGGTGTCCGAAGCGGCCTTCGAGCACCTCAAGGTTGTCGGCGAACTCGCCCTGGACCCATTCCAGGTAAGCCAGTCGCGGGCAGTAAGCGAACTCGTTGAGCATCCGTGCGGGAACCAGGTCCGGCAGGCCTCCCCCGTCCGCTGGCGGGAGCGACCTCGCTTCGCGCGGTGCCCGGGGGTGCTGGCCATCCAGGTCCCCCTCGCCGGGCACCGACCGAAGGTTGGTCGGGAGAGGGCCGTGGTGAGAGCCGCTTTGGCTCCCCTCGCCCTCCGGGAGAGGGCCAGGGTGAGGGCCTTCGTGATTTTCGCAGATGCGATTCATTGCCTCGGAAGTGACGATCATGAGGTAGCCCTTTCGTAGTGATACGAGGTAGCGGTGGCGTATCACTTCCTTGCACGAATGCTCCGTGTGCGGAATCAGGGATTGGGGATTGGAGATTGGAAAAAAGGCGAACGGGCGGGGGCGGGCGGAAGACAATGGACCGCGGACCTTGATTATGGGCGTAAATCCACAATCCGCAACCCACAATCCAGAATCTTCCGCCGCCCCTCGCCGACGCCGCGAGGCCGGTGATGCAAGTCTTGGCCAAATTGTCAAAGAGCAAACGCCGGCACTGGGCCGGCAGGGCAGCGTTACGATCCTTCGTCCGGCACGAATAAGCCGAGGCCAAAATGACACGAATGTCCAGCCAGGAATGGGCCACGGACCGGCTCAGAGAACTCAACGCGAAAGCGAAAGCCGGGACGGACTCGACGCGTTCGGCTTCTCAAGCGGTCACGACGTTCGGACTGCGTTTCGTGGATCGTCACCCAAGAGAATTCCCTCGGATCCTGATCCGGTCGTGTTGAAATTGGATTGCCGTCAGAGTTGAGTGGCTGAATCGCGACAACTTCCGCAGCCAAACCGTTCGCAAGCAAGGTCTGGACAATCGCCTTCTTCAGCAGAGCGGTTGCTGTTTCTGCGGCCCGTAGGTGGCCGTTTTCTCGGAAGCGGCGCCGATTGGGAGGGACCAACGGGGTTGCGCTGATCCACACGGCGAATCCCGGGCCGTCCGAACGGCAGCCCGGCGGCGCTGGAGTCTCGAAGGGGAGTGGTACGAGTCGCAGGCTCCATTCCGGGTCGCGGCTTTGCCAGAAGATCGGCTCGCGCGAGGCAGCGAGGATCGCCTCGACCTCGAAAGGCTGATCTGCGATAGCGTCGAACGGTGTGCGGCGGCAGGCAATCAACCGAGTGGGACTCCCGCTCTGGTCTGGGTAAAGAACGAAGTATGCATGTTGATGGTCTCGGCACGGCTTGCCCGCGCCATCCTTACCACTCAGCAGTTTCAGTTTGTCACGGAGGTCGGCCGGCAGTTCACGGTAGGACGCACACTTGCCCCCGGAGATTATGCGGGCGGCATGTTTCAAAACGCACCCTCGAAACTTCTCGATGACGCGCACCCAATGGGCTTGCTCGGGATAGACACGTCCGCCGACTGCGAATTGAATAGCCTGCTGGTCAGCGGGAAAAGTCGACTTGCGAAACGGTGGAGCGCTCACGGTCGGGCATTGGGGCAAGCGGACGTAGCGCCACTCGGTCCCGGGTGGAATCTGGCGGCCTTTGAAGAGGCGGTCGTCCGTGGAGGCGAGTAGACTTTCGAGGTTGAGCTTTCCGCCGGGTACCGCTACCAGCACCGGTGACTCAGTCTTGTCCGATGACGACAGCTCGTAACAAACTGAGTCTTGGGTCAACACCCTCCCCATTGCGAATCGACAATGTGTCTCGGCACGCCCGAAGTACAGAATCCGCTTAAGCAACTCTCCCAGCAGGCTCGCCAGCCGTGGCGAAAGCTCTATGGTGTCCCATACCCAGATAACCCGCTCCGCGGGAGAGACCGCCCTGAAAACGTCCACCACGAGCGTTGTCTTCGGCTTCTTATAGGCCGCAGCTTTGGCAGAGGCGTCGGTCCATGCGACTTCCGTCTTCTGGTACTGCCGCGGCGCGGGTTCTCCGCGCCAAGTGAACGCCGGAAGGTGAAACGCAGGCGGCTGAGCGGCCAGTTGTTCAAGCAGCCGGTTCCGCGCCGTTTCATCCTCATCACCAGTCTCGCGAGCGTACTGAAACCAGCGGGCAGCGAGCGCCCGCAGCAATCGCCAAGGCGAGGGTGGCCACTCGCCGTGGCGGTCTTCAAATGGGTTCTGATTCCAGCGCGTGGCGTGGAAGCGACCCAATGGGAAAGACTGTTCGAGGATCAGTGGCATCGCGGGACCTCCTACCCTTCGGCTTCTTCCTCGGGTTCGTCTTGGCTCACTTCGCCGGACTCGCGGTCATCCTTGCCCGCCTTGTACAGTTCATCGGAGGGGTAATAGACGCGCGTCGGTTCCTTGCTCTGGAACTTGCACGCCTCTATCGACTTCTTGACGTCAACGTTGGCCAGCAAGGCCGGAAGTTTGTTGAGGAGCGTTGACGGCCCGAGCGTTTCGTCCGTGCCGACAATGTCCTTCTCCCGAGCATCGTTCTTTCCTGCTTCACCGCCTTGCTTGGGCTCGGTATTGTGCGGTGCTTCTTCGAGAAGGAGCGACTCGGTCTCGACGCGCACGCTCTTGCAACCAAGGAAACACTGTGTCCGATAGCGAAACGGTCGTGCCAGCAGTTGCTTGATTTTCCACAGCGTGAGATCGAGCAGCAGCTTCTTTTGATCGTCGTTGAGCCCGTTCTCGCCGCGCCCGTAGGATCGCAGCAGCGCTAGGTCGATGATGAATGTGGCCCGGATTTCGTGGGCTGTTTCTTCATCGACCGAAAAGATCGGCTGGCCGGACGTCGTCTTACCCAGGCGGTCGAATTTCACACCGGAACGGCCGACGCGGCTTGCACCGAATGCTTCCAAGTGAGCCGTCAGCAAGCGGCTGATCTTGATCTGCTCTTTGGCAAACATTACGCCATGCACCAGCGAGTTTGGATCGAACGTGAAAATCGTCTTGAAGATCGCCCACCACTTGGTCGGTGGAATGAAGTACGTCTTGTCCTTCTTGACCTCAACGATCTGGAAGCCGTCGCGCAGAACCTCGCGAAAGGGCTTCTCATCCTGCGTTGCATCCAGGAAGTAGTCCGATGCGAGACGATGGCCCTCGGTAAACGTGCTCACGACATCGATGTTGCCGTCGGTCTGGCAAATGACGTATGGGAGGTTCGTGAGGTCCGAGTGAAGCTCCATCGAACCTGCCCCAGCGACACAAACGGCCTCCAAGTGATTGGCCATGCTCGCCGGGCTGTCGACGATGCAGACCTTTTCCTTGAGCCGGCCGCCATTCCCGCCGGCGCGAGGGGCATCGTAGATGACATGGCCGACCTCAGGGAACCCGGCCGGTTGGAAGCGATCGGTGCCAGCGACAGGCGTGAGTGTCGCCTTGATGATAAGGCATACGGGGCCGTTGGGCACCAAGAGGGACTCAGCCGATGGATTCGGAAGGGCTTTCGCCATGAGTGAACTCCTTGGGTTCGGGGTCAGTTGGAACGGCGTTTGTGGGGATGCAGCCAGCGACGAAAGCCGCTGACGACCGCTTGATCGGAAATCGGAATCAACAGGGAGGCCGCGACGAGTTCACCATCGGCCTTGAAATCGGCACCGGGCATCACGATGTCGCGGCCCGCGGCCAGATAGCGGTTACGCAGGACCTGAATCACTTCGTCAAGCGAATTGAATCGCAGCAGATTAAACACGCGGCGCAGCAGCCCGGCCGTGAATTCGAGCTTTTGCGGGAAGAGCGGCTCACGCTCGCGCGTCTCGGAATTCCAGACGGACAACTTGCGGCCGTGGAACAAGGGGCAAGCCAACGCGTGCAACGCGATCGTCCCGTCGATTTCGACGGAAGACTGGGTGGGATCTTCGCGAACGGTCACGAGACGTGGTCGCCGCGACCAGTCGATGAGCGACAAGGCAGGAACCCATCGGATGACTTCGTCGAGGTCGATGCTGCCATCGTTACGCAGCAGCCGACGCACGGCATCCGCTGAGCAATAACACGCGGCGACGAACGGCCTCGAAGCCGGCTTGTCGGCGTCGATGAGTCGCCGATGAGCAACGTCGAGCAGCACTTGCACTGGCATGCCGTTTCCCCATACGGCTCGAGCTGTCCGGGCCTTCGGGAATCGAACACCGATGCTCCGCCCCCTTGCCGTGACCTCGACACCAAAGACATTGGCGACGAGCGGCAAGTCGCCGGTCTTCACATTACGGAGCCACCCAATCGAGGCGATCGCGCGAGCCATCTCAATCTCCACCGGAACGCCGTCAGGCTCTGGCCAGGCAAGGTCGAACCAAGCCGGACCAAGCGGACGAACAGCGGCGCAGCGTTCCCGGTGGGCCTTATTGCGGTCGATGCGGGCCTGTACCGTCGCGAGCTTGAGGAGCAAAGCCTGCCATCGGGTCGCGTCGCCGGGACGCTCGCCGACCTGCACGACCGCAGCTTCGACGGGTCCTCTTAGCCCGACGAACTTCCCCTTCTGTTTCGAGTCGCGCGGCTCGTAGGGAAGCCGGTCGAGCCAGCCGGACTCGATCAATGCAAGCAACAACTGTGATGCGACAGCGCGACTGCCGTTTTGCGGTGTGCTGGCCGTTTCGGGGTCCACCTTGATGTGCTCGCGCGGGATGGCTTCAAAGACCTGCGACGAAGTCGTCTGTCGCAGTTCGTACCGGGCAAACCCCGTGACGCCGGCATCGACGCCGGCCGCCAATGCGGCAACCGCGAATTCATGGGGAGCCTGCGCCGCTCGACCGCCCAGTCGTGCCAGGCCTCGCTGCAACAGCATCTGGACCTCGCCGAGCGTGGCGGGATTGTCCCACAGAGGAGCCCAGAACTCGGCCCGGGCCAAGCCAATCTCGCCATCGGTTTCCGGCTGGGAAGGCTCAGAAACGAACGGGAAGACGGCATAGGGCCGCGAACGTGAACCAAGCCGCCGATTCACGCCGCCGATCAGCAGAAACGCCCCCTCCATCGAGAGCAAGTAGCTCCAGGGCGATAGATTTCCTTTGTCGCGAGACCATCGCTGCCCACTGTTGAATCGCTCATTCGCGAAAACAAACCACGTGCCGGCGCTCTTGGATTGCGGCAGAGCCCCGTGCGTCCCGTGAAGGGTCGATTCGAGCCACTCGGCCGCTTCCAAGGCTTGCTTACTGGCTTTGTTACGTTCCTTCGTTGAAGCGGCCGACGAGTTCGACGCTGTTTTCGGGCGTTCTTTCTTCCCCGCCAACACCGCACAACGGTCCCAGACCGAGCTGAGATCACGACGGCCAACGTTCCCACCGCTACCAAACACTGGGTTGAAGCAGTTTCTTCCCATTCCGACGAGATGCGAATCCGCCTGCCTGACCTCGGCAGCATTCCGCTCATTTCTTTCCTTCCAGAAGTTCAAGGAAGACCCGGAATTCGTATCGGCGAGTTGGGCGTCGTACCACCAACGCTCGTATGGGGTCGGCTTCCAGTCAGTCAGGAGGTACTGCCTGATCTCCGCAACATCGCGAACGTTATGGGAGAGCATGTAAAAGCGGCCGCAATTCCAACACGCCCGGATGGTCGGCCAGCGTCGCGCCGTGGCCGCGAGCAGACCGAGTCCGGCGAGGTAGTGCCCAAGGCTGTCGGTGTTGATGCCGTCGAACGGGAACACACGCAGGGTTCGCTTCACGGTTTGCCTCCCTTCCCCGGCTGTCGGCTCGCGCGAACGTCTGCCGCTCTGAGCAGCGCTTCGAGGTATGCCAGCGCCAGCGGCCCCAGGTCCCGCGGTTCATTCTCGGGAATGACATCGGACGTCACGGGCTCGCCCTCACGCTTCCGTCCAAGCAACTCGGCCACCATCTGTAGCCAGCTCGGTGACGTGATCGTGAACCTATTGTTCGCCAGATCCCACTCACCGAAGGCGCCAACGTACTTCGCATCGGTACAAAGCGACGTTGGAGCTGGAAAACAGCCGGGGACAGCCTGCAGGTTCGTGCCGTTCGTCAGCCCGAAGACGTCGCTGCCCCCGTGGCGGCTTCGGAGAACCGTCCGCACTTTGCCATGGTGGCACGCGATCAAGTAGACCGCCAAAGCCGTGAGTCCGTGACTCTTCGCCAGCCAGGGTTGCCAGGCCGCGAGGGCGCTGGCCGCTTCGTGCCGCAGCGTCGGACGAAACGGAACCCTGAGCCGTCGGGACAACTGCGCTCGCTCCCGATCGCCGAGGTTCAAACGGCGGTCCAAGGCGGCGGCTCGAGCATCGGGGAACTTTCCCCACGGTTCGCCGATACCGTTCTTCGACCGCAGCCGATCCCGCCACTCCGCGACGACCTCGTCGAATCCAGGTACCGCGACGGTCTTTGCAACCTCCTCCAACTTGTCGCACGCATTCGCGACGTGGCTCTTCACGGTGTCTTGCCACTTGTCGACTGACTTGCCCCAGTCGTGCCAGTGAGCCGCGGTCACCAGGGCCTCGCCCAGCGGCGTTTCCTGAAGGCCGAGCAATTGTAGAAGTTCCAGCATTTCGGCTTCGACGTCCGCTAGGTGACCTGATAGAGAAACCCACTCCTGCGACCCGCTCAGGAAGTCGGCGTCGAGGCTGTCGTCGTCACCCGAACGGGGCAGCAAATTGAAGTCGCGGTCGGTACCGTTGCCCGTCCAGCCAACGTCGCTTCGGTAGCCACCGGCCGATTTCGGCAGCAGCAACGTCATGCCCGGCTGAATCTCGGCCGCTCGTCTGGATTCCCACCTACCGGTCTCGAAGTCCCATTCCCATGCCAAGTGCGCCTTGCCAACAAACTGGCGAAACTCGAAGAACGGGACCGGACAGAGTTCGTCGCGGACTGGACCCGACTCGGTTGGTCGCTTAACCTTGGCCGGGTCAAAGTCTCGCCAGAAGACGTGAACATCAACGTTCCGATCTTGGTCGCGGACAAATTGTGACACGTTCGTGAATCCGCCTGCGAGATCCGGCTCCGTCGAGAACAGCTCGAAGAAATCGTCCGGACGAATGATGACCTCTGGCTCAATCCGCATGGTCTCCTGGCTTTCCTTTGTCGCCAGAACCGCGTCCAGTGCATCACGGTAGGCAAGCCCGCCGGCCTGCTTCGCAATCACGGCTTCCAGTAACTTCTTGGCGGCCTCAAGAGCCTTTTTCTCGTAAGGACCAACGCGCTTTGCATTGGGGCCGGCATCGCCCTTGTTGCTTTCGTCGGCCTTCGGCATCCAGAACGTACCCGACGCCTCAGGCTGTGAGCCCTCTCGGTTCAGTCGTCCAAGCCGCTGAATGATCGACGGCCAAGGACCGATCTCGCTCCACAGTCGCGCCGAGGAAAGATCAAAGCCCGCCTCGACCACCTGAGTCGAAACGACAATCAGCCCATCTGAATCCGGAACTGCCCCGTTCTCGCCCACTCTCTCGAGGAACGCTAGTAGACGTTCCATTTCCTGTTTGCGATCGATCGGCCGAAAACGGCTGTGAAGCAAGCAAATCTCCGGCCGAACCCCCTTCGACGTTCCCCTAGCGGCTGGCTTTGCGAGTTCTTTCTGGAGGTCTTGGTAGAAGCTCCGCGCTACCGGCACGGTGTTGAGGATCAACAGCGAGATTCGTCCGCGAGAATGGAGATCGAGAATCCTCGCAGCCTTGGGCCGGTCCTTGATTAGTTGAACGGCCTTCTTGCCCCAGAGCCGCTTTTGAATCTTGCGCTCCGCGTAATCCTCTTTCTCAAGTCTGTGCGGCGTCCCTAACGATATCTCCCAGTCTTTCCGATCGCGCGTTTGTGAGAATGAATCGCCCAGCGTCGCGGACATCCACAAAGACCTCAACATTCCCACCGGCTTCCACAACTTCTTCGCGAATGCGTCCAGTTGAGCTGTCGTCGCCAGTCCGCTCCCCATGAGCTGCACTTCGTCAAAGACCCACAGGCAGTCGTTGTGCAGCAGTCCAAATTCAACCGGCCACCGCGCCCGCTGAGCCGCATAGCCACGATTGAGCGCCCGCGAAAGAAGCATATCCTGCGTGCCGACGAGGATTGCGTCTCGCTCGGGCCAGTGGACCCAATCGGTCGCCTCTTCGCCGCCCATGAGCACATGCACATCTACTTGACCGCTGAGCCCAAGATGTGCCAGCCATGTCCGGATTGCTTCAACCGTCTGCTCGACCAGTACGCGCATCGGCAGACAATAAATGAGGCGGCGTGGTGTGCGCTCCTTGAGGCTTTCGTCATTGACACGGCACCATATCCAAGCAATTACCACGGCGGCCGTCTTGCCAAGCCCAGTTGGAATGTCGAGCAGGTCAACTATCAAACCTGCTGTTGCCAGCCGCGTCTGATATGGGTAGGGCGCGCTGCCCGTGGCTCGCTCGAAGAAGGCTCCGTAGTCTGTTTCACGATCGTTCATCGAGGTATGCTCCTCTTTCGGTCTTCTTCGGGCTTCGCCCGACCGGGCCGGTCACAACCCGCATAGGCCGACACAAGCAATTCCAGTTCTCGGACAACCTCCTCTCGCAGCCCCTCCGGCTCCAGCACCACCGCGTGCTGCCCGAAGCTCATGATCCACCGCTTGATCTCCTCAGTGTCGGACAGGTGGAAGTCGGCCACAAGGCTGCCGTCCTTCTGCGGCAGGAGCTTCTGGCTCTCGTGCCACTTCGACTCCGAGACGTAGCGGGCCACGGCCGGCGAGAAGCGGACCTTGATCCGCACGTCTCCGTCGCCGTGGTAGACGCCGAACGAGCCCGCCAAGTGCTTCTGAAGGTCGAAGTCCTCGGGACGCTGGAAATGGACCTGCGTGACCTCGGCCGCCTCGATCCGGCTGACCTTCCAGTGGCAAATCTCGTCCCGCGGGACGGAGCGGCCGACCAGGTACAAGGCGCCCCGGTGGTAGACCAGGCCGTAGGGATAGATGTCATAAGTGACGGGCTCCGTGGCCTGCATCGATTGGTACGTGAGGAAGACGGCCCGGCGGTCCTCGATGCCCACCATGATCTCGTCGATCAACTCGGCCTTCTTGGTGTAGTCGCCGGTGCCCAG
>Ga0187848_10001999_pt1 | contig 16713 bp, 16 predicted proteins | sample June2016WEW_4_40_FD_132424 | JGI IMG/M metagenome (GOLD analysis project Ga0187848, IMG submission 132424) | Peatland microbial communities from SPRUCE experiment site at the Marcell Experimental Forest, Minnesota, USA - June2016WEW_4_40 | ecosystem: Environmental > Terrestrial > Soil >... | reverse complement strand
GGCCGCGGGCGAGAGGTGCTGGTCGTTGCCGGAGAGCAGTTGCATCCGCAGCAGGTTATATCCGGGCACCAGGCGTTGAATCTCGTCGAGGATCGCGCTGGGATCGAAGGGACTGAGGCGCGGCTCCAGGTTGTTTGCGGTGAGCCATACGGCGTGGCGATCGGCCTCTCCCGACTCCGCGCCGCGCGACTGGCCCATGTCGGCGCGCACTCCGCCGCCAAAGGGAACGAGCTTGCGCAGCTCCGCGCCCATCTTGCCGGCGATGCGGACGATCAGCTCGAAGTCCGAGCGCACGCCGGCGAGGTCGGCGGCTTTTTTGACCTGCTGCAGGTCGCCGTAGCTGTTGGTCACTGAGCCGGACTTCTCGTACAGGTTCGCGGCCGGCAGTACAACGTCGGCCAGCGCGGCGGTCTCGGTGAGGAACATCTCCTGCACCACGACGAAGGTGTCTTTAAGCGAGGCGGGATCCACGTCGTAGCGCGCAACGGGGTTGGCCCCGACGACGTAAAGCGCGGAGAGGCTGCCCGCGGCGGCGGCGTCGAAGATCTGTAGCAGGTCGAGGCCGGGCGTGGTGGGAGATTTGTATTCGAGGGCGATGCGGCTGCCGGGGTCCCCGGTGTCGATGGGGCCGATGGGCGTGTAGCCGGGCAGCATGTCGGGCAGCAGGCCCATGTCGGCTGCGCCGCGCGAGTTTGCGTAGTCGGCCAGCAGCGCGAACCTGGCGCCGGGAAGCGTGAGGCCGAAGTCGATCAGCCGCTTCAGCTCCGCCCCGCGCAGCTCGTTGCCGATCAGAATCAGCAGCGACTCTTCGGCCCGGACTACGTCGCGGAAGCTGGCTAGCGCAGCAGTGTCTGCATTGACGGCGTTCGCCGCGGAGTCGTCTCCCGCGAGGTAAGCGGCGAGCGCGCCGTAGCCGTACTCCGCGACCTGCAGAAATGCCTTGGCCTGGCGGCGCAGCTTGATCTCCGCAGTGTTCGCAATGTAGAGCTTCGCTCCATTGAGGCGAACATTGGTGCGCAGGTTCCACGCGGTGGCGGGGCTTTGGTTCGTCGGATCGCCGCCAACCAGCAGCACTGCCTTCGCCGTCAGAGTGTCGCGCAGCGACGCTGCACGGCCCGTCGTTCCGGCCAGCGATTGCGCGAAGGCAACGTAGTCCGCCGTGCGGTGGTGGTCGATATTGTTGGTGTGCAGCACGGAGCGCGCAAACTTCTGCAGCAGGTACGCCTCTTCGTTGGTCAGGCGGTTTCCGCCGATCACGCCGAAGCTCCTGCCGCCGCGCGCGTCGTGCAGCTCTGCGAACTTCGTGCCCACACAGGTGAGCGCCTCTTCCCAGCTCACCGCCTTCAACTCGCCGTTGGGCTGGCGCAGCAGCGGCTGCGTGATGCGCTTGCTGCTGTTGGCGAAGTCGAATGCGTAACGCCCCTTGTTGCAGAGGAAGTCGCCGTTGATGCCGGACTTGTCGCGGTTGTCGCCGCGCACAATCTGCGATCCGTCGGAGGTGGAGCGCACGCCCAGCGTGGTCTTGCATCCGTCGCCGCAGTGGGTGCAGACGGTCGCGACGTGGTTCATCTCCCACGGCCGCGTCTTGTATCTATAAGTCCCGCTGGTGAGCGCGCCCACCGGGCATACATCGATGCACATGCCGCACTGCTCGCAGTCCAGGTGCGCGCGATTGTCAGGCGTGAGCTGCGCCGGCACATTCGGCACAATGATGGACGACGAGCCGCGGTTCTCCACCGCCAGCGCGAAGACATCCATGCCCTCGCCGCACGTGCGCACGCAGCGGTAACACAAAATGCAGCGCGGGCGGTCGAAGTAGACCACGGGCGACCACTGCTGTTCCTCGCGATGGTTCTTCGGCTCGGCGTAGAAGCTGTCCGCCGCGCCGTACTTGAAGGTCATGTCCTGCAGCTCGCACTCGCCGCCCGCATCGCACACCGGGCAGTCCAGCGGATGGTTGCCCAGCAGCAGTTGCAACGTGGCTTTGCGCGCCTGAATGATCTCCGGCGTGTCGGTAAAGAAGACCTGCCCCTCGGCGATCTGCGTGGTGCATGCGGTCTGTAGCTTCGGCACTTTTTCCTGGCGCACGACGCACATGCGGCAGGCGGCCTGCAAGCTGAGGCCGGGATAGTAGCAGAAGGCCGGGATCTCGATGCCCGCGCTCTTGCACACCTCAATCAGCAGCGTGCCCGCGGGCGCGGTGATCTTCTTGCCGTCTACGGTAATGGTTACGTCAGCCATGGACTCCTAGCTCTTCACGGCGCTTGTAGCAGCGTTCCACATTGCTTCATAAACACTAAAGTGTGATGCGAAATCTATTTCCACGATATATGTCGGTTTCCTGGTTGCCGCATCTTTGATCGACTGACCAATAGCCCAAGAACGCTGGTCGATGAAAATCATCCGATCATGAATTACTCTCGATATTCTCAGTTCGAAATTAGTGCGACTTGCTGCAAAAAGGCGGGCAACTGATTGAACCGCATTGCTTACGTTGTCGGTCAGCACTCGAATTCCGATGTTGGAGGGTATATCACTCAGGTAAAGCTCAAATAACTGGCAATCGAGGTAGGGATCGACGAGGAAAAACTGCTGCGCAGCCCCCCTTACTATGCCCTTCAAGTCCTTATAAAAGCTAAACGGATCTCCTGGATTGTATGAGCCCGCTATTTCTGCATCAGGAAGCTCCATTCGCAGGCCCGCAACGGCGCTCTTTAAGCAGGTTTCGTACGCCTCAGTCCGTTGCGTGAAGTTGTACTGAAGCTGAGCGCCTGACATGTCCACATAATGCTCACCGCTATTTTCCGCTCGGAAACGGTTTTGGTGATTAGTGCTGTCACTGGCAAATGCGTTCGCAAAGATCATCTTTGTGAGCTGACTCCACTCCTCCTCTTGTTGCTCCATATCGCGGTAGAGCGTGCCTTTGAACTTCTGTAGCTCCGAAAGCTGCGCTTCTAGGGCGCGAAGGCTCTTACGCACGTCCCATTTGGCTGGGCTCGGTTCGATCGTTTTTGAGCGCCCTGCCATCAGTGTCCCGCTCCTACCAGGTCGTGCTCCGTCGACATCACCTGCGTTCCCGCCTTCTTGCCCTCGATGTACTCTTCAAACTCTTTGCGGAATTTTTTGACGAAGCTCAGCGTTGGCATGGCCGCCGCGTCGCCAAAGGGGCAAAACGTCCGGCCCATCATGTTTTCGGCCACATACTGCACGGTGTCGATGTCCTTCTTCGCGCCGCCGCCCTCGTACACGCGCGTCAGCGTCTTCTTGATCCAGTCGGTGCCCTCGCGGCAAGGGATGCACCAGCCGCAGCTCTCGTGCTGGTAGAACTGGATCGTGCGCAGCGCGAACTCGACGATGGACACCGTTTCGTCGAGCACCACGATTCCTCCAGAGCCGAGCATCGATCCCGCCTTGGCCAGTTGGTCGAAGTCCAGCCCGATGTCGATCTCGTCGGCGCGCAGCACGGGGCAGGACGCGCCGCCGGGGACGACAGCCTTCAACTGCTTGCCGCCGCGAATCCCGCCCGCGACCTCGTAGATCGCCTTGCGCAGCGGGTAGCCCATCGGCAGTTCATACACCCCAGGCCGCTCAACATGGCCGCTGATCCCAAACAATCGCGTTCCGCCGTTGCGTTCGGTGCCCAGCCGTGCGTATGCCTCGCCGCCCATCAGCAGAATGTGCGGCACGTTGGCGATGGTTTCGGCGTTGTTGATGATCGTCGGCCCGCCGTACAGTCCGACGACCGCCGGGAAGGGAGGCCGAATTCTCGGCACGCCGCGCTTGCCCTCAAGCGACTCCATCAGCGCCGACTCCTCGCCCACCTCGTACGCGCCCGCGCCGGTCTGCGTGATGATGTCAAAATCAATGCCTGACCCGAAGATGTTTTTGCCGAGAAAGCCGCGCGCGTAGGCGTCCGCGACCGCGCGCTCCATGATCTCCAGCAGATAGCGATACTCGCCGCGCAGATAGATGAAGCCCAGCTTCGCGCCGATGGCCAGTCCCGCGATCATCGCGCCCTCGATGATGGCGTGGGGGTCCTCGCGGAAGAGGACGTGGTCCTTGCACGTCCCCGGCTCGCTCTCGTCGCCATTCACCAGCACATACTTCGGTTTGGCCGAGGTCTTCGGCACGAAGCTCCACTTCATCCCCGTGGGGAAGCCCGCGCCACCGCGCCCACGCAGCCCGCTGGCCTTCATGGTGTCGATGATCCATCCCGGCATCGCCTCCGGGCCTTGGGCGATGGCCTTCTGTACGGCCGCGTAGCCGTCCAGCTCGATGTACCTGTCAATCGAGGCCGCTCCCTGGCCGAAGCGCCGCTTCAGGACGATGACCTCATCGGGATGGGAGACAAGTCGCGGCATTACTCCCCGTCCTTCCCTGTGGTTGCAGGAGTCACACCGGCGGCGTATTCATCCAGTATCTCGTCCACCTTGGCGGGCGTCAGCTCGTCGTGGAAGTCGTAGTTCACCTGCATGGCCGGGGCGGAGCAGCAGTTGCCGATGCACTCCACCTCTTCCAGCGAGAACTGGCCGTCCGCCGTGGTCTGCTTGTTCTCGATGCCGAGCCTCCGCTTGCAGTGGTCCAGAATCTCGTATCCGCCGCGCAACATGCAGCTAATGTTGGTGCAGACCTGCACATTGAATTTGCCCGCAGGCTTCGTCCGCAGCATGGAGTAGTAGCTCAGCACACTGCGCACATCGAGGTCCGTGAGGTCCAGCCGCTGCGCCACCTCCTGGATCACCGCCTCGGAGACATAGCCCACCTCATCCTGCGCATACAGCAGCATGGGCACCAGCGCCGAGCGTTTCACCGGGTACAGCGTCACCAGCTTGTCAAACCGTGCCGCCAGCTCCGGCGAAAAGATCGAATTGGCAATCGTGCTCATACGGCTGAATCCTTTGCGACGCAGAGAAGCAGATTCTTTTGTTTCGCTACGGAATGACGAATAAAAGGTGCGAGCAGAGTCAGCGTCATCGATCAATCTCCCCCAACACAATGTCAATACTTCCGATCACCGCAACCACATCTGCGATCAGCCGTCCCTTGCACATCGTTTCCAAAGCCTGCAGCGTCGCGAAGCTCGGGTTCCGCATGTGGACGCGGTAGGGCTTGGCCGTTCCGTCGGAGACGACGTAGTAGCCCATCTCGCCGCGCGGGCTCTCCACCGCCTGGTAGACCTCGCCCGCCGGCACCGCGAAGCCCTCGGTCACAATCTTGAAGTGATGGATCAACGCCTCCATCTGGGTCTTCATCTTCTCGCGGTCGGGCAGCACGATCTTGGGCGCGTCGGCGCGAATGGGGCCGGTCTTGCCGGCGAGCATCTGCATCGCCTGGAGGCAGATCTTGACCGATTCGCGCATCTCCAGCATGCGCACGGTGTAGCGCGCCCACACATCGCCGTCGTTACTGACGGGCACGTTGAACTTGAACTTTTCGTAGCCGGAGTAGGGCATGTCGCGGCGCAGGTCCCAGTCCACGCCGCTTGCGCGCAACGGAGGCCCGGTCACGCCCAGCGCGACGGCGTCCGCGGCGGAGAGAATTCCCACGCCCTTCAGCCGCCCCATCCAGATGGGGTTGCCGGTGAGCAGGCCCTCGTATTGGTCGATTTTGGAGGGCATGTCGTCGAGGAAGGCCTGCACCGTCTCGAAGAAGCCCTTCGGCGGCTCCAGCGCCAGGCCGCCGATGCGGAAGTAGCTGGTCATCATGCGCTGGCCGCTGACGGCCTCGAAGATGCGCAGGATGGCCTCGCGCTCGCGCCAGCAGTAGAGGAACATGGTCAGCGCGCCGATGTCCATGGCGTGCGTGCCCAGCCATACCAGGTGCGACTCGATGCGCGTGATCTCGTTGAGCAACACGCGCAGGAGCTGCGCCCGCTCGGGGATCTCCAGGCCGAGCAGCTTCTCCACCGCCAGACAGTACGCCAGGTTGTTGGTCATCGGCGAGAGATAGTCGATGCGGTCGGTCAGCGGAACCACCTGCTGGTAGAACTTGGCCTCGCAGGTCTTCTCGATGCCGGTGTGCAGATAGCCGATGTCGGGGGCCAGCGAGACGACGATCTCGCCGTCCAGCTCCAGCACCATGCGCAGCACGCCGTGTGTGGACGGATGCTGCGGCCCCATGTTGAGCACCATGGAGTGCTCGCCCGTGCCCGCGTTGCCGTGGCGCTTGGCGTCGGCGACGACGTCTTCCACTCCGGGAGTAATCATGTCGGGTGCGGCGCTGGGTGCCATCTGCGGTGCCTGCCTTTGCCTCGAACCTTGTACCTTGAACCTCGAACCTGTCTTACCGGTAGCCTTCGACGGGGTAGTCCTTGCGCAGCGGATGGCCCTGCCAGTCTTCCGGCATCATGATGCGGGTGAGGCGTGGATGGCCGGGAAAGTCGATGCCGAAGAGGTCAAAGACCTCGCGCTCGTAAAAGTTTGCCGAGGGCCACGCCGCGGTGATCGACGGAACGCTGGCATCGGCGGAGTCAACCAGGACGCGCAGCCGCACCCGCCGGCGAAGACTGTGCGAGACGATGTGGTAGGAGAGCTGGAAGCGCGGCTCCTGCGGAAACCAGTCGACTGCGGTGAGGTCCTCGAAGAAGTTGTATCCCGCGGCCTTGACGGCCTCGCACGCGGCAACGATGTTCTCGCGTGCGACGCTGATGGTCAGCTCGTTGCGGTCGAACTTTGCGTCCGTGGCAAGCTCGGCCAGCGCCACGACGGCGGGTTCCTCCGCCATCGCCTCGAAGACGGCGGACTTGCCCATGAGCGCGCTTGCCGGGTTGTACATATTAGAGGTCACCCTTGTCGTACGACCAATTGAGGATGCCCTTCTTCCACACATAAAAGAGGCCCACGGCGACAAAGCCAAGGTAGACCAGCATCTCCCAGAAGCCGAACATGCGCGAGCCGGTAATGGCCGGCAGACGGCGGAAGATCACCGCCCAGGGAAGCAGGAAGACCGCCTCCACGTCGAACAGGATGAACAGCATCGCGACCATGTAGAAGCGAACGGAGAAGCGGCCTCGCGCGTCGCCCACCGGGTCCATGCCGCACTCGTAGGGGTCCAGTTTGATGCGGTAGTTGCGGTGCCTGCCGATGAAGAAAGATGCGGCCACCATGCCGGCGGCGATGCCCAGCGCGCACACGATATGCAGCGCCAGAGGAAGGTAATTCCAGATGTAGGGGGTTGTCTGCATCACCAACATTGACTCTAGAATCGGGCTGGTCAAGTGTCAAGCTGACCAGCGCGTGAGTCGGGGGGCAGTTTGCGGTTGTTTTGAAAGAGATGTGTTTCTCATGTTGCGGAAAAACCTGTTTTGCTTAAGGACACGGGTTTACCCGTGCCGTAAGTGCTGCATTTGCGGTGCGGCTTTAGCCGCTGAGGGAATCTTTTGGGTCCAGCCGCGCTTTTTCCGCCGCATCAATCCAACGCATCGGCACTACTGCAAAAGCCCTGTATACCATGCGATGATTCGCGGCCCAAAGAGGGCCGCGAAGAGTCCTCCGGCGGCGAGGAAGCTGCCCAGCGGGAGTTTGGTGGCGCCGCCGGCTCGTCGCCGCGCCAACAACATGAGGCCATAGAAGCTGGCCGCAATCACCCCGGCGAACAAGGCGAGCAGCATCTCGCTAAAGCCGAGAAACGCGGCAATCATCGCCAGCAGCTTCACATCGCCCAGGCCCATGCCGTCGCGCTTGCGCAGCGCCTTGTAGCCCCAGCGCACCGCAAGCAGGATCAGCGCCGCGCCAGCGATGGCAGCAATGCGCCCCAGGATCAGCACCTCCGTTCCGGTGAGGAAGACGTTGCCCTGCGATGCAAAGCTCGCCGGACTGGAGAGCCGAAGCTGGTGCGTCGTGTTCAGCACAATGTCGCCCTCGCCCGGCGCAAGAAAAAACGCCTGTACGCAGGTGAGAGCGAAGCCAGTGGCGATCCCGGTGAGCGTGAACGCATCTGGCAGCCGCTGCGTCTGCCAGTCCATCACCATCAGCCCAATCAGCAGAAAGCCGAGAATGACAATGCCGAATGTGCGGACTGTTTCTCCTGGCACCAAGACCCAGCCATCGATAGCCAGGTTATAGCGAATCTCATACAAGCGAGAGGCAGCCATCGCAAACCACAGCCCCACCGCCAGTTCCACCGCCGGATAGCGCCACGGAATCCGCGCCTTGCAGTCCCTACAGCGCCCTCGCAGCAGCACCCAGCTCAAAACCGGCAGATTGTCGTACCAGCGAATCGCGTGTCCGCAAGCCATGCAGTGCGAACGCGGCTTCACAATGGACCGGTGCTCCGGCAGGCGCGAGATGCACACGTTCAGGAAGCTGCCGAATAGCAGTCCGAGAACAAATCCGATCAGCTCGAAGAGAGGAAGCAAGGTCACGATTGAAGTATAAGACCCAGCAGCTTCCTCGAACCTCGCACCTTGAACCTCGAACCCCTAAAAGTCCACATGCATCCGCACGCTCTCCACCAGCACCGGCCCGCGGTCCTGGTTGTATCCCGGATGGGCGATGTACTGCGCGTCCAGCGCATAGCTGAGGCCGCGCCAGGTGTGCAGGGTGTAGTAGCCCTCCAGGATGTCTTCGCGCGCGTAGTTCAGCTTCCCATCGCCGATCAGATATCCCAGCCCTCCCAGCTTCAGATACTCCTGGTGGTCTCGCTTGATCGCGTTCGAGATGAAGGCCACTCCAACCTTGTCGTCGCTGCGTCCCCAGCGCCTGCCCGCAAAGTCGCCGCCCAGTTCGACCGTCTGATCGACCTCGGTATAGACATAGGACTCATGTTGCCCCTCGTTCCACCCGAAGCGTCCAAACATCCGCAGGTTGTCGCTCAACTCCTGCTCCATATTGCCCCCCACGCCATACTTCACCGTGCTCTGCAGCGGGTGCGCGGTAATCTCCGGTGTTGGCGTCAGGCCCTCCAGGTATTTAATGTTCTGCTGCCGGTAGTCGCCCATGTTGCCATGGTTGACGTAGCCTAGCAGGCGCATTGTTCCCTTGCGCTCGGGCGGGAGCAGAGTCCCCAGCAATCCATGCCGCCACTCGAACTCCATATTCTGACCGCTGGCGCGCTTCAGGCCCCAGTCGAAGTTGATCCCGTTGGCCACGGTCGGCATGGTGGCAAGGCTGTAGCGCGCGGACCAGTTCTTGTCGTCGTACTCCGCGACGGCGGCGTAGGTATAGCCGCGCGTGTCTGCGGCGTAGTCCCACGCGCCGTTGTTGTCTGTGGTCCAGTTCATGAACTGCAGGTGGCTGTCGGTTCCGATGCTGTTCAGGTCGAAGAAGTCCGGCAGCCCCATCTTGCCCACGCGCAGCTCCAGCCGCCGCTCCGGCGCCTCGGTCGCTAGCCCGAACGGCCCGCGAGCGGAGGCCACTGTTTTGCTTGTGAAGCCAATCGTCTGATGCAACTGCACGCGCGCCATGTAGGGAATTGGCCCGAGGTTCGGGTTGCGCACCACGTCCAGGTTGGTAAATCCGGCCAGCCCCAGCGCCTCGCTGATGCCGCGCCCGCCCGCCGACTCTTCGTCGTAGATCGCCTCCAGATGGCGCGCCGGATTGCGCACCAGCTCCGCGCCCATATACAGCGTGCCGATCAGCGACGTCTTGTACTCCCCGCGTCCCAGCAGGCTGTTCGTCCCCTCGTACGGCGAGTGGAAGGGCCCATGCGCCTGGAAGATGATGTTGGCCTGCCCGGCGATGAAGTACCGCGAGCCGTCGGGGTGAGGAAAGAATGTGGGCGGCGCCGTCTGCTCGGCTGCAACTTGCGCTACGGGCCGGATGCGGGCCGGTCGCGCCGCATCCGCCAGCACCGAATTCATCGACTGCGCAGCCGCGTCGGCCACAACCTGCGCTTCCGACTCGACCGCCGCGAACCCGAAGAGCAACAGAACCAACAGCAACGGCATTCGAAGCGCGGCCAGCCGACTCGCCGTGGAGTAGAGAAGGACCATCCGCCTCCGATTCTGACCGTGTTTTGTGAATGCGGTGCAAACATTCATGCAGATGCGTTCCTTGCTCCAAATTGTCCGCTCTTGCTTTACGGTCCTGTTTTGCGACGGCCTGTTGCAGACCTGTCGTGGCCGTTTTTCTTCTTGAATATAATATACCCCCTTACGGTATAATAAAGTTGTAAAGAGGGAGAAAGAAAATGCCCCATACCGAACGCGACCGCGCCAAGCTCCGCAACCGCATCAAGCGCATCCACGGGCAGATCGAGTCGGTGGAGCGCACGCTCTCCACCGATGAGCACGACTGCGCGCAGGTGCTGATGCTGCTGGCCGCCGTGCGCGGAGGCATCAACAGCCTGATGGCCGAGGTGCTGGAAGACCACATCCGCCTGCATCTGTTGCAGGACGGCCACGCTCCGCTGACGCCCGACCTCGGCGAGGAGCTGATCGACCTGGTCCGCGCCTATCTCAAATAAAGCTCCGCAATTTGGGTGCCCCATTCATCGCGCATTTGCGATGAGTGGGTGTTTGCGGAGCGGACCGGGGTTGACCGCGGCGGAACACCGACCTTGCTTTTCAGTCGGTCCACCGCGTACATTCTCCCTACACGGGAAAGGAGGATGGTCCAGCCTATGAAAATTGATTGCAACAGTTGCTCAACGCTACGTGAGGTGACTGAGGCTTAGAGCGTCCTGCTCTTGGCTGTGAATGCAGTTCGGCGATTCCGCAATCCTGCGCCGAGGGCCGTCCGGGCAAGGACGCCTCAGGTCAATCTCAACAGATCACCGCCGCAAAGCCCGCGCCCACCGGTGCGGGCTTTGTGTTTAAGCCGCGGACTATGTGTTTCTGCCTTTCCCTCGAACCGCGAACCTCGAACCTAGTAAACTGCATCTATGGAACCTCTCGTCATCGCAGGTCGCGCGTTCAAGTCTCGCCTTATTGTTGGAACCGGGAAGTACAAGGACGGTCCGCAGACCAGGGCCGCCATCGAGGCCTCCGGCGCGGAGATGGTCACCGTCGCCGTGCGTCGCGTCAACCTCGACCGCAGCAGCGAGTCGCTGCTCGACTTCATTGATCCCAAGCGCTTCTTCCTGCTGCCCAACACCGCCGGCTGCTTCACCGCCGACGAGGCCATCCGCGCCGCGCGCCTGGGCCGCGAGGTCGGCCTCTCCGACTGGGTCAAGATCGAGGTCATCGGCGACAAGGCCACGCTCTACCCAGACATTCAGGCCACGCTGGAGGCCACGCGCGTCCTCGTCAAGGAGGGCTTCACCGTACTGCCCTACACCTCCGACGACATCGTCTACGCCCGCCGCCTCATCGACGTGGGAGCCGCAGCCGTCATGCCGCTCGGCGCGCCCATCGGCAGCGGCCTCGGCCTGCAGAACACCGCCAACCTGCTCATCCTGCGCGAGCTCATCACCGAGGTGCCGCTGATCGTCGACGCGGGCGTAGGCACTGCGTCGGACGCGACGCTGGCCATGGAACTCGGCTTCGACGGCGTCCTGATGAACACCGCCATCGCAGCCGCGCAAGACCCCATCCTCATGGCCGAAGCCATGCAGCATGGAGTCCTCGCCGGTCGCCAGGCCTTCCTCTCCGGCCGCATGGCAAAGCGCCTCTACGCCACCGCCAGCTCCCCGATGGATGGAATTAGTAAGTAGCCTTGAATCACTTTAGGATAACGATACCAGCGCACAAGGAAAATCGTTGTATGTGCGCAATGGCGATAATGCGCTCGTTGACACATGCAGGAAATCGCAAAACAGAGCGCCCGGTTGAGATCGATGGCCTCCCTTGGTCCCAAATTTGGGGCACCCGGCAGAGCCTACTACGATCGCAAGGTAGCGCTGGCGGTATGATCTAATCAGAGAGGTCGAAAATGGGCGGCTTCAAACCACAAGGCCCAGAGCAGCATTTCGCGCTGCAACGTACAACCCGCGCAGCCGAAACTGTTACTGAAGCTACGGATGCACAGCGAAAAAGCAGCGAGGAAGCTAGGAACACAAATGAGCGTTTCTATAATAACCTTGCCTTGTTTTCCAGCGGTACGATAGCACTCAGTGTTACATTCATGGGGTATCTGAAAAGCCAGCCTAAGCCTCTGGCGCATCCACCCTGGTTGGTTGTCTCTTGGGTTTGCCTTATGCTCTGTGCTGCGTGCTCCTTGTTCTGGCCATTCGTTTACGGATACTACAGCCACTACTTTCACGAGTGGCAAACCGCGGATGTAATCCAAAAGAAACTGAAAATCGAAGCCAAGGAATATCCCACGTTGGCTCAGGGGACGCACAGCTTACAAACAAGAGCACCTATTTCCTACAGTGAAATAGAAGACTTTCGATCTAATCGGTTGGAGGCGGCGGGAATATATGAGACGAGAGCCAAAGCAGCGAAGCGCCGAGAAACGCGGTACATACATCTGTGGCAGTGGCTTGGCCGAATTGCTCAGGCCAGTTTTCTAATTGGTCTTGGATTCCTGCTCGCCTTCGCTATCAAGAATCTTTGATGACTCGGATTCCATAGGCAGACCACAAAGTTTTTTCAACGCTTCGGCGGTTCTCACTCGCTCCGCTTATCTGACGCCAACATCCCGTATCACTCGTTGAAGGATTGAGTGAGATTCGCGGGCTCATTGCTTCATTCACATGGATGAGCGGCAAGGTTTAGACTGGCGAGATGCGGGCCTTTGGCATCGACTGCGGGACGGAGTTCACCGGTTACGGCGTGGTGGAGATGGACCACGAGGCGCGCGCGCCGCGGCTGATCCACGTCGCCTCAGGGACGATCCGCCTCAACAAAAAGGAGAAGACGCCGCTGCGCCTCGCGCAGGTCTACGCCGAACTGATCGCGCGCATCACGCAATATGAGCCAGACTGCGTCGCCATCGAGGAGGTCTTCTTCTCGGCCAACGCCAAGTCCGCGCTGAAGCTGGGCCAGGTGCGCGGCGTAGCAATGCTGGCCGCCGCCACCTGTGGCCTCACCGTCGCCGAGTACGCCCCGCTCTCCATCAAGTCCTCCGTCACCGGCTACGGCCTCGCCGCCAAGGAGCAGGTCCAGTTCATGGTCACTCGCCTTCTCGCGCTCGACGGCCCGCCCGACTCGCCCGACGCCGCCGACGCGCTGGCCATCGCCATCTGCCACATCCACACCGCGCAGACGCTCCTCCTGCAAGGAGCTAACCAGTGAGCCGCATCCATCGCAGCGCAATCCCCATCGCCGCAGCTGCTATGCTCGTCCTGATCTGCGGCCCAACCCTGCGAGCCCAGCGGCCGGAGACAGCGGCTGAGATCAGCTTCGCATTCGCGCGGGCGGGCCTGCCGGTGCCGCGGTTCATCCTCGCGGTCGACCAGAATGGCCGCGGGACCTACAAGGGAGACCAAGCCGAGCCGGGGGTACGCAGCGTTTTGGAGCAGCCTGCGACCGTGGCCTTTGAACAAAAGTTTGAGCTCTCCAGTCAAACGACACGCAGAATCTTCGCGCTGGCCGACGAACTCGACCACTTCAACATTGCCTGCGCCTCCAAGGCGAAGAACGTGGCGGATACAGGCACCAAGACCCTCACCTATATTGCTCCCGGAACCACTCATTCCTGCACCTACAACTACACCGAGAACAAGAGCGTTTCCGATCTCACGGACCTGTTTCAGGCGATTGCCGAGACGATGGACGAGGGGCGAACGATTGACCACCTGCACCGCTACGACCGTCTCGGCCTGGACGCCGAGTTGGAGTCGTTTAGCCGTGAGGTCGCCGACGGCCACGCCATCGAGTTGCAAACCATCGCGCCAGCCCTGCGTTCGATTGCGCAGGATGCAGACCTGATGCAGCGGGTGCGAACGCAGGCACGCGCGCTGCTCTTGCTGGTTCCCGCGGACGCGCGCTAGACGGGATGTTGCTGCGGCAATGTGCTGCGATCGGTTATTCTGCGTCCCGGCGAAGCGGGCCGAGCGCGCGGTAGAGCGCGGCCAGCGGTTCCAGGGCGAGCGATTCGGCGCGTGCCAGCGGAGGAATCGCTGCGGGCCAGGCCGCGCGCAGCTCGTCCGCCGAATAGCCGCGCGCGCTCGCGTGGCCGGCGGCGCGCAGGTTGTTGGCCAGCGTCTTGCGCTTCTGCGCGAAGCATCGGTGCAGAAACGCGTCGAAGCCCGCGGAGTCCACGCCTAGCTCACGGAAGCGCGGCGCGAACTCCAGCCGCAGCACGGTAGAAAAAACCTCCGGCGGCGGCGAGAAGGCCGCAGGCGGCAGCGTGAAGAGCGTCTCCACGCGCGCGTTCATTTGCGCGGTGGCCGAGAGCAGGCCGTACTCGCGGCATCCAGACGCGGCGCTCACGCGGCCGGCGACCTCGCGCTGCATCATCACCACGGCGCGCGCCAGCAGGCCGTTAACCCCGGCGGCAAAGAGCCGCATCAGGATCGGCGATGTGATGTAGTACGGCAGATTGCCGACTACATCGGCGGTTTCGCCCGGAGGCACCAACTCGCCGAAATCAACTTCGAGAACGTCGGCTTCGAGGACTTCCATCTGCGGCTCATTGCGAAAGCGGAAGCGCAGTTCGGCGGCCAGCGCCGGGTCAAGCTCGATGGCGATCAGCCGCCGGCAGCGCGCGGCCAGAATTGCTGTAATCGCACCATGTCCCGGGCCGATCTCGATCACCGTACGAGCGGAGACATCCCCCAGCGCGTCGGCGATGGCAGAGCGCGCTGCATCGTCAATCAGAAAGTTCTGGCCGAGTTTGGGTTTGCGCATCATCTTCCGGTCTGCGCTCAGAATACTCGACGCGGGCGGTTCGTAGCGCGGCTAATGTGCCGGAGCCGCAGCGGGCGTTGGCGCTGGGATTGTGGCGGCGGGCAGGCCCGTGACATTGTTCGAGTCGGTGACTCGCATCGCGCTGCCGTCGGCGATGGTGAGCTTGTCGTCGGCGAAGCTCCAGTCCTTGGCGTCGGCGATGGATCCCGCGCTGGCTGCCTCGATGTCCAGGTGGTCGAACTTGAAGTTGCTGAGCGGTGCGTCCTTGTAGGCCTCCACAGAGAAGGCCCGCCGTGCTCCGGTGGCCTTGATGTTCCAGATGTGAACGGCGGAGAAATGCGGTCGGCCCTGCGCGTCCGGGACGGGAGTGGTCAGCGGCACCCAGTAGGGCGGCATGGTCTTGGTGTCGGTGCCCGGCGGCAGCACGGCGTAACTGTAGCTTGGGTTCCAGTTCATCGTCATCGAGATGGGCGTAGCGACGCCGGTGAACGTGAGGTCGTGGATGCGGATGTCCGTGGCCGTTCCGCCGCGGGTGTGGGCGCTCTTGAAGAGGACGCCGTTGGGGACAGCGGACTCGGCGGTGATGTTCCAGACCTCGATGTTGTGGAATCCGCCGGAGGTCTCGCTGCCGATGGTGACGGCCGCGGCCCCGCGACGGATGACGGAGTCGTGGACCTTGATGTTGTAGGTGGGGCGGTTCACGCGCAGGCCGTCGGAATCGCGGCCACTCTTGAGACACAGCGCGTCGTCGTTGTTGTCGATGTCGGCATGGGAGACGTCGATATCGTGCGACGAGTCGATGTCAATTCCATCAGTTGACGGGCCGCGCCCGCCCTCGTTGTTGCGGATCGTGACGCCGTCGATCACCACATCGTGCGAGTAGAGCACCTGCACGGTCCAGAACCCGGAGCGCTTCAGCGTAATGCCGCCGCCGAAGTGGACGTTATACGAGTTTTGAATCAGCGAGAGCCGCACGCGCTTGGCGTCGTAGTCCGAGGCCCAGCGCAGGCCCTTGGGCGTGTATACGGCGCGCAGGTCGTTGTAGACCTTCCACCACACGGCGCCATTGCCGTCGATGGTTCCCTTGCCGGTCAGCGTTACGTCGTGCGCGTCGCGGATGTTGATCATCGCCGAGGGCCACGTCATCTCAATCCCCGCGATGCGCGTGGGCAGCTCGGGGTAGTCCTCGATGCGCTGCGATCCGGTGAGCGTAACGCCCTCGGGAACGTCCAGCGTGACGCCGGACTTCAGGAAGATCGCCCCGGTCAGGTAGGTTCCCGGCTTGAAGCTGACGATCTCCTTCTTGCGCGCGGCTTTGTCGATTGCCTTCTGGATCGCCACAGTATCTAAAGTAGTGCTGTCACCTTTGGCTCCGAAGTCGTTGACAAAAATTATCTTTGGCGCGGCCATGGCTGAGGACGAAAACACGACCGCACACGCAAAGATCGCTGCGCGAAACTTCATGGTGCAGCGATTCATTTGCCCTCCGTAGTAACAAGGTGGACGGGACCGAGCAGACCGGAGGAGATGGGCGCGACCTGGTTGAGGTCCTGCATCTGGAACTTGTCGCCGTACTTTGCGATCAGCGGAGCGTAGTCGTGCGGCGGCAGCGCCGACCAGGCATTGAGCGCGGTGTTGTAGACATCGATCTCGATGTGGTTCACGCCCGGCTTGAGCAGCTTGGAGACGTCGAGCCGGTAGGGCGGATGCCACAGCGCTCCCGCCGATCTTCCGTTGATGGTGACCAAGGCGGCTGCCTGCACCGGCGGATCGTAAAACGCATAGGTGTGCGCCGCGCGAGCGGGAACGGGCGTCGCCTTGCCGCCGTCAACCTCGAGGAAGACCGGGCCGGCGGGCGCGGAGGCCAGCGTGAAGTCGCGCGTGTAGATGCCTTTGCCAGAGTAGTGGATCGTCGAGGGATCGGCGGTCCAGTCGGTTGGCGTTGCTTCATCGACGCTCTTGTTCAGTCCCGTGAAGTTGACCTTCCAGTCGTTGCTCAGGTCGGCGAGCTGCTTCTCCGGGGTGGGCGCAGGCTTGGC
>Ga0187848_10001996_pt1 | contig 16720 bp, 16 predicted proteins | sample June2016WEW_4_40_FD_132424 | JGI IMG/M metagenome (GOLD analysis project Ga0187848, IMG submission 132424) | Peatland microbial communities from SPRUCE experiment site at the Marcell Experimental Forest, Minnesota, USA - June2016WEW_4_40 | ecosystem: Environmental > Terrestrial > Soil >... | reverse complement strand
CGCTGGGGCTGGAGCACCTCCGTATTACCCCGCGTGGGTAATACGCAGGCCAACTCGTAACCCGCTAAGGAAACAATTACTTACGCCTTTGTTCCGGCCCTTCTCAGTAAACTCCCGCTAGGTAGCGCCCGCCGGTGGGTAAGGCCTTGTCCTATCGCCAAGGTTAGGCGCGGGGAAAAATGCGATTCGGTCGATACGGCAAGTATGGATCAACACCGCAAATGCCTAGTCGAGTTCAGCCTGATCGCGATGGTTGCGTCGTTTGGCGCGACTTCCGCGCGCGCCCAAGGGCAACTCTTTGTCGCCGAGCCAGCCAGCCGGGCGGCGGTCTTGGCGACGCCGATCGAAAAAGCCGGGCACGCACCGGCGAGTTGGAAAATCAGCTTGACCGCACTGGCGGCAGCCAATGTCGTCGACGCTGCCTCTTCCTGGAACAAGCACGAGCTGAATCCCGCTCTGGCAGGACCGTCCGCCACGTTTGGCTGGCCGGCCCTGGGGCTGAAGATGGGCATTACGGGAGCAGTGTTGGGCATTGAGTGGTTGGCGACGCGGCACGGCGCACGTCCGGGTCTCTACCGCGCGTTGTCGATTGTCAACTTCGGCGGAGCGGCAGCCATTGGCGCGGTAGCCGGGCACAATTTCACAATTCCGGCGAGCCCACATTGATGCCCTGGCGCAGGCCGCGCGTGAGCGGTTCGAGAGGGACTGCGTTCGAAGAGCGATAGGTATTGGCCGAAGCGCGCGCGACGAGTTCTGGTAATGTATCAATTGCCATGCACGCGACGCGCCGGAACTTCATCGCCGGCAGCCTGGCCTCGCCGCTGGTGAGGGCCGTGACTGCTCCAGATCGTCCGAATGTTCTGGTGGTGGTGCTCGACGATCTCGGTTGCCACGATCTCGGATACCTCGGCGCCGCCGATTTGAAGACTCCCAACATCGACTCCATCGCGGAACGCGGGCTCAAGTTTCGCAACTGGTATTCGAACGCGCCAGTCTGCGCTCCCGCCCGTTCGGCGATCCTGACCGGCCGCTTCCCCGCGTCGGCGGGGGTTGCGAACAACGGGCCGGCGCTGGCCCACAACATTCCGACCATCGCTTCCGTGGTGAAGAGCGCCTCCTATCGAACCGGCTGCTTCGGCAAGTGGCATTTAGGCAATACGGACGAGACCGCGCCCACCGGCCACGGCTTCGACTATTTCTACGGCTTTCATAGCGGCTGCGTCGATTACTATTCGCACCGCTACTATTGGGGCGAACCGCGCGTCCCGAACTTCCACGACCTCTGGCGCAATCGAACGGAGATATTCGAAGACGGCCGGTATCTGACGGAGCGCATCACGGAGGAGGCGGTGAACTTCATCGGACGAAACCGGGGCAACCCGTTCTTCGGGTATATCGCCTACAACGCACCGCACTATCCGATGCATGCCCCGGAAAAGTATAAGGCACGGTTTCGCGGCGCCGCTCGTGAGCGCCAAACCTACGCCGCCACGATCGCGGCTGTCGACGACGGCATCGGGGCGATTGGGCAGGCACTCGAGACGGCGGGCATCGCGGAGAACACATTGATGTTCTTCATCGGAGACAATGGCGCGACAGTGGAAAAGCGCGCGGGGCTCAACGGGAATTTCGCCACGGCCGGCAGCAATGGCATATTCAAAGGATTCAAATTCAGCCTTTTTGACGGTGGGATGCACGTGCCGGGCTTGGTTTCCTGGCCAGCCCGCATCCAAAAGGGCGCGTGGACGGACGAGTTGGCGATGTCCATGGATATCCTGCCGACCATCTGCCGCGCGACGGGCGCCGCCGTGCCGGCGCGTGTGGACGGGTCCGACATTCTGGATACGATCGTGAGCGGCGCGCCTTCCCCGCACAAGTCCCTGTACTGGTCGCAGGGCGGGCAACTGGCGACTCGCCGCGGGTCATGGAAGCTGGTGGTGAATGGCCGGCTTTTCGATCGCCGCGACGATGGCGACAAGCCGCTCGAAGGAGAAGATGCCGTTTGGCTCTCGAACCTCGAGGAGGATCCCGGCGAGACGCACAATCTGCGGCGGCTTCATCCGGACGTTGTCGACGAACTGTTGACCGGTCTTTACCGATGGCGCGACGCGATGCGCAAGCCCGAGGAGTGAAGAATGGCGGGGGCAATCATGCTGGCAGCCGCGGCCCCGGCCGGCTTTTCGCCGGTATCGGAGACTTGATACTTGGGGAGGAGTTGCAGGTCTTCTTCACCCCGGGCAGGATTTGATGGAATGCAGCGGCCCCGGCGGGGTGCGAGCCAGGGCCGCGGCTACCCTGCTACCAGCGTTTGCGCCCGAAGCCGCCGCCTCCACCGCCGCTTCCGCGATCCGCCTTCGGACGTGCCTCGTTTACGCTCAGCGCGCGGCCATCCAAGTTCGTGCCGTTGACGGCGGCAATGGCTTTCTCACCCTCGCCATCGTTTGCCATTTCCACGAAGCCGAAGCCACGAGGTTGTCCCGTGTCGCGATCGGTCACGATGTTCACACGGCCAACAGTGCCGTGGGTCTCAAACAACGCACGGACCGATTCTTCCGAAGCCCCAAAGCTGAGGTTTCCAACGTATATATTCTTCACTTTTCGATTTCCTTTACTGATTTGAGAAGCGGCAAATTTGGAGGGTGGACGAACGTAGCGGAAAAGACGCTAGAGAGGCCAGCCTTGAATTGGCAGGAACATCAAACCATATTTATTGTACCACGGGCGCGGCGCCTTTGCGGCCACCGGGGGTAGTGTCTGAAATCTGCGTTGACAGGAAGATTTCAGGCACTACCCCACCGGGCCGTGGCAGCGCGCTAGATGTTAGCGCACTATCCGGCCCGCTAGTGAGCCGCCTCTGCTTCCGGCCGCGGCTCGATGACCGGGGGGCGCGCGCCGGCTGGCATCGGCGCCAGCATGTCCTCTTTGCGTTTGATCAGCGTGGAGGTGTTGTAGCTTGCCGCCTCGAAGCCGTGGCCATGCGTAATCGCATCGGTAGGGCAGGCCTCCACGCAGTATCCGCAGAAGATGCAGCGGTTGTAGTCGATGTTGTAAACGCGGGCGTAGCGCTCGCCTCCGGAAATCCGAAGCTTGCCGGTGTTTTCGGCGGCCTCGATGTAGATGCAATCGGCTGGACAGGCGGCCGCGCAGAGGAAACAAGCGACGCACTTTTCCATGCCGTTCACATCGCGCTGCAGCACGTGGACCCCCCGATAGCGCTCTTCCAACTTGGGAGGCTCTTCCGGGTAGTTTTCGGTTACGGTCGGGGACATCATCTCTTTAAAGGTGACAGACATCCCTTTCACGAATGCGGCAGCGGCGCCAAGAATATCGAAATTTTCGGCCATGGAGGTTTACTTCATTCTAGCTTGCCCGGAAGCCCGCGACTCCGCCCGGGAGTCAGTTGAGAGAGCCTCAACCAGGCCTCAACACGGGCACGCGCTCGTCCGGGCGGATCACCTGGATACCGGCCAACTGGCCCAGCCACTCGATTTCGGCCTTCATCCAGCCCTCGATCAAGCGGCCGATCTTGAGGCCGGGCTCGATCCAGAACATCGTCGGCACGTGTGTGATTCCGTACGCGTTGCTGGCGGGAAACTGCCCTTCCGGATCGAGCAGGACGGGGAGCGAGACGCCGAACTCGGTGAGAAACTCGCGCGTATCGGCGGCGCCGTTCTGCGAGATGCCGTAAACCGCCAGCGTGCCGGCCGCATGCAGCCGGTCCAAAAACGGCAGCGTCATTTGGCAAACCGGGCAACTGATTTTGAAGAATACGATCAGAACCGGCCGGGTAGCGGTGAGCTCGGTGAGCGCGACCTCGCCGCCCTCCAGCCGTGCGAGCCGGAAATCGGGAGCATCGGCCCCGGCAGCGAGCGGCTTCCGGCGCTTCCAAAACGACATGAGAATAGTGTAATCGGTTCCAGAAGGCGTGAAGAAAAATAGCCACGGATGAACACAGATAAACACAGATAAGAAAACGAGGGAATCGAAACCAAAACGCTCTATCTGTGTTTGGCCTTATCCGTGTTTATCTGTGTTCATCCGTGGCCCAAGAATTCGTTTTCTTACTTTCCGGCTTTTCCAAAGAATCGGATGCGGGCGACGAAGTGGCGGCCTTCTTGACCGAAGAATTGCAAATACTGGGGCGAGCCGATCTGGTTGTTCACGGCCGTCGGATTCCTACTGTCGGTCGCGTTGTCGATGCCGAGGCGGAGGGCAAAGCGGTAGCCGCGCAGGGTGAGCATGCGTTCGATGGCGATGTTCAGGTCGAAGTTCGCCGGGTAGCGGTGAGAATCCGCCGGGCCGGCGATGAGGCCGGTCTGGTCCACTACCGAGAAGGGGAAGCCCGAGCGCTCGTCGGCCAGCACCGTAAAAGCCCACTTCTTCCACGGCAGCGGAAGGTAGGCCCAGGCTACTATGCGGTTAGGTGCGTCCCAGGGCATGGGCACCAGCGCGGGCAGCGCGAAGAGCGGCTCGCCCGCGTTGTAATCGAGCACGGCGTTCGAAAGCGCGCGCGAGCGGATATACGACGCCGTCCATTCGAACTGGCCCGATAGCCGTTGCCGCACGGTGACCTGAACGGAGTCGTAGTTGTCGCGCCGTAGATTGGTGAGTTCGTACAGGCCCAGAGACTGCGCGTTGGGCAGCGGCAGTAGATAGGGCGGCGCATCCGGCGCCAGCGTATTTTGGTAGATAAAACCATCCGTGCCGCGCCGGCGCAGGTACTTGGCGGTGAGCTGAACGCGCGTGGTGAGGCTGTGGTCTACGTTGAGCGTCCAGTTGGCCGCGCGCGGAAGTTCCCAGGGACCGGAGCCGAGCGCGAACATGGTTTGCGAAGGGGGGCCAGCCGGCGCGCCGCTGGAGTTGTACTGGGTGGTGACGGCGCTCTGGTCGAATGGCAATCCCTCGAGCTCCATGGTCACGGCATCGTGAGTGATGGCGTAACCGCCGGAAACGCGGGTCTTGGCCGAGGCAAAAGGCGACCAGGAAAACGCCGCCCTGGGCGACCACGCCAAAGCGCTCAGCCGCCAATCCCAATCCTGCCGGATCCCCAGGTTCAACTGCAGGCGTTTCGAAACGTGCCAGTCGTCGAGCAGATACCCCGCCACTTCGCTGTCGTGGAGGTTGAACAGGCCGCTCCCCTGAAACGAAGTGGTCGAAAGCACTTGTCCATTCAGGCCCACCAACTCGTAACCGGTGCGATGAAAGGCGGCGTTATAGTCCATCACGTCGCCATCGGCGCCGCTTTCGAGGCGATGCGTGCCGGCTAAATGAAATTCGGGCAAGTGAGCCTGGACCATTGCTTCGTCGCGGGAAGCCGTCAGCCGCGATCGGACGAAATAGTTGCCGGCGCGGCCCGCCGGCGAGAACTCGTAGAGGTTGTCGCCTTGCGGTGTCTGGGTGTTGAGGAAGTAGTTGTGCGCGTAGCCGAACTCCACCAGCATGCCGTGGCCGAAATATTTCTGATCTTTCACGCTGGCGAAGTATTCGCGGGCGTGAAGGGTAGTGGTGGTGGAAACAGGATCGAGCACCCCCAAGCCGAAGCGGTTTTCATTGTCGAGATTCACCAGAAAATCCGCAAATAGAATGTTGCCGGGCGTGAGATTCACCTGGGTATGCAGCAGGTTGCTGCCGGCAAATCCGTCACGCGTGTTCTGACCGGCGGGCAATCCGACGACGTACCCCTGGTCGTATTGCAGATAGATGGTATCGGAAAACCACGCATGCCCGCGCACAATGGGGCCGGAGATTCCCGCGCGCGGATACCAGTTGCCCAGCCGGAAGCCTCCCTGTGTGGTTACGCCCGGGACGAAATCGGTGGCGGTGTAGTGAAATGTGTCCGTGCCGGAATCGGTGGTGATGGCGAGCGAGCCGGCGGTTCCTTTTCCATTCGCTACCGAATCGCGCCCCGAGGAAAAGTCCATCGAGTGCACTCCCTCCACCGCCAGCACGGTCTGCAGTTGGCCGGAAACAGGGTTGGTGATATTGAATCCGTTCAGCGAATAAAGCACCTGGTTGGACGACGAACCGTTGAAATGCGGCGCGCCGGTAGCGTCTTCCACTACGCCGGGCAGCAAGGGGAGAGCGTTCATGAGGCTGTGGCTGTTGGCATACGGAACGTCGTTCACCTCCGTGCCGGTGAGTTGTTCCGCGTTGCGGGTCTGGGCGATATCCACCGGTGAAGGCTTTTCGTTTACATCCACGGACTGGAACACTTCACGCAGCTTGGCGATGGCGAGGGTGATTTCCGGGCCGGCCGCCGCAATGTGCACCGGCTGGTCGTGGAGCGGGTAATAGCCCTGGCAATCCACTCCGGCCAGGTAATCGGCGGCTTCGGGCAGCGAGACGGTAAAAACGCCGGTGGGATCGGTGATCGCCTGCCACGGGCCGCTGGATGGCGCCGAGGCCAACCGAAGGGCGACGCGCGCGCCGCCGACCGGGGTTTCGGTTTCATCCACTACTCGCCCAGTCCAGGCGAATTCGGCGCCATCGAGGGGGACCACGAGGAGTCCTGCAGCAAGCGTTAGAGACGCGAGGACTCCGGCACTCCGCATGGCAATCACGCTATCTACAAAATAGCTCAGGAGGCGGGTGCCTGTCGGCCGATTGCAGAGCGTTGCGCGTGGGTGTGTACTGTAACTATGCGAACGAGGCTCCGAACTCCCAATGCCGCCGGCCATTTTCCAGCCAGCCAGGAAAATAAGCTGACCCAACTAAGGTGGGACAGACGATCGTTTTCTGTCGTCTGTCAGGCTGTTGCGGCCCGGCGGAAGCCTGACAGACCGCGAAAAACGATGGTCTGTCCCACCTCCGGGTCACCCAAGACCCGGTCCACCCTAAATTCCACGAGATCAGGAGTTTGGAGGCTTGTCGCGATCGCGGTCGCACTGGCATCTGCCAGCGCGGCTCAAAATTGGGAACTGGGTGGCAGCGTCGGTTATGGCGCTTACCGCAGCGGAACCGTGTTTGGGTCCAACGGCGAGACGGCCACGGCGGAGATCCTCAACCGCTTCACCGCCGGCGCGGTGATCGGAGAAGAACTCTACGACTTCATCTCCGGCGAGCTACGTTGGACCTATCAGGATGGTCACGCGGTGCTCACCGCCCCCGGCGTGCGCGAGGAAATGGATGCGCATTCCCACGCCATGACCTACGACGTCTTGTTCCACTTTCGCCGCCGGGAGCAACGCCTGCGTCCTTTCTTCGCCGCCGGAGGGGGAATTAAGGGTTACATCGCCAATGGGCCTCCGCCCCAGCAGAACCCGCTGGCGCCGGTGGCAACCCTGGTGGAGCGCGATGAGTGGAAGCCGGTGCTCGACCTCGGCGGCGGCGTGGAGTACCGCCTCACCGACCGCGTCCAGCTCCGCTTCGATTTCCGCGATTACCTCACCACTTTTCCCAAACAGCAGATCGTTCCCGCAACCAACAGCACTGCCCGCGGGATCTTTCAGCAATTCACCCCGATGTTCGGTGTGAGCTACCTGTTTTGAAGATGCGAGCGATGCTGCCGGACAATGGCCGGCATGGAGAAGCCAGGAATGCGGCAGCGTAAGGCATGCGGCCGCCGTCGGCCTGAGAACGCGACTTCACGATATGAAATTGTCGGAACAGATCCAATTTGTGGATAATAAATACTTCTCTGGCATGCTGGATTTCTGTCTTACAGTTGAGATTGAAGCTCCGCCGGATAGGGTTTGGGCGGTGATGCGTGAGATTGAGCGCTGGCCGGAGTGGACGCCGACTGTGACGAGCATCCGTCGGCTCGACGGTGGCCCGCTCGCGGTGGGGAGTCGTGTGCTGATCCGGCAGCCAAGCCTGCCACCGGCGAAGTGGCAGGTAACGGCACTCAACGAGGAAGAAAGAAGTTTCACTTGGTTGACGCGCGGTCCGGGAATGCGGCTGCACGCCAGACACTGGGTCGAAGACAATGGGCGGGGAAGCCGGGCCACTCTGTCGATTCAATTTTCGGGATTCCTCGGACCCCTGTTCGCCCGTTTGACTCGAAAGCTGAATGAGCGCTATCTAGCTCTGGAGGCCAAGGGGTTGAAAGAACGCAGCGAGGGGTCAACCACATCGCCTCCAGCCCGGTGCTGAAGGGCGCTATGTCCACTCGCTCGGCCCTCGTCCGTATCGTAGGCCACTCCGAAACAACCCCGGTTCCCAGTACGTTGGGGCACGCCAGGTACCCGGCCAGAGAGCCTCTCGGAGAGTCACTTTCCGATATCGCCGTCTTGCGCGTTATGCGTCCGTCTGGCAGGTCGAAACCCGGTATCAATATCACGCGCGAAACTCGGAGGCGTGATCAGTGGCCCACTCCAGGAAGGTTCGCGGCCGTGAGCCTGTGATCTCTGCGAATGTGGACGTAACGAATGCGGGTTGGCCGATTGCGGCGGCCCAGGCGTCAAGCAACATATTCACGACGGGCGCAGAAAATCCGCGGACATTGAGTTGCTCCCGCCGAGCCTCGTCGGGCGACATCTCTTCGATGCGCAGCGTCCGGTGGATCGCACGGCCGATTGTGGACAGCTGCTCGAATTGGCTCAGGGATTCAGGCCCGGTCAAAACATATTCGGCTCCCGCGTGCCCATCCTCGCACAACGCGCGGACTGCGACTGCAGCGATGTCACGCTCATCTATCGGGGCCGTGGGGGCCGAGAGATACGGCCAGCGCACCACGTCGCCGGCGCGAATCTGCGGCACCCACCAGCGCAGGGCATTTGCGGCGAACATTCCGGGCCGCAGAAATGTCCACTCCACCCTTGAGTTCTCGATCACCCGCTCGATCTGCTCGGCCATCTCTCGGGCCGGGTTTGGTTGTCGGAAGAAGGGGTGGGCGGTTTTGAGCGGAGCTGAGAGGAAGACGATACGGCGCGTGTGCTCCACGATCCGCTCAAGAGCCGGACCAACAGCAGCCGACGGGGCGGTCCACACCAGGAACAACGCATCGGCCCCATCCAGGGACGCGTCCAGGGTTTCGGGAACAGTCAGATCTCCGCGCACCACCTCAATCTGCGCCGGCAAACGAGCCGCGTCCGGCTTGCGTACGAGCGCGCGAACGTTCGCACGCGTGGCCGCCAACTGAGAGGCAACGTGGCGTCCGACATTGCCGGTGGCGCCGATGACGAGGACACGGCCCATATAGGACAGTCTACAGCCTCGGAATCAGCGGCGGCATAGTCGCCATGTTCGTACATCTGATCTACCCCCGGTGCGGTTCCGGGCGACAAGCCATCGGGCCGTCGGGCCTGTCAAATAGGGGCTGACTCCCGACAAGTGGGCTTATGGGAAACTCGCCCAAAGCACCTTACGCCCCGTAAAGTCCCCGCCACGCCAACTGAACCCCGGTCGCGCTTTCACAAACCAAGACCCCACCCCACCGGCCTAGCTAGGGCTCCGGCCTCTTATATAATCGTGATCCATGAGCAGGTGTCTTTTGCTTTGGATCGCGGTTCCCCTTGCTTCCGCTCTGGCGGCCGAAGCCACCAGCGAGAGCAAGGCCAACGACCTTCTCTGGCAAGCCCTCACGGCCAAGAATCCCGATACGCGGAAAATGGCCGTCGTGGCGCTCAGCTTGGCCGCTTCCGCCGGCCCTTTGTTCGAGGCTTTTGAGGGGATGGTGGACGACAAGGACGTCCAGGTGCGCATGGCCGTGGTTTCGAGTCTTGCCGAAGTGAAAACCACGCAAGCCCGCAAAGCGCTCGGGCATATGCTGGGCGATGCGGTTCCCGAGGTTGCCTTCGCCGCCGCGAAAGCGCTTTATGCGGACAAAGATCCACGGGGCAAGCAGGCCTTGCTCTCGGTTCTGCAGGGCGAAACCAAGACCACGTCCAATTATTTCAACCAGGAGATGCGCCAAGCCATGCGCATGATGCACACCCCGAAAGTGACGTTCTTTAACGCCGTCCGGCAGGGGGCAGGCTTTGTTCCGCTGCCCGGATTCGGAATGGGGATTTCTTCACTCGAGGCCATTCTGGAGGACAACGGCGTCTCCGGCCGCGCCACCGCCGCCCTGCTGCTGGGAAGTGAAAAGGACGCCGCGACAGTGGCGGCGCTCCGCGATGCTCTCAAGGACAAGGACTGGCACGTGCGCGCCGCCGCCGTCCACGCCCTGGCGCTCCAGAACAACCCCGCCATGCGTAAAGATCTCGACCCTATGATCGAAGACGAGAGCGAGGGCGTTCGCCTGCGCGCCGCAGCGGCCGTGCTGCGGCTGGCCGCGATTCAGAAACGGAGTGCGGGTGCGGCTCATGCCGCTACCTCCCAAACGCTTAAGAAGTGACCCGGCAAGTGCTACCATAATTCGATTCGTAACAGGACAGCGATCGCTTGCCTGCGCCGCCAGTTTCTGAACGTCGCTGCCTTCATCGCTCTAGCTATCTCACTGGCCACAAAGGCCGCGCGGCTCTGACCGGCCGCCGGTAGGCCCGAAGCGCGCCACTTTACACTTGATAATCGGACCTGAAACCTGTTAAATCGGACTTTAGTCTGGTCGCAGCGCAGAAAGGAAGGCCAGATATGTCGAACACGCGAAGAACCTTTCTTCAATCCGCCGCATTGGCGGCAATCCCAGGCGCAGTGTCGGCGGCGCCGCAGGCACAACCTCCCGGCGCTCCGTCCGCGGCGGCGCCTGTCGGGGGGCCCCTCAAACCGGCCTCGGAGGTCCAGGCGCCGAAGATGAAATTCGGCGGTGTTGAGATCAGCCGGCTGGTGGTGGGGTGCAACCAGTTCTATGGGTATAGCCATTTCAACAGCCTGCTGGGCGCCATCATGAAGGAGTATTACACGCAAGAGCGCGTTTGCGAGGTGTTGCACCAGTGCAACCGATTTGGCATCAACGCGCATAACTGGGTGGATGTGCCCCGTGCCCGGCAGGACCTGGAGCGCTTCCAGGCCGAAGGCGGCAAGATGCACCTGATTGTTCAGGGCACGGGCGATCCCGACGAAGTGTGCACAGCGCTCAAGCCGCTGGCCATCTATCATCACGGCGAATACACCGACAGGGAATACCACAAAGGCAGCTTGGCCAGCGTCAAGGAGTGGTGCAAGAAGGCCCGCCAGACGGGCGCCAAAGTGGGCGTGGGAACTCACAATCCGGAGGTGCTCGCCCAGGTAGAGCACGAGGGCTGGGACGTGGATTTCTATGCCGGCTGCGTTTACAACCGAACCCGCACTGCCGAGGAGTGGAAGAAACTGCTAGGCGGAGAACTGCTCGAAATGCAGGGAGATACCTACGTGCAAAGCGATCCTCCGCGGATGTACAGGTTCATGCGCCAAACCGGCAAGCCTTGCTTTGCGTTCAAGATCATGGCGGCGGGCAGAATCGACAACCGCGGCGCGGACCAGGCTTTCCGCACGGCTTTTGAAAGTATCAAGCCCATCGATGGCGTCTTCGTGGGGATGTTTCCCAGGGTGAGAGACGAAGTCCGCGAAAACGCCGAGCGGGTCCACCGCATTCTGGCGGGCTCTTGATAAAGCACGGAACCATCGGGCGCCGAACCTTACTCGGCGCCGGGTTCGGGATCGCCGCCGCCGCATCGATCGTCTCGTTGCCGCGCTGGAAAGGCGCCGGATGGTGGCGTTTCTTTTCGGACGACGAAGCCCGGACCGTAGACGCCATCTGCGCGCAACTGATTCCCCTGGATCGGGACCCCGGCGCGCGGGAAGCCGGTGTCGTGAACTACATCGACATCCAATTGACCAAACCGTTTAAGCGGTACCAGGCTGTCTACCGGCGGGGCTTGGCCAAACTCGATGGCGCGAGCCTGGGGAAGTTCGGGAAGCGGTTCGTGGAGTTGTCATCCGACCGTCAAGTAGAGGCGCTCCGGGACGCCGAAGAGAACTTCAAGGAGTTCTTCGAACTGATCCTGGCCCATTGCCGTCAGGGCTTCTATGGCGATCCGCGCCATGGGGGAAACCGCAACATGGCGAGTTGGAAGATGCTCCGGTTGCCATTCCCGATGGTGCGCGGCCGCATGCATTACGACGACGCGCCAAAGGCGGGTTGAAGCATGGCTCTGAAGCGAGTCAATGCCGTGATTGTGGGGGCCGGCGCGGGCGGTGGAGTGGCGGCCAAAGAACTGTCCACCGCGGGCCTGAGCGTGGTGCTGCTGGAACGGGGGAAATGGTATTCGGCGGCAGACTGCCGTAAGGACGACCTGCATAATCAGCGCACCACGGTTCTGGGCAATGCGTTCGGCCCCGACGACGAACGCAATCCGCGCGTGCTGGCGGATGAGCGGGGCGAAACCATCGTCTACCCCAGCGAAGCTGCCTACAGCAACAATGCGGCCTGCGTGGGCGGCGGCACTTTCAGTTACGGCGCCCAGGCCTGGCGGTTCCTGGAGAAGGACTTCCGCATGCGCTCGACCTACGGAACCGTCGCCGGCAGCACCCTGGAAGATTGGCCCATCGGCTATTCGGATCTCGAGCCCTACTACGACAAAGCCGAATGGGAGCTGGGAGTCTCGGGCGATGAGACCGACAACATCTTCCGGGGACCGGGACGGAAACCGCTGCCCATGCCGCCGCTCGCGCCCTCGAAGGAGCACCAAATCCTGCTGCCGGCCGCCAAGCGTCTCGGCCTGCATCCGTTCGACATTCCGATGTTGCGAAACACGGTCCCGTACAATGGACGCAGGTCGTGCATGCGGTGCCGATGGTGCTGCGGTTTCGCTTGCGAATTGAGCGCGCGAACCGGCACGCACAATACCGTGATACCCGCGGCGCTGGCCACCGGCAACTGCGAGTTGCGCACGGAATGTGTGGTCAAGGAGATTTTGCTCGACGACCGAGGGCACGCGACCGGGGTTGCCTATTTCGACGGCAATGACCGCCTTCACGAGCAATCGGCCGACCTGGTGCTGGTGTGCGGAGGCGCGGTGGAATCGGCCCGCCTGCTGCTCAACAGCAGGCACCGGCTGTTCCCCAACGGACTTGGCAACCGCTACGATTGGGTCGGCAGAAACCTGCATTCCCACACGTATCCGGCGGCGGTCGGACTGTTCGCCTACGATACCTACGACGATCTCGGGCCGGGTGCTTCGATTGCCATTTGCGACTACAACCACGGTAATCCCGGGTTGGCGGGCGGCGGAATGTTGGCCAACGAGTTTATCCGCCTGCCGTATCAGTTCATGAACCAGGCGCCGGCGTGGGCGCCCCGCTGGGGGCAAGGCCACAAGGACTTCGTCCGCGATGCCTATAAGCGGACCATCGTGATTATGGGCCCGGTGCAGGAGATGCCGCTCTACGAGGCCCGCGCCCAGGTGGATCCCAAGATCAAGGACCATTGGGGAATCCCGGTGGCGCGGCTCTCGGGCATGAAGCATCCCCACACCCTCGAAATCGCCCGCTATGTGGTGGATAAAGCCGTGGCGTGGCTGAAAGAGGCTGGCGCCGTTCAAACCTGGACGCGCGTTCCGCCTCCCACCTTGAGCGGCGGACAGCACCAGGCGGGGACCTGCCGCATGGGGGACGATCCGAAGACTTCGGTGGTGAACCGAGACTGCCAGTTGCACGAGGCCGACAACGTCTACGTGATCGACGCGAGCGTTCACGTCACCAATGGGGGTTTCAACCCGGCTTTGACCGTGATGGCGAACGCCTACCGCGCTTCCGGGAATCTGCTGAAGGCATGGAAAGGCTCGAAGGTGCGCGGGTGAGACGGACGATTGCAGTGGCGGGGCTGATTCTGGCGGCCCTGATCCTGATGGCGCCCGGAAGTGAGCTCTACTACGAGTCGGGGGCGGGAAGCCGCTGCACGGTGTGCCATGAGATGCAGCCCCTTTACGACCGATGGCATGCCTCCAGCCATCGGCGCCTCGCATGCGGCAAGTGCCATGGCGACGCTCTCACGCTCGAGACTTCTTTTCATTGGAACAACGCCACCCGGTTGTATTCCCATATGCGTGGCGACCTGCCGGAACAGATCGGGTTCGGGAACCGCTTCGTGCAGGCCATGACGGAGCAATGCGAAGGCTGCCATCGCCAGGAGTACGCCGCGTGGCAATCCGGCCCACACAGCGCCACCTACTCGCGCATCTTCCTTGACCGGAAGCACAACACTGCCAACATGCCGATGGACGACTGCCTGCGGTGCCATGGCATGCATTTCGAAGGCGGGATCGGAGATCTGGTGACTCCCGTGAGCCGAACCGGCCCTTGGCGCTTGGTTCCGGCAGAGCTGGCCAACAGGCCGTCCATGCCCTGCGTGACATGCCACGAAACGCATCGAGAGGGCCAGCCGATGGCCAAGACGGATGTCCAAGCCCGCGTTCCCGGCCCATCCCAGGAGATCGCCCGGCCGTCGCTCGCGTTCTTCGACCGCCGCTCACAGCGATACATCCCGCTCGCAGACTTGCCCCTGCCTGCGATGCTGGAAGGAACCCGCGTCGTCAAGATGAGTCCCGACCAGCGGCAGGCTCTGTGTTACCAGTGCCATGCGCCGGTTTCCACGATGCAGGTGGGCAGCGGCGACGACCGGACGGGGATGGGGGTACATGAAGGCATCAGTTGCCTCGCGTGCCATCAGCAGCACGGCGAAAAGACCAGGGCTTCGTGCGCCACCTGTCACCCGAAGATGTCGAACTGCGGCCTTGACGTGGAGAAGATGGATACCTCGTTCCGCGCTACCGGCAGCAAACACAATATCCACTGGGTGAAGTGCATCGACTGCCACACCAAGGGAGTTCCGAAGAAAAAGACGCAGGCCGCCGATTAGTTGCCACGGTTCTTGAAGCGCAGGCCAAAGGCCCACTCCGCAGGAGTAAGCGCCTACCAGACGTGAACCGTCAAGATCTGGGGAGGGCCAGCGTTGCCGTTGAACACCTTGGTTGCAAATACTACCTGCAAGTTCTTTCGCTGCCAGCCTCTGGGCGCATATCGGGCCAGCGTCTCGAGGTGCTCGGGACGGGTTAGAAATTCACCCGCCGCGACGGTGCCATAGGATGCAATTCCGGAAGCTACCACGATCCAGTGTCCCGTGGTGAAATCCCAAACTCTCGAGATGATTCCGTAATCCACGTCGAAAGTGGAGTATGGCTGATCCGAGACTACCTTCCAATCCCTTCGGGAGGGTTTCTGGGCATCGCGAATCCAATACACGGCATTGTCCTGTTGGTAAGTAAACCGGTAGTGGTTCATCAGCCGCATGAGCCATCGGTTGTTAAAGCCGCCCACCATCACTACGGGTGCGGTGCGGAGATCGGAGAACGGCAAGTCCCCCTCCCTGCGCACGCGATAGTTTTGTCCGTGCGCCTGGATGAATCCGGTCAGCGAATAGAGCGTGGCCGCATCCGGAAACGAGATCAAGTTCAATCGCAAGGAGTCGTGGATGCTCAGTGGCGTGCGAGGATCGCGGTCCGGCAGGGTCATCGCCGGAGCGGTCTGGGTGGGGCTCTCCGGGGTGGGAAACTTGCCGGGGACGCAGATCAGGATGGCGCTCGACTTGTCCCACAAGGGTCCCCAAAACGCCGCCACGGGGTCCGGCGCAAACCAGCGCGAAACTACGAAACCGGTTGCCACGGCCAAACAGACGGCGCCGGCAAGTATCGGCCAACGCAGACGACGCCAACTCAGCGGGCTGGCGGAAATCGGGGGTACCGAGGCGGGCGCGATCGCTTCATTCGACTGAGCTGCTGCCGCGTTCGCTAAGGAAATTTCCCCAGCCGGAGCGATTTCAGCACTGGGACGGCGAAACTGAGGAACGTACGAACCGGGCAGCAATTCGATGCGAATCTCGTTTTCGTGCCCCGGCTCGTCATAGTACAGCGCCAGCCGGTGCCGGACTTGGGCCGCGGACGTTCGAACCACGGGGTCTAGATTCGTGTCGTAAGACGGATCGCGCCCGAAGACCTCCACTCCCAGAGTCCGTTCTTTCAGTTGCGGTGTCTTACTGGCCAGAGTCTCTTCGACTATGTGCTTCAGAAGGTTCGGGTAGCGCTTGCTATTGGCGAACAGATCGCTCCCGAGGAGGCGGCGAAGCTGCTCCCGAACGGCGTCGCGTTCGGCATCTGTTCCCGGACACCAGCTCTCGGAACTGCCGACGATAGGCTTGAGATGAATCTCCCGAGGTAACGTCCCCATTGCAGCGCCAGTGGAAGCGTATCAAACGGTAGTCTAACACGGCGTAAACGTATCTGAAACCATGAAAATGCGGGAGATTTTTTTGTTTGCGGGCTGGAGTTTTCCCGGTTCTGCTCCAGTGAATGCTACGGCGTATCAACCCCGTAGCATTCAGAACCTTTGTCGATTCAAGAAAGTGGGACCTGATTGATACGGTAAGGGGCTTTCGCGCCAGCCATCTTGCTGCCGTACCTTATGCCTTTATACGATTGACAGGACGGGGGCAACACACTATAGTCCTGCTTAGCCAATCCTGTATTCTTGGTCGTCTCGAACTCGGGTTTTCCGTAAGTTTGTAGCTTCGGGGGTAGGTACCGTTGTCCCTACTTTCCCGCCGCTGAAGCGAAGGGGGTTCGCTCCATGCGCTGAGGGAATGGCGGGGTTTCTCTCCGCGCAGGTCGCTGGTTGCCCGCAAAGACTGTTGAGTGTTTCTGGGAAAGGATGACGTTATGCCGCGTTTGCATTCCTTCCGGCCCTTTCACCTGAATCCGGCGTGAAGAATGCGATTTCAAACCTAAATCGGCTTCAGTCGGTTAACCTTGCGCAGGATGCCGTTGGCCAGATCCTGGAGCAGTGGCGACTCTCGGAGGCGAAGAACCGG
>Ga0187848_10001995_pt1 | contig 16725 bp, 11 predicted proteins | sample June2016WEW_4_40_FD_132424 | JGI IMG/M metagenome (GOLD analysis project Ga0187848, IMG submission 132424) | Peatland microbial communities from SPRUCE experiment site at the Marcell Experimental Forest, Minnesota, USA - June2016WEW_4_40 | ecosystem: Environmental > Terrestrial > Soil >... | reverse complement strand
GGTCTTTTCGAGCAAAGACGGTGGCGCACAGCGAACGTATGGACTCGGTGGACGTCACGTGGCTGCGCATGGATCGACCAGCCAACCTGATGATCATTGTCGGCGTGCTGATCCTCGCCGGGCCGGTGGACGTCAAGCGGCTCGAAGCGACGCTCGCCAGCCGGATTCTCAGCTATCCCCGCTTCCGAAAGCGAGTCGAGACCCGCACGGACGGCTTATACTGGCGCGACGATCCGCATTTCGATATCGCGCACCACATCAAGCGGACGCGCCTTCCCGGAGGAGCCGGCAAAGCCGAACTGCAGCGCTTCGTGGCCGAGCTTGCAGGCCGGCCGCTCGACCGCGCGCACCCGCTCTGGGAATACCATATCGTCGAAGATTATCAGGACGGCGCCGCCGTCGTGATGCGCATCCATCATGCCATCGGGGACGGCATCGCGCTTGTCAAAGTCCTGTTGTCGCTGACCGACGATCGCCGCGACGCGCCAATGGAAAGGCGCAAACGCGACGTTCACAAGGGCGCCCGGGCCGGCTTCGCGTTGGAAGACGCGTTCGGCATCGCGGGGCGCCTGGTCGGCGGCGGATTGCGCGCATCCGACGAAGCCTTGAAGGTGGCGCTCGATCTCGCCGCGCATCCGACCCACGCGGCTGATTACGTACGCCATGGCTCCGGCGTGGCGGCCGAACTCGCCTATTTACTGTTCATGCCGAACGACACACCCACCCGCTTCAAGGGCGTGCCGCTGGGCGACAAGCGGGTCGCCTGGGCCGATCCCATTCCACTCCCCGAGGTCAAGGCGGTGAGCCGGGCGCTGGGGTGCTCGGTCAACGACATGCTGCTCGCGGCGATAGCCGGCGCCCTCAAAGGATATTTGGAGGAGAAGGGCGACAAAACCGAAGGCGTCGAGGTGAGGGCGTTGGTGCCGATAAATCTTCGCCCTCCGGGAAGCGGCGAAGAGCTCGGCAACCGGTTCGGAATCATCGCCGTCGAATTGCCGGTCGGATTCGAAAGCCCGTTGGAGCGTCTCTATGAGGTCCGCCGCCGCATGGAGCTGTTGAAGTCGTCGTACGAGCCGAAGGTGACTTTGGGGCTGTTCGCCGGCCTCGGCTACGCGCCGCAGATCGTCCAGGACAAGTTGTTCGATCTCCTGCTCAGTCGCGCCACCGCCGTGATGACGAACGTGCCTGGACCGCAGCAGCCGCTCTACCTCGCGGGTTCGGAACTGAAGCAGATGATGTTCTGGGTGCCGCAGTCCGGCAACATCGGGATGGGGGTGTCGATTCTCTCCTTCAACGGCGAGGTTCATTTCGGCCTCATCACCGACGCCGCCCTGGTGCCCGATCCGGAGGCGATCATCGCGCGGTTCGCACCGGAATTCGAACGCTTGCTGTATTTCGTGCTGATGGGAGCCTGGGGCGAGGCCCCCGCGCCGGACAGCGCTGAAGAGCCTGTCGCCCCGAAGCCGCGAACGCGCGTCAAGCGCAAGCCCGCTCCCGCCAAACGAGCGCGAACGCGGGCCTGATCAACCTTCGAGTTCGGAATTGGCCATCTCGGCGTCGAGCCGCTCCATGGCGTCGGCGGCGGGGCATTTCGCCGCTTCCTCGTACAGGCGCGTCGCGCGCGCGAGCTCGGCCTTGCCGAACATCATGGCCAGGCCGTTGGCGTATTCGATGTGGGCGATCGCCGAGTGAGGATTGAGCTTGAGCGCGGTCTCGAAATGCTTGACCGCTTCGTCCTGGCTCGCGCCGTAGGTCAGCCCGCCGAGCAGGGCGCCGACCTTGCTGATGATTTCCGCGTGATAAGCGCCAAACGCGATATGCGCGTCGGCGTGGCGCGGCTCGAGCCTGATCGCATGCTCCAAGCTGCTCCTGACTTTGCCGCCCAGCCCCTGCGCCAGCGCTTTGACGACCGAAATCCCTTGGCTGTATCGGCCGAGCGCCTGCGCATGGAAATACCAGGCGTTGGCGACGGACTTGTCGCGGGTGAAGACAAACTCGGCGCGCTCGGCCGATTCGAGCAACAGCTTCAGCCTAGCCGGCTCGCTGGTCTCGAGATAGGTGGCGTAAATGTTGGCCGCCTTGTTGGCGACGTTGTAGCCGAGCGGCCCGACGGAAAGACCAAGTTCGACCGCCTGACCGAAATCGCCGCGATGGTAGGCGCGCCATGCGTCCTGAAGCGCGGCGGCCGCTTGTTCGAGCGACCCCGATGGCGCGAATTCCTTATGCCTCTCGACCAGTTTCTTCAACTCGGCGAGCGTCGGATAGGCTTCACGATCGCCATTGTGCAGTCGCGGCCATTGCTCCTTCAGGCGCGTTCCCGCGTAATCGTAAACCTTGTCCGGGTGTGGGAATGGTTTCCAGCGCGTCTTCGGCATCGCTGCGCCCTCAACTGGCCTGTCGGTCCTGCGCCGGAGCCGCGCGCGTCATCAAAAGCCGTTCGAGACGATCGAGCGTCTGATCGAGCTTGGCGGCGGTTTGCGCGAGCGCATCGACCCCGCGGCGGTTCTTCCTGTGGCTGCGAGCCAACAAGGTTCGATGTTCGTCGGCGAGCGCCTCGTCGTCGATCGCAATGCCGTGACGGCCAAGCGTTTCGCTGAGCTCGGCGTGGCGACGCCGCAGGTCTTCGCGGGTCCTCTGATACGCGTGTTCGCACAATCGCCGACGGTCGGAATAACTGAACACGTTGGTGAAGAACATCTCGGGGTCGTCGCGATCCGGTTCGAAAAGCAAGACGTCGGCGTCTGGATACTCCCTGAGATAGCGCCCCATGCCGACGCGCATGCGCGAATGGATCAGGGTGCGGAACGTCTGCGACATGATCGAAGGCAGCCCGCCGTAGATGATGGAGACCTCTTTGCGATGTGTCCGCTCCGCCGCCACCCGGGCGTCGAACGGCACCAGCGGATTGACGCAGATCAGCAGTTTCGCGCCTTCCCGAAGCGCGACCGACGCATGCAGAGTCTTTGTCAAAGCGCCGTCGACGTAGAAACGGCCGCCGATCTCGACCGGCGGGAACAGTCCCGGCAGCGCCGCGCTCGCCTGAACCGCGCGCGCGATCGGCACGTCGTCCCAGCCCGGGGCGCCGAACGGCACCGAAGCGCCGGTGTCGATATCGGTCGCCACGAGGAACAGCTTGTGCTTGAGCTGACGAAAATCATTGGTCCGGGTCGGACCCGACAACAACTGGGTGAGATAGTCGCCGACCCCGGCATTGTCGAAGACGCCGGTCGGAAGCGCCCGCGCGAGTTGGCCGAACGACTCGATAAAACCGGCCGACCCGTTGGGCTCGAGATACTGGCCCGCGGCGGCGGCCAGCAATTTAGGAAGCGAGGCGAGCCGGCCGGCATATTCGCCGAGCGCCGGCCGCAGCAACAGCCCGGGCTCGAACGGATCGTCGGCGGCGTCGCTCTCGATGAACATCCGATGCATCGACTTCGGCGACAACCCATTCGCCAAGCCCGCGGCGATGAAGCTGCCCGAGCTGACGCCTACGTACACGCCGCAACCGGTCAGATCGAGCCCTTGCAGCGTTTCCCCTAGGGCGAGCAGCGCGCCGATCTCATAAATGGCGCCCAGCGGTCCGCCGCCCGCCAGAGCGATCCCTCGAATTGGATGGGTCGCCACCGCTGTTCCCTCTCGGGCTCAAGCCCAACCCGACAACGCTACGCACTTATCTCAACTCTGGACAGTCGGCGGTCAGTCCACTGTCTCTCCGCTGCGTTTCAGGAGTGCTTGCTCACCTCATGCGCACGCGGTTTACGCGTCGCTCCTGGCTCCTCCATCGCTTCCGACAGTCTCTTCGTCACGGAAGTCAACTCGGCGACGCGATGCGAAAGCGTATCGAGATCCTTGCGCGTCGGCACGCTGAGCGTGTGAAGCACTTTGGAAACGCGATCCTCGAATACGCGTTCGATTTGGGTCCACGATAGTTGATCCCACGACTTGGAGGCCCTCGCCTTGACTTCGTCATAGGCGTCACCGGCCGCCTTCTTCGCCTGCTTTTGAACGTCCTCGCCTTCCTCGACGAGGCCGTTGAATAACTTTGTCCCTTCCTTTTGGGCCTTGGCGAAGGCCCCCAGCCCGGCGAGCCAAATCTGGTTGGCCGAATCCCGAATCCCCGCGATCAGTTGGCTGGTTTCGCCACTCTCGTGCGCCAATTCCTTGAGTTTCCCGGTCATCTTAATTTCTCCTGTCTCTAGTTGGAGATCTTATTTTTACAATGGATATTATCAGACGCCTTGTGCTCTTTTGCCTTGATCAGCGTCAAAGAAGCAAAGCGAAACAATCGTATGGTTTTCTCAAAGTGGTCGAGCGGGGCTTCTATCTCGGCCGGGCTCGGCGCGAGAGAGAAGTTGCGGCGACGCATCGATTCCGGAGCGCCCGACATGATCTACTTCGTCACCGGCGCCAGCGGGTTTATCGGCAAACGGCTGGTGCGGACGCTGTTGGCGCGGCCCGACGCGACGATCTACTTTCTTATGCGCAATGCGACGCCGGATCGCGTGGAAGGCCTGCTGCGCTACTGGGGAACGGATACACGGCACGCGATTCCGGTCGCCGGCGACCTCACCAAGCTTGGACTCTCCGTCGCAGGCGAGGACTTGCGCGCGCTCGACGGCGCCGTCGACCACGTGTTCCATCTCGGGGCGATCTATGCGCTCGACGCCGATCCCGAAGTGGAGATGACCACCAATATCGAAGGCACGCGCAATGTCGTGCGCTTCGCTGAGCAGATCCGCGCCAAACGCTTTCACCATGTCAGCTCGATCGCCGCCGCCGGGCTTTACGAGGGCGTCTTCCGCGAGGACATGTTCGAGGAAGCCGAGAATCTGGATCACCCCTATTTCGCCAGCAAGCATGAATCCGAGAAGGTGGTCCGCAACGAGTGCAGCCTGCCTTGGCGCATCTATCGTCCGGGCATCGTGGTCGGGGATTCCCGCGACGGCGAGATGGATAAGATCGACGGGCCCTATTACTTCTTCAAGCTGATCCAGAAGATGCGCCGTCTGTTGCCGCCGTGGGCGCCGAGCGTCGGGTTGGAGGGCGGGCGGATCAATTTGGTTCCGGTCGATTTCGTCGCGAGCGCTCTCGACCACCTCGCCCATCTCGAGGGGCAAGACGGTTGCTGCTTCCACCTGACCGATCCGCACCCGCGCCGCGTCGGCGACATCCTCAACATTTTCGCTCGCGCCGCCCACGCGCCGAGCACGACGATCCGCATCAACGCCGCGCTTCTCAATCTCGTTCCGCGCGGCGTCGTGCGCGGCCTCATGGCGCTCACCCCGGTTCAGCGCATCCGCAAGGCGATCATGCACGACCTCCGGCTGCCCGACGACGTCTTCACGTTCATCAACTACCCCACGCGGTTTGATTGCCGTGACGCGGAACGCCTTCTCAAGCCCGCCGGGATCGTCGTGCCGCCGCTCGAGGACTATGCTTGGCGTCTGTGGGACTATTGGGAGCGCCGTCTTGATCCCGATCTGTTCGTCGATCGCACGTTGCGCGGCCGCGTCGCGGGGCGCGTCGTGCTCGTCACCGGCGGATCCTCGGGCATCGGTCTGGCCGCGGCGTTGAAGCTCGCCGCGGCGGGCGGCGTCGTCGTCATCGCCGCGCGCGATCCCGTGAAGCTGGAAGCCGCTCAACAGGAAGCGACCCGCCGCGGGCTTTCGCTCGTCGCGCGGGCCGCGGACATCGCCGACCAGTCGCAGTGCGACGCGCTCGTCAAATGGATCGACGAAGAACACGGCGGCGTCGACATCCTGATCAACAATGCTGGCCGCTCGATTCGGCGCGGCATCGAGAGCTCGTTCGATCGCCTGCACGATTTCGAACGCACGATGCAGATCAACTATTTCGGCGCGTTGCGGCTCACTCTGGCTGTGTTGCCGGGGATGATCAAGAAACATAATGGCCATGTTATCAACATGTCCTCGATCGGCACGCTCACCAACGCGCCGCGATTCTCGGCTTATCTCGCGTCGAAGGCCGCGCTCGAAGCTTGGACCCGCTGCGCCGCCTCCGAGTTCCTCGACCGTGGCGTGGAGTTCACCACGATCAACATGCCGCTGGTGCGCACAGCGATGATCGCGCCGACGAAGTTTTATGAACAGGTGCCGGCGCTTAGCCCCGAGGAGGCCGCCGAATTCGTGGTCGACGCGGTCGTCCGCCGGCCCGCGCGCATTGCGACGCGCCTCGGCGTCTTCGGCGAGGTCGTGCATGCGGTCGCGCCGCGCATCGGCCAGATTGTCATGAACACCAGTTTCCGGATGTTCCCGGACTCCGCTGCGGCCCGCGGCGAAGCGCCGGGAACCGAGCGGACTACGGCCGACCAGTTCGCGTTCGCCCAGTTGTTGCGCGGCATCCATCTGTGAAGCGCGCGAGCGCTTCGCGCAGCATCTGGGGGCGTTTCAGCGCCGCGTGAGTTCGGCGTCGACGCACGCCAAAACCCTCGGCGAGAACGCCATCGCCATGTGGCCGGTTCCCTCGAGGACCGTCTCACGCGCGCCGGGAAGCCGGCTCGCGTCCGGCGGTTGGACGATCTCGTCGTCGAGGCTCCACAGATTCGCGATCGGGATCGACGGCGGCGGCTCGGCGTTCAAGCTTCGCAGCCATTCGCTGTCCGGCCGCATTTCGCGTGCATTGCGGCCGAGGCCGAGCCGCGCGATCTCGGTGCCGTAATGCGGCGCCGCGAGCGTCACCAGGCCGGCCACTCGCGCCGCGCCGCGCTGGCGAAGATAGGCGCGAGACGCCAAGCCGCCCATGCTGTGGGTGACGAGCACGACCTTCTCGGCGCCGGTCTCCGCCAACAGCGCGTCGATGCGTTCGCCGAGGCGCGCAGCCAGTCGATCGAGGCCGGCCAGAGGCGGCTCCAGGTCGACCGTCGCCACGGCGAATCGCCGAGCGCGAAGGCGTCGCCGCAGCCACCACCATAGGCCGCGGTTGCAAAGATAGCCGTGAACGAGCAGGACCGGGACGCGCCCTGGGGCGAGCGGTCCGACCGCCTCGGCGCCCATCCACCACCGTTCGAAAGGTTGGATGACGACGAAGATGGCGAACAACGCCAGCATCTCCCCTAAGGCGCAGCGCCACGTGCGGATGCGGCGGCCAAGGCCTGCTTGCGGCAGCCTCGCCGCATAGAGCCGCAAGATTCCGTACACCGCGGCGACGGCGCAAAAGTCCAACAGAACGAGCGCCGCGCAAGCCGCCGGCACAGACGCAAGCGTCAGCGCGGCGCGTGGCGGAGCCGCGATCGCGATCAGCAGCAAAAGGGCTTCGATAAGGATAACGCTGCGGAAGAAACGCGACACCATGGCGACGCCTTCCGGCTCCGTCCGCCATCCCCCGCCGCGCCGCGACACAAACGGCGGATATGCGCACGCCGCAACTGACTACGATGGATACGGCTGTCGGCTCAATGTGTTGTGATTCATATCAACGTGTCGCTCAAATTTGGCGCTATCTTAAATCAGAACGAACGTGCGCGTTGCGTTATGGGGAAACGTCTATGAAGCGGATTTGGCTTCCCCGATATCCGCAAGGGATTCCGCCCGAGGTCGATGTCGCGGCCTACCGGAGCATCGGCGCCGTGTTCGAAGCGAGCGTCGCGAAATTCGGGCCGCGCGCCGCTTTCGTCAACATGGGCACCGCGATCAGCTATTCTCAGATGGACCGGCTGGCGCGCGACTTCGCGGCCTATCTGCAAGGCGTCGTGAAGCTGCCGAGAGGCGCGCGCGTCGCCCTCATGATGCCCAACGTGTTGCAATATCCGATCGCGCTGTTTGGCGCTCTCAGGGCCGGCTACACGGTGGTGAATTGCAACCCGCTCTACACACCGAGAGAGTTGAAACATCAGCTCGAAGATTCCGGGGCGCAGGTCGTCGTCGTAGTGGAAAATTTCGCCTGGGTGGTGGAGCAGGTGCTCGCCGCGACCAAGGTCGAGCGCGTCATTGTCTCCGGCTTGGGCGACATGCTCGCGTTTCCCAAAGGTTTGCTGGTCAATTTCGTCGTCAAGCACGTCAAGAAGCTCGTGCCCGCGTGGCGTATCCCGGGCGCAGTTTCCTTCAGGACCGCGTTGCAGCTCGGCGCAAAGGCGCCGTTCGACCCTGTCGACGTCGGCCCGGACGAACTGGCCTTCTTGCAGTACACCGGCGGAACGACCGGAAGGCCCAAGGGCGCGATGCTCACTCACGGCAACATCGTCGCCAACATGCAGCAGGCGCACGCCTGGCTTCGGCCCGTGCTCGAGGACGGGCGCGAGACCATCATTACGGCGCTGCCCCTCTATCATATCTTCGCCTTGACGGCGAACTGTCTGACGTTCCTCAAGATCGGCGCGACCGATGTGCTGATCACCAATCCCCGCGACATCGCGGGCTTCGTCAAAGAGCTCGCGCGCCATCGGTTCTCGGTCATCAGCGGCGTGAACACCCTGTTCAAAGCGCTCCTGAACAACCCCGATTTCGTCAAACTCGATTTCAAGCCGTTGCGCGTGTCGGTGGGAGGCGGCATGGCGGTCCAGGAAACCGTCGCCGAAAAGTGGAAACAAACGACCGGCAGGGCGTTGATCGAGGCCTACGGTCTCACCGAAGCGTCGCCCGGCGTGACGATGAATCCGCTCGACCTAGCCGACTTCAACGGTTCGATCGGCTTGCCGATCCCGTCCACTGAGATCGCGATCCGCAACGAGGACGGGAAGGATCTCGCGATCGGCGAGGTCGGGGAGCTCTGCGTGCGCGGGCCGCAGGTCATGAAAGGCTACTGGAACCAGCCCGCCGAGACCGCCAAGGTGATGACGTCCGACGGGTTCTTGCGCACCGGAGATCTCGCCACCATCGACGAAGCGGGGTTCGTTCGGATTGTCGATCGCAAGAAAGACCTGATCATCGTCTCCGGTTTCAACGTATACCCCAACGAACTCGAAGAAGTCATGGCGATGTGTCCGGGCATCCTCGAAGCGGCGGCCTTCGGCGTGCCGGATTCGCAATCGGGCCAAGCGGTCAAGGTCGCCGTCGTCAAGAAGAATCCGGATTTGACCGCTGAGGACATCGTCGCCCATTGCCGCAAGCATCTGACCGGCTACAAGGTCCCGCGGCACGTAGAGTTTTGGGACGAATTGCCCAAATCGGCTATCGGCAAAGTTCTGCGCCGCGCGCTCACCGACAAAGTCGGTGGGGCGACGAACTGAAGCTCCGAGGCGTCATTGAACGCGCTGACCGCGAGGAACCACGCAAAGCGCCCGATTTCGACGATCGCGGGCTTGCGTTCCTTTTCTTGTAGATCCCGCGACTTCGCTCGCCGCGAAGACCCATGCGCGGCGGCGCGCCGGGCAAGGCCGCGATCAACGTGAGCGTTTCGCGCTTGCGCCGCAATTCAAGGGCTTGCCAGATCGAACTCCTTCGCCAGCGCGTCCAGTGACGCGCCCGCGTTCGCGTCTGCGGCCAGCGCCTTGCGAGCGGAAGCGAGCGTGTCCTTGGCTTTATCCGTTTCGTGCAACACGGCGTAGGAACGCACTAGGCGCATCCACTCGTCCGCGCTTCCGCCGTTCTGCGCCAGCCGCGCGGCCAAGCGCGCGACCATGGCTTGGATCATGTCGCCCCCGCCGGCCGACGCTCCGGCCGCTCCGGTCGCGGCTGGCCCGTCGGCGGCCGTGGCAGGGGCGGCGTTCGCGGCAGGGGCGGCGTCCGCGGCAGGGGCGACGGTCGGTTCGCCCGTCAATGCGGCGAGCCTCGCCTGCATGACAAACCGCCAGTGCGGGCGGTCTTGGGTTTCGCCGAGCAGCGATCGATAGATTTCGATCGCCTTCTTTGCGTCGCCGTCCTGTTCGGCCGCGAGGCCGTGGTAGAAGCGCGCCATCGGCAAGCCGGGAGAATCGGCGAGCGCCTGATCGATCTGCGAACGAGCGTCGGCGGTGACGACGCCGCCGGCCGCGGCGACCTCGGCCTCGCCCAACTCGGCGCGCAGCGCGCCGTCCTCGCCCTTCAGGCGCAGCAACTGGCGATAGGCGGCGACCGCGTCGTCGTAACGGCCGAGCCGCACATATACGGGCGCCAGCGCGGACCAGGCCTTCACATTGTCCGGCGATGCGGAGACTTCCGCTTCGACATGGGCGACCGCCGCCTCGACTGCGTCGGGCGCAGAGGAATCGACGGCGCGCGAGGCAAGCGGCGCATCAGGCAGGTCCGGTCGCCCGAAGCGGACGTATAGGCCGATGCCGACGACCAGCAGGATGAGGACGACGAGAGCGGCGGCGATTCTGCGGCGCGATCCGTCGCGGCGGCTCGACGTCGACGCGTAGAGCGCGGCGTTCGCCTCGGAGGGCGGCAACTGGCCGCGCTCGACATCGCGGCCGATCTCTGCGCGCCGCTCGCTATAGAAGGCGACTTCGGCGTGCGAGTCGTCGCGCTTCGAACGCCCGAAAACAAGCGACCAGAGCGCGATCGCAACGGCTATGGCCGTCATCGCGGCCAACACAAACCACAACATCAATACGACCTTTCAGCGGCCGGCCACCAAACGCAGGCGATCTACGACGCTCGTGCGATGGCGAGAGGGCGGCCTGCGGCAGCTGCGACGAGGCGCCGCGACGCGTGCGGCGAAGCTGTTAGAGCACCCTCGCGCATCCCGCAATCGGGCCGTCATAGCTCGATTTCGTCCAATTCGTCGATTTCGGGCGATCCAACGCGGTCGATCGACGATCTTGCAAGTGCGCAAATATGCACTTGCGAAATTAATTGATTGGCCGTCGCGGCGGCGTCGAGCCGCTGACCGACGATCCGGTCCCGGCTCGCGCCTGTCGGCGCAAAAGCCGGGAAATCCGCCCTCCGAAGGGCGATCTTGCGGCAATTTGATGGCCCGCGGACCAGATTGAGGCTGAAAAATGACCGCCTTGTTTCAGCGGCCGCCGCTGCAAAGGAGGCTGCCAGGGGTTGATTGAGATCAAGAGCGGATTTACGAAACGCCAATATTTGCGTTTGTGCCAACCGGATAAGCGACGCCGTTGGCGGTCGAAAGCGGCGGTTCTCCGTATGCTCTCGTGGGTGCGGTTAGGGGGTCTCGATGATCGAAATTCCGTGCGGTCCTTCGTCATGAAGGCTTTCATTCCCACCCCCCAAAGCCGCCGCACCGCGCTCGCCGGCACAGCCGGCGGCGCCCCGTCGCTCTTGCTTTCCATGTCGGTTCATTCCGGCCTCGCGGCAAAGCCGCCCCGCTCGCGTTCCGCATCGGGGGCGTAGCTCGTGGGCTAGTCGCATTGAAAGTAACGCACAGGTAGAAATAGCTAAACCGACGCGGTCGGATAGATTAACGCGCGCCTATCGCTGCGCGTATATAGACTATCGTCTAACAATGCCATGACGTTAGTGGTGCTAATATATGACACAATCGAACGAAAACGGATTTCGGCACGCGAATATGAGAATTTTCTCATTCAACTGGTTGCGCGACGCGTAGGGTAACCGTTACGATACCTTTAATAGACGCGTGGCCCTTGAACGGCGAGGGGCGGGCGGCGCCGGAAGGAATAAGAGTGGGGCGGGGGATGAGCGGGAATATTCGAAAAGTGATGGACGTGTCGCCGCTCCCGGCGTCGGATCGAATCGCGACGAAGCGCGCGCGTCGGGCGGGAGGAACCAACACGGCGCGGTTCGCCGCGCGGCTGTCTCGCCTGATCGTCGCCGGGGCGTTCGCCTTCGCCCAGCCCGTCTTCGCTGAGGCGACGCTTGGAGTCCCCCTACGCTCCAGCGACGACGGATACGCCGCGTTGCAGGCTCTATTGCAAGCATCGGCTGCAGGGCAGCCGAGCGGCGCTGGGCTCGCCCAGTCCTCCGGCGCGCGCGACGACTATGCAGTGCTGACCGACTTCGTCCGGGTCGCGGACGCCTCGGGGACCGTTGCGCTGCCGCTGACCCAGGGCGAGGCGACCGCGCCCGACGACGCGATTCACGCCGGTGTGCGCGGCGCGGCCGCGTCGGGCGGCGACGCCTATTCGGTGCTGGCCGATTTCGTCCGGACCGTCGACGGCGCAGCGCCTGTTTCGGCGGCGACGCAAGTCGAGCCGCCCGCCGACGCCATTCATTCCGGGCTGGCGCGTCCGACCAAGACGGGTTCGGACGATTATTCGCTGCTGAGCGAATTCGCGGCGGACAAGGACGGAGCAGCGCCGTTGGTCGTGGCCGCGGTCACACGCGCGCCCAAGACCCCGAAATCCGAAACCGCCGACGACGAGCCGGCGACCTATGTCGGTTCGCAAGCCTGCGTCAAATGTCATCGCGATCAGTTCGGTTCTTTCGGCCAAACGCTCCACGGCGACATCTTTCTGAAGAACCCGCGCACCGACCAGGAAAAGCTGGGCTGCGAAACCTGCCACGGTCCGGGCTCCAAGCACGCCAAGACCAAGGAAACCGACAGCGGCGCGCCGGGAGACATCATCTCGTTCAGCAAGGACTCGCCGCGCTCGGTCGCCGATCGAAACGCGATTTGTCTGAGCTGCCACGAGAAGGGCGACCGCACCTATTGGGACGGCAGCACGCACGAAACGCAGGGGCTCGCCTGCACCAACTGCCATCAGATCATGGAGAAGGTGTCGGTCAAGAACCAGATGGTGAAGAGCACCGAGGTTGAGGTCTGCTTCCAATGCCACAAGGATCGGCGGGCACAGTTCGAGCGTCCCTCGCATCATCCGCTGCGCGAAGGCGACATGACCTGCTCGTCCTGCCACAACCCGCACGGCAGCGCGACGGACAGCCTGCTGCGCGGCGCCTCGATCAACGAGACTTGCTACAAGTGCCACGCCGACAAGCGCGGGCCGTTCCTGTGGGAGCACGAGCCCGTTCGCGAAAGCTGCCTGAATTGCCATGAGCCGCACGGCACCGTGAACGAATACCTGCTGAAAGTGCAGCGTCCGCGGCTCTGCCAGCAGTGCCACATGGGGGTCGGCCACGGCAATCCCGGCAACCCGATGACGGTGCAGTCGATCAACCGGTCCTGCCAGAACTGCCACACCAAGGTGCACGGCTCGAATTCGCCGGCGGGCAGCCTGTTCCAGAGGTGATTCCGGGGATCGTTCGACGTTCGACGAGGAAGAGACAACAGGACTGCCGCCAGCTTGCGTCCAAGGGGAGCCGGACAGGTTGGCGGCGGGGGCAGGGGAATATGGGAACTCGACAAAGACTGTTTCTGTCCGGCGTGGTGGTGAGCGCCTCGATCGGTCTGGCCGGAGCGGCTTTCGCCGACGATCTGCCGACCCTGGCGCAGCCGGGAGCGCCGCAGGGTTGGTACACCGAAGGCGAGGCGGCGTTCGGCGGCCAGGTGTTCATCACCAAGCCCGGCGACACCTCGGCCAACAGCGCCGCGAAGTTCAACGAATACGGCGACCGCACCGATCCCTTGTCGCTGAGCTCGATCAACTTCGGCGTGGTCAAGAAGGATGGGACCTTCCGAGCCGATCTGCACGGCTCCGACATCGGCGCCGACAACCAAAAGCTCGAGCTCGACCTTCAGCAACCCGGCGTGCAGTACCTCACGCTCGGCTGGTACAAGACGCCGCAATTGCGCTCCGACACCGCGCAGTCGATCTTCAACGGCGTCGGCTCGACCAACCTGACGGTGCCCAACTCCGTCGTGCAGGCGCTCTACGGCGGCCTGTTTCCAACTAGCGTGGTCACGAACGGACCCGGCTTTTCCAATCCCAGCGTCACCGGTACGAGTCCCGGCGCGAACACCGTCTTGAACGGGCTGCCGGTCAACGCGACCAACCCGGGCTTGGGGTACACGTTCGCCGGGCAGCCGTTCGGCTGCCTCCTCGGCAGCCAAGCCAACACTGCTGCGTGCGGTAACGGCAAGGGTGGCTACGTCACGCCGGTTCAAACGACAATTCTCGACAACGAGCATCGCATCAACCTCGGCATTCAGCGCGACCGCAAGGAGATCGACTATCGCTGGACGGTCAATGAGCATTGGAACATCGAGGTCGACTATTCCAACGAGCATCGCTTCGGCGTGCAGGAACAGGGCTTCCTGTTCAGCTCCAGCACCTCGACGCCGATGGCGCAGGTCGCCGCGCCGATCGACGATAGGACCCAGGACGCGACGATTTCCGCCGAATACGCCGGCCTCTCGCCTTGGGGCAAGAACTGGAACGCCATGTTGCGCTACAACGTGTCGCTCTACACCGACGCCTTCTCGGCGTTCACCGCCGAGAATCCGTTCGGCGGTCCCGGCAGCCCTGCCGGCACGGGGACGCTCTGCCCGATCACCAATGCGGCCTACGGCCCGAACTGCTACGGCGTCGGCCAGATGGGCGCGGCGCCGGACAACGGCTCGCAATCGGTCATGGGTCAGTTCGGCGTCGATCTGCCGGGCTTCAAGAGCAATCGCTACATGGCGACGCTCCAATACACCCAGATGACGCAGAACCAAGCGTTCATCCCGATGACGATCAATCCGGGCGTGACCCCGGGGTACTATTCGTTGAACAAGAGCACCGGGACGGTGCAACTCGCGCCGATGCCGCGCGGCAGCCTCGACGGGCAGGTCGACACGACTCTGTTCAACAACGTGCTCGCGACTCAGCTCACCCCCGACTTGAAGAACAAGCTGAGCTATCGCTACTACAATTACTTCACCGACACGCCGCCGCTGACGCTGGCCAATTGGGTCGTCAACGACACGGCGATCGCATCGTCGAACGGGGCCAGCGTGGGCTCGGGCGCTTACCCCCGCACACGACGTTGCTCGAGTCCTACACCAAGCAGAACGCCGCCGACGAGTTGACGTGGAGTCCGCTCAAGTGGGCGACCATCGGCGAACAGACCGGTTGGGAGCAGTACCGTTACTCGGAGTTCGCCGCCAACGAGACCAACGAGTACTCGGAGAAGCTGTTCGGCCGCATGAATCCGACGGATTGGCTGTCCGTGCGCGCCGACACCTCCTATTCGTGGCGTCGGTACAATGACTACAACTGGGCGGCGTTCCTCGGCAATCTCGGCGTGGCGTCGGGAGCCGAGAATCCCTATCTGCGCGACGTCGACCTCGCCAACCGCAATCGTAGCGTCGGCAATCTCTACGCCGACATCACGACGCCGATTTCCGGTTTGACCATCACGCCGACTGCCGGCTGGCGTTGGGACGACTATCCCGCCGACTCCTCGATTCTCGCCGCCGGTGGGACGCAAGTCGGACTGCAAACCGACCACCACTGGAACGCTGGCGTCGAGGCCGACTGGACGGTCAACTCCAACGTCTCGTTCGTGTTGTCGTACACCTACGAGAAGATCGCGCAGACGATGATCGGCGCCAACACGGCCAACCAGTATTACGACGCCTCGATGGGCGAGGACGTTCACACGCTGACCGGCGGCGCGAACTTCCAGCTCATCCCCGATCGGTTGTCGCTGAAGCTGAGCGCGACCTACGAGTTCGCGAACGACCTCTGGAACACCTCGCCCGGCCCCGGCTGCCTAGCGGCCAATGCCGGCAACGGTCAGAACTGCGGCTTGGTGAGCCCAGGCAACCCGGCCTACCCGGCGGAGAACACCCGGTTCAGCCATGTCGATGCGACGATGACCTACAAGCTCGATCCAACTTTCGTGGCTCAATTGGGCAAGGGCGGCGAGGCTTATCTGCAGTTGCACTACCTCTGGGAGCGCAACAACGTAACCAATTGGCAGAACGACGGCTTGTCCCCGTACATGTACTCGACGCTCAACTCCAGCACGGTGGCGTTCAAGGACATGATCTTCATGGCCGGCGACAACCCGAACTACAACGCTCAGGCGATCGCCGCGAGCTTTATCGTGAAGTGGTGAGCCGGTGGGTGGAGACGAATGACTAGGCGTTCGCCGAGCGAAGCCTTCGAACGGTCGCGGGGCGGCTCGCCGGCCGCCCAAGCGGAGATGGAGACGAGCGATGAAGCGGATTTGGATGTTGGGCGCGGTCGCGGCGCTTTCGTTGTCGACCGTTGCCGCCGCGTCGGCGGGGGTCGAGTTCGGCAGACCGGATTTTTCGAACGGTTTGTCGCGGCCCGGTCTGGTGTCCTGCAACTGGAACTACGAGTCCTACTTCCGCGCCTGTCCGACGCCGCAACTGCCGCCCAAGCCTCCTGCGGCGCCGGCCAAGGGCAAGACCAAGGGCTAGCGGCTCCACCGGCGCCGGGCGAGCCCGGGAACGAGTTCACGGGCCTCGGCTCGGCCGACCATCGCAAGCGGCGACGGGCGGCGTCGGCTTGTCGCCGGCGGTCGCAATGCGCCCCCAATTGGCAATCTCGGATCAAGCGAATGGCGAACGACTACGCATTGCGGCGCTTCTATGTTGTGATGATGAGCGCCGGGCTCGCGCTATGGGGGAGCGGCGCCATGGCCCAATCGGCGCCAAAGCCCGGCGAGGAACTGCGCCCCCTCTACGCGCTCGGCACAGACATCGCGGAAGGCAGGGTGCTCGCCGATTCGTCGTGCGCGAAATGCCACGGCGCCGACGGCGTCAGCTTGACCAAAGACGTGCCGAGCCTTGCGGGTCAGCGTCCCTCTTACGTCTATCTGCGGCTGAAGGCCTATCAGTTCGCCGATGGCGGCGCCGTCGAGAGCGGTCATGAGGTGAAGTTTCTGAGCGACGAGGCGATCGCCAAATTGGCCGCCTATTACGCCAGTCTCGATCCCGCTCTGCCGCCGACGTCGCCGGCGCCGACATACGTCGATCCGGTCGCCGCCGGCAAGGCCGCGTCGACGCCGTGCG
>Ga0187848_10001994_pt1 | contig 16730 bp, 12 predicted proteins | sample June2016WEW_4_40_FD_132424 | JGI IMG/M metagenome (GOLD analysis project Ga0187848, IMG submission 132424) | Peatland microbial communities from SPRUCE experiment site at the Marcell Experimental Forest, Minnesota, USA - June2016WEW_4_40 | ecosystem: Environmental > Terrestrial > Soil >... | reverse complement strand
GCGGAGGTGGAAAATCCGGGGAGCGCACGCGCCCTCGCGTGCTGTGGTCGGCGCCCCCGCCGAACACTCCACCGAGCCGAACGGCCCGTATCCAGACGTTTGCAACCCAGACTGACAGGCGAGGGCGCCTCTCAGCACACGCGGGGGCGCGTATGCTCCCCATTGCGAGAGCCGCTTTGGGTGAAGGATGCGCATTTCTTGTCGCGCCAAAGCACCGCGACGGCGGATGCGGCAAATCAATCGAAACGCCTTTCCAGGAACCGCTTGCATTCCCCAATGATCTGTTTCCGATCAAGGCCAATTTAATTTGATGGGTCGAATTGTTCACACCACTTGGGCGGTTCCGCCCTGGCCGCGCCCGGCAAAGGGCTTCTTCCGGACCCCCTCACAAAATGGTGATTGCCAGATTCGGGGGTTTTGTGTTTTTATTTCCCGCACGGAACATGCACACACACAACATGGCACACGCATCCGCTGTCGCTGCACCGGTCTTGCCCCGGCACGATTCACGGGCGGGAGCGTGGGTTGAACCTTCCCATCCAACTTTATGCATATTCAATTAGGCGCTCTCGATTACGCGATCCTGCTGATTTACGTCGCTTTCGTCATTGGCATCGGCTTCGTCCTGGCGCGCTTCATGAAGACCTCTTCGGACTTCCTCACCTCCGGCCGCTCCATTCCGGCCTGGGTGACGGGCCTGGCCTTCATCTCGGCCAACCTGGGCGCGCTGGAGCTGGTGGGCATGGCCGCCAGCGGCGCCAAGTATGGCATCGCCCAAGCCCACTTCTACTGGGTGGGCGCCATTCCGGCGATGGTCTTTCTCGCCGTTTTCATGATGCCCTTTTATTACGGTTCCAAGGCCCGTTCCGTGCCCGAATACCTCAACATGCGCTTCGACCAGCGCGTCCGCGCCCTCAACTCCATTTCCTTCGCCGTCATGACGCTCTTCGCTTCGGGCATCTCGGTGAATCTGCTGGCCAAGCTGCTGCATCAGCTTTTGGGCTGGAACTATGATGCCAGCCTTTGGATTTGCTCCGCCGTCGTGCTGCTCTACGTCCTCAAGGGCGGCCTGACCTCCGCCATCTATACCGAAGTCCTCCAGTTCTTCATGATCGTCCTCGGCTTCGCGCCCGTGGTTTACCTCGGCCTCAAGGATGTCGGCGGCTGGGATGCGATGAAGGGCAGACTGGTCATGGTGGCGGCCAATCCCGCGGCGGCCGGGATGATTGACAAGGCCGGGAAGACTTACCCGGCGGATTCCTGGACCAGCGCCTGGCATCCGCTTCTGGCCGGGCCGGCCTCCAATCCCATGGGTGTGGATTGGTTCGCCATGGTCTTCGGTCTCGGCTTCGTCCTTTCCTTCGGTTACTGGTGTACTAATTTCCTCGTGGTTCAGCGCGCCATGGCCGCCAGGAACATGAGCGCCGCCCGCCGCACTCCCTTGATCGCCGCCGTTCCCAAAATGCTCTTCCCGGCCCTGGTCATCCTGCCGGGCATGATCGCCGCCGCCCTCGCCATCACCCACCAAGACGGCTACCGTCTGCCGCCCAAACCGCTCACGGCTGCGATCTATCAAAAAATGCTGCCGGCAGTCGCCCAAGCCTCCTCCGCCGGCCTCCAGGGCGAAGCCGCCCTCCAAGCCATCAACACCGCCCTGGGCAGCGACGACGCCAAGACTTACAAACTCAATCCGGAAAAAATCGCCGCCATCGTTGCCGACAACAAAAGCGCCGCGCTTCCCGAGGATACACTGAAAACCCGCCTGCAGGACGCCGTCCGCGAGACCGATTACGACGGGGTCATCCTCTCGCTGGTCAAGAAGTATTGTCCCACGGGCCTGCTGGGTCTGGCGTTGACCGGCCTGCTGGCCTCCTTCATGTCCGGCATGGCGGGCAACGTGACCGCCTTCAACACCATCTGGACCTATGACCTCTACCAGGCCTACATCGCGCCCAACAAGAGCGATCAACACTACGCCTGGATGGGCCGTTTCATTACGGTCGTCGGCATTGTCCTGAGCATCCTTTGCGCCTATCTCGTCAGCCAATGGTCCAACGCCATGGATATCATCCAACTGGTCTTTGGCTTTGTGAACGCCCCTCTCTTCGCCACCTTCCTCCTCGGCATGTTCTGGAAGCGCACCACCGGCACCGGCGCCTTCCTGGGTTTGCTGGGGGGCACCGCCACCTCCGCTCTTTTCCAGGCGCTGTCCAACGCCTCCGGCAACGCCCTGGGCATCAAGGGCGGCTACCTCTGGCTCTGGATGCATAAGTCGCTCGCCGATATTCCCCAATGCCTCCAGTTCCCCAGTGACATGGCCCAAAACTTCTGGCTGGCCACTTTCGCTTTCATCGCCTGCCTGGTGCTGACGCTGGTCATCTCCCTCGCCACCCGGCGTACCAAGACCGACGAGGAACTCAAGGGGCTGGTTTATTCGCTCACGCCCAAGGTCAAGGACGAAGGCGAGGCCTGGTATCTCAGGCCCGCCGTGTTGGGCGTGATCCTCCTCCTCGGGTGTGTCGTGCTCAACATCATTTTCTACTAACCAATTAACGAAAGGAACAAATACTTATGGGTCTCGATCTTCGTTGGCCAATTGGCCTCATGTTCTCCCTCATCGGCGTGCTCTTGACCGGCTATGGCGCCTTGACCGGTTCGGACACCGACATGTACAAGCGCTCGCTCGGCATCAACATCAACCTTTACTGGGGGCTTGTCCTGCTCGTCTTCGGCTTCCTCATGCTCCTTCTGGCCTGGCGCGGCAAATCCCAAGTCCAGCCCACCGCCGCGAAACCGCCCGAAACAACCCCGGCCCCATGACCTTGACCGAACTCTCCGATTTCACCGCCGCCGAATTTAGCAGAATCTGCGGGCGCTCTCCGCGGTGGATTGCCGCCGCCCCGGGCCGCGTCAACGTCATCGGCGAACACACCGACTACAACGATGGCTTTGTCCTGCCCATGGCCATTGAACGCTACACCGTCATCGCCGCCGCCCCGACCGCCAAAGGAGTCAGCCGGGTGGAATTGCGCTCGTCCGAGAAGGCCGGCCAGCCGGTCATGATTGATCTGAGCAAGCCCATGAAACCCTTCGCCAGGGGCATCTGGGCCAATTACCCGGCGGGCGTTCTCGCCGGCTTTCTGGCCCGCGGCATTTCGCCCGGCGGGTTCGACGCCCTGATCCATTCCACCGTGCCTTTGGGCGGCGGATTGTCCAGCAGCGCCGCCCTGGAGGTGGCCACGGCCACCCTCCTGGAAACCATCACCGGCCGGACGCTCGACCCGGTGGACAAGGCCCTGCTTTGCCAGCAAGCCGAGCATCAATACGCCGGCGTCCCTTGCGGCATCATGGACCAGTTCATTTCCGTCATGGGCCGCAAAGATCATCTGCTCCTGCTGGATTGCCGTTCGCGCAAACCGGAGCTGGTGCCCATGCGCGATCCCTCCGTCGCCTTGCTCGTCACCAACACCAATGTCAAACACGAACTGGGCAGCGGCGAATACGCCAAACGCCGCGCCCAATGCGAAGCCGCCGCCAAAATCCTGGGCGTCGCCTCCTTGCGCGATGCCACTTCCGCCGCGCTGGAGAAGGCCAGGGCCAGGATGGATGACGTCGTCTTCCGGCGCGCCCGCCATGTCATCGGCGAAATCGAGCGCACGCCCCGGGCCGCCCGCCTCCTCGGCGATTCCGACTGGTCCGCGGCCGGGCAGTTGATGTACGCCAGCCACTTTTCCCTGCGCGACGATTACCAGGTCAGTTGCGCCGAACTGGACACGGTGGTGGAAATCGCGCAGGCCATGGGAGAGCAGGGCGGGGTTTACGGTTGTCGCATGACCGGCGGCGGGTTTGGCGGTTGCACGGTGGCCCTGGTGAAGACGGACGCCGTGGACGCCATCTCAAAAAAAATCGGCGCGGATTACCATCAGAAAACCGGGATCGAGGCGACCATGTTTGTTTCCCGCCCCGCCGCCGGGGCAACGGTTCTCAAGCCGGTTGCTTGATCCAATCTGCAAAAAAGCGCCCCGGAAGAATCCGTCTGCTCAATACAATCAGTGCTTTCGTCTTGGAAGTGGCCCGTACACGACGCGACCGTGGGGGAGGGGAATTTAAGACAAAAAAAGACGCCTTTCGGCGTCGTAAATCTTTCCTGCCAGGCAATCCATCCCGGCGCGCGGCACGCTTTTGGCTTTCCATTGGACACCGCTGGTGTCCGCAATGGAAAACCCGGCCCGCGTTGCGGCGGTGGATTACCAGTCTGCAATGCCGGCGGCTTCTCCGTCGCGCGGCTTGACCCCGGTGTGGAATCCGCTCTCATCCTGGTAGCCGAGAGGCATCTGCGCGTCAATGGCGGCGCGCACTTTGGCGGCAATCGCGGCGAAAACGGACAAGAGACCAACGGTCACTTCCGGTGTTGCTGTTTTAGTAGTTACACTCGTCATACAAGCATCCATATAGCATCGGCAATGCCAAGCGGGGGCTTTAGCCCCGGCGGCCTCAAAAATGGCCTTAAAACGCTGATTTTCACCGGCTTCCCGCCCTTTCCCCCCTGGTTTTCGCCCTTTTACTCCCTACAAAGCCCTTTCCCGCCCGATTTTTTGTCTCATATCAAGGCAGTGCCTTCCACAAAGCGTGCAAAAACTGCCCTGTTCTGCACCTGTTTCGCCGCAAATTGCATGGTTCCGGGCGATTTCTCCCTCGACTCGAAGGCCGCTCAGGCAATAGGATAATGCCGATGACCGGGGCCTTGGCAAAATTGACGCGCCGGGAAATGATCGGGCGCAGCACACAGTTGGCGGCGACGCTGGCATTCGGTTCCGCGGTGGCCCCTCTGCTGGCGGCGCCGGGCGGGCGCGGTTTCAAAATCGGCGCTCCCGAATGGTCGTTGCGCAAAAGCGACCCTTCCTGCTTTGAGGTCGCGCGCGACATTGGCCTGGATGGCGTGCAGGTCAACCTTGGCAGCCTGGGCGACCGGATGCACCTGCGCCAGCCAGCCGTGCAGCAGGCCTATTTGACCGCCGCCCGCCGGAACGGATTGGAGATCGCCTCGCTGGCCCTGGCGGAATTGAACAATATCCCGCTCAAGAGCGATCCTCGCGCCGCGATCTGGTTGCTGGATTCCCTGGCGGTGGCGCAGGCGCTTGGCGTCAAGGTGATCCTGGTCGCGCAGTTCTTCCACGGCGAACTCAAGGGCGACAAAGAGGGGACGGATCGCACGGTGGAATTGCTCAAAGAACTGGCGCCTCGCGCCGGGCAAGCGGGCGTGATTCTCGGCCTGGAAAACTATCTCAGCGCCGCCGAGAATCTCGATATTCTCCACCGCGTCGGTTCTTCCGCGCTTCAGGTTTACTACGACGTGGGCAATTCCACCGACAAGGGCTACGACATTTACCAGGAGATCCGCGCGCTCAAGGACCACGTGTGCGAATTCCACGCCAAGGATGGGAATTTCATGCTCGGCCAGGGACGGATTGACTTTCACAAAGTCCGCCAGGCGATGGATGAGATTGATTACCGGGGCTGGATACAGATCGAAGCCGCCGCACCGCACGCGCTGGTGGAGGATTACCGCGCGGACCTGAAATTTCTCAAGGGCATATTCCCTGCTTGAAGCGGGCCGAATCCGGGCTATGCTTTGCTTGAATCAGCCCGGCCAAAGCAATCTGGTGAAACCGCAACCTGGCAAACTTATGATCCACAAAACATTGAAACCCCTGCAACACTCCACTTTCACGCGCCGGCAGTTTCTGGCCACGGCCGGGGCTTCGGCCTTGTCCCTCGCGGTCGCGCCCGCGGGGTTGGCCCGTGGCGCCGGGAGCGATTCCCGCATCAACATTGGCCTGATTGGCTGCGGCGGTCGCGGCGTGTGGATCGCCGATCTTTTCTTGAAAAACGGCCATTACAACCTGGCGGCGGTGGCGGACTATTTCCCGGACAAGGCGGAGGCGGCGGGAGAAAAGTTCCAGGTGGACAAGGGCCGCCGCTTCACCGGGCTTTCCGCTTACCGGCGTCTGCTGGAACAGAATCTGGACGCGGTGGTGATTGAGTCGCCGCCTTACTTCCACCCTGAGCAGGCCGCGGCGGCCATCGAGGCCGGCAAGCACGTCTATTGCGCCAAGCCCATTGCGGTGGACGTGCCGGGCTGCCAGACGATGGCGGAGAGCGGGCGCAAAGCGACGGAAAAGAAACTGGTCTTTCTGGTGGACTTTCAGACCCGCGCCCATCCTGCCTATCAGCAGGCGGTGCGGGCCGTGCATGCGGGGGGGATTGGCAAAATTGTTTCCGGTGAAGCCGCCTACCAAACCGGCGACGTCTGGAGTCGCATGGATGCGGTTATCAGAAACAGTCCGAACAACGACGAGGCCCGGCTGCGCGCCTGGGGCGCGGACCGCACCCTGTCCGGCGACATCATCACCGAGCAGAACATTCACGCGCTGGATGTGGCCTAGTGGATTCTGGATGCCGCGCCCCTGCGCGCCTGGGGCGCCGGAGGACGGACCCGCGCGCCCGTGCCGAATGGGGTCTGGGACAATTTTTCGGTGGTCTTCGACTACCCCAACGACGTGCGGCTGACCTTCAGTTCCAAACAGGCTGGCAAGGGCTGGGAGGACATCGAATGCCGCGTCTATGGCATGGAAGGCGTCATTGACACGCATTATTTCGGCGTGGTGAAGGTGGTGTGCGATGAGCCTTACAATGGCGGGACGATGACCAACCTTTTCACCGATGGTGTGGTCAACAATATCTCCACTTTTCACAAGACCATCACCTCGGGTGATTTTTCCAATGCCACCGTCGCGCCCAGCGTGCGCAGCAACCTCACCACCATTCTCGGCCGCACCGCCGCCTACCGGCGCGCCGAAGTGACCTGGGACGAAATGATGAAGGCCAACGAGAAATGGGAGGCTGGCCTCAAAGGCCTGAAAGCGTAAACGGGTCACTTAAGCAACTGGCGGACTTGTGCGGAAGTGATTTCGGTTTTCGGATGGAAGGAATGGCCGGCCATGTAGTGAAGCAGGCTTTGACGCATCTGCCGGCCAACCGGATCATCGCTCAAATCGCCCGCCAAATCGAAACCGCAGACGACGATTCGGCCCGGGCCAACTTTCGCGTCGAGGACAAGACCGAGGGGCCGGGCCGTCACCCAGTCGTCAATTATCCGCACAATCGGGTCGAGGTTTTTGGGCAAAACATCCAGCCGCAGCGCGCCCGCGCGGTGGAGGAGATACCACCATTGCCAGTTGGCGCAGGATTCGGTTGGAAATTCAGCGAGAGCCGGATGCCGCGGATCGCAGAGGATGCCCAGGGTCGTCGGCGACTGGCGCCTGGTCCACGCGGTGTTCCAGAAGATGCTGGAAAATCCAACCGCCACCGGCGCGCGGTCAAAGTTGCGGATGCCGGCCGGCGGCAGAGTCAACAATACTTTTCCGCCGGACTGCAACCGCTGCTCCGCCGCCCCGTCGAAACGCGAAGTCACCAGCACGCCGTCCGGCGCGGCCGGGGCCGCCGGCGCGGGATAAATCCAGACATCCCAGTCATTTTCAGCGAGCCTTGAGCCGTGGGCCCCGTTTTGGATTGTCACCACCAATTTGTACCGCGCGGGCGCTTTGGCGTTCTTCAAATCCACGCGCACCGTGCCGAGCGCGGCGCCGTTGTCCACGGGGATTTCCCTGGCCGGGAATTTGCCGATGGCGAAGGCCGGGCCGCGGTCCGGGAGGAGTTGCCACGATGTGGCCGCATCTTTGAGTGGGGCGGGGCCGAAATGAGCAGCCTCGACCGGCGCGGCGAGGGTTTCGCCGGTGTTGAAAGCGCGTTTGTCCAGGCGGGCCAGGGGCACGGTGGCATTGCAGAAACGGCGGTACTGGCTGGCGGTGACATAGCCTTTATCGCCCCAAAAAGGATCGAGCACACCGACCAGCGCCGTGCCCTGGCCGGGGAAATCGTGCAGGTCCAGCAATTCAAAGCCGCCCATGCCCGGCGTGCGCAAGGCGGACTCGATGTCTTCCTTGTAGCAGAGGGTTTGCAATTTGCCCGAGGCCAGCAAGAACGCTTTGGCCAGGCCGCCCATGCCGCCGGCTTGAAGACGGTCGCGGAAAATCTCGAAATTCTTCGGCTTGAGATAGCCGGTGTATCGCGGGATTTCGTCAAAGTTGGGATAGACGCACCATTGGCCGATTTCGTGGCTGATAACCGGCACCTGGCGCGCGGAGATAAAGGAGCGATAATCGGTGGTCGTCTCCGGCGGCCTGGAGTTGATGCGGGAGCGAATGCCATCGCCCCACTGTTGGATGCGCGGGCCGGGGGTGACATCGAACTGGTTCTCCGCAAGTTCCGGCCAGCCCGATCCGCTGGTCCAGAGCCGGCGCGGGTCGAGCGCCTTGAAATGCGAGACATATTTGGCGAGCCAGGCGCCGGCGTTCCTGCCGCCCGGTTCGTTGCCATAGGGCATGAGCATGAACGACGGATGGTTTCCGTAATATTGCAAGATGCGCGCGGTCTCGTCATAAACCCATTGGTCCACCGGCCGGCCGTCGCCCAGTCCCGTTGAACCGTTGGCCCAGCACGTCTCGACCTGCAAATACATGCCGAGCTGGTCCGCCGCCGCGAAGGCCGCTTCCGGCGGACAATAGGAATGAAAGCGCAGCAAATTCAGTCCGTGAGATTTCGCCACGCCGATAATACGTTTCCATTCCGCAACTTCCGTCGGCGGATGGCCGGTTTTTGGGAAAATGCAGCACTCCAGGGTGCCGCGGAAAAAAATCTTGCGGCCGTTGAGGACGAACTGGGCGCCGTCGGCGGAAAAATCGCGCAGGCCAAAGGTGACGGACCTGGTGTCGTTGCCATTCAAGGCAACATCCAGGCGGCCCAGCGCGGGAGAAAACTCATCCCAGGGTTGGGCGCCCGGTCCGAGGTTGAATTCGGTTTCAAACGAGCCGCCGCCGGTTTCCCACGCGACCTCCAATTGGATCTTTTGGCCGCTGCCGGCGAGTTGCACGAGGCCGTGGCCCGCCTGCCCGCCGGCGTTGCCAATTTTTCCTTTCACCGTCAGGGACTTGGCCGCCAGATGCGGATAGACCTGCAAATCCTCAATCCACACCAGGGGCGTGGCGCGCAATTGGATTTGGCCGGCGATGCCGTTCCAGTTGCCCTGGGTGTGATCGCTGACGGCGTGCGAGTTGGCGCCGATGGCGATGATCATCCGGTTGTCCACGCGAATGGTCAGCGTGTGTGAGCCGGGAGCCAGCCGGCCCAGGTCATATTCATGCGGTGTCGAAAGGCTGGCGTTCGAGCCGGCCGGCCTGTCGTCGAGCCAGACGCGCGTTTCCCAGTGCGGCCTTTCCAGAGCGAGTACAACGCGCTGGCCCTCCCAATCCTTTGGAATGGCAATGTCACGCTGGAACCAGGCCGCGCCCGCGTAGTATTTTTCGGGCTGAAGCCAGAAGGGGATTTTGACATTTCCCGTCTGGCGATAAGCCGCAAACTCCGGCGCGGTGAACCACGACCGGTCCACGATGTCGCCCATCCAGCGAGTGTTGGTGGAGATGTCGTCGCCGATGCGCTGGCCCGGCAGCGAACCGGGCAGGTTGATTTGGCCGTTTAATTTGCGGGCGAACCAGCTTTCCGGGATCCCGGCATCAGCGCGATCCAATTGAAAACGCCACCGGCCGGCGAGGGAAATGGAGGGCGCCGGTTTGGCCCAGGCGCTGACCGCGGCCAGCGCCAGAAGAAGGAAGGTGAGCCGTTTCATAGGATGCAGGCTACTGTGCCGGTAATTCGATCCGCTGGCGAGAAACGATTTCGAGCGGGAGGCGGGCGATAACCGAATGAATTTGTAATGCCTCAGAGACAGCAGGTACACAGTCGGAGTGCGCCCGTCCCCGGGCGCAGCAACGTCCGGGCTTCCGTCGCGCCCGACAAATCCGAGACCGCCGAATCTTTGACTGATGCTGCGCCCGAGGACGGGCGCACTCCTTCACTGACGCACCACAAGAATTTGAGGCTTGAGAATGGGCGGCTGGCGGTTAAAAGAGGATGTCCGGTTTGCCGGGTTGGCAGCCCTTTATGAGTGCAGAGCAATCTCAACCATTGTAAAGTTGATGACCATGAGCAAAGCTAAAATCGCAATCGTCAGCGCCATCGCTGTGGCCGCCCTGGCAGTGGCCGTGGTAATGCAGCATCAATCTATCCAGCAGATGCGCCTGGACAATGAGGAGTTGAGGCAGCAGGCGGCGCAGCTCGCGCCGTTGCAGGAGAAGTTGGCGGCCGCGGCGCAAGAGGCGGCCAAGGCCGGCGCGGCCTCGCTCTCGGAGACGCAGGTGCGCGAATTGGCGAGATTGCGCGGCGAAGTCTCGCTCCTCCGCGAGCAGACCAACCAACTGGCAAAGGCGCGTCAGGAGATTCAAAGGCTCAACCAACGCGTGGCGTCTGAGGAGGAGGCAAAGAGGGGCGCCGCGGCACAGTTCCAAGCCTTGGATCTGAAAACGCAAAGGATGAATGCGTGCATCAACAATCTCCGGATCATTGACGGGGCCAAGCAGCAATGGGCGCTGGAAGCTCATCAACAAATTACCGACACGCCAACGTGGGAGGATGTGCGGCCCTACATTGGCCGGGGACCGAATGGAGAATTGCCGGTCTGTCCCGACGGCGGCGCTTACACGATTGGCACCATTGGCGAGAAACCGGCTTGCAGCAATCGAGAACATGTTCTGCCGTAAAGCATTTTCATGAAAACTGTAGCCGCACGGAAGCCGACCGAACGGCCTCCTCTCCCCCTCCTTCGCCAAGGCTACGGCGGGCAGGCCGGCCCTCTCCTCCTGAGGAGGAGAGGGAGGAGCTTCGTTTTGGCTGCATCATTTTTTAATCCGCTCTGACCCCTCGGTATTTCCAACGGCGCACCGGCTCATTGGCGCGTGGCCGGCAGCGCGCCGGTCAAACGCGCCACACGCGGGGACGCGGCTATTTCGTTCCCATCCGCCAACACGCGCAACCCTTTTCCTTTTCCGTAGTGTTCGCCGGATTGGTCGTAGAGGACAGTCAAGATGTGTCCGTGATAGGCGACGTTGTCCAGGCAGAAATAATCCCACGTTTCTTCCGGCACGAGCGGGTTGACTTCCACCAGGTCGCCGGCGCGGGGACGCAGCCCGGCCAGGCCGGAGATAATCAGGTCGCAGAAAGTGGAATGGTTGTAGTCCTTGCCGCGCTCGTAAATTTGGTTCCCTTTTGTTTTCATGACCGTGCGGGCAATCCAGTCGCCGGTGAGCGGATTCAAATCTTCATCAATCCACGGAACCACTTTGCCGTCGTCGCGCCGGAGATGCTGCGACTTGGCGTAAACTTGCAGAAGGTCCAGGTAATCGCGCCGGCCGACGGCGTTCTGTTGATAGTGGTTGAGCAGGTTGGCCATCGCGGTCAACGTCACCGACGTTGCGAACGGCCAGCTTGGCCCGTTCCATTGGCACTCGTGTCCTTGATACGCCAGCCGGAATTTCGGGCTGCGGCGCTCGGCGGTGGTTGGGCCGAAGGGCGCGTAAAAGCCATTCGTGTCCATGAGTTGCAGCCAGGCGGCTTCGTAACCGGCGTCGGGCAAATTCACATACCAGGGCGTGTAGCCGTGCAATTCGCGCACGCCCGCCAGGGCCGCGCCGGGCCTGTTGGGGAGGGTTTCAAAGAATTGCTGGTCCGCGTTCCACAACTTTTCCTGGACGAGTTGCTTGAGTTGCGCGGCCTTGGCGCGGAATTCCGCCGCCGCGTCAGTTTTGCCCAGAAGGTCCGCCATGTTCGCAAGGGCCAGTGCGTCGGCAAACATATAGCTGTTGATGGTGGGCCGGCAGCCGCTGCCGCCGATGGACATCTCCATGCCGTCGCGGTCGTCAATCTGCCAGAACAAACCGTTGGTGCCCCGGTGGCTTTTCTCCCACTCGCCATAGTTCGCCACGAGGTCGGGGAAGAATTCCTTCACCTCTGCCGCGCTGCCGGTGACCAGGTGGCGATTCCATAACGCATCGGCGATCCAGAAACTGTAACTGCGCACGCTCCCGCCTTTGCGCAGCCAGAAGGCGGCGTAGTCGTCCAAAAACTTCGGGTCGTGCAGCCAGCGTCCCTCATAAAAGTGGAGGGCCGCCGCGCAGTTGATGGTATTGTCCTTGCCGGCCCACGGCACGTCCGGCAGGAACTCGGTGACGACATACCCGTCGGGCGTTTGCCGGAGGTGCTTGCGGTAAGTCCACCAGCGAAAGTAATAAATCTCCTCCAGCGTCTTGTCCGGGCAGTGGAACAGCGGAATGTTGTCCCGCAGAAACCGCCAGGCGTTGGTGTTGCGGATGGCGGCGGGATAGGCCTCTTCATCGCCGGCGTTGAAGCTGTCAACATAATGTTGGAAGCTCTCCGCCTTGAGGACGGCCTGGGCGGCGGCGGCCCCGGGCTGGTGCGGCGCCAGCGTCAGGCAGCAGGCGATGGCGAACGCCGCCCAAGCTCGTTTCATGATGCGTGACCATTATCCCAATCGTCCCGCAAACTCAAGACCGATGGTAACCGGTCCGTTTTGGGTGGGCCGGGAAGGCAGGGCTTGTGCCGTTCCTGCTGAATTTCGCCGCCAACTTTGACTCAGCGCACAACGAAACTCGTCTGACTTATTTCTGGACTTGCGGCTGACCATGACGGATATGCTGGCGAGCCAAATGAAATTGCCCAATGCAGACAAGCTCGTGGTTGAGCAGGAGATGATCGTCGGTTACCTGCTCAACCCTGATCATCCCTATGGCGCAAGCAAAGCCAGGTTTTTCGCCGGGTTTGGATTTCAAGCGGAGAAATGGGAGGAACTGGCGCAAGCGCCTCGCCAGCACGGGAAGAGGCACGAAGTGAAACGGGCGCAAGAGACAGGCTTTGGCCCTCGCTACCAAGTGGAAGGTAAACTAAATGCTCCCGATGGCCGTTTGTCGCGTGTGCGCTCGGTCTGGCAACTCAATCACGGAGAAGTTGCGCCCGCTTGATTACCGCGTATCCTTTGGACTGATGAAGATCAACGAACATAATTGTGTGGTGTTGACGGCCGACTTGCCGGGCGAGAAGCTCAAGGCAGGTGATGTCGGCACGGTGATCCACATCCACAAGGGCGGGGCGGCTTACGAAGTGGAATTTACCACGCTTGACGGACGCACCCTGACGGTGGCCACGGTGGAGAGCAAGAAGCTCCGGCCAGTCTCCCGCCGGGATGTCGCCCATGTGCGGGAGTTGCAGGCAGCTTAAACGGGTTTTTTAATGTGGTTTCCCGTTGTTCTGGCATCCCAGGGCCGTCAACCGGCCGGCAAACTCAAGGCACGCCCGCACATCCGCTTCCGTGAGCGACGGGTAATCCCGCAATATCTCTGGCGTGGCCTCGCCAGCCGCCACGGCTCCAACCACATTGGCCACCAGGACACGCGTGCCGCGCACCACCGGTTTGCCATGACAAACCGCGGGATCGAAAACAATTCTCTCTGACAACCAAGTTGGCATGGTTACACTTTAACCCCCCAAGGTTTCGTTGTTCAAGGATAAGTTGGCCGCCGGACCGGACCAGGAGCACAGGCAGATGCAGGTCGCACGACCTCAGCAGGGTCAATTCGGATGGAAAAACAACGTCGTCCAGTGGTTCGGCCAGAATCTCTTTGCCGCTTTAGTACGCCGAGGTTGACCCTGCGCTTGATTTTGATCACTCTATGACATCGCCGCCATGCGCCAACCTTCGCCAGTTCGTGTCTCGACCGGAACCATCACGCTCCCTACCTGGCTGCCCGCGCCGCCGGACAAGAACCCAATGTTTCTGGAAAAGCGCGTTTATCAGGGCAGCAGCGGCAGGGTCTATCCGCTGCCATTCACGGATCGCATCGCCGAAAAACCCGTCCGCCGCAAATGGCGGGCGGTGTGGATTGAAAACGAGTTCCTCCGCGCGCTGGTGCTGCCGGAAATCGGCGGGCGCATCCACGCCATTCAGGACAAGACCAACGGCTACGATTTGATTTACAACCAGCCCGTCATCAAGCCGGCCCTGGTCGGCCTGGCCGGGCCGTGGATTTCCGGCGGCATCGAGTTCAACTGGCCGCAGCACCATCGGCCCGCGACCTTCCTGCCCGTGGATTTTAAAATCGAATCGCACGCCGACGGCTCGAAAACCATCTGGTGCGGCGACCACGACCCGATGTGCCGCATGAAAGGAATGCACGGCGTCTGCCTGCATCCCGGCCGGAGCTGCCTGGATTTGAAAGTGCGCGCTTACAACCGCACGCCCTTGCCGCAGACCTTTCTCTGGTGGGCCAACGCCGCCACGCGCGCGCATGAAGCCTACCAAAGTTTTTTCCCCCCCGACGTTTATTACGTGGCCGACCACGCCAAACGCGCCATGAGCGAATATCCGCTCTGCCGGAATGTCTATTACGGCGTCCACTACGGCGAGCGCGGACGCCGGGGCATTCCGCAAAGGGAAATTCCAAAACAGTTCCTCCCGCCCCACTGCGGCGGTCGCGCGCCGGTGGATTACGCGCCGAACGACCTTTCCTTTTACGCCAATATCCCGGTGCCGACCTCCTACATGTGCATGGGCAGCCGGGAGGATTTCTGCGGCGGCTACGATTACGCGGCGGAGGCGGGCCTGGTTCACATCGCCAGCCACCACATCGCGCCCGGCAAGAAGCAATGGACCTGGGGCAATCACGAATTCGGTTACGCCTGGGACCGCAACCTCACCGGGCGCGACGGCAGGAATGAATTCGGCCCCTACCTCGAAATCATGGCCGGCGTCTATGCCGACAACCAGCCCGACTTCAGCTTTCTTCAGCCGGGCGAAACGAAATCCTGGAGCCAGTATTGGTATCCCATCCAAAAAATCGGCCCGGCCCAACACGCCAACTTGCAGGCGGCCGTCAGTCTGAAAATCCGGAATCGCCGCGCGCGCCTTGGCCTCTGTGTCACCGCAAAACATGCGGACGCGGCCATTGCGCTGACTTGGAAAGACAAAACCCTGGCAAAATGGAGGGTGGGACTTGCGCCGGGTTCGCCGCTCGTCAAAGAAGTCAGCCTTCCGCGTGGCGTCCGCGAAACCGGCTTGCTCCTGCGCGTCCTGGACCGCGCCGGCCGCGAAATTATTTCCTACGCGCCGAAGCCCCGCGCCCGGGGCGCCGTCCCGCCGCCCGCGACCGAACCGCCCGCGCCCGCGGACATGGCCAGCGCGGACGAGTTGTTCATCACCGGCCTGCATCTGGAGCAGTATCGCCACGCCACCCGATCACCGGTCTTGTATTGGGAGGAGGCGTTGCGCCGTGACCCGGATGACTGGCGTTGCAACAACGCCCTGGGCCTGTGGCGCCTCAAGCGCGGTGAATTCATTCTGGCCGAACTCTTCTTCCGCAAAGCCATCGCGCGCCTGACGCGCCGCAATCCCAATCCGTCCGACGGCGAGGCCTTTTACAACCTCGGCTTGTGCCTGCGTTATCTGGGCCGCGACGACGAAGCCTACGACGCGTTTTACAAAGCGGTCTGGAACCAGGCGTGGATGGCGGCGGGTTATCACGCGCTGGCGGAACTGGATTGCAAAAAATCAGACTGGCTAACCGCGCTGGAACATCTGGACCGCTCGCTTCGTTACAACACCGACAATCTGCGCGCGAGGAATTTAAAGGTCCTGGTCTTGGGAATGCTCGACCGTAAAGCCGAGGCGGATTTGCTGCTGCGGGAAACGCTCCGGCTGGACCCGCTGGACTGGTGGGCGCGGCTCTTAACCCCGGGACGGTTTGATTGCGATTTGTCCGCGCGTCTTGACCTGGCTCACGATCTCGCGCAGGGTGGTTTTGCATGGATCGCGATGGCGGTGCTCCTGGCCGCACGCTTCAAGACGGCGGGTGATTTGCCAACGCAAGAGTTGGGCTCATGGCCGTTGGTTCACTACACGCTCGGCTGGCTCGTTGGAAAACTGGGCTTCAAAAAATCCGCCTTGCGGCACTTCCGCCGGGCGGCGGCGCTCCCGCCGGATTATTGTTTTCCTGCCCGTCTGGAAGAGATTGCGGTGTTGGAAGCGGCGATGCGCGCCAATCCCAGAGACGCCCGCGCGCCCTACTATCTGGGCAATTTATTTTACGACCGCCGCCGCCACGCCGAGGCCATCCGGCTTTGGGAACGCAGCGCAAAATTGAATCCCCATTTTTCCATCGTCTGGCGCAACCTCGGCATCGGTTACTTCAACATCTCCAAACAACCGTCCAGAGCTTGCGCCGCTTACGACCGCGCCTTTCGGGCCAATCCGCACGACGCCCGGCTGCTCTACGAACGCGACCAGCTTTGGAAACGCCTCGGCGAAACACCGGCGAAACGCTTGCGGGAACTGGAAAAATATGCCGCGCTCGTCCGCCAGCGCGACGACTTAACGCTGGAATTCTGCGCGCTGCTGAATCAAACCGGCCGGCACGTCGAAGCCATGCATCTCCTGGCCCAACGCCAGTTTCAGCCGTGGGAAGGCGGCGAGGGCGGGCCGCTGGGACAACACGTTCGCACGCAGCTCGCCCTCGGACGCGAGGCCCTGGCGCAGCATGATTTTCCCTGCGCCGCCGGCCATTTTGAGAACGCGCTCCTCGCGCCGGAAAATCTCGGCGAAGCCCGGCATCTGCTGGCCAACCAGAGCGACATACATTACTGGGCGGGGGTGGCGTATGATTTGCTCCGCGAGAAAAAGAAGGCCCGGCAGCACTGGCTCGCCGCCGCCG
>Ga0187848_10001976_pt1 | contig 16814 bp, 9 predicted proteins | sample June2016WEW_4_40_FD_132424 | JGI IMG/M metagenome (GOLD analysis project Ga0187848, IMG submission 132424) | Peatland microbial communities from SPRUCE experiment site at the Marcell Experimental Forest, Minnesota, USA - June2016WEW_4_40 | ecosystem: Environmental > Terrestrial > Soil > Wetlands... | reverse complement strand
GCCGGATGTGTACGCGCAGCAATGCGCTCAGCTAACCGGTACTAACGGGCGAAAACTTGGCCACATGTATCCAGCGCTTCGAAGCCCTCTTCGGAGTCCACTTGTACCACACCTCGTCAGTCGTCCGTTGTCAGTAGCCAGTTGCAACGGACCACGGACAACTGACCACGGACAATTCCGGCGGACGTTCCCCACACGGAACGCTCGCCCCTTTCCGGTGACCATATCTGAAAGGCCACACCCGTTCCCATCCCGAACACGGTAGTTAAGCTTTCAGAGCCGATGGTAGTACCAAAAGTGCGAGAGTAGGTGTTGCCGGATTCAATCCAGAAAGCCCCCGCGGCCTCAAAGTCCCCGGGGGCTTTCCCTTTCTTGCCCGCACCGGCCGGCTCCCGGCACCGCTGCCGGGTTGCAGAAGGCCCCCGGCCCTCGAAGAATCGCCATTTTCATTATCTTCGCCACCCTTGACCAACCGATACATACAGCTAAGATAAGCATGTCAATTGACATCCTAATGTATCCAGCGACCCCTCTCAAGGAGAGTTCCAATGCCCCACCGGACCACCTACAACAGCATCATCGAGACGACGTTCAACACGCCCCTGGTCAGGCTGGGCCGCATCGTGCCGCCCGACGCGGCAACCGTGCTCCTGAAACTGGAGTTCTTCAATCCCTTCAGCAGCGTCAAGGACCGGATCGGCCGGGCGATGATCGAAGCGGCGGAGCGGGACGGCCGCTTGAGCCCGAACACCCAGATCGTCGAGCCCACGAGCGGGAACACGGGCATTGCCCTGGCCTTCGTCGCGGCCGCCAGGGGCTATCGGCTTACGCTCACCATGCCCGAATCCATGAGTCTCGAGCGGCGGGCCCTGTTGCAAGGGCTGGGCGCCCGGCTGGTGCTCACCCCGGCCAAGGAGGGCATGAAAGGGGCGATCCTCAAGGCCCAGGAGCTGGCCGCCGCAACGCCGAACAGTTGGATTCCCCAGCAGTTCGACAATCCGGCCAATCCGGATGTCCACGAGCGGACCACCGGCCGGGAGATTTGGGACGACACGAGCGGCCGGGTGGACGTGCTGGTGGCGGGGGTGGGCACGGGCGGGACCATCACCGGCGCGACCCGCTACTTGCGGAGCAAGAACCGCAATTTCCGCGCGATCGCGGTCGAGCCGGCCGAGTCGCCGGTCATCTCCGGCGGCAAGCCCGGCCCGCATAAGATCCAGGGGATCGGCGCCGGATTTGTCCCCAAGAACCTCGATACGACCCTGTTGAACGGCGTGGAAACGGTCAGTAACGACGAGGCATTCGCCTGGGCGCGGCGGCTGGCCAAGGAGGAAGGGATCCTGGTGGGCATCAGTTCGGGGGCCAACGTGGCCGCGGCGATTCGCGTGGCCCGGCGGCCGGAGAACCGCGGCAAGGTGATTGTGACCATCGCCCCGAGTTTCGGCGAGCGGTACTTGTCAACCGCCTTGTTCGAGGGCCTGACGGCGGTGCCGCCGGCCACTCAGCCGGCTGCTCTGGGGCTGCCCCCCCAGGCAGCCCCCGGCGGCACCGGAACCCGGCTGAAGGAGGCGGTCGCCGCGTGAGCCGCTCGCGGCTTCGCAAGGGCTGCCGCTGGCTTTGTGTGCGATTCCCCGGATGCCGGGCACCACGCCAAGCGTGGTCGGGGGTTTTCTGGACGGCCGGGCGCGCTGCGACTAGAATGCGGTCCATGAGACCCCTGTGCTTGGCGGCCTTGGTTCTTGTGGCTGTGGGGCCATACTGCGCCGCGGGCGTCCATGACCCGCGGGAGTATGGCGCCAAGCCCGACGGGCAGGTGTTGGCCACGGCGGCCATCCAGAAGGCGATCGACGCCTGCGCCGCCGAAGGGGGCGGCACGGTGCGGCTCGGCCCGGGCGTCTACCTTTCGGGCGCCATCTGCCTGAAGAGCCACGTGACCCTGGAGCTGGAGGCCGGCTGCACCCTGCGGGGCAGCCCCGACCCGGCCGACTACCCCGAAAACCTGCCGAAGGTCCGCTCGTACACCGACACCTACGTCCGCCAAAGCCTCATCGCCGGGGAGGGTTTGGAGCAGGTGGCGATCCGCGGCCGCGGGACGATCGACGGCCAAGGCGCGAAGTTCCACTGGCCGGAGTATCGCAACCGCCCCTATGTCGTCCGCCTGGTCGACTGCCGCGACGTGCTGGTCGAAGGCGTCCACCTCCGCGATTCCGCCATGTGGATGCAGCACTACCTGGCGTGCCGGCAGGTCCGCCTCCGCGGCGTCACGGTGTGGAACCACGCCAGCTACAACAACGATGGGCTGGACATCGACGGCTGCCGCGACGTGACGGTCTCCGACTGCACGTTCGATTCGGACGACGACGCCCTGTGCCTGAAGAGCACCCTGCCGCGCCTCTGCGAGAACGTGACGGTGAGCAATTGCATTCTCAGGAGCCATTGCAACGCCCTGAAGGCGGGCACGGAGTCGGTGGGCGGCTTCAAGAACATCACTGTCACGAACTGCACGATCTCGTCGCCGTGCGGCTCGCAGGCGATCTACGGCGCCCAGCAGGGCACGGGCGGCATCGCCCTGGAGATCGTCGACGGCGGGTGGATGGAGAACGTTGCCGTCTCGAACGTCACGATCGACGGCGTCCGCTCGCCGATCTTCCTCCGCCTGGGCGATCGCGGCCGCCCGCACCAGCCGGACCTGCCCCGGCGGCCGGCGGGCACGCTGCGGAACGTGGTCTTGAGCAACATCGTGGCCACGCGGGCCGCGACGATCGGTTGCCCGATTGCCGGCATCCCGGGCCACCCAATCGAGAACGTCACCCTGAGCAACGTCCGCCTGGAGTTCGCCGGCGGGCCCACTGAGAAAGCCGTTGCCCGGCCGCTGCCCGAGAAGCCCGACGCCTACCCGGAAAGCTCGATGTTCGGCCCGCTGCCGGCCTTCGGGCTGTATTGCCGGCATGTGAAGGGCTTGACCCTCCAGAACGTGCAGTTGACCACGCTTCGGGCCGACGCCCGCCCGCCCATCGCGACCGAGGACGCCGCGGACGTGAAGATCGACGGCAAGGCGGTAGGGCCGGAATAGATGTATCCGGCACCAGGCACCGCGCGCAGCGTGGTCGGTGTGCCGCCCGCCAACGGCACACGGAGTGTGCCGGATACGTTATTGTCGACCATTTACTTTCCTTCATCGAGGTGACGCCATGCTCCGCGGACTGATCTTCGCTGCGGCGGTTCTTCTGGGACTCGCAGGGCTGGCGGGCGCGGCCGGCGATACGGCGAAGCCCCTCCCCCCGTTCGACGAGCGGGTGATCCCGCTGGCCGGCACGTGGCACGTCAAGCTGGACCGCGGCGACGTGGGCCAACGCGAGAAGTGGTTCATGCAGACGCTCGGCGGCAGCGTGCGGCTGCCCGGCTCGTTGGCCGAAAACGGTTTGGGCGACGACCCGGCGGTCGATACCCCGTGGACCGGTGGCATCATCGACCGCTCGTGGTTCACCGATCCGCAGTACGAGCCGTATCGCCGGCCGGGGCAGGTGAAGGTGCCCTTCTGGCTCACGCCGGTGAAGGTCTATGTCGGGCCCGCCTGGTACCAGCGGACCGTCGCCGTCCCGGAGAAGTGGAAGGGCAAGCGGGTCTGCCTGTTCCTGGAGCGGGCGCACTGGCAGACGCACGTCTGGCTCGACGAGCGCGATTGCGGCACGCAGGACAGCCTCTCGACGCCGCACGTCTACGACCTGGGCCAGGTTGCCCCGGGCGAGCACCGCCTGACCGCCCGCGTCGACAACCGCCTGGCGGTGGACGTGGGCTGCGACGCCCACAGCGTGACCGACCACACCCAGACCAACTGGAACGGTTTGGTGGGCCGGATCGAGCTCCAGGCCACAGACCTAGTTTGGATCGACGACATCCAGGTCTATGCCAATCCTGCCGGCAAGAAGGCCGAGGTGCGCATCGCCTTGGGCAACGCGACCGCCGCGCCGGTCGCCGTGGGGCTCAACGCATTCGCGCGCTGCAACGCCGACGGCGCGCCGAGCGTCCACCATGCCGCTCGCGCGACCGCCGCGCCGGGGCGATCAACGCTCACCCTGGATTTCCCGCTGGAGGACGTGCCGTGCCCGTGGAACGAGTTTACCCCGTGGCTCTATGAGCTCCACGTCTTGCTTGTGCCGATCAGGGGGGGCGAGCGTTACTCTGACATTTACGCCGTGACCTTTGGCCTGCGGGAGTTCAAAACCCGCGGCACGCAGTTTACCCTGAACGGCCGGCCGGTTCTCTTGCGCGGGACGCTGGAGTGCTGCATCTTTCCGCGGACGGGCTACCCGCCCACCGACGTGGAAAGCTGGATGCGGATTCTCAAGATCGCCCGCTCGCACGGGCTGAACCACCTGCGGTTCCATTCCTGGTGCCCGCCGGAGGCGGCGTTCGAGGCGGCCGACCGCCTGGGCTTCATGTTCCAGATCGAATGCGCGATGTGGACCCACACCCCCATGAACGCCTCGAAGCCGGTGAGCGATTTCCTCTATGCCGAGACGGAGCGGATTCTGCGGGCCTATGGCAACCACCCCTCGTTCTGCCTGCTCTCGCACGGCAACGAGCCGCCCGGCGGCCAGGAGAAGTATCTCGGCGATTGGGTCCGCCACTGGCAGAAGCTCGATCCGCGGCGGGTGTACACCAGCGGCTCCGGCTGGCCGGCGATCCCCGAGAACGATTACCACGTGACGCCCGCCCCGCGAATCCAGGCGTGGGGCGCGGGCCTGGGGAGCCGCGTCAATGCCCGGCCGCCGGAAACCACCACCGATTACCGCGACTTCATCGCCCGCTATCCCCGCCAGCCGGTCGTCAGCCACGAGATCGGCCAGTGGTGCGTGTATCCGAACTTCGACGAGATCCCGAAATACACGGGCGTGACCCGGGCGGGCAACTTCGAGATCTTCCGCGACAGCCTCGCCCGGCACCACATGGCCGACCAGGCGCACGATTTCCTCATCGCCTCGGGCAAGCTCCAGACGCTCTTGTACAAGGAGGAGATCGAGTCGGCACTGCGCACGAAGGGCCTCGGCGGTTTCGAGCTTTTGGACCTGCACGACTTCCCGGGGCAGGGCACGGCGCTGGTCGGCGTGCTCGATCCGTTCTGGGAGAGCAAGGGCTACGTCACGCCGGAGGAGTTCCACCGTTTCGCCTGCGAGACGGTGCCCCTGGCGCGGATGGCCAAGCGGGTTTGGACGACGCGGGAGCGGTTCACGGCCCAGGTCGAGATTTCCCATTTTGGCCCGCGGCCGCTGGAAAAGGCCGTGGTCGCCTGGGCGATCACCGCGGCGGGCGGCAAATCGATCGCTTCCGGGTCGCTGCCGCCGCAGACGATTCCGCTGGGCAACGGCACGGTGCTCGGCGAGGTCGCGCTGCCGCTGGCCGACGTCCGCTCGCCACAGAAACTGAACCTGGCCGTTTCGATCGAGGGCACGCCCTATGCGAATGATTGGAACTTCTGGGTTTACCCGGGGGAGGAAACAAAGGCCCTCACCCTAACCCTCTTCCAAGGGGAGAGGGGACCGGACACAGGCGTGTGCGAGGTCGGCTCGCTCGCGGAGGCCCTGCCGCTCTTGGAAAAGGGCGGGAAGGTCCTGCTGGTGCCCCGCGCCGACTCGGTCCGCGGCGACCGCTACGGCAAGGTCCCGGCCGGATTCTCGAGCATCTTCTGGAACACGGCCTGGACCCGCCGCCAGCCGCCGCACACGCTGGGCATCCTCTGCGACCCGCGGCATCCGGCCCTGGCCGGCTTCCCGACCGACAGCCACAGCGACTGGCAGTGGTGGGAGGTGATCCACGGCTCGCAGATCATGATCCTCGACGGCCTGCCGCCCGAGCTACGGCCGATCGTGCAGGTGATCGACGACTGGGTGACAAACCGCCGGCTGGGTTTGGTTTTCGAGGCCCGGCTGTCGGGGTCCGAGGGAAAGCTCTTGGTCTGCGGGGCCGACCTGCGGAGCGAGTTGTCATCGCGGCCGGTCGCCGGGCAGTTGCGGCGGAGCCTGCTGGATTACGTGCGGAGTCCCGCCTTCGACCCGAAGCACGAGGTGACGGCCGCCCAACTGGCCGGATTGTTCGAGGTGAAGCCGCAATCCGCAAGCCCAAGAACGGCGGGCAAGCCCGCCCGCTAAACAGGAAGGGTAGGGTGGGTCGAGTGGAGCGAGCCCCACCATTTTTCGGGACGAATTCCCCGTGGTGGGGCTCGTTGCGCTCGACCCACCCTACACACTAAACGAATCTACACGCGCGGATATTCATCCGCACCCAATCTAAAATCCAAAATCCGCTACTCCCCAATCCCCACCCGCTCTCCCACCGCCCGCTCCAGCTCGGCAAGCCGCCGCTGATAGTCGGCTATCGCCTGGTAGTACATGTCGCGCTCGAGGTACACTTGCCGCTCGGCGTCCAGCAGGCGGAGGAAGTCGAGCTTGCCGCTGGTGTAATTGGCCAGGGCGGAATCGAGGCTCCGTTGGGTGGCCGGCAGGATTTTTTCCTCGTACAGGCGGATGAGGCGTTGGCCCTGGGTCGCCCGGGCCCATGCCGACTGGACCTCGAATGACACCTGGTCCAGCAGGCCCTGGTACTCGGCGCGGCGCTGCTGGAGCCGCTCGGTGGCCTCGCACACGGCGGCGGACCGCCGCGCCGACCGGAGGGGCACGTTCAGCTCTACGCCCACCTGGGCCCGCATGTCCACGGGCATGAAGGCGTCGTACTTGGCCGTGAGGTTCAGATCGGGATAGTACTCCCGGCACGCCAGGGCCAGGTTGGCCTCCTCGGCGCGGATGCGGGCCTGCTGGGCATACAGGTCGGGGCGGGCCGCAGCGGCCCTCTCCTGTAGAGTTCCGGCGTCCGGCAGCGCGTTGCCCGCGGCAACCCGGCCGGGCGGCGGCAGCGGATGATCCGCCGCACGGTGCAACAGGGTGTTGATCCGCGCCACGGCGACCGTTTCGTCGCGGGCAATCTCCGTCCGCCGGCTTTCCAGGCTCGCCAGTTCCACGTCCGCCTGGAGCACGTCCTGCTCGGTGGCCTGGCCGACCTCGTACTTGTTGCGGGCAATCCGGCGGAACTGCGTCAAGAGGTCGCGGGTGGCGGTATTCACTTCGAGTTCCCGGCAGGCCAGGTAATAGTCGGCCAACGCCATCCGGGCGGCCTCGGACAGCCGCAGCCGGGTAGCGCCGATGTCGCCCTGCACGGCATCGGCCTCGGCCACGGCGGCGGAGCCCCGCAGGGCCCGCTTGCCGGCCCAGGGAATCTTCTGCGACGCCTCGACCATCCAGCCGCCGCCTTGCATCGTGCCGACGCCGTCGGGGCCGATCGCCATGCCCAGCACCGGATCATCCAGAGAGACCACTTGCGGGTAGCGCTGGGCCGCCGCCCGCCACGCCGCCGAGACGGCCTGGAGCGACGGGTTGCGGGCCTCCGCTTCGGCCGCCAGTCGCTCGACGGAAAGCTCGGCCTGGGCGTCGAGCGGATCGGCCGCATCGTGGGCAGGGGAGGGAACCTGGTAGGAGACGGGCAAGATCGCCGGCTGGGCCGAGGCGGCAGGCGGGGTTTCCGCCGCAGACACGGGGCGAGTGGCTACCGCGTCCGCCGGCAGCCGGCTGGGCTCCGTGCGACCGTTGGGAGCCGCGCACCCGGCCAGGGAGACGGCCAGGACGAGCCCGACGGGGGCGCCGCGCCATTGGAATTTCACGTTGATGAACATGCTTCGCTGTTTAGCGGGCGACCACGCTCCGCGCGGTGCCCTGCCCGCCGGTGCGATCGCCGGCACCGCGCTCCGCGTGGTACCCGGCGGGCAAGCCCGCCCGCTAAACGGTCATCCTAGTGCGAATATCCGCTTCTTCCTGCACAATCGGCGCGTCAGAATCGAAATATCGAGAGTTTTCCCTAGCTCCCCTAGATGCCGCGTTTTCGATACAGATTGCCTAGCTTCGAGGCCGTTCATAATGACTGGGCAAGTCAGGCAGGCGAGGTGGAGAGGATGCGGCGACTTTGCCGTTAATTCGACTATCGTCGCCGAGTGTCTTGGCGTATACTAACAAAATCTCGTTACCGTTCTCCACGACGGAATGGGTGTGGGCGCCTTCTCCTGCGGCACCGGTCGGGTGCCGCCGCCCCGTGGATCTCGTCACACTTTTTCGCCTTGTTGGGGAACCCGTTGGGAAGCTGTCCCCCACCGCAACGTCAACACGAAGGACCGTGAAGATGGATGCCTCGAATCGGAAATTGAGTCGGCGGACGATGCTGGCCTCGTCGGCGGCCGTGGTCGCCTCGGGCGGTCTGCTGCCGTATTTCTGCTGTGGCGCGTCGGATACGTCTGCATCGACAACGGAGCCCAAGGCCGACCGGCCGGGCGTGGCGGCCATCGGCACCGGCGGGCGGGGGGCCTACGTCGGGCACCGGGCGGCCAGGCGCGGGCGGATGGTCGCCTGTTGCGACGTCGACCGCCGGCGGGCCGAAACCTTCGCCGCCCGCTACGACGGCCACTGCCAGGTCTACGGCGACTACCGCCGCGTGTTGGACCGCAAGGACGTCGACGTGCTGACCGTCGGCACGCCCGATCACTGGCACGCCAAGATCGTGATTGACGCCTTGCGGGCGGGCAAAGACGTGTACTGCGAGAAGCCGCTGACGTTGACCATCGACGAGGGCAAGCGGATTTGCCAGGCGGTCCGCGAGACGGGGCGCGTGGTGCAGGTGGGCACGCAGCAGCGGAGCGAATACGACGGCGTGTTCCTGCAGGCGGTGGCCCTGGCCCGCGGCGGATACCTGGGACGGAAGCTCCGCGCGGTGGTGTCGGTCGGGGCGGCTCCGCGGGGCGGCCCGTTCGCACCCGCACCGCCCCCTGCCACGCTCGACTGGGAGTTCTGGCTGGGGCAGTCGCCGCAGGTGCCCTATTGCCCCCAGCGGGCCCACTACGACTTCCGCTGGTGGTTCGAGTACTCCGGCGGCCAGGTGACGTATTGGGGCGTACACCACGTGGATATTGCCATGTGGGCCTTGGGGCTGGAGCAGACCGGTCCCGTGCGGGTCCAAGGCGCCGGGGAGCTGCCCAGCGTCTCCGGCGGCTTCAACGTCCCCAGCACGTTCCGCTGCGCCATGAACTTCGCCTCCGGGGCCACGATCGCGCTGGACAGCAACAAGAATGCCCTGCGGATCGAGGGAGAGAAGGGGACAATCGTCGTCGACCGCCGGCGGCTGTCCGGCAAGCCGGTCGAGAACTTGTCGACCTCCCAGCGCGAGTGGCTCCGCCAGGAGACCGTCCGCCTGGCCCGCGGCAAGCAGCCCGGCAACCACATGGACAACTTCTTCGAGTGCGTCGCGGACCGCTCGCTGCCGATCTCCGACGTTTTCAGCCATCACCGCTCGCTCAGCGCCTGCCATCTGTGCAACATCGCGATGCGATTGAAGCGGTCTCTGGATTGGGACCCGGCCCGGGAAGATTTCGTGGGCGACCGCGAGGCATCCGGCCTGCTGAGCCGGGAGCAGCGCAAGCCGTACACGCTCGACGCGTAAGGGTCCCCGTGAGCTATTGGCAAGACAAGGTGGTGCTGGTGACGGGGGGCTCCAGCGGGCTGGGCCGCACGATCGCGGAGGCATTTGCCGGGGCGGGGGCGAAGCTCGTCATCGCCGGCCTGGAGGAGGAGGCGGTCCGGCAGGCAACGGCCCAGATCGCATCCGCCGGCCGAGAGGTGCTGGGCGTGCAGGCCGACATCACCCGGCAAGAGGACGTGGAGCGGCTGTTCCGCGAGGCCCTCGGGCGTTTCGAACGCTTGGACGTGCTGGTCAATAACGCCGGCCGCACCGCGCGCGGCAAGGTGTTGGACACCACGCCCGAGCAGTTCCGCGACCTGATGGAGCTGAACCTGATCGCCCTGGTGCGGTGTACGCGGGCGGCGGTTCCGCACCTGTTGGCCCAGCGGGGGCACGTGGTCAACATCGGGTCGCTGGCGGCCAAGTCGGCCGCGCGGTGGGTCGGCGCCTACCCGGCCACCAAGCACGCGGTGGCCGCATACTCCCAACAACTGCGGCTGGAGCTGGGGCCCGCGGGGCTTCACGTGCTCTTGGTCTGTCCGGGCCCGATCGAGCGGCAGACGGAGCGGCTGTACCCGCTGGAGGGCCTGGAAGACGTGCCGGAGCGAGCGCGGCGGCCGGGGGCGGGGGTGCGGCTGCGGGCCATCGCCCCCGAGCGGCTCGCCGCCGCGATCCTCCGCGCCACCGAGCGCCGCCGGCCGGAGTTGGTGGTGCCCGGCCGGGCCCGGCTGCTGTTCGTCCTGGCCCAGCTCTTTCCCCGCCTGGGCGATTGGCTGGTGCTGCGGAAGACGTGAAGGACGGCCGAGCGCGGAGCGGAACAAAGGCGGAGCGGAACCCTTGTGCCTGGACTACTGAAACGAGAAAGCCGGCCGGTGTGGCCGACCGCAAGTTCATTCAGTCGCCCTGCTGCGGCTCGGCCGCCGGCGGATGCTCGGCCAGTGTGGCTTTCAACATCTGGCACTCGTGCTCCAGTGCGTTGACGGCTTCCTCCGCTTCGGACGGGCTGCCAACGCTCGACCTGCAGAAGCGCTCCACGCCGAGCGCGGCCTCTCTTGCCGGCCGGGCGCCCAGGTAAACTACCGTGCCCTTCATCCGGTGTCCCAGCCGGCCGACTTCCACAAGGTCTCCTTTCTCCACGGCCGCCCGCATCTGCGGGAACAAGCTGTCCACTTCGTCCAAGAAGCACTGAACCATCTCCAGCAGCATGCCTGGGCTGTTGAAGCAGCGTGTCAGCGCCTCTTCAGGATCGAAGACAGGGGTTACGGATTGGGGATTGGGGGGCCCAGGGATTGGGGATTGGAGATTGGGGATGAGAGACTTGGACTCCGGGGTTGTCTGCTGCTCGTCTTCTTCCAACGTCCAAGCCCGAATCCCTAATCCCTCCCGCGCCAGGCCCTCGACCAGGCCGATCATCTCGCGGGCCTTGACGGGCTTGGAAAGATAGCCGTCCATTCCCGCCGCCAGGCAGCGATCGCGGTCGGCTTTCATCGCATGGGCCGTCATGGCGATGATCGGCACCCGCCTGCCGCCCGTTTCGCGCTTGCGGATCGCGGCCGTGGCTTCCAAGCCGTTCATGCCCGGCATTTGCACGTCCATCAGGATCACGTCGTAGCGGTTCGCTTGGGCCAGGCAGATTGCCTCTTCGCCGTCTCCCGCGATTTCCACAAGATGGCCCCGATCCTGCAAGATATAGTTAGCCAACTTCTGGTTTGCGGGGTTGTCTTCCACCAGCAGGATGCGGAGCTGGACGCGGGCCACGGCGGGGACGGCAAGAGGGGCCTCGATGTCGGCGGGGATTTCGTTCGCCAACGGCAGGCGGACGGTGAAGTAGAACGTGCTTCCCTGGCCCAATTCGCTGTCAACCCATATCCGCCCGCCCATCATGTCCACAAGGCTTCGGCAGATGGACAGCCCGAGGCCGGTGCCTCCGAAACGCCGCGCCATGGAGGCGTCGGCCTGCGCGAAGGGCCGGAAGATAAGCTCCAGGCCGGAAGGCGGGATACCGATTCCGGTGTCCCGCACGGCAAACTTCAGGTCCACGGAAGGGATCGGGGGGGAAGGGACAGGGGATTGGTCGTCCGTGGTCCGTGGTCCGCGGCAACCGACAACGGACAACCGGCAACCGACTCCACGACGCCGGCGGCGACCTCAACGTCGCCCCGCTCGGTGAACTTGATGGCGTTCCCGGCCAGATTGAGGAGAATTTGCTGTAATCGCACGCGGTCGCCGATTAGCGCATCCGGCGTCCCCTCGCGCACACGGCAGTCGAAGCTCAGCCCCTTCTCGGCTGCCCGCACGGAGAGGACCCGCGTAATCTGGTCCAACATCCGCCGCAGGCTGAAGGGGGCCGATTCCAGCTCCAGTTTTCCCGACTCGATCTTGGCGGAGTCCAGCAGGTCGTCCAGCAGCGTCAAGAGCAGGTCCGCCGATCCCTTGGCGGTTTGCAGGCAGTCCTGGACCGCCGGGTCGAGCGCCTTCGGCAGTGCCAGGTCGATCATGCCCAGGATGGCGTTCATCGGCGTGCGGAGCTCGTGGCTCATGTTGGCCAGGAACCGGCTCTTGGCGACGTTGGCGGCCTCGGCGGCGGTCTTGGCCTCCAGCAGCGATTCCTCCGCCCGCTTGCGGTCGGTGATGTCGAAGTGAAGCCACAGCCGGCCGTACGACTTTCCCTGGAGGTTCAAGGGGACAAAATCCCTCAGGCATGTCTGCCCATCCCGCATGACGACTTCTTCGCCTCTCACCGGTTGTCCCCGATCGAGGATTGCCCGGATGCGGGCGACGGCCTCGTCAGGATGCAGGTAGGCATTCTTGATCTTCTCCACCATGTCGCGGGAGCCACATTCCACCAGGTCTGTGGGCGAGTCCTGCAAACCGAAACGGTCGCAGAATGCCTGATTGGCGAATTCGACGCGCCCCTCGTCCGTCACGAGCAGGACGGCGGAATACATGCTGGAGAGAACGTCGTAGAAGCGTTGCAAGGCGGTTTGCAGGGCGCTTTCGGCCCGTTTGCGCTCGGTGATGTCGCGCGCGTAGAGATTGAGCTGGCCCGCCCGGGTGCTGGGAGCCATTGCGAAAGAAAACGTGCGTCCCGCGGGGCACAACACGTCGAACTCGCACGTTTCGCCCCATTCCAGAACGATCCGGGCCGGCCGGAGCAGCGCCTCGGGCAGGGGCTGGCCCGATTGCCAACCCAGGGCTTCCAGGAGCCTGAGCGCCGGCCGGTTGGCGTACAGCACCGTGCCATCGCCGGAGGCCCGCAGGGTCGGATTGGGGTTCTCTTCGGGGAACTCGGCGAGGCTGCGGATCTGCTCCTCGCGCTCACGCAGCGATTCCTCGGCCAGTTTCCGGGCGGCGACCTCGGCTTTCAGGGCCCGATTGGCTGCCGCCAACTCGTCGGCCCGCCTCTGTTGGCTGAGGTCGATGACTGCCGCGCGGCACAGTCTCTCTTGCCCCGGACCGCCCCCGGCGGCGATGCCTTCGATCAGCGCGTCGACCACCTGCGCGTCCTTGAGGAGCCTGACCTCGCAGGTTTGCATGGTATCGGCCAGCGATAGCCGGTGGCAGAAATCGGCAAACCGGGCGCGGTGTTCCTGGGCCACGAATTGGCCGAAGCGTTTGTGGACTACGGCGTTTCGCAGCAGGCCCAGCAGGGCGGCCCCCGCCAGGTTGACCTCCAGGATCCGCCCCTCGTGGTCCCACAGGAAATAGCCCACCGGGGCGAAATCGAACAGATCGTAATACTTCTCCGAGGCCTCCTGGGCGCGGTGGAGTTCTTCGTTCTGCATCTCCAGCTCGATCTGGTGCACCTGCAATTCGTGGAGCACCGCGCGAACGTCCACCTCGGCCATGCCCTCGACAGGCGGGGCTTTCTTGCCGCGCAAGCGCCGCTCCGCCTCGCGGCGGAGGTCCGCCGCCCGGGACGGTCCCGAATCCGTCGCGTCTTTCTCATGCATGGCTGCACCCCGAGTTATCGTCCCGCTGCCGGCGATCCGGTGACGTCCTCCATCGCCAGCAGGATCAGGCTCCGCGGCTGCTCTTCCGACGCGATGCGCCGCGCATTGAGCACAAGGGCCTTGTGCCCGACGCCCGGAAATTCGTGCTCCACGCGGAAGTCCGCGAACTGCGTATTCTTGGGCAGAACATCCTCCAGGAGCCGCCGCAGCGCGGGGATGTCCCACTGCCGCCGGCCGATCTCGTAGAGGAGCCGGCCTTCGGTTTCTGCCGGGGCCACCCGGAACGCCTCGTAGAACGCGCGGCTCGCCGAAATGATCCGCAACTCGCCGTCCAGCACCACCAGCGGCTCGCGGACCGTGGCGATGATGCTCTCGGCCAGCTCGCGGGCTTCCCGCAAGCGGGCCTCCGCCTGCTTCAGGGCGGTCGTCTCCGCAAACGTCAACACCACCCCGTCGATCACGTTGTCCGCGGTGCGGTAGGGCAGGACCCGCATGTTGTACCAGCGGCCGTCGCCGGCCTGGACTTGCACCTCCTTGGGCACGAGCGTGTCCAGCACCTCCCTGGCGTCCGGGACGAGCCGGTCGTACTTCAAGTTCGTCGCGAGGTGGCTGATGGGCCGTCCCGCGTCGCCGGCGATCAGGTTGACGACCCGCGAAGCCTGGGCCGTGAACCGCTTGACGCACAGCTCGTCGTCCAGAAAGATCGTGGCGATCTCGGTGCCGTTCAAAAGGTTCTTCATGTCGCTGTTGGACTGCGACAATTGCTCGATCTTCGACTGCAGCTCGACGTTGACGGTCTGCATTTCCTCGTTGAGCGATTGCAGCTCCTCCTTGGAGCTGGTCATTTCTTCGTTGGTGCTCTGCAATTCCTCGTTGTTGGACTGCAGCTCCTCGTTGGCGGAGCGGAGCTCCTCTTGGGCAGCCTGCATTTCTTCGACGGTGGTCTGCAGGCGCTCGCGCGTGCGGCGGAGTTCCTCCTCGACTTCGCTTGCGGGCGCGGCCGGGCCGGAGGCCGCCGGCTTCCCCGGCGTGGCCGCCGCGGATTGGCCGGCCGGGACCTCCTCGAACACCACCAGGAACGTGCCCCGCAGGTCGGCCGGCTCGGCCAGCGGCCTGACCGTCAGGTTGATCGTGGTCCAGCCGCCGTCGGACTTGATCCTCAGGCCGCTGCGGGTAGCGGTGGTCTTCTGCTTCGCGGCGCTGTGGATGGCGGCGGCAAGCTCTTCGCGGAGCCCCTCGCGGGCCATCGCAAAGACGTTCATGTTGACTTTCCCCGAAGACGGCTCCAGGTACTTCCCGGTCCGCCCGTTGACGTAGATGATGTCGCCCTCCGCGGTGACCACCACGGAGGGCGGGCCGTAGCAATCCAACAGCACCCGCTGGGCCGCGTAGAAAATGTCCATGACCGGTTCCCTGGCTTTCTCCGTAACGCCCGGAGGGGCGCGCTCGTGGCGCGGCACCCGCGCCGGCATTTCCACCAAGAGTCGCTCGCTCACTTCCCTGCGTTGGAAAACCTTCCACTTCTGGTCCACGGGCGAGAACAGGCGGCCGAAGCCCCCGGCGGTCTCGGCCGTGCCCAGGATCAACAGGCCGCCGGGATTCAGGGCGTAGTGCAGCAGCGGCAGGAGCTTCTTCTGCGTCTCGACATTCACGTAAATCAGGAAGTTCCGGCAACAGAGGACGTCGAGCTTCGTGAACGGCGGATCGACGAGGATGTTCTGCGGCGCAAAGATCACCAGGTCGCGGACTTCCTTCTTGATGCGGTAGGCCTCGCCCTCGCGCACGAAGTACCGCGCCAGCCGCTCGGGGGACACGTCCGCGGCGATGCTCGCGGCGAACGTGCCCCCGCGGGCCTTCTCGACGGCGTCGTGGTCGATGTCGGTGGCGAAGACCTGGATCGCCGGGCTGGCCCGGAGTCTCAGGCCCTCCACGCACTCCTTCAGGACGATGGCCAGGGAATAGGTCTCCTCGCCCGTGGAGCAACCGGGATTCCACACCCGCACGGGCCCGTCTTCCGGCCGCTCCCGCAGCAAGCGGGGAATCGCGGTCTGCCGGAGGAACTCGAACAGTCCCGGATCGCGGAAGAAGTTGGTCACTCCGATCAGCAGCTCCTTGTAGAGCAGCTCGACTTCCTGCGGGTTCTCTTGGAGGAAGCGAACGTACCGCGGCAGGCTGTCGAACTGGTGGACGCTCATCCGCCGTTCGATCCGGCGGCCGATCGTGTTGTTCTTGTAGCAGGAAAAATCGTTCCCGGTCCGGGCCCGCAGCAGGACGAACACCTTTTGCAGGGCGGCGGACGGCTCGCTCTCGGACAGATCGCGATCTTCGGGGGCCCGCGGGGCGTGGTGGACGTACCGGATCAGTTTGGCGGGGAGTTCTTCGGCCGGGGCTACGTAATCCACCAGGCCGGTGTTGATGGCGCTGCGGGGCATGCCGTCATACTTGGCCGAGGCCGGGTCTTGCACCATCGCCATCCCCAAGTGTTCCTTGACGGCTTTCAGGCCCTGCGTACCGTCGCTGCCCATGCCGGAAAGAATGATCCCGATGGCTTTTTCCTTCTGGTCCGCCGCCAACTGCCGCAGGAAGAAGTCGATCGGCATCCGCAGGCCCCGGGGCGCGGCCGGCTCGAGCACCTGGAGCTTTCCGTGCAGGATGGCCAGGTCCGCGTTGGGAGGGATCACGTAGACGCGATCGGGCCGGACCTCCATGCCATCTTCCACCTCGACGACCGGCATCCTGGTGTGCCGCCCCAGCAGTTCCGGCATCATGCCCTTGTGGGTCGGCTCCAGGTGGGGCACCAGGACGAACGCCAGCCCGGTGTCCGGGGGCAGGTGGGAGAAGAACTGTCCAAACGCCTCAAGCCCGCCCGCCGAGCCGCCCATGCCGACGACGCGGAAGGCGGCCCCGCGGCTCGGCCCCGTCCCACTGGTTTCGCCAAGTGGCTCTTGGTCGTTTGGTTCCTCTCGGTCCTTCCCCACAAGAGTCTCCCTTTTGCTCCCGGTGAGCCTTTCGCCGGGCGTCTCGCGTGCCAAATGCAGTCGTAGTAAGGCGATGCGCCGACGGAGGCGCGCCCGCCAGGTGCGCCGCAGGACCTCGCCGCCGATAGCTCCCCCGGGTTATTCAGTATCCCGGGAAAAAGGAGAATAGGCAAGCGCCAGGGCAGTCACCTTGTTGTGGCACAAGGATTGCCTCAAAAGGGCACTTTCAGGGCAGCGCACAGGAAACGCATGAACGGCCGGCTGGCGGCGAAAGAAGCCGCCACGTGCTCCAGGAATCTCGCGCCGAGAACGTCCTGCTCCTCCAGCTCTT
>Ga0187848_10001971_pt1 | contig 16840 bp, 14 predicted proteins | sample June2016WEW_4_40_FD_132424 | JGI IMG/M metagenome (GOLD analysis project Ga0187848, IMG submission 132424) | Peatland microbial communities from SPRUCE experiment site at the Marcell Experimental Forest, Minnesota, USA - June2016WEW_4_40 | ecosystem: Environmental > Terrestrial > Soil >... | reverse complement strand
ATTTCGGGATTACCTCACCAAAAGTTAGGTTATCCCGAAACGTCAGGAAGCTGCCGAACGCCCTGTCAACCCAGCACTGCGACCAAAACCCCCGCCCGGAATGCGCCGGATCCAGGTGACAGATCCACGAATAGCGCGGCTGACAGGCCAGGAGGACTGTCCCACTTAGGTCCAGTTCACCACAGCCGCGCTCACTGGCCCCTGTCCGACTGGCACCATATCGAACAGCGAAGCCTAGCGATACTTCAGGACGCGCTCGTTGCGGGCGGTGCTCAGGGCATAGAGCCGGATCACGGCCATATCGCCGGATTCGCGATTGAGCACCAGCGCGTATTGTTGATCTGGCGTGACCAGGATGAAGCCCGGCTCGCGGCCGACTTCCACCACGGCCGCCAGGTTTTCAGTCAACATATCGAGCGCGGTTACGGTGCCCGATTCCGGGTTGGCCGCCAGCAGGTATTTGGGTTTGCCTTCGGCCACGGCCATGGCGCCCGGGGCCTTGCCCGCGAGCGCGGTTTGCCAAATCTCGTTGTGTGAAGGAAAGACGGTCACCACAGCGTCCGGACCGTAGCCGCTGATGAAGAGCCAGTCGTCGGAGTTGCTGCAGAAATTGCGCGGGGCGATCGCGAGCGGCAGGCGAACCACGATTTTTCCGGTGGCGACGTCGAGCACGGTGAGGCTCGATTCCGGCCGGTTGCCGGTCAGCAGCGTTTGGCCGTCCCAGCGGTAATGGAGCAGGGAAGGCTCGGTCGCGGTCACTACGGTGCGCACAATTTTGCCCTCGTCGAGCGATACCAGCGCGATCGAGTGTTCCCGCCAGTTGGCCGCCGCGGCGTGGCCGAGTTTGTCGACCGTGAAAATGTCGGCGGCGGGAATCGCAATGCGGCGGCCGGCGTGGGCGCCCTCGAGCGGAATCTCCACCAGCGCCGGAGGATCCGCCGCCAGCACCCAAAGGGCGGCGGGTTTCGGCGTGAGGTGCATCCCGGCCGCGGTGTTGCCCACTTTGATCCGGCGCGAGACGCGCAGCATGACCGCGTCGATTTCGTAGAGCGCGCCCGCTTCCGGAGCCAGGGCAAACGCGCGCGGCCGTGCCGGATCGGCCACCACCGCCGCGGGCGCGGCATCGAGAGCGATCTCTTTGCGCAGGTGGAAATTGTCCAGGTCCACCACGGCCAGGGACTTCCCTTCCCGGTTCGCCACCATGCAATAGCCCTGGTAGCCGGTGGCTTTCTTAGGCCCGCAACCCGCCGCGGCGGCCAACCATGCGGCAAGCCAGGCGCGCCGCGAGATCATGCCAGGCTGGCCTCTCGCAGGTACCGCGCCGATTCCTCCGGCGGGGTGGGATTGATGTAAAAATCCGTGCCCCATTCAAAGCCCGCAATCCTGGTGAGCCGCGGCGCGATCTCGATGTGCCAGTGATAATGCGGCATGGGGCCCTCCTGAACCGGCGCGCTGTGCACGATGAGATTATAAGCCGGCTGCTCCAAGGTCTTATTGATCTTGCGCAGGGTTGTGCGCAGCACCCACGCCAGGTTTTCCAGCGTGGGCGGGTCGGACGATTCGAAATGGGAAGCGTGGCCTCTGGGCAGAATCCAGGTCTCGAACGGGAAGCGCGGCGCGTAGGGTTCGATCACCACGAAACGGTCGGTTTCGGAAACCAGGCGCACGCCGGCCGCGCTTTCCTGCCTGGCGATGTCGCAATAGATGCAGCGGTCTTTTTCCTGGTAGAAACGCAGAGCGCCTTCGATCTCTTCGCGGACCCGCTCGGGCACCACCGGCAGCGCGATCAACTGCGAATGCGGATGTTCCAAGGAAGCGCCCGCGGCCTCGCCATGGTTCTTGAACAGAATGATGTAGCGGAAGCGGGAATCGCGTTTGAGATCGTTCATCCGATCCTGAAACGCGCGCAGCACTTCCTGGATCTGCCCCTCCGGCATTTCGCTCCAGCTCATGGCGTGATCGGGCGTCTCGACGATGATCTCGTGCGCCCCAACGCCGTTCATCTTGTCGTACATTCCCTCGCCCTGCCGGTCGAGGTCGCCTTCGATCCGCAGCGCGGGAAATTTATTGGGGACGACGCGCACGCGCCAGCCCGGTTGATCGCGGCCGCCGCCGTTGCGGTAAGCCAAAACCTCCGGCGGGGTTTTGGCTTCATTGCCCGCATCGAAAGGGCAGTGCGCCGCGGCGGGCGGAGGAACGGGCCGGCGAATGAAATCGGTGGGCCGTCTCGAGCGTTCGCTGCTGATGATCACCCAACGTCCGGTGATCGGGTCCTTACGAAGCTGCGGCAAAACGGAAGACTCCTCGCTCCGGGTCGCACATAAGACCTAAGATTATAGCGGTATTCAGCGGCGACCTCGCGATCGCCTTCAGGCTGCGTGCGCGTGCGCCGGGGCGACGATTCGCGCCGCCGCCAAAATGGTCTCCACGGCGATCTCGTCGCCGCAACGCGTATTCAGCATCAGGTCGTACAAATGCGGGTCGCTCCACTGGCGGCCGAAATACTTATGAATGTACGCCGCGCGTTCGGCGTCTTTGTCATCGATATGCTGCACCAGGCTCTTCACCGCGCCCACGCGTTCCGCCACCCGGCGCTTACGCAATTCCATGGGCGCGTACAAAAACGCGTGGAAAACCTGGGGCGAGCCCTCCAGAATGCATTGCGCACCGCGGCCCACGATGACGCAGTTTCCCGCCGCGGCGGCGTGCTCCAGAATCGGACGGGTCAGCGCCGCCATGGTCCGCGCGTCCAACAGGTCGGCATCGGAAAGGCCGCTCGGCCACTCCCCGCTGCCTTGCCAGATGGCCCGTAACAGAGCCGACAGCCAGGGGTCGCATCTTTCGTCGAACTCCTCGACAACGCGCGGTTCGACGTGCGCCGCTCTGGCCACTTCATCCACTAGCTCGCGATCCAGCAGCCGCCACCCCAGCCGGTCCGCCAGCATTCGCGCAATAGTTGCACCGCCGCTTCCGAATTCCCGGGCGATGGTGACGACGCGCATACCCACGTTGCGCCTCCTAACCACAAACGTAGCGCTTTTCACAAATGGTGGAAAGGGGGTTGCGGGTCTGAAAGTACCGATTAGGCCACGGATGGACACGGACGCACACGGATAAAAGCAGCAACAGCGTATTGGTGTTATCGGGTTTTTATCCGTGTGAATCCGTGTCCATCCGTGGCCATTTTCTCTTACCAAACCCGGCAAGCGTTCGCCCGGACCATCGGATCGCCCGCCTTGCACGAAAACGCCTTGCCGAACTCCGGCAGGTTCGACACCACGCCGTTGATGCGGTATTCGTCGGGCGAGTGGCTGTCGGTGAGGGCGTGCAAGCGCTTACTCTCCGGCCGTTCCTCGCCGCAGGCCCACTGCGCCATGCCGATGAAGAAGCGCTGGTCGGGAGTGAACCCGTCGATCGGCTCTAGCTGCTTGTCTTTGGTGGCCGCTTTCCACGCCATGTAGGCCAGCAGCGTGCCGCCCAGATCGGCGGCATCTTCGCCCAGGGTCAGCTTGCCGTTGATCTTGACGTCGTCCACTACCGTGTATTGCGAATACTGGTTCGAGACGCAGGCGGCGCGCTCCACGAACTCGTCGGCGTCTTTCTTGGTCCACCAGTCCTTGAGATTCCCGTGCGCGTCGAACTGGCGGCCTTCGTCGTCGAAACCGTGGGTCAGCTCATGTCCGATGGTCGCGCCGGTGTTGCCGTAGTTGGGCGCGTCGTCCATCTTCGGATCGTAAAGCGGCGGCTCCAGCACGCCGGCCGGAAAGTTGATATCGTTCATCTGCGGGTCGTAATAGGCATTCACCGTGGGCGGCGTCATCTGCCATTCGCTGCGGTCCACCGGCTTGCCGATTTTGTTCAGATCGCGGCGGGTTTCGAATGCCGCGCAGCTTGCGGCGTCGCCCGCGTAATCGCCCGGTACGATAGTCACCGCGCTGTAGTCGCGCCAACGGTCCGGGTAGCCGATCTTGTTCACCACGCCGTGCAGTTTTTCGAGCGCCTTCTGCTTGGTGGCGTCGCCCATCCAGGTGAGCTGGCGAATGTCGGCCTCCATGGCGCTTTCGATCTCGCGCGTCATGGCGACGGCGCTGGCTTTGGTCTCGGGCGTGAAGGTGTGGGCCACGAACACCTGGCCCAGGGCCTCGCCCAGGTCGATGTCCACGCGCCGCACGCAGCGCTTCCAGCGCGGCTCCATCTCTTTGACGCCGCGCAGATACTTGTTGTAAAAATCGAAGTTCGCTTCCACGAAGGCTTTTCCCAGGTACGGCGCGCGATCGTTCACCAGGTGCCAGCGCAGGTAGATGCGCCAATCGCCAATGGGCCTCGCGGCCAGCAGCTTTTCCAGCTCCTTGAAGAATGCCGGCTCGGTGACGTTGACCACGCCCGGCGCCGCCAGCCCCAGCCCTTTCCAGTATTCGGGCCAGGCGAAGTGGGGCGCGAGCGCTTCCGCCTCCGCGCGGGAAAGCTTGTGAAACAGTTTGTAGGGGTCGCGCTTGTCGACCCGCGTCAGCGACGCTTTGGCCATTTCGGTTTCGATCGCCATTACCGTCTCGGCTTCTCCGCGCGCCGTGGCCGCGGGATCGCCGAGCAGGCGCAGCATCCTGGCCACATGATCGACGTAGCGCGCCCGCGTTTCCCGCGATTTCGGATCGGTCTTGACGTAATAATCGCGGTCCGGCAGACCCAGCCCACCGGCGCTGGCGAACGCGATCACGTTGTTGGAATCGGCAAAATCCTGGTTGGAGCCAAAGCCGAACACGTACCCTTCCGCCCTGGTGGACGCCATGTGCAGCCGCGCCAGAAGCGGCGCCAGGTCGCGAGTCTGCTTGAGCGCCGCGATCTGGCCGAGGTCGCTTTCGAGCGGCCGGGCGCCGGCTTTTTCGATGGCGTCTTCATCCATGCAGGCGGCGAAATAATCCCCGATCTTCTGCTCGTTGGCGGTACGGGACGCGCCGGCTTTGCCGAGCTGATCGAGCAGCCCCCACAGGTATTGCATATTCTCGGTGGTGAGTTTGCCGTAGACGTCCCAGCGCGGCTGGTCCGGCGGAATCGGATTCAACTTGCTCCAGTTCCCACAGGAGAACTTATAGAAATCCACGCAGGGGTTGGCCGTGCGGTCGAGAAACTTGACCTCCAGGCTGGGCGTGTAAGGCAAGGAAGCCAGCGGACGATCCTGCGACTGCGCCAGCGGCGAAAGCAGAACAAAGAGGGTAATCCAAGCACGAAAGTTCACCAGCCGAGGGTACCACGGCCGTTTTGGAGAGCGATAGAAGCCAGATCTATCGCTCATAAATATGCTAAATTGTGAGCTATAGAAGCATTCTCTATCGCTCATGACCTGGAATTGGCAAAGACCGGACTGGCCTCACTTCGCTTGGGACGAGTCCCGTCTTGCCAAAGCTGAAGAGCGGTTCCTGCTGGAGGCTGGCATATCTGTCGGCGCCGTCAAACATCTCGGGACGGACGATCGCGAACAGCTCACCGTCGAGGCGATGACCACGGAAGCCGTGACGACTGCGGAGATCGAGGGGGAGATTCTCGATCGGGCCAGTGTGCAGTCTTCCATTCGCAAGCAGCTCGGCCTTGCCGTGGACAACCGTCGCGTCAAACCGGCGGAGCAAGGCATCGCGGAGATGACGGTGGATCTCTATCGCCGATTCGCCGAGCCGCTCTCGGACGAAATGCTCTTCCGGTGGCACAGCATGCTGGTTCAGGGGCGGAGAGACCTGAAAGACATTGGCCGGTATCGAACCTATGAAGAGGCAATGCAGATCGTGTCCGGCGCGATCTACGCGCCGAAAGTACATTTTGAGGCGCCGCCTTCGCCGATGGTGGCGCGGGAAATGCAGCGGTTCATCGCCTGGTTTAACCACACGGCCCCCGGCGTCGCCGAGCCGCTGCCAAGCCTGACCAGGGCCGGGATCGCGCACCTCTATTTCGTCTCCATTCACCCCTTCGAGGACGGAAACGGCCGCATCGCGCGCGCGATCTCAGAAAAAGCACTGGCCCAAGGTCTTGGGCAGCCGACCCTCGTGGCCCTGGCGGCGGCCATTCTGGCGAGGCGCAAAGCGTATTACGACGCGCTCGAAGCGTCCGGCAAAGACAACGAGATCACAGCCTGGCTCTCCTGGTTCGCGGAAACTACGCTGGCGGCGCAGCGTCGCACGGTCGCGTTGGTCGAGTTCCTCATCGAGAAGACCCGCCTGCTCGACCGCCTCCGCGGCCAACTCAATAGCCGTCAGGAGAAGGCGCTGCTCCGCATGCTGCGCGAAGGCCCGGAGGGGTTCAAAGGCGGCCTGAGCGCCGGGAACTATGCCACGATCACCGGCGCATCGCCGGCAACCGCCACGCGCGACTTGGCGGATCTGGTCGCCAAGGGTGCGCTCACACGCGCCGGAGAGCGCCGTCACGCTCGCTACCACGCCGCGATATCGGCACAGGCCATGCCGCCGGAACGGTAGGCAGGTTCGCTGCTTCAGAGTTCAGGGCGGCAGTGGCCAAACCGGAGGGCGAGTGCGGTCCCTCCGGCGAGATATGCACCGTCAAGGATCGCGTGTCTATGGAGCGTCTGGAGGCACTGGCGACGGACCGCAATGGCTATCGGAACTCGGCGCCGAGGTTACTGCCTCTGGTTTCCACTTCTGGGTACGGCTCCGGGCAGAGCGCTCGCAGGCTCGCCGTTCCCCGCTTTACCGGGCCGCGCCCGAGATAGCTCCGGATGGCTTCGCCGATCAGCTCTCCGACAGTGCGTCCCTCCATCGCCGCGCGGGCTCGCAGCGCCCTATAAGCCGGCTGTCAGCCTGCTGAGCCGAGAGTCATCTCGGCTTTTCTTCGTGCGACAGGCGAATCGGCTGCGCGACGACCGGGAATGGGCCGTGTGACTATCCGCAGTCAAGAGCGACAAGAAAAGCCGAGAAGAATCCCGGCTCAGCAGGCTTGACAGCCCGCGCCACAACTTAGCTGAAAGCTGACCGCTGATCGCTGAAAGCATTATCGCCCCAGTAACTGCAAATACGCCCGCCGCGCATCCGGGTCGTCGCCGTACGGGTGCTCCAGATAGAAACCCAGCCATTGGCGCGCGCGCCGGTTGTCGCCGGAGCGCAGGTAGAGGTCGCCGAGGGTGCGGGCGCAGAGCGAGAGGTTGGGCTCGCGTTCGAGGTGCATGCGGCACTCGTCTTCGAGATGCGAGTAAACGCGCCCCGAATCGAGCACCGTGACACCGGGGGGAACGTCGCGCACGAAGACCACTGCGGCCGGGTCGTCATAGACCAGTTTCCATTCGCCTGAGGAAGACCGCGCCAGATCGAGCAACAGCGGATAGAGCACGCCGGAGTTGTATTCGAAGCCGTTCACCAGGATGACGCCGATGCCGTAGCGGCGAAGGGTTTCGCCGCGGCGCGGATCGCCGGGCGGCGTGCCGAGGATCAGGCGGTAATCCTGGAAGACGGTTTCGCTGAGGGCGCGGCCGTCGATAAATACCCGTTCGCCGCGCCAGATCAGATAGCCGCCGTCTTCGTAAGTGTTGAACAGCGGCGCGCGAATTCCGGATTGCCGCAGGAAGGTGGCTGCGCCGGCGGGGAACCGCCATTCGGCGGCGCGCCACTGGAAGAATCGGCCCTGCGCGCAGCCTGCCACGATTCCCGCGGCCAGCATAGCCGTGGCGGCAAAAGTGGCAAGCCGCTCGAAACGGAACGACGGCTTGACGAGCCTCGCGGGGAAATAGGCCGCAATCAGCACCGGCGCGATGACGCCCATCAACATTTCGTTGCGGAAAGCCATGAGCGAGGCGGTGGCGAAGGCCGCGAACAGCAGCCAATCGGAGGCTTTGACCCTGCGCCACGCGAGCGCGAGCGACACAGCGGCGCCGTAGAGCAGCAGGTCGAAAGCATATGGCGAACCCCACAGGCTGGGGCGCGACCATTCGATGAGGCTCGCCTGCAGCGGGCTCTGGCGATAACGAAAAAGCGCGGCAACGGCGAAATATCCGTTGGGATTCAGCGCCGATGCCAGCACCGCGGCGGCGCTCCAGCCGAGCACCCGGCGGGCATCCGCGGCGCGGCGCAGCAGCGCTTCGGTAGCGTATGCGCCGGCCACCACCCAGCCGAGGAAGAAGCCGCCATGACAGTTGGCCCAAAGCACGGCGAGCGGAGGAAGCAGCCAGAGCCGGAGGCGACCCTCGAAAGGCCGGCGCCGATCCTCGAAAATGGCGATCCAAAGAGCCGTGAAAAAGTACGTCAGGATCGAGGGACGATCGTGAGCAAACTCAATGGCCAGCGACGCGGCTGCCAAGCCAGCGGCCACGCCCCAGAGCACCGAGTTGCGGCGGCGTCCGGCAACCCAGCCGGCCAGCGCGCAAGTCGCGGTGAGGAGCAAAGCCTTCCAAAGCACCAGGCCGGCGAACCCGCCCGCGAGTTGAACGCCATACCAGACCACCTGGGCCAGCCACTCATGGGTAAGGTTGAAGCGCCGCACGGCATCCTCGCCCGGGTAAGCGGCGGGAGCGCGAGCGGTGGTGAAAGCGAACGGATCGGGAACCGGCAGACGATGCTGGCTGGCAATAAAGCGGCCGGTAGCCAGGTGCCACCAGGCGTCGGTATCGGCGAACTCGGTGGAGAACAAGCCGATGAGGAACACGGCGCAAAACGCCAGTAGAAGCGGGGTTGCCCAGCGAGGCAAAGGAACGGAAACGGCGGCGGGCTTGGACAAATTCCGAGCATACCAAACCGCGGGAGGAAGAGGCTGACGCGAAGGAGCGGGCCGCGCCGCGCCTTGGCCAAGCCATGCTGTCCTTCCCTGATGACGAGCTGCGGCAGCTCGAGGCGAACCGAAGGCACGGGATCCGCCGCCGGCAGACCTCAAAACAGAGCTGGAACCGGAGCCAGCCCGCATCCGGGATGTTAATGCCGAGACATCACTTTTCCCGCTTGCGATAGTGGAACGTGTTTAGGGTGCGCTGAACATCGAAGCCACGCAACATGGCGATTACTTCGGCGCCGGCCATCAGCGTGGGTCCGTAGCCCTGCATGGCGTCGAGGCCGGTGGGGCGGTTGTAGTAGTAGACGGCGTCGTAAGCGGCGGTGGTGCTGACGCAGATGCCTTCGATGCGCCCGTCCGCCCGGACCCGTGTGGCCAGCGCCTGCCAGCCGGCCTGCGCCACGGGGGCGTAGGCGGGCGAGAGCCAGCCGCGATTCACGCCGCGCGCAATGGCGAAGGTGAACATCGCGGAGGCCGAGGTCTCCAGATAACTATCGGTCTTGTTCAGCAATTGATGCCAGAGACCCGTGCCGCCCTGCGCGGCCACCGCTCCCTGCGCGCCACGCCGGAAGATTTCCAGCACGCGCTCCCGGCCGGGGTGGTTTTCGGGCAGCACGCTCAGCAGTTCCGCGGTGGCCATCAGCGCCCATCCGGATGCCCGCCCCCAATAGAATTTGGGGTCCGGGACGGTGTTCTCAAACCAGGAGTGGTCCCACAGCCCGCTGGCCGGGTCCTCGAGGCGCGCCGACATCTGAATCACCTGCCGGACGCCGTCGTCGAACCAGGAGGGCTCGCCGGTGAGCGCGCCCATCTGGGTGAGGAACGGAACCGACATGTACAAGTCGTCCGCCCAAAGCGATACCGGCTGCGGGCGCCGGCGAGCCAGCGTGCCGTCGGGCATGCGAAATTGCTTGTGGGCGATGTGGTCCGCGATGGCGTCGATGGTGGCGCGGTATCGAGGGTCCTTCTTCCTGTTGTAGGCCTTGATGAGGGCCGCGCCGATGGCGCCGCAATCGTCCAGCTCGCGCATATCCAGCAGGCGCCGGTAACCGTAGGCTTGCGGGCCGAACTGCTTTGCCTGCTGGCGGAAATAATCCAGGTGGTCGAAGATGAAATCGAAGTTTTTGAAAACGTAGTCCGAGTAAGCGGCGTTGCCGGTCACATCGGCGTCGTCGAGCATGGCCGCCAGCACGACACCCATGGGGTAATCCCAGTCGTTGAACTGCCCGGGCCGCAGGTCGATGCCGGCCGTCCGGGTAGGATTGGTCAGGTCCGCGACCGGCGCGCCTGTCGCGGTATCGACGATGCGATACGGGGTGGAGCGAACGAAGTAGTCGCGAATGCGGTCGAGCGTGGCCTTGATTTCACCTTCGGTGGGCAGGACGTAATCCACGCCCGGCGCCTGCGAGGGCTGAGAGAAGGAGGGGTCGCTTCGGCCCAGCGTTTGGGCCACGCTAGGCGCCAGCGCCAGCAGCGCGGCGGCTGCGACGCGGAAGATGAGATTCTTCGTCATGTTGCCATTCAGTTCCTATCCACCGCCGGCATACGGACGTGGACATCCAGGGCGAATTCCGCCACCGGGCGAGCCATTCGGCAGGATGCGCGCCCGCTCCGGTGATGCTGCGGTCCGAGAGCGCTGATGATAGCAGGGATCAGGGCGGAAGGGTCGCTAGGGGAATGAAAATCGATTTTCGTTTCCAACGCCGAATGGCGCTACCATGAGACCGATCCGGATGATTAAGAGTATGAGATCGAAATCGTTTATTCTTGTCCTTTTCTGCGCTTGGCTCTGCCCGGCGCAGCGAGCGAACCAGACCGGGATCGCACACGTCGCCTTCCGTGTCTCCGACCTCGAAGCCGCCCGCGCCTTTTACCAGAAACTGGGATTCGACCAGTTCTTTGAGATGAAGCAAGGGGATCGGACCACCGAAGCCTTCCTCAAGGTCAACGACCATCAGTTCATCGAGCTGTACCCGCGCACCGGCCCGCCGCAGCCCATCGGGCTCATGCACGTCTGCTATGAATCGAGCAACCTGGAGGCACTGCACGCCGAGTTCGTCAAGCGTGGGCTGGCGGTTTCGGAGGTGCGCAAGGCCGGCGCCGGGAACCTGCTGATGACCATGAAAGATCCCGAGGACCAGACCATCGAGTACACCGAGTACCTGCCCGGGTCGCGCCACTTCGAGGACCGTGGTAAGCACCTGGGCGCCAAACGCGTGGCGCAACTGATGGTGGGCGCCACATCGCCGGCGCGCGATGCCGCGGCCATGCGGGTCTTCTACCTGGACAAGCTGGGGTTCACGGAAATCAACCACGGCATTCCCGCGCGCCTGCGCATGCCCGGCGATTCCGGACAGGAAGTGGATCTCGCGGCCGCCGGCCCGGAGGTCAAATCGGGCATTCAGTTCGGCGTCGCCGACGTCAAACAGGCCGCCGAGATCCTGACCGGCCTGGGCTTGGCCGTCAAAGCCACCCCCGCCAATAACCCTACCTTGCTGACCGTGGCCGGTCCCGACGGCGCGGCGATCTCGTTCGTGAAAGCCGTTCTGCCCGATGCCGCCGCGCAGGAATACTTCGACAACTGGCCGGCCGGTATGTCGCCCACGGAAATCGGCAAGCGCGTGGCGTCGCATTTCGTCACCAGCCCCCACCAGGATCGGCAGCGCATCATTTATCCGGAAGTGTGCGCCTGGTATGGCACCCTTACCTTCGCGCACCTTTCCGGCGACAAAGAACTGCTGGCTTCGGCAATCCAGCGCTTCGACCTCCTGCTGCAGCCCGAGAACGCCGGTTTGATCCAGCGGACGCCGCACGTGGACTTCTCGGTGTTCGGCGCGGTGCCTTTGCAGATCTACATCGAGAACAAGGACACCAAGTACCTGGACTTGGGCAAGTGGTTTGCCGACCGGCAGTGGGAGAATCCACGGCCTGACGGCCTTTCCGCGGAGACGCGCTTCTGGATCGACGACATGTACATGGAGACCATCGTTCAAGCGCAGGCCTTCCGCGCCACCGGCGATCCCAAATACCTGGACCGTTCGTCGCTCGAAATGGTCGCGTACCTGGACAAGCTGCAGCAGCCCAACGGCCTGTTTTATCACGAGCCCGAGGTGAAGTTTTATTGGGGCCGCGGCAACGGCTGGGTGGCCGCCGGAATGGCGGAACTGCTCCGTTACCTGCCCAAGGACCATCCCCGCCGGGCGCGCATCCTGGAAGGCTATAAGAAGATGATGAAGTCTTTGCTGGAATTCCAGGGAAGCGACGGCATGTGGCGCCAATTGATCGACCGTTCCGATTCCTGGCCGGAAACGTCCAGCACCGGGATGTTCGCATTCGCCATGGTCACCGGCGTCAAGAACGGCTGGCTGGACGCGGCTACTTACGGACCGGCGGCGCGCAGGGCGTGGCTGGCGCTGGCGGGCTACATCGACCAGAACGCCGACGTAACGTCGGTCTGTGAAGGCACCAACAAGCTCGACGATCTGGATTACTACATAAATCGTAAGCGCCGGACCGGCGATTTCCACGGACAGGCGCCGGTGTTGTGGACGGCATCGGCCCTGTTGCGATAGCCCTTTACGCGGGATTGGCGGCTGGGCTATCGGCGAGGCCGGCGGTTTGGGTTCAGGATTGAAAAAACAAAATTGCGGCATAGGTAAACCTATTAGTTTCGGTTTGTTACGGTCAGTTTGGGCCCCGCCAATCGGAGGGGTGTCTTCTTGTGCAAACTTGGGCATTTTACGGTGAAATCCGGTCCTCGCCGTCCGCCGCCGCGTGGCAACCCGGCTCCACTTCCATGCCGGGGCTACGGATGCACAAGGGCGAGCCGATCGGCGGCATGAGGGCACGAGTTACGGCGGTATCGATAAAACCAGTGATATCTGTCGATTAAGCCACACTTGGCCGAACCCGCCCGGGCTTTGGCGTGGTGCGGTTTTGTGCATTTACGGCTCTTTTTGTCGGTAGCGCGACAACGTGCCGGGATGAGTCCCGAACTCCCGATGCCGCCGGCCATTTCCCAGGCAGTGTGGAAAATAAGCCGACCCAGCTCGCGGGGAATCGGCGCGGGAAACCAGGTGGGACGGACGATCATTTTTTTGTCGTCTGTCGAGCGTCGCAGCCCGGCCTGAGCGTGGCAGACCACGGAAAACGATGGTCTGCCCTTGGTCTGTCCCACCTCTGGGTCACCCAAACATGGCTCAACCCAAATTCCACGACATGAGCAGTTCGGAGTCCCGACCCGGCAGACACGAGCACCCGCGCCAACTTGTTTACCCTGACTGGCGAAGTCCCTCCCTCCGCCCATGATAGAACGGCGGGAGTGGGCTGTTTTAGGCTGGCGGTTTATTTTCAGTGGGTTACGGGATTAAATCGGGCGTGACCGGTTTTTTGCGGCTGTCAGCGGTAAGGGCAATTCCCGCTAACCGATTGACGGCAAGGCGCTTGAGGCCGGGCCAGTATTTGTGGATGCCAGCGGGCCGCATGGAGCCGGGATTTGGCCGTGTTGGCGGAGAGTTGATTCTCGGGGAGCAGTGCGGGACGGGGGCGTCCCGCGCGGACCGGAGCGCGGACCGGGGGCCGCCCTACCAAGGGTGGCTTCGGCAGCCTTCGGGAGGGGCATTTAAAACGGCGAGATCCCAAGCTCTGGCAGGGGCAGGCGAAAGCGCCAAGAAACCCGGCGCAGGGGTTACTGTCCCCGGTTTCCCCCTCCCAAGATCACGCGCACGAGGGTTTGCCCGTGACGCGGGAGTACTACCGAACCGTTTGCATGAGAAAGCCCGTATGTTCCAAGCATTTGGTTTCAGAGTCGCCGCGTCCTACGATGCGCAGACGAACAGCCTTATTGTCGAAGCTAAACCCCGAGTCAACACCATTGATGGGATCCGCGGAGAGAATGCGATCGCAAAGCGCGTCAAAACTCGCTCGTATCCAGCCGTCCATGTCGGAAGAAACACAATAGAGCGTGACAACCCGCGCAGTATATAGAAGATCCACCAAAGCACAAGCCGGATACCCCTCAATCGTGAACTTGCTGGGATCCAGGAAAAGAAATTTGGATACGGCGTGAGCGGTGGCACACGCCCTTTGGAGATCGATTTCGTCGCTGAAATGGAAGTATAGTGTGCCTGTGGCCATGTCGAAGGAGTACGAGCTGAGAAGCGCATAAGTAAAATGCCTGGACAACCTATGCGCAAATTCAACGGCCTCGGGCCCACTGACCGCATCCGTCTGCTGATCTACACGACCGGGAAATAAGAACAACTGTGCCGCCGAACTCATCCGGGGATGCTCCTGACGCCAAGCGCGTAACGTGGCTGGGACCAGAGCGCCGGGTGTGTACCATGTAATATCGAAAGGCCCTTCATCCCGGTTGCTGGCAATCCACTCCAGCGCCTCTCGGACGACAACATTCGGCGTTGTCCCTTGGTTAACCAGCACAGACCCAACCGTCTTCCTGATGCCGGTGGCAGGGTTGGATCCTTCGCGTACGAGGAAATCGTGGCTTACGCAGTACTGAGCGATTATTGTCTTCTCCTCGGGGAAAACGATCGCCCGGCGGGCGCTCCACATGTCGTGTAAGTCGTCTTCTTCGATGGGCGACGACTGAATCGGGGAGCCCGGTTCAACGATTGGAGGGAAAAACGTGTTGGATTTGCCCATATTAATACTCAGGTTCTGGTCTTTCGCGGATTGGACTTCTAATGTCGTGTGCGAGCCGGTGGCGCAGGTGATCCAATTCGTGCAGCAGCACACGGCGGTGATCGTCGCTCGCCGTCTCCGTTATAAAGAAAAGGTAGGTTCCAGCACTTGGGCTGCCGAGGCGAGCCAAAACGCCATTGACACCAGGTGGCAGACTGATCGGCTTGTCGTGTGGACCGGAGAGCGCGTCATTAATTGCGGATCTCATCCTGGATCGAAGGTATTCGTCCACCACAACTCCGGGTTCGTGGCAGAATTCCAGGACAGTTAGCGGGAACTGTGCAATGGCGCGCTTCATGCGGACCTCTTCGAGCAGGTCGCGAAGTGATCGGACCAAGGCATCAGGCACAGGATGTCCTAGGTCGGAAAGTAGACGGGAGATCCTCGCTGGCCTTGTTCTTACCCGTTCGGCAACTTCCTTTATCGTGCAGCCGAGAGCCAGCAACTCCGTCAGTAACGCCTTAGCCGGATTGCTGGGAAGAGATGTACTCGGTTCGGCGGGGAGTATCTCGAGTACCTCCATCCCCAGAACACTGGTGAGGCGTCCCGATTGTGTTAATATCTGCAACTGTTCGAGCCCCTCCGCTGAACCCCTGAGCGTTATACGGACTGAACCTCGCGTAATCTGCTTGATTGTCAGCGTGGCATCACCAGAGAGCGTGCGGAGGTGTTCGAGGATAGCCTCCGCGACGGGTTTCGTGACATCATCGACCTTTGCGCTGAGGACAAGTACCCACTCAGTTTGAAGGTGGCCTCGCTGACGACGAACACCAGGTGGCAGTCCGCGAATGCCCGCAACAAGCCTGTGGAATGCATCCCGGTCGCCCAAGCCATCTGAGAACTCGACCCACGTAGCTGTGATCAAGAAAGGCGGCAGACTGTCCTTTCCGTTCTTCATGGCGCCAGGAAGAAGAACTGGTATGACCCTAAACTGGCCTTGCGTATTCGCAACCCGACGCTGGATAGCCGCGCGCATTTCCTCGTTCTGCCACGGGCCGATTGCACTCCTGCCGACCAAGACGGCACAAGTTCGACATCCGCAGAGTGCCGATTCGATTTCGGGTTGCCACGGAACGCCGGGAACAAGATTCCATCTATCGAGCCAAGGGGCTAGCCCATTCTTCCTTAGCTTCTTCGCGAGCGTTTCGACAGCCGCATGGTCATCTTTGCTGTACGAGAGGAAGACGTCGAACGTCGGCGCGTCCATAATCCAAACTATACCGCAGCGCAAGTTGCTGGGAAACCCTCGCGGGTATCCCCATACGTTCAGGACGGGAAGATATTACGGGAACTCGCGGACGTCTTGGGCTTTGACTCCGATTTCATTTACGTCGCGCAGGCAAAGGCGATGGCGGTCCTCACCGTGAATTCCAAGCAGCCATCGAGCAGGGGCGCCGGGAACGTGGAAAAAGAAGTCGGGAAGAAATCGAGGACAGTAACCCCTGCGCCGGGTTCCCAGGGGCGGGGAATCCGGCGCAGGGGTTAGTCCACACTGTCCCCGATTTCCGCACCGATTTCCTCAGGAACGAAGCCCGGAGTCACCGGGAAATCGTCTTCCGGCTTGTGTGCAGGCTGGCGGCAACCATCGCGCCGGAAATGTCCTGCCCGTCTATGGTCCCACTGACCGTCGCGTTACGGCTCAGGTTCAGGCTGCGAATCGACTTGGCGCTGCCGGAGCGAGTGTTTTGCGGGCGGCGCGCCTGACGCGTGATGCCGCCCTTACCCTCCCACACCAGCACAAGCGAAACCGTGACCACCGGACCCGAAGCCGAAGGCACGCCGATGGTGGCATTCAGCGAGGCCCGGTTCAAATCTCCCGAGATTATTGGCCGCACGCCGGCGCCCACTTCCGTGCCCAGATCGGAATCCTCGCAATAGTCGTACCCGTGGCGGGAATACATGACTTCCGCGGCCGTCCTCGGCGCTTTGGCCGAAACCACCGTCGTCTGGTTGGCGAACACTACAACCTCGTTCTGAACGCAGCCGTCGTCGGAAGCGTAGGCGAAGCTGGCGCCCGCAACGAACGCCAGCGTCGTCGTCGTGGTCGTCTGAGCTTCGGCGGCGATCAAAGAGGAAAGCGCCAGCCAACCGCATGCGCGCGTGAGACCCATGGCACTTGCACCTCACAAAACGGGTGTAGCACCAATCGGAAATTGGGGAAATTGGGGACAGTTGGGAAAATTGGGAGTGAAATTGGGAGTGAAATTGGGGACAGTAACCCCTGCGCCTGGTTCCCAGGGGCGGAGAATCCGGCGCAGGGATTACTGGAGTGAACCCCAAAACTGAGACGCAAAGTTAAGGACCAAATACATTGAATGGAGTGAGGAATGGATTTGGCCCGAACCGTGTACAGTCGCGATCTGAAGATCGCCGCCATGCGCGCCCT
>Ga0187848_10001966_pt1 | contig 16851 bp, 19 predicted proteins | sample June2016WEW_4_40_FD_132424 | JGI IMG/M metagenome (GOLD analysis project Ga0187848, IMG submission 132424) | Peatland microbial communities from SPRUCE experiment site at the Marcell Experimental Forest, Minnesota, USA - June2016WEW_4_40 | ecosystem: Environmental > Terrestrial > Soil >... | reverse complement strand
GTTTTAATGTCCGCGGCCGCCAATTACTCCTCGGCCGCGATTCCGGTGACCATTACCTTTGACGACAACGCCTCCACCCCTGCGCCGGCCATAGGATCGCTCGTCAGCGGAAGCTATCAACCCTCGCAATATAATGTGCCGGTATTCACCAATGTTCCCAACATTTTATCTCCCTATAACACCAATTTGTCCGTTTTCGCGGGCACTCCGGCCAATGGATGGTGGTATTTATACGCCTATGACGGGAGGGTGGGCGATTACGGGGCCATCTCCAATGGCTGGGGGCTGGCCATCACCACCATCACTCCGGTCAACCTGATTACGGACGTGGGGGTGGCCATCGCCGCTTCCTCCAATCAGGTCATGCTGGGCGGCGACGTGGCCTACACCATTACGGTCACCAATTTGGGCACCAATGCGGCGACGGTGTTTTTGACGAATGTGCTTGGCGCGGGCTTGAGCTTCGTTTCCAACACCATCCCGGCCTACACGCCCTATCAGCAAATTGGCCAGGCGCAGTATTACAATCTGGGCCTCCTGGCCGGCCAAACCAATCTGACTGTGGGTTTTGTGGCCAATGCCACGGCCGCCGGTCTCCAGACCAGCACGGCGAGCATCGGTTCCTCGCTCATTGATCCGAACACGAACAATAACGCGGCCGCGGCGGCGGTCACGGTGGTGTTGCCCGCGGCGGATGTCGCCGCCGCCATTTCCTCAAGCGCCGGGGCCGTTCCGGTGGTGGTGGGCAGCAACGTGGTTTACACCCTCACCGTCACCAACAACGGTCCCAATACGGCGCTCAACGTCAGCGGCGTGTTGACCCAGGGTGTCACCGGCCAGGTCAGCGCCGTTTTCACCAACAGTTTCGGCAATATTCCCCCCGGCTTCATTGCCACGGCGTTGTTCAGCAACGCCACCGCGGTGGCCGGCTTGCTCACCAATACCTGGACGGTTTCCACCGGCTCCACAGATACCAACCTGGCCGACAACGCCGCCACGCTGGTCCTGGCCGTCACCTATCCCGAACCGTTCATCGTCACCAACGGAGTTAAGCTGCTTGCGGAAAGCTTCTTGCCGCCCAACGGGGCCATTGATTCCAACGAAACGGTCACGGTCGCCTTCACCCTGAAAAACATCGGCGTGGCCGCCACCACCAACCTGACGGCCACGTTGCTGTCGGGCAATGGAGTGACCCCGGTCACCGCCAGTCAAAACTACGGGGTCATCAGCCCAGGAGCCTCGGCGGCGCAAAGCTTCACGTTCACCGGGCGGGGCGTCCCTGGCTCGACCATTACGGCGGTTCTTTCGCTCATGGACAATGCCTATTCGCTGGGAACGGTTTCCTTCCCATTCATTGTCACCACGCCGTTGAGCTTTGCCAACACGGCCCAGATCATCATTCTTGATTCAAGCCCCGCCACGCCTTATCCCGCGGTGATCGCCGTTGCCACCACCAACGGGGTCATAGGCCAGGTCACGGCCTCGTTGCAGGGTTTCACTCACACTTTCCCCCAGGATGTCAATGTCCTGCTCGTCAGCCCGTCCGGCCTGCAAACCGTGCTCATGGCTCATGCGGGCGGTTCTTACAGTGTGAGCAATGTCGTGCTGGCCTTTGACGACGGCGTGACGAACACATTGACCGAAGCCGCCCTGGTTTCGGGCACCAACCATCCCGGCCAGATCCCGCCGCTGGATTCCTTCCCCGGCATTTCCGGCCAGCCCTCCAACACGAATCTGAGTATTTTCAATGGCGGCGATCCCAACGGGGTGTGGTCGCTTTATGTTTTTGACGACACGCTGGGAAACGCCGGCAACATCGCCAACGGCTGGACGCTGGGCCTGGTCATGGTCAACCCCATCAATCCTCCCGGCAGCCTGGGAGTGGCCATGAGCCTCGCCCCGTCCCCGGTCTATGCCGGCAATTACCTCACCTGCCAGATCACCGTGACCAACCTCGGCCCGTCCGGCGCGACCAACGTGCTCCTGACCGACACGCTGCCCGCCACCGCCGGCCTCATTGCCGCCGCCGCTTCCCAGGGCACCGTCAATACTAATGTTCCGGGCTTCGTCACCTTCAGCCTTGGCGACCTCGTCAATGCCGGCGCCACCGCCACCGCCACCCTCCAGTTGCAACCGCTCCAACCCGGTTCCGTCTTCAATTCCGCCTACGTCACCAACGCCGCCGGGTCAGCCGCCTCGGCCTCCAACACCGTCATCGTGCTCAATTCCGTGCCCACCTTGCAGGCCACTTACCTCACCAACAACCTGAGACTGACGCTATCAGGCTATCCTGAGCAGAATTATATCATGCAGGTTTCCACCAACCTCATCACCTGGACCAGCGTTTCCACCAATGTCTCCAGCGCCACCGGCCTGCTCACTCTGACCAACAGTCTGACCAACGGCCAGGAGCAGTTCTATCGCGCCCTTCATTTGCCGCAGTAACGCCTCGTGATGAAGCTTTTTGGCATCACCGGCGGAATCGCCATGGGCAAATCCACCGCCGGCCGTCTGCTCCGGCAGCATGGCGTGGCGGTCATTGACACCGACGAGAGCGCCCGCCAGGTCGTCGAGCCTGGGCAACCGGCGCTGGCGGAAATCCGGGAAAGATTCGGCCCCGCCGTTTTCCTTCCGGACGGACGCCTGGACCGGGACGAACTGGCCCGGCAGGTCTTCGCCCTTCCCGCCGCCCGCGCCGATTTGGAAGCCATCCTCCATCCCCGCATCCGGGCTTTATGGCAGGCCGAGGCGGACACCTGGCGCAAATGCGGACGCTGCGGCGTTGTGATTATTCCGTTGCTGTTTGAAACCAGGGCGGAAGAGCAATTGGATGCGACCATCTGCGTGGCCTGTTCCGCCGCCGAACAGGCCCGGCGAATGAGCGCGCGCGGCTGGGATGCGGTTCAAAGCCGGCAGCGCATGGAAGCCCAGTGGCCGGTCGAAAAAAAAATCGCCCATGCCGATTTTGTGGTCTGGACCGACACCACCCTCGAAATTCACGCCGCCCAACTACAGAGGATTATTGAGTCGCAGACTCGGGGATGATATAGCGGATGCGCTTGTCAACGTCCGTGTTGATGGAATGATAGGGCTGGACGAGGTTGCCGGGGGCAAACAAGGTCCGGCGGGTGTGCTCCATGTCATCATTGCCGATGGCGTTGTTGAAGATGGGCAGGAGGTAGTTGATGCCAATCTGGGAGGGCTTCATCAGCCTGGCGTCGTAAAACTCCGGGGGCATTTGGCGCGGATGGATGTGACCCCAGCGGTCACGGAAACGGTTGCCATCGTAACCCTCCACATGGAAGCCTTTGGTCGTATCATACTGGAGGATGGCCACGCCGTTGTTCTGTCCTTCCAGCAGCATGTCCACGGTTTTGGCGCCCAATTCCGCGGCATAGAAGCGGTCAAACAGGATGGGCCGCCCGCCGCGCTGGGTGTGGCCGACTTTGCGGATGAAGATGGCCTCGCGGGCCGAGCCGCCCCGGCGGTAACTCTGAAAATAGCGGTCGCCCATCATCTGAATCAACTTGGCCCGGAGGGCCTCGGCCGCGCCGCTCAGGACCATGTTGCCGGCCGGATCGGTGGTGTTGGTTTCCGCGCCCAGTTCCTGGCCCTTTTCATCCACGATCCCCTCGCCGCAGACGATGACGACGTTTTTCTGTAAATCATAAGTCTGCTTGACTCGCTCGATCAGGCGCTCCAGGTCCAGCGGATGTTCGGGGATGAGAATGATGTCCGGGCAGCCGTAGGCCGTCCCCAGCGCGAGAAAGCCGGCGTGGCGGCCCATCACCTCAATGATGGCAATGCGGCGGTGGCTTTCCGCCGTGGTGCGGAGCCGGTCCACCCCGGTGGCGGAAACGAACACCGCGGTGGCGTAGCCGGGGGTGACGTAATTGATCATGCGGTCGGGATGGAAGACCACGTTGGATTCAATGCGCTTGTAGTGGAATTGGCCCTTGGCGGCGGGATCAATGCTCCGCACCCATTCCTCCGGCTCGCTGGCGTAATTCAGGCCCAGGTCGTTGTCAATCGTCTTGGGCGCCAGCACGACGGGCAGGCGGTCGCAGAGCGGCTGCATGCCGTTGAGCGTGCCGTCGCCGCCCACGCAAATCAATCCTTCGATCCCCAGCTTCTGCAAGTTCAGCGCCACCTGGTCCAATTGCTCCTTGTTCTCCGGATCCACATAATCGCGCGAAGAACCGATGAGCGTGCCACCCTTGGTCGGGTCCAGTTCGGGAATGGACTGGAAGAGGGGATTGAGCTGGACATGGGGGGCGCGGGGATTGAACAGGCCGTTGAAGCCCTTGATGATGCCGATGATTTCCAGCCGGAGCTGGTTGGCGCGCACCACGGCGCCGTGAATGGTGGCATTGAGGGCGGGAGTGTCGCCCCCGGCGGTCAGAATTCCAATGCGTTTCATCTACTTCATCAGCAACATCTGGCGGGCGCGCTTGATCGAGCGGTTGAGCTGGCGCTGATAGTGGGCGGGCAGGCCGGTGTATTTGCGCGGGAGAATGCGGCCCTGGTCGGTGACAAATTGCTTGAGCAGGGCGACATTCTTGTAGTCCAGCGCGTCCACGGTGAAATCAATTTTCGGCTTGGGCCGGGGGGTGCGGACTTCGAGGGAGGCGGTTCTGCCGCGGCTGCCGCGGGCGCCGGGCTTGTCGGTATGGGTCTTGCGTGGCATAGGCTATTTGACTTCGCGATGGACGGTGTGGCGGCGGAGGGCCGGATTATACTTTTTGATTTCCAATTTTTCGGTCTTGAGTTTTTTGTTGCGCGTGGTGGTGTAGCGGGAAGGGGACTTGCCTTCCTTGCGCGCTTCGGTGCATTCAATGGTGATGATTTCGCGGGGCATGTTATTCCTTGTCTTTGACGGGTTTTTCTTCGGCCTCTTCTTCTTCGTCCTGATCCCCTCCTCCGGTGGTGTCCACCGTGCCCAGTTGGCCCAAACGGCGCTGGCGCAGGGCGCCTTCGCGTTCGAGCTGGCTTTGGGCCTCGACGGTGAAACGGGTCCAGGGGATGGCATCGAGGCGGGTTTTGGGAATGGCTTTGCCGCTCAATTCGCAGATGCCATAAGTGTTTCTCTCGATGCGTTTGAGGGCCTCTTCAATCTCGTAAATCGCGTCCTGGTCGGACGAGAGCAGGCTCAAGGCAAAATCGCGGTCAAAATTATCGGTCCCCGAATCGGCCATGTGCAGGCTGTAATTGGTCATCTCCTCGGCGGATTCCTTGGCCAGGCCGCTCATTTGCGCTTGGAGGCGTTCCCGCAATTCCAGCAGATGCTGATGGTATTTGGCCCATTGCGCCTTGACCCGGACCGGGCTGGGGCGCGTGCCTTTGGGCCGGGCGCTGCCCATGCCCAAAATGGAAGCCGCGGTGGCCGAAGCCAGACTCTTTTTGGCCTTGGCCGGCGTTTGAGTTTTCTTCATTGTCTGTTTTTTTCTTGTCACACGATCCAACCCGCCGCCCTCGCCCGGCCGGGGCAGCCTTGCGGCCGTCTCCTCCGCCTGGAGCGGGCGTGGGACTCTAGCAAAGGGGGTGAAAAATGCCACACTTTTCTTAAGAAAAATTCCGGCGGGGCGCGCGCCGCCAAAAACACGTATTTCGACCCTATCCTTTTTCAATGCAGGCGTAGGCGTTATGGTGGTGGATGCTCTCGAAATTCTCCGCTTCGGCCTTGTACCAGGTGACCTCGGGATGGGCGTTGAGCTTGAGGGCGACATTGCGCACCAAATCCTCCACGAAAACGGGGTTTTCATAAGCCCGTTCCGTAACCGCCTTTTCGTCCTGCCGTTTCAGCAGGGAATACAACTCCGAGCTGGCCGAGCTTTCCACCAGCGCGATCAAATCTTCGATCCAAATGGCCTGCCGGGAACGGACCTGCACGGTGACCAATCCCCGCTGGTTGTGCGCCCCGTGCCGGCTGATGGCCTTGGAACAGGGGCAGAGGGTGGTGACGCCCACCCGCACCGTCAGCACAAAATCAATCTCCCGGCCAATCGCCGTGGCCTCGAACCGCGCCATGTAATCCATCACGCTTTCCATCCCCGAAACCGGCGCTTTTTTGACCAGGAAAAAAGGAAACTCCATTTCCAGGTGGGCGGCGGCGGATTTCAGCCGGGCCTGCATGGCGCGCAGAATATCGGTGATGTTCTCCACATGCACCACGCTGCCGTGGGAGTTGAGCACCTCGATGAACCGGCTCATGTGCGTGCCTTTGAATTCGTGCGGCAGATCCACGTACATGCCGATGGTGGCGATGGTGTTTTGCAGGGTCCGCTCCTTGTCGCGGATTTGGATGGGGAAGCGCAATCCGCGCACCCCGACCTTGTCGATGCGCAACTGGCGATGGTCGCGCTCGCTCTGTTTATCGGTCATGAATTCGGGCTTAAGCCCGCTTTTTGGCGGTGACAAACTTATGCTTCCCATAACAATGCGGTGGAAACATAGCCGCAAACCGGGCGGTTGGCAAAGGGTATGTTGGGGGGAAATGACAAATGGGAGGCGACTGCGAAGCTCGTGCCGCGAATGCTTTTGGGGGAACTTTGAGGATTACCATGTGTTGGGCACATAAGAATACCTTGATTTGGCTTGATCTGGCTTGATTGAGGTTGGTTGGAAAAGGCTCCGTTTGATTTGTAAGTTGTTCATGGAAAGTCAGTTGGATTGAATTGTGGCGTAATTCGCAAAAGGAGGCGTGATTGCATGGCGGGCAACATGGAAAATAAACACGACTGCGAGGACTGTAATCTCGGAAAAGGAAAAAATACGGATGAGATTGAACCAAACAGTTGTCTTGAGCTTTTGCTTCCCATTGGCGGCCCGCTGTGCTAATGGTTTATTATGTTAACTGTGGAAGGCACTTACGCGGACGGAAAGGTGGAACTGGCGGAGCGGCCCGCTCAAATTGACCGGTCGCGTGTGCTCGTGACTTTTCTTGACTCCAAGGGTGTGGATCTGCGTGCCTGCGGAATTGATGAGGCTCAAGCCGCCGATCTGCGGGCCAGACTGAAGACTTTTGCGGATGATTGGGACCGTCCTGAAGCCGCCATCTATGATGAAGACTGAGCATGGTGACGTCGTTCTCGTGCTGTTTCCGAATTCCGACCTTCGCACAGCCAAACGCCGTCCCGCCTTGGTCATTCAACGGGACAATCTGAACAGCGGTCTGGTGCAAAAGATCATCGCCATGATCTCAAGCAATCTTGCCCGGCAAGCGCACCCGAGTCGCGTCTTTGTTCCAATCAATTCTGCGGAAGCGAAAGCCGCCGGGTTGAGACTTGATTCTGTAATTATGACGGACAATCTGGCCACGGTGCTGGAGAGTGAAATTGTTGCGGTGCTCGGCCGTCTGCCGGAAATGCAAGCAGTGCGGGCGGCTTTGAAACACACTCTGAAACTGCCGTAGAGCCTCAGGCCGCGCTCTGACATGGCTTCTTGTTCTTGGGAGGGGCATGGGTTTTGGTTGCGGCCAATTGCTGCACCACCCCGGTCTTGAATGCAGGCCGTGTCCTCCGTGTGCCCTCCGGCGGGCAGGGGACTGCCCGCCCTACCTTTCCCGATTCTCCCCAGGCTGGACTGTTGCCAATTGCTGGAGAATGGCGCAGAGGGCCGAGAGACGCGGGATGGCGATGCCGGCGCGCCGGGCCGCGCGCTGGGGCGCCAGGAAGAGGGCTTCCAATTCCAGTTCCCGGCCGCGCTCGAAATCCAGCAGGGTGGAGGCCTTGTAAGCTCCCATTCGCAGCGTGCGGTCAATGTTGCGCTGCGCTTCGCTGCCGGCCACGGCCAGACCCAGGGACTGGGCGGTGCGGATGGTTTCCAGCATCAGTTCGCCCACCAGTTGGGCCCAGCGCGGATCGGCCAGCAAACGGTCGGTGGTCAGGCAAGGCCCGCGCTTTTCTCCGGGGTCAATCCGGCCGCGGCGCACCGCCTCCGCGCCCGCGCAACTGGCCACTCCAAGTCCGTTGAAGGGGATGTTCCAAACCAGCTTTTCCCAATGGGCCTGTTCCAGGTTTTCGCTCACGGCGCAGGCCACCCCGGATTGGGCGAGCAGGCCGGCGATTTGATGGGTGCGCGCCTGGGCGGGGCGTGCAAATTCGCCCACCACGACGTTGCCGTGGGCGATATGGTGGATTTGTCCCGGCGCCACCCGGTTTAAACAGACAAAGCAAAGGCCGCCCAGGGTTTTTTCCGGGCCGGCCAGGGAGGCGATCAGCGCCTCGTTGCCCAGGCCGTTTTGCAGCGTCAGAACGGCCGTGGCGGGACCCACCAGCGGCGGGAGAAGTTCCGGCAGCGCGCCGTTGGCCGTGGTTTTAAGCCCGATGAGAACCAGGTCGGCGGGGCCGATTTCACCGGCACTCCGGGCGCACCTGGGGCGGACGTGGAAATCGCCCTCGACGCTTTGGATGTGGACACCGTCGCGGCGGACAGCCTCGTAATCAGAACGGAGGAGAAAATGAACTTCCTGTCCGGCCCGGCAGAGGCGGGCGCCATAGTAGCTGCCCAGGGCGCCGCAGCCGAGGATGGCGATTTTCATCGGGCGCGACGCGCGGGAGGGGCGGCCCGGCCCGGCGAGGAAAAGGGCGCCCTGACCGGAGCGCGGAGCGCCCTGGGCGGGATGCGCCAATTATTGGGGGCCGAGGATGGCATCTTTGGCGGCCTGGGCGATGCGGAATTTGAGCACTTTTTTGGCCGGAATGTCCAGGGGGGCGAGGGTTTTCGGGTTGTGCCCTTTGCGGGCCTTGCGGTAGCCCACCACCAGCTTGCCGATGCCCGGCAGGGTGAAGGTGTCCTTGGCATGTTTGTAGGCCAGGGCGGCGAGGTGATCCAGCAGTTCCGCGCTGGCTTTTTTGGTCAGTCCGCTCTGGGCGGCAATTTCGGCGGCAAGCTGCGATTTGGAGAGTCTTCTTGACATAGTGTATGCTGGGTTAGTTGTTAAATCAATGGTCCGGCCCTGGGTCGTCGTCATGGAGCCTGGTCCGGCCGATTATTAAATCGGTTCGCCGCGATGGCGCAAGGAGAAAAATAAAATTTCAGGCAAAAGCTTGACATGGCCGGGGAATTTATCAACATCCCGGCATGGCAGCGTTGTTTACCATTCAAAATGAGTTTCGCTATGAGATTGTGCGCAAGATCTTCGAAGGCGGGATGGGCGTGGTTTACGAAGCCGAGCAGCACGGCGCGCGCAACTTCGTCAAGCGCGTGGCCATGAAAGTCATCCGCCAGAACTACGCCAGCCAGAAACAATTCATTGATAATTTCATCGGCGAAGCCAAGTTGGTGGCCGACCTCATCCACACCAACATCGTCCAAACCTACCATCTGGGCGAGGCCCGCGGCCTTTACTTCATCTGCATGGAATTGATCCACGGCGTCAATCTCGAGCAATTCGCCCAGCAGATCTTCGACAAAAAGCGCACTCTGCCGGCGGAACTGGCCGTCTTCATCACCAGCCGCGTGGCCCGCGGACTGGCTTACGCCCATGCCAAAACCGACGACGGCGGCAAAACCCTCGGCATAGTCCATCGCGACGTCAGCTTCAAAAACATCATGATCGCCTTTGCCGGCGACGTCAAGCTGACCGACTTTGGCATCGCCAAGGCCCGCGGCTTCCTCCAGGACAACGAAGGGGAGGTGGTGGCGGGCAAGGCCGATTACATGAGTCCGGAGCAGGCGGACTTCCAAATCACCGACCGGCGCTCCGACCTTTTTTCCACCGGCGTTGTCCTGGCCAATTTGCTCCTGGGTTACAATATCTTCAAGGGCCACAACGCCGACGACTCGCGCGAGCGCATCATGTCCATGCCCCTGCCCAACTTCAGCCAGATCAATCCCAAAGTGGACGCCCGCCTCAACGAAATCGTGCATCGCACCCTGGCGCGGGACCTGTCCAAACGCTACGCCACCGCCGACGAACTGCTTTACGATTTGGAGTATTACATTTATCACCAGGGCTACGGGCCGACCAATGAGACCCTCGGCAAGTTCATGCGCGAACTGTTCGGGCAGTCCGGTCCGGCCGCCGTCAGCGAAGAGCAGGGGAAAACGGCCCTGATCCCCAAGCCGCTCCCCATCCCGTAGCCGGAAACCACCGGCCCGCCGCCGCTGGCAAATTGAAGATGAGAAGACCCAGGCTCAATCTTTCTCCCGCCGTCACTCTGGGACTCATCCAGTCCCGCTGTTCCCGCGATGCGGCGGCCAATTTCACCCGCACGGTCGAGCGGATCACCGCCGCCGCCCGGCAGGGCGCGCAAATTATTTGCACCCAGGAACTCTTTCGCTCCCAGTATTTCTGCCAGAGCGAGGACCACGAACATTTTAAACTGGCCGAGCCGATCCCCGGTCCCAGCACCGCCGCCCTGCAAAAGCTGGCCCGCCGGCTCAAAGTGGTCATCATCGCTTCCCTGTTCGAGCGGCGCGGCTCCGGTCTTTTCCACAACAGCGCGGCCATCCTGGATGCCGATGGCAGTTTGTTGGGCGTCTATCGCAAGATGCACATCCCGGATGACCCGCTCTACTACGAAAAATTCTATTTCGCGCCGGGCGATCTTGGTTTTCGCGCCTGGCCGACCCGGTATGGCAAAATCGGCGTCTGTGTTTGCTGGGACCAGTGGTATCCCGAAGCGGCCCGCCTCACTGCCTTGCAGGGGGCGGAAATTTTGTTTTATCCCACCGCCATCGGCTGGCATCCGGCGGAAAAGGCGGAGCAGGGCGCCATGCAACACAGCGCTTGGGAAACCATGCAGCGCAGCCACGCCATTGCCAACGGTTGTTTTGTGGCCGCCGTCAACCGGGTGGGCTGGGAAAAACCGGCCGGCGAACCCGGCCTGGAGTTCTGGGGCCAAAGTTTTGTCGCCGGCACCTCCGGAGAAATTCTGGCCAAGGCGGCGGTGGATGAAGAAGAAACGCTGATCGTGCCGGTGGACCTCCGCCGGGTGGAAACCGCCCGCACCCACTGGCCCTTCCTGCGCGACCGCCGCATTGACGCCTACGGCGATTTGACCCGCCGGCTGATTGATTGAGTATTATGGAGATTTGCCACTCGCCTGTGCAACGGAAGATGCCCGGCTCCGGCGCTGTTCTGGATGGCGAAGCCCTCCTGCCCGAATTTCAATATCCCATCGCCGACCTGTTCCGGGACTGGGATTGGGAGTGAAAATTGAGCAAACAATCCGCTTCAAAACGACGTCGCTGGTTTGACAATCCGAACACCGAAAATGTCGCTGTCATATTTCGACGCCGGTTCCAGAATCCGCCCGTCCCCCAACGGATCGCGCATCAGATACTCCGTTCCTTCTTTGCCGACAATCAACACCCAATGCGAAATCGTGCGGTTCAGCAAAAGCTTGGCGACCACCGGATATCCGCTCCTTAAGGCAGCGTCAATATCCGCTTGGGATGGTTTGCCAACGGCTTCCACCGTGATCTTGTGGCCGGTAATGGTCGAAATGGCCTGCCACTTCAACCAGCCGCGCCATGTATAACCGTCACTTGATTTTAGCCGGTCGTTCAGCTCTTTCGGCGTATAATGGAATCCAAAATGGTCGAGGGCCATGGCCAGACTGCAAATGGCGCATCCGGCATCCCCCAATCTTTCGCCGCTGCCTCCGATTCTCTCGTCCTTCCAGCGATCATCGTTTTGCACATAAGCCTGGGTTTCGATGGCGGCGAAGTTGTGAAACGGCTCGCCCCCTCGGGTGGCAAGCGGCGGTGAATTGCGTTCGCGTAATTCCCAGGCAGCGATTCCAAGCGCCGCAAGAGTAATCAAAAAAGGAATCCGGCGTTTCCAGAACTGACCACCGCCTCCGTGCCACCGCGGTTGCATGATTCCAACGACGTTGTATTTCATCGGCCGACTCCAAACACTTTGGACGCACAGCCTGCATCAAACGGGCGCAAGACAAAATTCTTCGGCGCGCCGGTTCTCCGAGGCAGGGCATATATGGGCCTATATATCTGGGTCGCCTCTCTCGCCCCGCGAAGCGGTGAGAGAGCCGGAGAGAGGGGTTCCTAATATTTGTCCTGCGCCCCATCAAACAAGCGCCATCTTAACCGTCTTGCCAAGGGATAAGAAACGACGTAAAATAATTTGCGTATGAAGAATGGTGAAAACCACGCTGCACAGGATCTTTCCGAACGGGTTGAGCTTGGCCAATACATTGTGGCCGATCCGGAAATCTGCCACGGCAAACCCACTTTCAAGGGCACCCGTATCATGGTCTGGCAGGTGCTGGATGACGTGGCGGAAGGCCGGTCCTGGGAGTTTATCTGCGGCACGCGCTGGGGCGGGCGGATTTCACTGGCGGCCGTGGGTGAAGCGGTCCGACTATCGCGAGAATCCTGGCTGGACAAGCGCGGCAGATTGGCACGGCCTCTCTCCAAACGGGCCGCACTCATTTCCGCTTGAACTTGCTGGACGAGAACTTCCCGGACGATCAGCGGTCCTTGCTTCGCGCCTGGCGGATTCCTTTCCGGGAAATTGGCCTCCATGCGGGCCGCTTCGGGGTCAAAGACGATAACATTTTCCCCTTGTTGCACCGGCAGCGGCAGGTCACTTTTTTCACCCAGGACGAGGATTTTTTCCGGCGCGAATTATGCCATCCGGCCTACGGCGTGCTTTGGCTGGATGTCAGGGCCGATGATGCCGCCTACTACGCACGCCGTTTCTTGCACCATCCGCGATTTAACACCATTGCCAGCCGCATGGGGGTCGTCGCGCGCGCGCATCATAACGGAATCCGTTTCTGGCGGCGAGACGCGCCGGCATTGCAAAGCGCCGCCTGGCCGAAACGATGAGAAGAAATGCCCTCAATTTACGGAGTATCAATAACGTTCAGCCGCGGGTTTGGGTGACGGGGGCGGGGGGTTTGATCGGGCATCATCTGGTGCTGGCCGCCGGCAAGTTTGCGCCGCAACTCCACATCATCCCGCTGACGCATGGGGACCTGGACTTGACCGACTTCGCGGCAGTCGAGAAGAAATTTCACGCCGACCGGCCGCACTGGGTGGTTCACTGCGCCGCCCTGTCGCGGGCGGCCGATTGCCAGGCCGATCCCGCGGCGGCCCGGCGGTTGAACGTGGCGGCGGCCGCCCATCTGGCCGCGCTGGCGGCGGAGAGCGGGTTCATCTTTTTTTCCAGCGACCTGGTTTTTGACGGACGCAAAGGCGGCTACGTGGAGTCCGATCCGCCCAATCCGCTGAACTTATACGGCGAAACCAAGGCCGCCGCCGAGGAAATCATCCTGCGCAACCCGCGGCACCTCGTGCTCCGCGCCGGCTTGAACAGCGGAGCCACGCTTTCCGGCCGCCGTTCCTTCAACGAGGAGATGGCGAATATCTGGCGCGCGGGCGGGAGTGTCAAACTATTTAGCGATGAATTCCGCTGCCCGCTGCCCGCGGCGGTGACGGCGCGCGCGGTCTGGGAACTGGCCCGGCCGGGCCGCGCCGGCCTTTATCATCTGGCCGGCAGCGAACGGCTTTCGCGGGTGGAAATCGGGCGGGTGGTGGCGGCGCGCCATCCCGAACTGGAGGCGCGCATCGAGGTTTGCTCGCGAAGGGAATACGCCGGGCCGCCGCGTCCGGCCGATGTTTCGCTGAATTGCGGCAAGGTGCAGGCGCTGCTCTCCTTTCCCTTGCCCGCCTTCAGCGCCGTTGCGGAACTGTGAAAGGGCAGGGGAGGGAAGCGGGCAGCGGGGCGGATACGTCTCATTGGACCGATAGGACCGATGGCTGGAACCGCGGGCCGGAGGGCGCGTTTTGGTTTTTGCGGCAGTCATAGACCGCCGCTACAAAGCGGCGCGCGGTCAGGTTTTGGCGGCCATTTCCTTTTCGCGGTCTTCCATGGCGGCTTTGCGGGAGAGACGGACCCGGCCTTTTTCGTCCACCCCCAAGCACTTCACCCAGATTTCATCGCCGAGCTTGACGATGTCTTCGGTTTGCTTGACACGGAAGTTGGCCAGTTCGCTGATGTGGACCAGGCCGTCCTTGCCGGGCAGGAATTCGACAAAGGCGCCGAATTCCTTGATGGTCACAACTTTGCCGCGGTAGGTTTTGCCGATCTCGGCTTCGGCGGTCATGCCTTCGATGGCGTTGCGGGCGATCTTCATGCCCTCGGCGGAAATGGAGTAGATGTTGACGGTGCCGTCGTCGTCAATGTTGATTTCGCAGCCGGATTCTTCGACGAGGCGTTTGATGTTCTTGCCGCCCGGGCCGATGAGCGCCCCGATTTTCTCCGGGTTGATTCTGACCTGGACGATGCGGGGCGCGTACTGGCTCAGATCGGGGCGCGGAGCGGCGAGAGTCTTGGCCATTTCGGCCAGGACATGGAGGCGGGCGACGCGGGCTTTTTCGAGGGTTTCGGCCATCAAGTGGTGCGGGAGGCCGCGCAGTTTGAGATCGAGTTGGAAGCCGGTGATGCCGTTGCTGGTGCCGGCAATTTTGCAATCCATGTCGCAGAAGGCGTCTTCCCAGCCGATGATGTCGGTGAGGAGTTTGTAGGCGGTGATTTTGTGCTGGTCGTCGTGCTCGGTGCAGATGCCGATGCTGATGCCGCCGACGGGACGGGTCAAGGGCACGCCGGCATCCATGAGGGCGAGGGTGGCGCCGCAGACGGTGGCCATGGAACTGGAGCCGTTGGATTCCATGATTTCGCTGGTGACGCGGAGGGCGTAGGGATAGTTGGCCAGGGGGAGCATGGGTTCGATGGAGCGTTCGGCCAGGGCGCCGTGGCCGATTTCGCGGCGGCCCGGCCCGCTGATCCGGCCGGTTTCACCCACCGAGTAGTTGGGGAAGTTGTAGTGGAGGATGAATTTCTTGCTGGTTTCGCCGCCGGTGTAGGAGTCGAATTCCTGGGCGTCTTCGTTGGTGCTGAGGGTGACGAGGGTGACGGCCTGGGTTTCGCCGCGGGTGAACACGGCCGAGCCATGCGCGCGCGGGAGAATGCCGACCTCGGAAATAATGGGGCGGACTTCCTCAAAGCCCCGGCCATCCAGGCGCTTGCTCTCGTTCATGATCAAGCCGCGCACGGTCTCTTTCTGGATGTAGTAAAAGGCTTCGCGCAGGACGGATTCAGTGACTTTTTCCGGGCCGAATTTGGCGATGAGCTTGGCCTCAACGTCATCGGTGACGGCTTTGACGGCGGCTTCGCGTTCCAGTTTTTTCTGCGTGAGGAGCGCGGGCACGATCCGTTCCCCGGCCAGGGATTTGGCTTCCGCAAGAATGTCGTCGGGCACGATGCTGACGCTGATGTCGCGCTTTTTCTTGCCGCCGCGCGCGGCCAAATCTTTCTGGGCCTGGATGAGGGGCTGGCAGCATTCGTGGCCGAATTTGAGGGCGGCCATGAAATCCGCCTCGGAAATTTCCTTGGCCGAGCCTTCAAACATGACGACGTCGGCGGTGTCGCCGACGTAGATCAGATCCAGGTCGCTCTCGCGCATTTGGGAATGGGTGGGATTGGCCACAAATTTGCCGGCCACGCGCCCGATGCGCAAGGCCCCCAGCGGGCCGTCCCACGGAATATCGCTGACACTCAGCGCGGCGGATGCGCCGATAATGGTGAGGACATCGGAATCGTTTTCGCCGTCGGCGCTGAGGAGGATGCTCTGGACCTGGACTTCGTTGAACCAGCCTTTGGGAAAGAGCGGGCGGATGGGGCGGTCGGTCAGGCGGCTGGTGAGGATTTCCTTTTCGGTGGGGCGGCCTTCGCGTTTGAAATAACCGCCCGGGAATTTGCCGGAGGCGGCCGCCTTCTCCCGGTAATCCACGGTGAGGGGGAAGAATTCCTGGCCGGGTTTGGCCTTGCTGGCGGCCACGGCGGCGACCAGGATGATGGTTTCGCCCAGTTGGACGGTGACGGCCCCGTCGGCTTGTTTGGCCAGTTTGCCGGTTTCGATGTGAATCTGATGGTCGCCGAGTTGGGCGGATACTTTTTCTGACATAATAGTCCTGATTTCTGCAAACCCGCCGACTCAGAGGAACTTCAATCAAGGCCCTTGCCGCGCCGGGCCGCCGGGGCGCTGATTGAAATTTCCCAAGTCAGCGGGACATGGTTGACGCGATTTGTAAATGTTGCATTGCGCTGTCCGCGTTTGCCGGCGCAATGAAATTGGTTCATGTCTGTCCAAGGCGATGGCCCGACCTGAAGAAAGCGGGAAACCGGGCGTGTCAATGGCGCAGTTTCAGCTTTTTGGTAATGGTTTGGTATCGGGTGAGATCGGTGGTGTGGAGGTAATCCAGAAGACGGCGGCGCTGGCCGACCATTTTGAGCAGGCCGCGCCGGGAGCTGTGATCCTTGATGTTCTTCTGCAGATGCTCGGTCAGGTGGTTGATCCGCTCGGTGAGCAGGGCCACCTGCACATCAGCGGAGCCTGTGTCCCGCTCATGAATCTGGAACCCTTCAATCGTCTTGCCTTTTTCCATAGTTGTTCGGTCAAATTATTTCGTTTTGAGCACCAAGTTTAGGTTTGGTTCGTCCCGGTGTAAAGCCCTTTTCCAGTCTTTTTTTGTGCTCTTCCGGCCCGGCCGCAGGGCCGGCCTCCTCAGGGCACAGGGACAAATTGGATGCAGACGGGGGAGGGGGCCTCCAGGACCTGGCCGGACGGGGCCAGCTTGCCGCTGGCGGCGTCTATGTTGAAGACGACAATGTTGTCAGAATTCTGGTTGGCGGCGAAGAGAAGTTTTCCAGAGGGGTCTATGGTGAAATTGCGCGGTGTCTTTCCCTCGGTGGAGACGCGCTGAACAAAGGCCAGTTTCCCGGTCGCGGCGTCCGTGCTGAAAACGGCGATGCTGTCATCACCGCGATTGGAGCCATAGACAAATTTCCCGGAAGGATGAACGGCGATTTCGGCCGCG
>Ga0187848_10001961_pt1 | contig 16874 bp, 8 predicted proteins | sample June2016WEW_4_40_FD_132424 | JGI IMG/M metagenome (GOLD analysis project Ga0187848, IMG submission 132424) | Peatland microbial communities from SPRUCE experiment site at the Marcell Experimental Forest, Minnesota, USA - June2016WEW_4_40 | ecosystem: Environmental > Terrestrial > Soil > Wetlands... | reverse complement strand
TATGAGAACCACCGTGCGGATCGACGACGACCTCCTGCGGAGCCTCAAGGAGCAGGCCCATCGTGACGGTGTCTCGCTGACCAAGCTGATCAACGGCGTACTGCGGCGGGGGCTTGACGGCCCCGATCGGAACGCACGGCGGCGGAAGCGATTCCGGCAGAAGACGTTCGCCATGGGGCCGCCGAAGGTGCCTCTGACCAAGGCCCTTGCAGTGGCCGGCTGGCTGGAGGACGAGGAGATTCTGAGGAAGTTGTCGCGAGGAAAATGAAGATCCTCGACCTGAACCTCCTGCTCCACGCCGTCAACCGTCACGCCCCAGAGCACGCGGCTCTCCGCAGATGGTTGGAGGAGGCCCTTTCGGGCGAGGAGCCCCTGGGGCTGACGTGGTTCGTGCTAGTCGGTTTCTTGCGGGTGAGCACCAGCGCCCGCGTGTTCGCCGTCCCGCTGACGGTTGAGCAAGCGATTGCCCAGGTCGAGGCATGGCTGGCGCACGAGAATGTCCGCCTGCTGGCCGAGACACCGGAACACTGGCGGATTCTCAAGGGGCTGCTGCGGGAGGCGGGCACGGCCGGCAATTTGACCAACGACGCCCACTTGGCCGCCCTGGCAATCTCCCGCGGGGAAACTCTGCTTTCGTTGGATGTGGATTTCAGCCGGTTCGGCCAGCTTCGCTGGGAAAACCCGGCGCAATCCCCGCGGCGCTTGTGAAACTGCGACGAACCGGGATAATACTAGGATGGCAGAACAATTATCCCGCAAGCGGCTAATGCCGCCGAGGTGGGTCTGGATCACCGTGGCCCTGCTGGGCCTGGCGATCGTGACCCTCCAGCTCACCGACCTCTTGGGCGATCACGGCTTCGCCAACATGGCCACCTGGATCCTCAGCTTCCTGGCGGTGCTGGTGCTGCTGGGCTGGTGGCTCTTCCTGAGCGGCCTCAGCCGCCGGGCCCGGCTGGCGACCGTGGCGGGCCTGGCGGCCGCCGTGGCGGGGTTCCTTACCCTGTTCCGCGTCGATCATCTCAGCGGCGAGCTGGTGCCCAGCTTCGCGTACCGTTTCGCCACGAAGCCCGACCAACAAATGGAGCCCGCCGCGGAGGAGGCCGGCGCCCAGGGCCCGCCTATCGACCTGACCACCACGACGCCCGACGACTTCCCGGGCTTCCTCGGACCGGGCCGCAATGCGGCGCTGGAGGGCGTGCGGCTGGACCTGGACGCCCGCTGGCCGCCGCCCTTGGTGTGGCGGCATGCGATCGGCGCCGCCTGGTCGGGCTTCGCCGTCCGCAACGGCCACGCCGTCACCATGGAGCAGCGGGACGAGCTGGAAATGGTCACCTGCTACAACGTGCGGACGGGCCGCCTGGAGTGGTCGCACGGCACCGCGACCCGCCACGACACCACGGCCGGCGGCGTCGGCCCGCGCTGTACGCCAACCATCGACCGCGGCAAGGTCTTCGCCCTGGGGGCCACCGGCCGGCTCTTGTGCCTCGACGGCGCCACGGGCCGCTCGCTGTGGGAAAAGGACCTCGTCGAGGAGTTCGGCATCACGCCCGAGGAAGACCTGGCCGCCGTGGCCTGGGGCCGCGCGGCCTCGCCCCTGGTGGCCGGCCAACGGATCATCGTGCCGGCCGGCGGCATGAGAGACGATCACCCGGTCTCCCTGGCGGCCTTCGACGTCCGCGATGGCCGGCTCCTCTGGGAAGGCGGCGAGCGCCAGATCGGCTACAGCTCGCCGGCCTTGGCCACCCTGGCCGGGGTCGAGCAGGTCCTGATCGTCAATGAAGACACGGCCAGCGGCCACGACCCGCGGACCGGCCGCGTCCTCTGGGAGCACGACTGGCCGGGCCTCAGCAATCGCAACCCCAACGTGTCGCAGGCCGTTCCCATCCCGCCCGACCGCGTCTTTCTCTCCAAGGGCTATCTCCAGGGCGGCATGCTCCTCCGCCTCGTCCCCCGACCCGCGAGCGGGTACCCCGGCGGCACGTTCGATACGGAAGTCGTCTGGCAGGACTCCAAGGTGATGCGGACCAAGTTCACCAACGTGACCGTGCTGGACGGCTGCGTCTACGGCCTGTCGGACGGCATCTTGGAGTGCATCGACCTGGCCAGCGGCCGGCGAATCTGGAAGGACGGGCGTTACCACCACGGCCAAATCCTCCGCGTTGGCGGGGTGCTCGTGGTGATGTGCGAATGGGGCGAGGTCGTGCTCGTCGAGGCCACGCCCGACCGGCCGAACCACGTCCTCGGGCGGTTCCAGGCCCTGGAGGGCATGAGTTGGAACACCCTCGCCCTGGCCGGCCGCTATCTGTTGGTCCGCAATGCGACCGAGACCGCGTGCTACGAGGTCGGGATTAAGAATTAGTCGCATCGGCCAGATTCATATTACTCAATCATCGATAATCGGGTCGTGTCCCCGTCCCCCGCAGAAAAGACTTTTGGGGCGAGAGATGCAGTTTCACGACTCCTTACTGTGCAAGGATGTCTCCTAAAGTACGGCACAAACCCCGAGTTTAAGCAGTGGTTGCGGCGAGTTAAGCCGGAAAAAGCCAGGCACGTACTCACCCAGGCAGCAAAAGATGCCTACGAGAAAGCACGGACAGACGAAGAACGTGACCTGGCTCTGAAACGGGCGACATGGGGGATAGCTGAGCAATCTTGGTCAGAACTGGAACGGCCATATTACAACGTGTGGCCCATTGCAATTGACCTGTCGCGTCAAGTGAAATTGGAGTTGCCCTTCGCCTCCTTCAAGACCCCCTTTGAGGCGATTGTTTTGAGGTTTAGCAAGGGGCACGAACCACACGGGCTATCGACAGCCATGCTCTTTTGGCTTGGTCCGCGTATACAAATCATGGCAAGGCCGACGCAAGGCGAGGATACGATCAACTTGGAGATGCGATACACCCCAGAGGAACAGGTCGAAGCCTGGATGGCTCGTTTGCAAGAAGACGCTAAAGAGTTGGAGCAAATTGGGGCGCTTCTTGTTCGGTTGGTGGTATTCGTGGGACTTCTGTCGCATGACCGCGACATGATTACGCCCATTGTCCTGTCAAAGGATCAGGCTAGGTACGATTCAGCCGAAACTCCAGACGAAAAAAAGTGGCTTGAGGATCGGGCGGCAAGGAGGGCGGGGCGTGGGTTTGAAGTTTGCAAGGGGCTCGAACTTGATCGAAACGCTTCGCCCCATTGGCGAAACCCGCATCTGTGCCTCTTTTGGACAGGACTGGGGCGGACGGTGCCCATAATCAAAATGCGTTCGGGTGCGGTCATCCAGCGAGTTAGCATGGCCGAAGTCCCTACCGGATACCTGGGGCCTGAGAACGACGACGAACCCAATGCGATTGACGAGAAAACTCCGCGAGAAGCAATCTCCAAATCCAGGCGATTCGACGTTATGAAAAGGGACGGCTTTCGTTGCCAGCTTTGCGGGGCGACCCGGGAGCAGGGGGCGATCCTGCATGTTGACCATAAGACGCCACTAGCGAAAGGTGGCTCGAACGAAGACGACAACCTCTGGACTCTGTGCGATTTCTGCAATCTAGGAAAGTCCGACAAGGCCTTGTTATAACCGTGCCTAGAAAGCGGGACGGGTCCGATTTTGTGAGAACGGATGATATCCAGGGCCGAGTAAACTTCCAAAACCGGGCCCACCGCGCATCTCGCGTCGGTGTAGCGGCTGGGCACGCACGAGCCCCCCGGCCCGCCCGAAGGTTCAGCCCCCCTTGCCCTTGACCTCGTACTTGATGGCGATGGTCTCGCCCGGGAACCAACTCGATTGCCGAGCGTCGACGCTTGCCAAAAGTCCCCATCGCTCGCAGAACGCGACGATCTCTTTCATCTTCCCGTAGGTCAGTTTGTAGGGCTCCGAGAGATAGAAGGCCGGCTTGCCATCCTTCAGGTACAAACCGCCGTGGTCGTCGCCCGGCGGCTCGTTGGGCATGGCGTTCGGGTCGTTCGACCCGGCGGCGCGACGTTTACCGACAAGGCGACGGATGCTGCCCGAGATCACGTATCCCTCGTCCGCCAGGCGCTTGTCGCGCTGTTGCGCCAAAAAGTAGCCGATGGCATAATCAGCATCGCCGAGGGATTGCAAGGCGCGGACGGCCGCAAGGAACTTGGAATTGGGCTTTTTGTTGCAAAAGGCGGCGTCGTAGTCCCTTTTGGCGCCCCGTAATTTTGCGGACTTCATCACAGCGTCTCCAGGGTGGCCGGCCTTGTGTGGCGGGAGCGACTCCAGATCGAGTCACCAGCGGCCGCATCGCCCCAAGTTGACCGGCGGGTTGTCAATGGCGCGATTTTACCAGTTTTCCGGGCACGCGGCAACCAGGTGGGCCTCCCACAAGCGGTGCGGAAAGGCTGACACCCAACAAGTCTGGGGGAGATGGACGATTTGCTACGGCGCCCGGGGATCGGGGTCACGCGTCGGGGGACATACCGGGCGTCGGGTGCCTGTGCCCCATCCGCGGCGTGGCCCTGAGGCGGTCGAATGACCGTTTGCTGCAAATGAGGCGATCCTGCCAGGAATGCCCGCCTGTGTCCGGCGGGATTCTCTGGCGGCGCGATGTGACGGAGACGCACGGAGCGGACTAATGCGTGGAATTGTTTGCCCCAACGGGGCCGCGTTCTCCCAACCCTGGGCAACGCCCAGGGGAACAGCGATCATGGGAGTTGGTCGTTTTCGGCCCAGCGGGCCAACCCCTCGCCGACATCCGCGACGAACCGTTGGCCCGTTGGCCCGTAGAAACGACCTCTCCCGGCTGGTGCGAACCCTGGGCGTTGCCCGGGGCTGGGTGCAGGACTGGGCCTTCGGCCCGCCGGAGTGCACCTGCTCCCACGCCCCTGGCAAGTTTTCCTGGCGGCTGCATACCAACCCGAAGCGCCAGCGAGGGCCGGCGCCAAAACCCTCGCTGGCGCTTCGGGTTGGTATGTTGTTGGAAGCCCCGCCAGGAAATCTTGCCGCACACGCCCGTTTGCGGGGCTTGCAATCGGGCCAAGCCATCCGCTAAGATCCGGTGGCCGGGGCCGGGGAAGGTGTCAGGTGCAAGGTGTCAGGTGTCAGGCCAGGCGGCGGTGTTGTTTGACAATGCGGCACGAGCGACCCCCCGGAGGGACATTCCTTTGGGAAGGGCCTCGGGCTCTGTCGGCAGGAACCCGGCCGACCAAGCCCCCCAGGCGAAGGGACCGTTCCGGAAAATCGCGAAACCTAGGACCAAAAAGCCCGTTCGGGCCAGAGCGACGGTAGCCGGAAGATGCGGAAAACGCCGTAAAAGACGGGGGTTTCCTCGCGGTCGGACCACGGGCGCGCGATCGCGCACAACAGCGCAAGACGTGAGACCAAAAAACGCGCCGGGGCCGGAGCGACGGTAGCAAAAGGACGCGGACAAGGGTCGCGTCGCGACCGCCGATGGCAGCCGGGGGTTTTAACCCACGGAACCAAAGCCGCGTGCCACCATTGCGTCCGGGCACCGTCGGGCACCGTGCGCGACCATGCTGCGCACGGTGCCCGGGTCGGCATGGCCGGCGACGCCTGAACGGTTCCAATCGTCGCTACGCGACGAACCGGTGATGGAATGCCGCAGACCGTGGGTTGAAACCCACGGCTACCATCGTAGCGTCGCTACGCGACGAGTGACAGCTTTCTACCAGCGGGGCAGGTGGCACGGTCGGGAGACCGTGCTACAAGATGGAGTTACTCCGCCTGGAAGACCCAGCGGCCCCACAAACGCGGCTCGAGCTGGGCCTCGCTGGGCACGTCGCTGGTGATCGCCGTGGCCTTGTTGCTCCAGTACACCCGCTGGAGCGTCTGAAAACCGTTGCCGCGGAGTACGCCCACGTCGCCGCGGATCGAGCGGCCGGGCTCGGGCTTGAGCCCCAAGACGGCCAGGGGGATCGAGATTTCGTAGTTGCCGTCCGCGCCGGCCAGCCGCACCTGGTCGCTCACGTCGTCCACGCGGTCGATGTGGATCGTCCGCCAGGGGGAGGAAAAGGGGACGGGCTCCTTGGTGCCCGGCACCACGGGCCGGTAGAGCGTGGCCTGCGGTTTGCCGCCGACGATTGCGACCAGGAGCCGCACGTCGCCGGCCACGGGCCGGTCGCGGCGGGGATCGGCGGCCGGGTCGGTGCCCAGGCAGAGGTCCAGCCCGCCGCCCGTCTTGAAGGCGGCGCGGGGCGTCTCGCCCGAATTCTTGAGCAAGTCGGGATCGCCCGTGCGGAAGGCGGCGTAGAGGCGGTCGCCGGCCACGGCCAGGGCCGCGGAAATCTCGTAGGGCGTGCTGCGGCTGTCGAAGAAGGCGGCCACGCCGCGGCGGTCGATCGGGACCCAATCGGCGCCGGCCCAGTCGTCCAGTTTGCCGTCCACCACCGGCGGCGTCCGGCGAAGGGCCACGCGGAGCGTCGTGCGGCCCTCGGCCTGCTGCCGCCGCGCCTCGCTTTCCGCCAGGCAGGCCGCGGCCCGCTGCAAATCCTCGGGCGTGACGCTCAGCGGGCGGGCGGGCAGGCGGCGGATCTGCTCCAGGCCGTCGATCCGCACCAGGCTCGTCCGCGCGCCGTCGACCAGGTAGATCCGGCCGTCGGCCGCCGCGGCGATCGATGGCCAGAAGTTCTCGTCGTGCAGGCTCAAACCCCCGAGCGACATGTTCCGCCGGGCGATGGGCATGGCCCAGCCGGTTCCGCGGCGGATGTCGTGGAACAGCTCGGCGACGAACAGCCCGTCGGCCGTGAAGAGGTAGATATTGCCCATGTTGCCGTTGACGGCCCAGAGCGGCCCGGCCTGCCCGGACCGCGGCGTGACGAACCCGCCCAAGAGCCGCGTGGTGCCGATCAACTCGCCCGGCCGGTCGGGCGGAGGCGACTCGTGCGAGGCGTGCAGTCCCGGCCAGGGACTTGGGTAGGACCAGGCCGGCTGGCCCCGGTACACCCCACAAATCGACTGCGGGGCGAACGGCTCGGGGGCCACGGTGAGCACGGTCCAGCCGCCGGGCTCCCAAAGGGCCTGGTCGCCGCCGGACGACGTCGGCCCCTGCACCCGGCGGGCCAGCGTCTCGCCCGCGGCCAGGTCGTAGACCGGAACCCCCGCCACGGTGAACCGCCGCACCGGGAAGCGGATCGTCTCGCCGTTGAGCCGCGAGGCCACCAGCGAAAGGTCGGGCATCACCGTGATGCCGCCCGACTCGGCCTTGAGGAAACTGACCTCGCCGGGCTGGAGTTGCCCGTCGCCGTCGAGGTCCGACCAGAGGAACACCAGCGGGGCGGAGAACGAGCGGCCTTGAAGACCCACGCCCGCGGGCCAGCGGGCCTTGAAGCCATCCCCTTTGAGCAATTCCCAGTCGTTGGCCCGGCCCAGCGCGGCCACCGGCCGGGCGATGCCGCCCTGGTCGAGCCACAGGCAAGCGATCGACGCGCCGTTGGTCGGGTTGCTGTTGTAGCAGTTGGTGAAGTATCGCCGCGGCGGTCCTGAGGCGGATGGCACGTAGAGGGCCGTCTCCGGCACGCCGTTGACCCCGAAGCCGTCGGGAAGGAAAAAGGGGACTGTCCCCCTCTGTGCTTGGGGACTGTCCCCTTTTTCCGGACGGAAGAACACCCGCTCCAGCCGGTCGCGGCCGGTAGCCCAATCGAGCCGGAACTCCATGCCGTGGAAATAGAAGCGGGTCTTGTCCTGGGGATCGAGCTGGCCGCCGCCGCCATACTCGGCCGGCCCGTAAAACGCCCGGACCAACCGGCCGTCGAGCGTCCAGACGCTGACCCGCTTGGGCTGATAATCGGTCTCCGCCACCCAGAGGTGCCCTGCCGAATCGACCGTCAGCCCGTTGGGATGGTTCATGTGGTTCTCATCGTACGGCCCGGCCCGCGGGACGCCCGGCGTCCCGATGGCGCCGAGCGGCTTGCCCGACGCACAGAAGACCTTCACCTGGTGGCTGTTGCCGTGGTCGCTGACGTACAGACGGCCCTGCGAATCGAGGGCGACCTGCTGCGGGTCTTCCAGCCCACGGGCCACCAGCGTTTCCGGGCTGGAGAGCTGCACCGCGGCCGCGGTGGCCGGCAGGCGGTACCGCCGCAGCTCGCGGCCGGCCAGCACCAGCAGCCGGCCCTCGGCGTCGAAGGCCAGGCCGCGGGGATCGTCCAGCGGCAGCGTGTTTCGGACCTTGCCGGCGCGGGCATCGACGCACAACAGGCCCTTCTGCTTGGGCAGGCTACAGACCAGAAGACCGTCGCGGACGGCCAGGCCCGTCACGGCGGATGCCTCCTTGCCGCCGGGAAAGGCGTAGCGGACGACCGGCCGGTCGCCCTTTGGGGTCAGTGCTGTCAGACGCAGGTCTCCCTCCCAGGCGGAAGCGGCGTAGGCATAGGTATCCCCGGCCGGCTTGTCGCCCGCATCGTAGGCCAAATAGGGAGCGCCGGTCCAAGCGCCGCCGATCCAGCCCACCCCGCCCTGCTTGCGGCCCTCCAGATCGACCCAGGCCAGGCCGTCGCCGCCTTCGGTCACGTAGCTGCCCAGGAAGACCAGGGGCTTGCCGCCGGGCGCCCGCCGGGCCGGCACGAACAGCGCGCTACTGGGCGGCGTGTGGTTGGCCAGCCATCCACCCGTATGATCTGCGGTCGGCCAGGGCGGCTGTCCCGCGTTATAGACCGAGAACTCGTAGCACAGCTCGATCCCCGCGTGGACCAGCCCGCGGACCCGATAGGCCCCCGGGGCCACCAACCGGGCCGGAATATGGTAGACGCCGTGCCGCGCGGCGTCCGGATCGCGGCCCAGGTCGTCCAGACCGTCCCACCACACGACGTTCTCGCCCGAGGGCATCGGCGTCTCGCTCACCAGGTTCCGCACGCGGCGGCCCGCCGCGTCCTCGATCACCAGGGTGACAACCCCGGGGCGGTCCAAAGCGAAGCGGATGGGGATCGGCGGGTGTTGCGGCCCCGCGGCAGCCGCGGGCAGCACGGCGGCCGTGAGCGGGGCGCCGTCCAGCGGGCGGAAGGCCATCAGCTCGCCCAACCAGACCCGTTTCCCTCCCTGGGTTTTGCCGGAGAGGTGCGGATGCGTTTCCGCGGTGGCCTTGGTGATCCGCAGGCGGACGGCGCGGGTGGTCACAACGCGGCCGAAATCGAGCCAGTTGACGCCCAGGGCCCGCGGATACTGGCTCTCGATGCCGCCGAAATGACCGACGCCGTGCCAGTCGGCCTCGGGGGCTTCGACTGGGTGCCGTCCCGGCGGACCGGCGAACGCCTGCACGTCGGCCGCGGCGAAGCCGGCCCAGAGGGCGGCCAGGCCCGCCAGCGGAACCGGTTGCGGCCAGACCAGCACGACGTCCACCGGGTGCTCGGCCGAGACGATCGCCCCGCCGCCCTGGGGGCCGTTGTCCCACGCGCCCCAGGTGCCGTTGTTCGTTTGGTCGTTGATCTTCGCGGCCGCCTCGGGCCGGGCGGATGTTGTCACCACCGCCTGGGGCGCCACGTTGCTGAGTCGCTCGCCGAGCAGGAAGACCCCGCCCAGCCAGCCGGCATAGTGCTCGTCGGCCGGGCGGGCGGTGTGGGTGAAGCGAATCGCCCGGGTCAGGACCGGCTTGGGGAAGACCCAGACGGCGTATTCCTCGCGGCCCACCTCGTCCTGGCCGGCCCCTACGCCCGCGAGCCGCTGGGGAGTGATCCACTGCCGGTCGTCGGCCAGGTCGCCACCCCGAAGGGCCACTTCCGAGCGCAAGGCGCTCGGGCGCCCGCCGCCGCGAACCACAAGCGTGCCGACGACGAACGGCGTCTGCCAGCCGATTCGCAGGTGCCGCGGCCCGGGCTTCTTCGAGTCGCCGAACTGCACCCCGTCCCATTCCGGCCGGGTGGTCGTGGTCCAGACAACGTGCCGCGGCCCGTCGGCCTGGGGCATCGGTTGCTCCGCGCCATCAACCCATTGGGCGAAGTCCTCCCTGTCGAGGTTCTCCACGGCCAGCGGCGTGGCAAAGACACCCGGCCCCGCGGCCTGGCAAACGCCCGACGATAGGGCGGCCAAGAACAGGAAGACCCACAACTTGCGTGCCATGCGACAACTCCCGGAGGAAAGACGTGGTTCTTGTTGGAAGCTTCGATCCGAAAACATGGACTTGTTCCCTTGGGTCCGGGGCGAGGCATCCGCCCCCGTGCGGAAAATTATTCAAACTACTGCTTCGCGGCCCCTTCCTCGTGGTCGCGGAGCAGCAGGCCGAAGGCGGCCATGGTCTTCGCCTGCGACGCCACGAGGCCCTCGTCCATGTCGATCGCAAAATGGCAATCGACGAAGGTCTGCAGGCAGGCGAAGTTGTCGCGGGGCGGAGGATAGGCGACCTCCGCCACGCGATAGCCGTTGGCGGCCTGAACGGGCCCTTGGACCTGCTGTCCCGGCACCACCTCGCCCAGATGGCTGTAGCGACTGTTGTGCAGCGGGGCGCGGACCGTCCGCGTCCCCAGCCCGACGATGTAGCTGCGGTTGAGCGGATTGGCCCCCAACGTGTTGTCGCAGGTCCGCACGATCCAGGCGCGGTACTTTTCGTCGCCGGTGAGCTTGTAGGACCACAGGACGACCGGCAGGTAGTTTTCATAGGCCCCGGTTCCCCAGTTGATCGGGGCCATCGGGTGGCGGATGAATCCGTAGGCCATTGTCTGACAGTGGCGGATGAACATGTCGGCGCGGTCGAGGATGGCCCGGCGGACGGATGCCTGCACGCGGGCGTCGGCCACGGCGGCGGGGCAATTGACGTAGGCCCAGGCCGCCAGGCTTTGATCGTATTGCTTGTAGACCTCGAGTTCGGCGTCCGGCTTCCGCGACCAGACGCACACGGCGAGGAAATCGCCGCCGAATCGCGGCTGGCGGGTCGTGTGCAAGAGCTGCGCGGCGGCGTAGGCCCTGGGACCGAGATACTGGAAAGCGTACTCCTGCGGGGTCCGGGCGTGCGGCGGATGGGTTTCCGCCCAGTCATAGGCCCGCCGGGCCCGCCCCAGGAAGTCTTCCGCCTCCCGGGTCTTCCCCAGCGACCGCCAGAGTCGCGACGCCTGGGCCAGCGCGCCGGCGAACTCGTAGGAGGCCGCGGCGTCCTTGGCGTAGGCGTAGTCGCCGAGGTGATCGAGTTCCACGGTTTCAATGAAGTTCGGGTCGCCGGCCGACTCGGTGCCGTGGTACACGCCGCCGTCGCTGTCCTGGAGGTCCAGCCACAGCCGCAGGGCCCAGAACGCCTCGTCGAGGATGTCCGGGATGCCGTTGCCCTTTTCGGGGATGTTCAACTGCCCGTCGTAGAACTTCCGCGGCGCCATTTCATAGGCGTCCATGAGAGTTTGGGCCACGTCGAGGTGCGAGCGGGGGTTGTAGTCGCCGGCGTCGTGGTGCCCGCCGCGGGCGGCGATCACGACGGGGGCTTCCGCCGGCTGCGGGCCGGCCAGCGGCCGCCGCACGACCTTCTGCGGCAGGTCCTTCTTGATGTCGTGCGGCTCGTCGTGAAGCTGCGTGGTCAGGGTGAGGCCCTTGGTGTGGCAGGCGATCCGCCGCCACCGGCTATACGGCGGGCCAAGCTCGATGCCGCACCGCTGCGCGAAAACCCCGTAGGCCTGCACCTCGAACGCCTGCTTGTAGACATCGTCGCCGATCTCGAAGGGCAGGCTGCGGCCGACCCGGGCAACCGTGACGAAATACCTCCCCGGCGTCTTGAAACTCGTGAAATCGAGCAGGTAGACGTTCTCGCCCGAATGATCGACCTTGTAATAGCCTTCGGTCATCTCGCCCGAGCGGTGGACCAGCCGCGACTTGCCGCGAAAGACCACGGCCAGGTCGTCTTCCCGGCACAGGGAAAACTCGGGCGGTTCCTTGAAGGCCAAGGCGGGCCCGGCGGAGGGCGGCGGCGCGGGGGCCTGCGGATCGGCTTTCTGCGGCTGCCCCGCGGGTTTGCCCAGTTGGTCCCAAAAGGCCCGGGCGACTGAGGCGTCGGGGCGAGCGTCGCGAGCCGCGGTCGAAGGCGTCTTTTCCGGGAAGGAGCCGAGCCAGCGGCCGAGATACGCCAGTTTGACCGGCGAATCGGTGAGGTAGCCGACCTGGTTGACTTTGATCGAGTTGCTCAGCGAGCGTTTTGCGTGGAAGCGGATCGCCGCCCGGCTGGTCGCCGTCGTTACGGCCCGATTCACCTGGACCTCGACCAGGTCGCCGTCGGCCCACGGCTCCTCGATTTGCAGGAACACTTCGTGCATGGGGATGGCCGCGAAGGGCCAGCCGGTGGGCAGGTAGGTGTCGATCCGGCTCGTTCGCCCGAGCCGGACGACCGGCACCGGCCGGCCCGCCACGCGGAGGGCATAGTTCCGCGCCTGGCCGGCCGCTTCCGCGGAGAAATCGGGGCCGAATTCCAGGGCGAGGATTCCCGGCCCGACCGGTTCCAATCGCCGCAGTCCCAAGACGGCCATGTCCACGGCTTGGTCGCGGGCGGCTGCGGCTTGCCCTCGGCCGAAGACGAAGCCCTGGGCCGTGTGCCCGCCGGTGACCATTTCCCCCTGCGATCCCTGGGCGAGCACGAAGTACTCCACGCCCTGCCGCATGGGGTGCGGCAAGTCCAGCGTGACGATGGTTCGCTCGAAGCGGGCCAGCGGGCAGCCGGCCGGGGCCTCGGCCTCGACCTCGGTGCGGGCCGCGGCCTGCCGCGGGGTGACGAACTTCGCATAGGCATAGTTGTCGTCATGGAAGCTGATGATTCGGTAGGACGCCGCCCGCTGGCAGGCCCGCGTGACACTCATCCCCAGGACCAACTGCACCCGCGTGTCGCCCAGGGGCTCCGCGCTTCGCAGCCCCAGTGACGTGCGGATCGCGACGCGGTTGTCGGCCAGGCCGCGAAAATCTGCCAGCGGATCGGCCCGGCACATCGACGCAACCGCCGCCAACCAAAGCAGCCAGCCGCCGGCCCGCAGGCCGGACGCCAACCCCCAGGGCCATCGCTGTTCGCCTCTCGGCCGGTGCCGGTTCACGGTGCTTCCCCCTCCGAAACGTGAGCCCGGCAGTTACCCCGTGGAGCCTTCAACGACGGCGATCTCCCCGGCAGTCAAACCATACAAGTCATATACCAGCCGGTCAATCCTGGCATCGGTCGCGTCAATCTGCCGCTGAATAACGTTCCTCTGTGCGGCCGAGTTTGCAGCGGCAAGCTGCATGTGCAAAGTCTGCATGGAACCGGCCAAACCCGAAAGCTGGCCGTGAATAGCCCTATCCCCAGCACTCCTAAAATCGACCACGCGAAAGGGAAGCAAGGACAGGAACTGCCGATTTGCGGACCTCCAGCCGCCCCGGAATGGTGCGCTTACCTGCGGGAAGTACCAGCGCATCAGGCGGGAATTCAGCAGTGCCAACACGTACTGCAGGCCATGCGCGGCATAGGCCGCCTTCAAGGTCACGCCGCCAACGTCTACGTTGTCCAGAAAATGGCCCCCGTCATGGTCCAGCGCGGCATGAAGTCGGTCCACCAGTCTCGGCACGCAGAGCTTAGCACGGCTCTGTATGCCGAGGTTCTGGCTACGACCCAGGCGGTGCCAATCGGCATCGCGGAAGGCGCCCTTCTCACGGTCCTCCAGGCGTTTCTTGTTTTCGAGAATGTAGGCCGCCGTCTTGGGATAGTCGCGCTCGATGTCCTTGAAGTCGATCAGGCGAGCACACTCATCCCGGACGCCGTAAGGGAACAGGACGTACTGTCGATTGGGTAGTGGGCCGTACCTGCCAACGTCGGTTCCGCTGACAATGGGGTGGAGAAGGCCCTTCTCAAAGGTCCATTCCCGGGCAAGCGCGTTCGATCTAAGGCGAAAGGTTCGTGCTGTTTCGGCGACGAAATCCATGATGTAAACGTCGTCGGCGCTTGTCTGCAGGCCCACGAAAACATCGGCCGCCTCGCCGAGTTTGTGAGACATTGCCGACAGCTTCGCAAAGAGTGAGGCTCCTTGCCCTACCGCAAAGTTCCATTCAGCAGACGTAACCGTGCGGGCCTGAATCAAGCCGTTGGTTGCGACTCCGGTTGCGCGCCATGCGACTAGATCGTCGACCTTGGCGAAGCGGCACTCTGACGCGGGCGACTTGTCCAGAAACAACAGGCAGGTGTAGGTCGTCGCCCCCTCGAATACCTGTTGCGCCCCGAAATGCACGACATGCGCAAGATGTCTTCCCTTGGCAATCATCGCTCGCAGCGGCTCGCCGTACTGCGAGTTGAAAAACTTGTGCGGGCAGATGAAGCCCAATTGGCCGTTGGGGCCCAGCAGTTTCAAGCCTTGTTCGATGAAGACCACGTAAACATCGTAGTTACCCGTCCTGCCGGCCTGAAACAGTTCCTTGTAGATTTCGACTTCCAGGGGTGCCCACCCCTTCATCGTCTGGATACGGACGTAGGGCGGATTTCCGACGACACAGTCGAAACCCCCCGCTTTCACGGCCTCGGGAAAGCCTTGCTTCCAGTCAAATGGTCTAATTCGCTCAATATCGCCGGCGTCGGGAATCAGCTTGCCGCTGAAATAGTCCGGGCCAATCAGAGAATTACCGCACTTGATGTTGTCGGCCAGGTTCGGCAGCGCCCGGTCGTGAAAAAGCTGCTGTTGCTGGCTCACCGTCTGGTCAGTTTCGCCTTCCAGCACCGTCAAGAGCAGAGACAACTTGGAGACCTCGACGGCCTGGGCGTCGATGTCCACTCCAAAGATGTGGGTGGTCAAAATGCGTTTCTTCTCCTCGATAGTCAGCCGCCAATGCGCGTTGTGGGGGTCCTTGTAGACGGCCTTCTTGCATGTTTCCGGCTTGTGTGCGGCGTACCATTCCAAGCAATGATCAAGGAGACACTGGTAGGCGACCAGCAGGAATGACCCGCTTCCACAGGCCATATCGAGAACACGCAAGGGCGGCTTCTCCTTGCCGCCTGCCAGTTGGGCGGGGCTTCGGTTGCCAATCTGCCGTCCGACGGTGTGCTGGACGATGTACTTGGCGATATAGGACGGCGTATAGTGAACGCCCTTGGTGGCGCGCACTTCGGGCTTTTCTTCCACTTTGGCCTGATGACCGGCCGTCAGACGGATAACCTTACCCAGGAATCGTTCATAAATCGTCCCCAGGATTTCGACGGGCAGGACGCCGAAGTGATACGGTGAACCGTGGGCAAAGTAGAGGCTTTGCAGGATCGGCTTGAAAACCTTGTCATCAACGGCCAACTTCGGTGTGATACGGTCGGGGTCTTCCGATACGCCACTCTCCTCCTGAAAATGGAACAAGCCGGAGTTGTACTTTTCGTCGGCCTTGCGGCACAGATTGCGCATGAAACGGGGGTAAATGCCATCCCGTTCGCACAGCGTCAGAAGTTGTTCGTAGGGCTCAAGCCCCCGGTCCTCGGCCATGCGCAGGAACACCACCCGATCAATCGTGGCTTGCACGGCGGCATTCAGGTCATCCGAAGAAAGGCCCTTGTTTCGCAGGGCGATGTTCCGGGCAAGCGTGTCGCGCCAGCCCTCGATTTCCTTCAGGAACTCCGCGTCAACTTCGGAGGTGCCGCGCTTCCGCTTGGATGCTGCGTACTGGTCGAATGCCCCCGACCAGACAGCTTCCCGCGAGAAGATGTCCCACAATTCCCGCCAACGGTCCGGGTACTCGGTGAAGCGGAAATGCAGGATCCGGGCGTGGGTTGCCTTGTCACTCGACCGGGGCCTGATGGTGCAGTCATAGACGCCCAATTCCTCGAAGTCAGTAAGGATGGACACCGCAACTTTGGCGGTCCAGCCGTAGCGGCGAAGCTGAAGGGCCGGGCCGGGGTTTGCCTGGATGTTCGCACCGCACTTCTTGGCCTCGGCATAGAATCGAGTCGCCGGCCCAACCCGAAACGCATAGTCGGGTTCCTTCCTCTCGCCCTCGTCGTCCAAGCTGGGGTTGTAGATCACCTCCATGTATTGGGGCGAAAGCCGCTGGGTGTTGTGAACGTCCCAGCCGAGTGACTCAAACAGGGGATCAACGAGCGCCTGTCTGACTTGTGCTTCCTTGACACCAGGGGCAAGAAACGCCTCGCGGTTGGTGGCGAAGTACCCGCACAGCTTCGCGATTTCGTCCCTGCCCTCATTGAACGCCTTGCCCATCGCCTTACCCCCTTCTTGTATCCACACCCAGCCGGTATGATAGTCCGAGAGTCGCGTCGCATACAGGGGGCCACCCGCGGGATGGGTGTCGCGACGAGTTTCCCTTATTCTCCGAGAGTTCCGGCCAAACTGTACCGCAACCCGCAACGCCCGCCTGCTTGCCCTGCCTCACGGGGCGCGTTAGAATCCATCGCGGAACACTCACCCGAATTCGTCCCACCGCGTCAACCTTCCTACCATGAGACGCCGGGCGGCGGGCCGACGGCGGCAAGCGCCAGCCCGGCGCGCCGGGAATTCCGCCATGCGCTGGACCATTGCGCCCCTCTGCCTGACCGTCGCCGCGCTAGTGCTGCTCTTGCCGGCCGGGGCCCGCGGCCAATCGGGCGGGTCGCCGCTCTCGCGGGCGGTGGACCTGATGAAGAACCATCAGTACCACGACGCCATCCGCAATCTTGCGCGAGGACATCCGCGGCAAGCCCGAGGCCCAGGTCGCCCGCCAGATGCTCATGCTGGGGGAATGCTATTACCTCACCCGGCAGTACGAAGACTGCCGGCCGCTGCTCCTGGCGGCCGGGCGCAACCTGAGCGACGAGAAGGAGAAGATCCTGGCGGAGTTCCGCCTGGCGTGTACGCACTTCCGGTTGAAGGACTACCCCGGCGCCGCGGAGAGGATCGACGGCTTTCTCGGCAGGCACCCGGACGACCCCCACGTCGGCACGCTGCTCTTGTTCAAGATGCTGATCCTCGGCCAGCAGGGGGCCGCCGCCGAGGGAGACCTGGTCAAGCTCCACAAGCGGGTC
>Ga0187848_10001959_pt1 | contig 16880 bp, 14 predicted proteins | sample June2016WEW_4_40_FD_132424 | JGI IMG/M metagenome (GOLD analysis project Ga0187848, IMG submission 132424) | Peatland microbial communities from SPRUCE experiment site at the Marcell Experimental Forest, Minnesota, USA - June2016WEW_4_40 | ecosystem: Environmental > Terrestrial > Soil >... | reverse complement strand
GCTGATTTCCTGGGGGCGCAGCAGCAGCCTGGAACGGAAGAATTCAAGATTTTGGTAGATGTCGCGCAAGACGGGGTTGCTGACGGTGAGGGAACAACCGCTGGCGAAGCGGACTTTGCCGGTCTGGATGAGGGCAATGACGGCGTCCTGAATGACCTCGGTGTACATGTCAAACATCGGGATTTTCGGGTGTTCGCCCATGGCCTTGAGGACGGCATTGGCGGTGTCGCCCACGCCGGACTGAATCGGGAGGAAGGCGGAGGGGATGAGACCGCGCTGGAGTTCGGAGGCGAGAAAAGCGGCGACATTTTCGCCGATGCGCGCGGTGGTGCCGGCGATGGCGCTGAAGGAGCCGACTTCATCAGGCTGGTTGGTTTGGACGATGCCGGCGATTTTCGCGGGATCCACCTTGATGGTGGGCGTGCCAATGTGGTCGTCGGGGCGCAGGACCGGGACGGGCTGGCGATGGGGCGGGTCTTCGGGTTGGTAGATGTCGTGGAAGCCGCGAAGGGACTGGGGATGGAATTGGTTGAGTTCGATGAGGATTTTGCCGGCGACGCGGCAAAAGGTGGGGGCGGCGCCGACGGAGGCGGTGAGGGTAATTTCGCCGGAGGGGGTGAGATCGCAGGCTTCGATGACGGCCCAGTGGACGGGGCCGAGAAAGCCGTAGCGAACGGCCTGGGGCAACATGGACAGGTGCATGTCGTAGAACTTAGTGCGCCCCTCGTTGATGCTTTTGCGCAAATCAGGATCGTTCTGGTAGGGGGTGCGGAAGAGGATGGCGTCGGCGCGGGCGAGGGACCCATCCAGGGAATGGCCGGTGGAAGCGCCGGTGATGACGCCGATGCGGAAGGGCTGGCCGGAGGCTTGCATTTGCGAGGCGCGGGCGGCGATGGCTTTGGGGATTTCCTTGGGGGCGCCGGCGGGGGTGAAGCCGCTGAAGGCGACGGTTTGGCCGTTTTGAATTTGCAGTGCGGCCTCGGCGGCGGCGAGGCGCGGAAAGGGATCGCTCATAGGGGATGAAGTTCTTTCAAATGGCGGACTTGATAAGCATGGTAAGCGGCCGGGGCGCCGGAATCCTGCAACAGGAGCAACTGTCCCTCCCGGCCCACGCCGGTAAAAGTGCCGCGGCGCAGGCCGCCATCCAAATCCAATTCGACCAGGCGCGGGCCGCCCCAGAGCTGGTTGATGCGCGGAAGCAACGGGGCGAATCCCTGGTCCTGGATTTGGTCCACGACTCGGCGCAAGCTGGCCAGGACAACCTGGGTCAAATGAGGCAAGTCCGGCGGGGCGGTCATCAGATCGGCCAGGCGGGCGGTTTGATTTTTCAAGGCGGGATCAAAAGTTTCGGGATGATTGAATACATTGAGGCCGATGCCGGCCACAGCCCGTCCGGGCACGAACTGGTCAACCAACAACCCGGCCAGCTTGCGGTCATGGACGAGGACATCATTGGGCCAGCGGAGGCGGAACTGTTGCAAGCCGATGGCGCGGAGGGCATCGCAAACCGCCAGGCCAACCGCCAGCGGCAAGACCCGCCCATCGGCGGGCTTGGGTGCGGTTGGAACCACGGCGGAGAGCCATAAGCCGCCTGGGTCAGAAACCCAGCCGCGCTGAAAACGCCCCCGGCCGGCCGTCTGGCGGTCGGCGCGGACGGCCTCCCAGGGGGAAAGATTGGCGGCGGCAAGGTTGGTCGAGCTTGTGAGGGCCATCTCATAAAGATGCCAGCCTTGGCAAAGAGTTGAATCGCCCATTACAGCCGGTGCAGTCATGGCTTCAATCCTCAATCCGCGCCAGAAGCTGGCCTTCGTCAACGGCATCGCCGATCGTCGTCATTATTTCCTCCACCTTCCCCGCTTTTGGGGCGGAGACCGAAGTATTCATCTTCATGGCTTCGATAGTGAAGAGAGGATCGCCCTGTTTGACCACCTGGCCGGGTTTGGCCAGGATGGCGATGACGCGGCCCGCCAGAGGGCTGCGCACCTCTCCGGGGGCGGCGGCGGTTTGAGCGGCGGAGGCCGGAGGAGGCAGCGCGGAAGGAGGAGGCAGCGGGGGCGCGCTGAAAGGAGGAGGAGCGGGAGGGGCAGGAGCGTCGGATTCGTCGGGGACTTCGACGGTCACATCGTAAGTTTTGCCATCCACCGTTACGCGAAGTTTTTTGATCATGGCTATGGCTTGCAAAATTGGTTAGCGGACTTTGTGGGACATGAAATGTTTCATGCGGCCTTCCAGGGCCCAGACGTTGACTTCCGGGGTGTAGGCCGCCTGCTCCACGGAAACGACCCGGTGAGGGCGGCCAAGGACGACGGCGATGGCGGCGGCGATGACGGCGAGGATTTCGGGCGGCATTGGTTGTGGCGGGGACAAGGGTTTTGGCGGCGATGGGATGGGGACGGCAAAGGCGGGGAGGGGTGGCGCCGGCAGCACGGAAGCAGGGGGCGCGGATGGCGTGGAGCGGGATTGGGACAGGAGATTAAGATTAGGATTAAGATTAGGATTAAGATTAAGATTGGGAGAAGGATTGGGGGGCGCAGCTTGTTTGTTGCGGGATGCCCACAGGTGGTAAAGGGTCACCACCAATAGTGAAATGAGAACCTGGGATATAAAAATCTCGGAGGTGGACATGGCGGTTTAAAGCGGAATGGTCCCGTGCTTCTTGGAGGGACGGGATTCGCGCTTGGTCAGGGTGTTGCGCAGGGCCACGGAGATTCTGGCGCGGGTTTCGGAAGGGGCGATGACGTCGGTGATCATGGCCTTTTTGGCGGCTTGGTAGGGGGAACAGAATTGGTTGCGGTATTCGGTCACCAGTTCGGCCTCCCTGGTCTTGGGGTCCTTGGCGGCGGCAAGCTCGCGTCTGTAAAGAATTTTGACCGCGCCCTCGGCGCCCATGACGGCGATTTCAGCGGTGGGCCAGGCGAAGACAAAATCCGCGCCCATGTCGGAACTGCACATGGCCAGATAGGCGCCGCCATAGGCCTTGCGGAGAATGACGGTAATTTTGGGGACGGTGGCGGAAGCGTAAGCGAAGAGCATTTTCGCGCCGTGCCGGATGATGCCGCCGCGCTCCTGCTGAATGCCGGGCATGAAACCGGGGATGTCCACGAGGGTGACGAGGGGGATGTTGAAAACATTGCAGAAGCGGATGAAGCGGGCGGCCTTGTCGGAGGAATCAATATCGAGGGTGCCGGCTTTGACGGCGGAGTTGTTGGCGACGAGGCCGACGACGAGGCCCTGAATGCGGGCGAAGCCGATGACGATGTTGCGCGCCCAATCGGCCATGACCTCGAGCAGTTCGCCGTTGTCCACCAAGCGAGCAATGACTTTGTGGATGTCGAGGACGTCCTTGGAGGATTCCGGGAGCAGCCGGTCCATTTCCGGGTCGGCGCTCAAATCAATCTGTTTGGGGGGCAGATGGGGCGGATCGAGCAGGTTGTTGGAGGGGAGGAAAGTGAGGAGGCGGCGGGCGATTTGGATGGCGTGGGCGTCATGGTCGGCGACGAAATGAACGTTGCCGCTAATGCTGGCGTTGGTGGCGGCGCTGCCGATTTCATCCATCGTGCATTTCTGGCCGGTGACGGCCTGAATGACTTCCGGCCCGCAGATGAACATGTTGGCGCTGCCTTTGACCATGATGAGAAAATCCATCAAGGCGGGCGAATAAGCGGCGCCCCCCGCGCAAGGCCCGGCAATGATGGCAATCTGCGGCACCACCCCGGAAAGAAGGACGTTGCGAAAAAAAACCTGGCCGTAGGCGGAGAGGGAGTCGAAACCTTCCTGGATGCGGGCGCCGCCCGAATCGTTGATGCCGATGACCGGGCAGCCAATCTTGAGGGCGTAATCCATCACGTCGCAGATTTTCTTGGAGTGAATGCGTCCCAGGGCGCCGCCGCCGACGGTGAAATCCTGGCTGAAGGCGGCGACGACGCGGCCGTCCACCAGGCCGGTGCCGGTGACCACGCCATCGGCGGGCATGGACTTTTCCTCCATGTCGAAGTTGTGGCAATCGTGGCCGGCGTGAAGTCCGGATTCCTGGAAGGCGCCGGATTGGAAGAGGGCGTCGAGGCGGTCGCGGGCGGTCATGACGCCCTTTTTGCGACGGGCGTCCAGTTTGTCCTGGCCCCCGCCGGCCCGGGCGGCGGCGCGGCGTTTTTCGAGATCGGTCAACAGTTTTTTCAACACTGACATAAGGAGTGGATAGGGGTTAGTGGTTAGTGGTCAGCGAAGAGGGGTTAGTTTGGCGCGGAGGGAGAATAGCATCTTGGAGACTTCGATGATCAGGGAGGCTGCCTTTGCTGTCATCTCCCCAGTCAAGTAATGGAAACGCCGGGCGAGCAGGATCTGGGTGTCAACCTCGGCCGGTGATCCTTGAGCAATCGAGAGGAAATTCAAGAACTCGGCTGTGGATTGCCGCGCCTGGCCTTCGGCGATGTTCGATGGCACGGAAACCGCCGCCCGGCGCACCTGGCTTGTCAGGCCGTAAAGCTCGTCCCGCGGAAAGGCTTTGCTGAGGAGATGGACTTCCGCCGCCAAATCCATCGCCTTCCGCCAAACAATCAGATCTCTGTAATCGTTGATTTTCATGCGTTTCACTCTGCACCAGTCACTGGCCACTGGCCACTGTCCACTTTCCTTGGGGCACAGAATTCGGTGAGCACGCCAAAGGTGGATTTGGGATGGAGAAAGGCGACGGACATGCCGCCCGCGCCAGCGAAAGGTTTTTCGTGAATGAGCTTGACGCCCGCGCCGGCGGCCTGACGAAGCTGGCTTTCGACGTCATCCGCGCGGAAGGCAACATGATGGATGCCGCCGGCGGGATTTTTCTCAAGGAATTTCGCGATGGGACTGTCCGGGCTGGTGGGTTCGAGGAGTTCGAGGTGAACTTCACCGACGGAAAAGAAGGCGGTGCGGACTTTTTGCGAAGGGACTTCTTCACGGTGGTGACATTTCAGGCCGAGGGCCTTTTCATAGTAAGGCACGGCTTGATCGAGGGATGGGACGGCGATGCCGAGATGGTCAATTTGTGTGATCATAATCTGAGTTTTGCTGACGAGGGTCAAAGTCGGCCAGCAAGGCGCGGGCGGCGCAATGGGCGGTCATCTCACCGCGGAGGACGGATTTTCGGAGGGCGGGAAACCGGGCCTGGATGGCCGGATGGCGCTCAAAACGGCGTTGCAATTCATCGCGGATGGAATCGGCCAGCCAATCCACGGCCTGTTGTTTGCGGCGTTTGGCGATGATGCCTTTAGGCTCCAGTTCGCGGAAGAATCGTTCGATGCGCTGCCAGACATGAGGAACGCCCTCGCCGGTGCGGGCCGAGCAGAGGGCGGCTTGGGTCTTCCAGCCGGGGGTGGCCGGTTGCAGGCAGGCCAGGGCGGCCTGCTGTTCGAGGCGGGCTTGTTCGGCCCGCGTCCGATTGTCGCCGTCCGCCTTATTGACAAGGATGTCATCGGCCATTTCGATGATGCCCCTTTTGATGCCTTGCAAATCGTCTCCGGCGCCCGGGAGCAAGAGCAATAAAAAGAAGTCCACCATGGCCCGGAGAGCAACCTCGCTCTGCCCGACGCCCACACTTTCGACCAGGACCAGATCAAAACCGGCGGCTTCGCACAGGAGCATGGTTTCGCGGGTGCGGCGGGCCACGCCGCCCACACTGTCCCCGGCCGGGGAAGGACGAATGAAGGCGCGCGCCTGGCGGCTGAGATTCTCCATGCGGGTCTTGTCGCCGAGGATGCTGCCGCCGGAACGTTTGCTGGTGGGATCAATGGCCAGGACCGCGACGGCTTGGCCCTGGTCAATCAAATAACAGCCGAAGGCCTCGATAAACGTGCTTTTGCCGACGCCCGGGGCGCCGGTGATGCCGATGCGTTTGGCCTTGCCGGTGTGAGGCAGAAGGCGTTGCAAAACTTCCTGGGCCTTTTCTTCGTGCCGGGGGGACTGGCTTTCGATCAGGGTAATGGCGCGCGAGAGGATGGCGCGGTCGCCAGCGAGCACGCCGGCGACAAAATCCTCCACCGTCCCTGTATCTGAGGCCAGCGATTGCATGTCAGGCTTTCACGCGCGCGCTCAATTGGGTCAGGATTTCCTTGGCCGCATCCGGGATAAATGTTCCGGGACCAAAAACCGCCGCCGCGCCGTTGCTTTTGAGGAAGTCGTAGTCTTGCGGGGGGATGACGCCGCCGACGACGACCAGGATGTCAGACCGGCCGATTTTGCCAAGTTCTTCAACCAATTGGACGAGGAGGGTTTTATGGCCGCCGGCCAGCGAACTGATGCCAATGACATGAACGTCGTTTTCAGAGGCCATGCGGGCGGCTTCGTCGGGTTGCTGGAACAGCGGCCCGATGTCCACGTCAAAGCCCAGATCGGCATAGGCGGTGGCGATGACCTTGGCGCCGCGATCATGGCCGTCCTGGCCCATCTTGGCGATGAGGATGCGCGGGCGGCGGCCCTGCTTGCGGGCAAAGTCGTCGGTCAGCCGGCGAACCTGCTCGATCTGCGGGTCCTGGCCGAATTCGGATTGATAAACACCGGACACAGAACGGACCAAAGCTTTGTGGCGGTGAAAGATTTTTTCAAGCGCGAAGGAAATCTCGCCCAGGGTGGCGCGGGCGCGGGCGGCGTCAATGGAGAGGGCCAGGAGGTTGCCGGCGCCGGATTCGGCGGCCTGGGTGAGAGCATCGAGTGCCGCCTGGACTTTGGCGTTGTCGCGCTTGGCCCGGAGTTCATGCAGGCGCTGGATTTGGGATTGGCGCACCGCGGTGTTGTCCACTTCGCGGAAGTCAAGCGGGTCGGCTTTTTCCAATCGGAACAAATTGACGCCGATGATGGATTCCCTGCCGGAATCAATGCGGGCCTGACGGCGGGCGGCGGCTTCTTCGATGCGCAACTTGGGCAGGCCGGATTCATTGGCTTTGGTCATGCCGCCGAGGGCCTCGATTTCCTGGATGTGCGCCCAGGCGCGTTGCATGAGGGCCTGAGTCAAGGCCTCGACAAAATAGGAGCCGCCCCAGGGATCAATGACTTTGCAGATGCCGGTTTCTTCCTGGAGGAAGAGCTGGGTGTTGCGGGCGATGCGGGCGGAAAAATCGGTGGGCAAGGCGATGGCCTCGTCGAGGGAGTTGGTGTGGAGGGATTGAGTTTGGCCGAAGGCAGCGGCCATGGCTTCGACGCAAGTGCGGGCGATATTGTTAAAGGGGTCCTGCTCGGTCAGCGACCAGCCCGAGGTCTGGGAGTGGGTGCGCAGGGCCAGGGACTTGGGATTTTTCGGGTGGAACTGGGCGATGAGCCTGGCCCACAAGGCGCGGGCGGCGCGCATTTTGGCAATCTCCATGAAGAAGTCCTTGCCCTGGGCCCAGAAGAAGGAGAGCCGGGGCGCGAAGGCATCAATGTCAATGCCCGCCTTGAGGCCGGTGCGGACATATTCGAGGCCGTCGGCCAGGGTATAAGCCATTTCCAAGTCCGCCGTCGCCCCCGCCTCCTGCATGTGATAGCCGGAGATGGAGATGGAATTGAACTTGGGCATGTTTTGGGAGGTGAAGGCCAGGATGTCCGAGACAATGCGCATGGAGGGGGCGGGCGGATAAATGTAAGTGTTGCGCACCATGTACTCCTTGAGGATGTCGTTCTGGATGGTGCCGGAAAGTTGTTCCAGCTTCACTCCCTGCTCCTCCGCGGCGACGATGTAAAAGGCCATGACCGGGAGAACCGCGCCATTCATCGTCATGGAAACGGAGATGCGATCCAGAGGGATGGCCTTGAAGAGAATCTTCATGTCCTCGACCGAATTGACGGCCACGCCGGCTTTGCCCACGTCGGCCAAAGCGCGCGGGTGGTCGGAATCGTAGCCGCGATGGGTGGGCAAATCGAAGGCGACGGACAGCCCCTGCTGGCCGGCGGCGATGTTGCGGCGATAAAAGGCGTTGCTCTCCTCGGCGGTGGAAAAGCCGGCGTATTGGCGGACGGTCCACGGTTTGGTGACGTACATCGAGCCGTAAGGGCCGCGCACATAGGGCGGGAACCCGGGCATCGTGTCCAAAAGCCCGCAGTCCGCGAGGTCAGCCGCGGTATAAAGGGGCCGAATGGCAATGCCTTCCAAGGTTTGTTGAACGCATTGGTCAAGCGGCCGGCCGGTTTCCGCTTCGAAGCGGGCGCGCCAATTCTCGAAGGTGGCGCGCTCCGGGGTGGCGTCGAAGGCGATTTTGGTAAAATCAGGAAAGGTATTCATAATTCAATCCCCAGTTTGGCGTGAAAATTACCCAGCGATTGGACGGCGTCGGCGCGGAGATGGACGAACTCATCCACGCCGGACTTCTTGTGGGCCTCAACCTGGTCCAGGGGAAATCCGGCCAGCGCAATCACCGCCTCGGGCCGGGCCGCCCGGATGCCTTTAACCAGCGGCGGCACCAGGGCTGGATAATTGTTGTCTGTTGAACAGAGCACGGCGATGCGGGCCCCGGATTGGACAAAGGCCTGGACCGCGGCTTGGGGCGTTTGGAATCCTTCGGGTGAAACCACGTCGTAACCCGCCAGGGAAAAGAAGCCGAGTGAAAAATCAGCGCGCGCTTTGTAGTCCCGCAACGGGCCCATGTTGCAGAGGAAAACTTGAGGGCGTTTGTCGTGGAGAACGAGATGGCGGTCCATGGCGGCGCGCAGGCGTTCAAAGGGCAGGGCGGCGCGGGTCAGACTCACCGGGAGGATGGGGGCGCAGGGGTGGTCGTGGATGCGGATGGCGCGGACAATTTCGCCCAAGGTGGCGCCGGCGGCGGCGGCCTCCATGCACTCGGCGAAAAGACCCTCTCCCCGGATATTGACGATATTGGACAATTTTTTGAGGACGATTTCGCTCTCGGGATCATCCAGGGAAGTGCGATGGGAGGCGACCTGCTGGGCGCGGCGTTTGTGAAACAATCTGGCATCCAGGGAAGGAACTTCCAGGGGCGTTTCCTTGAGATTGGCGTGCTGGTTGACGCCGACCATGGAAAGGCGGCGGGAGGCGGCCGCCCGCATTTTTTCCGCCGCGACGGCGTCAATCATTTTCTGCGGAAAGCCGGCGTGGAGGGCGGCTTCCATGCCGCCCAGTTGTTCGACCTCTTGAAAGAGGGCCCAGGCGCGGCCGGCCAGTTCGGCGGTGACCACTTCGGCGAACCAGGAACCGCCCGCCGGATCAATCACTTGAGTGAGATTGCATTCTTTTTGCAGGATGAGCTGGGTATTGCGGGCGATGCGCCGGCTGAAATCGTCCGGCGGGCGGACAACTTCGTCGAAGGCGCCGACTTGCAAGCTGTCGCAGCCGCCGAGGACGCCGGCGAGGGCTTCGACGGTGGCGCGCAGAATGTTGTTATGCGGATCACAAACACTTTTATTCCATTGCGAGGTGCGGACATGGAGGGAGAGCTTTTGGGCTTCTGAATTTCCGCCCAGGGCGGCCACGGCGCGCGACCAGAGCATGCGCAAGGCCCGCAGTTTGGCAATCTCCATGAAGAAGTTGACCCCGACGGTGACGGCGAAACGGATGCGCGGGGCGACGGTGTTGACGTCCAGGCCGCGCTGGTGCATTTCGCGGAGGTATTCGATGCCCGTGGCCAGGGTGAAGGCCAGTTCCTGCACGGCATGGCCCCCGGCTTCATGCCAAGCCCGGCTGTGGACGCAGATGGTTTGAACGCTGGGGGAGTGGTCCGCCGCCCAGCGGGTGAGGGCGGCCATTTCCCGATAAGCGGCTTTCATGGACTGAGGCAGACTGCCCTCGTGGGCGAGAACCCCCAAGGGGTCCATTTCAATACAGCCGTGGAGGACGCTGGGTTTTTGCTTGCGTCGGCGCATCAGGGCAAAGAGAAGGACGGCAAAGGGCATGCCCGAGGCGCCCGCCCGGACGAACAAGGAGGTGGTTCGCAGGTCAACCCCGTCCAGGGCGCGGTCCAGATCGCGCAGGGTGGCGATGGAAAGCCCGCCGGAGCCGACTTCCTCCGGCTTGGCCCAATCCGGGTCGCGTCCGTTGCGGGTGGCCTTGTCCAGCACCATGTTCAAAGCGTTGAGGCCGCCGGCCAGGGAGTTGCGGGCCTCGTGATTGAATTCCGTCGGGCTGGAGCAGGTGATTTCCTGCGAAATGGCCCAGGGCTGGCCGACATAACCCGCCGCCGAGGTCCCGCGCACAAAGGGAGCGAATCCGGGAAAGGAATCGAGATGGGGGAGATTGGCGACGTTTTCCCGGCGATAGATGGGTTTGAGGGTGATGTCTTCATAAGTGGGCGTGAACATGCGCTTGTCGAAAGGAGCGCCTTTCAGCTCGGTCTCGACGAGGCGATGCCAGTCGCCATAGCCGGCCGGCGGAAAATCCGCCAGCAGGCGGTCTGTGCCAGGGGTGGGTTCAGTGCGGTTCATATAAAGTCTCCACGGTTCAGTTTTCCAAAGTCTCGACCAGCACGTCGTGGCGCTGGCCGTTGAGGGTGACGAACAATTGTTTTCCCCGTCCATGGCCTGGGAGGACGGGAGCCGGACGGGCCGCCGCGGGGGCCGGAGAGGGGAGCGCCGCCGCCGGCTTGGGCTTGTACAAGGCTTCGACTTGCTGAGGGAACATGGCAAAGAGCACGACGACTTCATCTTCCACAGGCAGGCCCTTTTCGGCGCATTGCTTGCGATATTTTTCCAGGCCGGGTTCCAGGAGATCGGCGGGACGGACCGTGACGGGTTTTTTGCCGGAGAGTTTTTCGACCTGGGCCAGCACCTCCGGATCAATCCGGCCGGGCGTTTTGCCGTATTTGCCCAGGGCGATGTCCTGGGCGGGCTGGCAGATCATTTTCCAGCGGCCGAATTTGACGTTCATCATGGCCTGGGTGCCCACAATCTGCGAGGTGGGCGTGACCAATGGAATCCAGCCCAGCGCCTCGCGCACCACGGGGATTTCGCGCACCACCTCGTCAAAACGCTCCGCCATGCCCTGCTCTTTGAGCTGGGTGCGAAAGTTGGAGAGCATCCCGCCTGGAACCTGGTAAATGAGGATGTCGCTGTCCACCCGCTCGTTGGCGGGGCTGGTGAATTTGGCCAGCTCCTTGTAAACGCCCTCGAAGTAATTGCGGAGTTCGACAAGTCTTTCCGTGTTGAATTGCGGGCATCGCGGATCGCCTTCCAGGAGGGCCAACATGCGCCGGGTATCGGGCTGCGAGGTGCCGTTGGCGAAAGGAACAATCGAAACCTCGACACAATCCACCCCCGCCGCAATGGCCGCCAGATAACTGGCCGCGCCCAGCCCGGCGGTGTCGTGGGTGTGCAGGGTGATGGGAATGCCGACCTGGCGCTTGAGTTCCTTGACCAGGTCGAAGGCGATGCGCGGCTGCAGGATGCCGGACATGTCCTTGATGCCGAGAGAATCGCAGCCCATCTTTTCCAGCTCAACGCCCATCTTGACAAAGTTCTCCACGGTGTGAACCGGGCTGATGGTGTAGCAGAGTTCCCCCCGGGCGTGCCTCTGATATTTCTTGACGGCCTTGATGGCGGTTTGCAGGTTGCGCAGATCATTGAGGGCGTCGAAGATGCGGATGATGTCCATGCCGAACTGGCAGGCGCAGCGCACAAAAGTCTCCACCACGTCGTCCGGGAAACTGGCGTACTGGACGATGTTTTGCCCGCGCAAGAGCATGATCTGCGGGGTTTGGGGAGCGGCGGCTTTCAGGGCGCGCAAGCGGTCAAAAGGATTCTCGTTGAGGAAGCGCAGGCAGGAATCAATGGTGGCGCCGCCCCAGGTTTCCAGGCCGTGGAACCCCATGCCGTCCAGCACGGGAGCGGCGGGCAGCATCTGGGCGGTGGTCATGCGGGTGGCGGCCATGGATTGGTGGCCGTCCCGCAGCACGGTATTGTTGAATAAAACCGGTTTCATCTTCATTAGAACTACTACCGCAGCGGGGAATTGCAAGCTCGCCGTATTTTGCTGAAGCGTATGCCGGAATTGCCCAAGAGCGGAAGCCGGCGTGTGCAAAAAAGGCGAAAGACCGGGCAAGGGAGGTGAAAGGCTTTCCAGAGCAGATGATTAGTCTATTTAATCCATCCTAAAAAAACCGCTCCGGTTCCTGGTGCCGGTTCATCGCTGCAAAGTTCCGTAGATGCGCGCCTTGCGCTGGGCGGTCATCCTCCACATCAGTCGTATCGAAGACCTCGCGGCGGCGTAATACCTTCGATAGAAGAGGAAATCAACTGACGATGCCCAGGGGTTGCCTGGACTTCCAGAGGCCGCGGGTGAAATCGGGAATGGGCACCGGGGCGCTGCCCGTGGCCACGGAACGGGCGGAGAGTTCGATGATGGAGCTCCAGGCCGCCGCATCATACACCGTGATGTCCGGGGTGAGTCCCTGGCGAATGCAATCCAGGTGCCGCCAGTTCTCGACGAAGTCCATGCCGCCGTGACCGGACCCCCTGGCTTGTTCGGCGAGTTTGCGCCAGAGGGGATGGGTGAACTTCTCGCGCATTTTCGCCAGGTCGCTCTCGTTGAGCCAATCCTCCGAACTATTGGCGGCCAGGCCGAACTGCCTTGGCTGGTTGATTGACAGGCGCGGCGGGTAATCAAAAAAGACGGCGCCGGTGCCGTACAAGGCGTTGATGCGGCTGTAAGGGCGCGGGCTGACGACGTCGTGCTGGAGCATGATGGTGCGGCCCAGTTCGGTCTTGATGAGGGAGGTGTTCATGTCGCCGCACAGGTAGGTTTCGTCCGCTTGCCGGCCGCCATTCGGGTTGTGGTCGTGGCGCCACTTGGCAAGCCCCTGTTCCGGGGAGCTGGTGGAGACGAGGAATTTGAACTGGTCGCCGCGGCCGAGGCCGAGGTATTGCGCGACGGGGCCGAGGCCGTGAGTGGGATAGAGATTGCCGTTGTAGGCGAGGTGATAGTGGCGCCGCCAGAGGCCCTCGCCGTTGAGATCAAAAAGCAAACTGCGCAGGTCGTGAAGGTAGGCGCACTCGGCGTGGTTGAGTTCGCCGAAAACCCCCTGCCGCGCCAGGTTCAAGACAAAGAGTTCGTTCTCGCCGTAACAACAATTTTCGAGGATCAAACAGTGCTTTTGCGTGCGCTCGCTCGTATCCACCAGCCGCCAGCAATCCTCCACCGTCACCGCCGCCGAAACCTCCACGAAGGCGTGCTGGCCGCGCTCCATGGCGCGGAGGGCCATGGGCACATGCCATTCCCAGGGAGTGGCGACATAGATCACATCAATGTCCGCAAGCTCGCACAGTTTTTCCCAGATGCTCTCGGTGCCGCCAAAAACCTGGGGGCGTTTGCCGCGGGCCTTTTCCACGCGTCCGGCGGCGGCCTCGGCCCGCTCCGGCCGCAGGTCGCACACGGCCACCACATCGGCAAATTCGATGCCCAGGACATCGCCGATCAGGCTGGTGCCCCGGCCGCCGCAGCCAATGAAGGCCACGCGCACGCGCGCCCGCGGCTGGGTGGTCAGTTGGTGGACCGGTTGCTGGCCGGAGGGACGCGGGCGCGTCTCCCCGATCCGTCCGCCAATGGAGACTCCGCTGGGGAGGGTGATGGTGCCGGCGCCGCCCGGCACCGCGCAGCCGGTCAATGCGCCGGTCATGGACGCCGCCACACCGGCCAGCGCAGACTGCTTCAAAAAATCCCGGCGGGAAGAGGGGTTGTTTTGCATGGTTATTCGTTCGTTTTGAAGGTGATGCTGAATTCAACTCAGGCTTATGTCATTTGAATGCCAAAGGTGGCTGCTGACGTAAAGCAATAAACGCAAATGAGTCAGGCAAGGCAGACCCCAATGGGCTGGCGGAACGATTCGTGGAATGCGCCATCCTCCATATCACTCGCATCGAAGACCTCGTGGCGGCGTAATTTCATGTGACGCAGGGGGCACTTAATTTGGAGTGCGGGAGCTTGCACCCGCTTTTTCGGCTCGGGCACGATTGGAGGGAGCAAAGCGGCGGCAAGCCGCCGCACTTCAAAGCCACACGCGAAACGGAGAAACCACCGTCACCGCCATTCCTCGATATGTTCCACAAGTTTATCGAATTCTGGCGGCGTCTTAAAACGTTCACGTTCACTTCCATTTTTATCGTGAATTTCGACGCAGCCCTTGCAGACAAAGGTTTCGACTTTGCCCGCCTTTTCAATAAAGGTCACTTGCCACGCCATATCACAGACAAGGAGGTCATTTCTTTCCAGGTGGAGAGCATCCATCAATTGTTTGACCTTGACCGGATCGTTTATGATGATTTGGTTCTTTTTAGGTTCACCCTTTTTCAAAAATACAATTTGTTGAACATCTGAAAATAAGAGTTTGGATTGATCGGCAGCGCGCAAACCACCTGTTATCAACAGGATCGCCATCATAGCCGTGAAGAGGAGCAAGGATCGTTTCATAGTTTCACTGTCGTGCGTTCTGGGATTTGATTTTCTTCCATGTTGCCAGTCTGCCTCGTGGGCCAGCCACTGGCAATACGGTGTAACCCTACCATGGGGCGCAGGACAAAATTCTTCGCGGCAGGAGTTCGACGATGAAGGGACCCCCTCTCTCCGGCTCTCTCCCCGCGAGCGGGGAGAGAGAGGGGAAGCGCGCGCGATGGGTATATGGAGAGGCATATACTCGCTCCCCTGCAAGCATCGGCTTGTGAAGAATTTTGTCCTGCGCCCCCTACCATGGCCGTACCTGGGTCGGTCCTGAAATAAACTCCGGCGGCGCGGCGGATGGCAAAAAAGAGCAAGCCCTGACGCGAGATTATTTTTGCGGGCCGGCAAAAGACGGCGAGCCTTTTGCGAACAATTCAAGAGGGGCATGGACACCAGCGGCGTATTAAGGAGAGAAGGGACGAAGACATCGCCCACAACAGAACAAAGTCATGAGCGATCAACCAGAAAGCGAAAATTAAAATATGAAGACAACAAAGAACATTCTCATCGCGGCCTTGGCCGTCGTTGCCGTGTCTCTGGCAGCCAGTGCGGCGCCAGCGCAAGTCAAAGGGGGAGAGAGACTCCAGCAGAGCAACGGGAGATCCTTCGCCGCAAAAGCCGCGCCAGGCAACTCCATGCCCATGTCGTGCCCAAAATGCCAGGATGCGTCCACGAACGTGCCCGATGTCACGTCGAGCGGGGGAGCAGCGAGGGCGCTGGCGGCGCATGGCGTGCCCACCAAAGCCGTGGTGTCGCACCTCTGCGCCGACTGCGTCACGACCACCACGGTGGTCCGCCTGGGGAAACATTCACCCCCTGACACCGTGACGCACAAATGTGCCATGTGCGACACCGGGAAGCCTGCCGCCAAAGGCATGGAGGGGATGACCGGCATGGCTCCCGTCGAATAACGCGATCCGTTCACGGACACAAAACACGCCCAACAATGCGGAGGCCATTGTTGGGCGTGTTTCTGTCAGGGATTTGCTTTGCAACCGTCCGCCTGATTCCCCAGACTCCGTGCAGAAAGCGCGAAGAACAAAGCCGCCCAATAGACCCTGTGCAGCGAGGTGATTGGACCCAAAATTTTAATCGCGCTTAACCTTATGAATTTCGCCGTAATGCGTCAGTCTCTGGTGGTAGGGCGGGCAGTCCCCTGCCCGCCGCTTGACGGTAGTGCGACGTTGGTTCCTCTGCCAATGCCCGACGGCGGGCAGCGGAGTGCCCGCCCTACCTTTCGCGGCTCCCCCATGACTGACGCATTACATTTCGCCGGCGCCGTGCCATCTCGGGTGAGGCGGCGCGGGCGAATAGACAAATGAATCCACCTGAAAGGAAGATATGAAAAGAACACTACTGGCCATCCCCCTGCTGGTCCTGTTGGCTGGCGCTCCCGCACTGCTCTGCTCATGCCACACTGCCCGTCCGGGCAGTTCGACCCAGGCCGCGGTCAAGCCGTATCCCCTCAATTATTGCCTGGTATCCGGCGACAAGATCGGGGAGATGGGCGAGCCGGTCACGACTAATTACCTGGGACAGCAAATCAAATTCTGCTGCAAGGATTGTGTGAAGGACTTCAACAAAGACCCGGACAAATACCTCAAAAAACTGGCGGAGGAGGAAAAAAAGGCAAAACCGTGATCGTTCGTTGCATGGCAGCCGTGTGCCGCCGGGCCGCTTTTTTGGCGGTATTCTCCTGGGGGGTGTTGTTTCTGGCCGGTTGCGCGGGCGTGCCGGCCCCATCGGAGCGGCAAGCCCGCAGCGATTTAAAGAAAGTCGAGCAGGCTTATTGGCCTAGCGCGCCTTTGCCCCAATTGGATGCGAAGGCCGGGCTGAGCAATTATTTGCGGTTCGCAATCATGACCCAACCCCGGGTGCGGGCGGCCTACTTTGACTGGGCGGCATCGGTCGAACAAATCATCGTCGAACGGTCGCTGCCGGATCCAAAACTGACATTTCAAGCCTACATTACAGACGTGCTTACCTCCCTCATGCCCGGATTGATGCAGGATTTTCCCGGCCCCGGCAAGCTGAAGGCGGCCGCCAGCGCGGCCAGCGCCGGGAGCCAGGCGAAGTATTTTGCCTTTGAAACGGCCGCGCTGGAGACGGCCTTCGCCGTCAAACAGGCCTATTACCAGCTTTGGTTTCTCGACGAAAAAATCCGCATCAACCGCGAGACGCTCAACCTGCTGGCGGAACTGGAAAAAAGCGCCCGCACGCAAAACGAAGTGGGGAAGGTGACCTTGCAGGATGTGTATCGCGCGCAAATCGAGCAGGACAAACTGGCCACGGAGATCAGCAATCTGGAAGATTCGCGCCAGCCGCTGATGGCGCAATTCAAAGGCGCGTTGGGCCTGGGGCGCGACCAACCGGACCCGGCGCCGCCGGCTGGTTTTGAAACCACGCCGCCCGATTTGAACGGCGACGCGCTGCTCGACACGGCCTTCGCTCGCAATCCCCGTCTCAAGGCGATGGAAGCGGAGGTGCGGCTGGCGGAGGC
>Ga0187848_10001956_pt1 | contig 16896 bp, 18 predicted proteins | sample June2016WEW_4_40_FD_132424 | JGI IMG/M metagenome (GOLD analysis project Ga0187848, IMG submission 132424) | Peatland microbial communities from SPRUCE experiment site at the Marcell Experimental Forest, Minnesota, USA - June2016WEW_4_40 | ecosystem: Environmental > Terrestrial > Soil >... | reverse complement strand
TGCGATCGAGCCACGCGCCTCAACCGCCGCAAGCAAGGGGCCCGCTTCTACCACTGGAAAAAACGCAAACGCTTGCCGCCGTTGAGGAAACAACTCCAAACCTGACATACACAGTCAAAGTAGAAACGACACTCAATGCCCCGGGGATCATCATGCCGCCAGCGGACTACGAGCCGAAGTTACGATTGTGCCAGCAAACTTCGCGGCCGTCAAGCTCCCCTTGTTGTGGCACGATCTCCTGACCGTGCCACGCCAGAGGCAGGTTCGTAGTTCCGCCTTTAGGCGGTCTCGGTCCGGAAGACCGCCTAAAGGCGGGGCCACGAACGCCGGCCTCGGCCCCAGCGTGTGGTGCCCACCAAAACGCCCACCGCCCACTGCTCAGCGGTGCGGACCGCTTGACCGGGCGGTCCCCACGGGGGTAAACTTGTGTGTTTTTGGCACCGGAGGGCCGCGGGCCATGCCTGCTACGTGCGTGATCGGACTCCAGTGGGGCGACGAGGCGAAAGGCAAGGTCGTCGATCTGCTGACCCGGCAGCACGAGATCGTCGTCCGGTATCAGGGTGGGGCCAATGCCGGCCACACGGTGGCCCACGGCGGCCAGACCTACAAGCTCTCGCTGGTGCCCAGCGGCATTTTCCACCCCGAGGTCCAGTGCATCGTGGCCGCCGGCGTGGTCCTCGACCCCGCGAGTCTCCTGGCGGAGATCGAGTCGCTGGCCCAGCGGGGCGTCCAGGTCGCGCGGAACCTGCTGGTGAGCGACCGTGCCCACGTCATTTTCCCCTGGCATGTGGAAGAGGACCGGCTGCTCGGCGCGCCTGCCGGCGGCGAGGCGATCGGCACCACGCTCCGCGGCATCGGCCCCTGCTACTGCGACAAGCTGGGGCGCTCCCACGCTATTCGGATGGGCGACATGTACCGCCCCGGTTTCCGCGGCCGCATCGAGCAGATCGCCGAGGTCAAGCGGCGGCTGTTGGCGGCTTTGGGCGGCCCGGCCGCCGGCCCCGAGTTGGACGCCGCCGCGATCTTCGAGAAATACAGCCGCCTGGCCGAGCGACTCCACCCCTATGTGGGCGACGCCACGGCCTACCTCCTGGACGCGGCCGAGGCCGGACGCCATATCCTCCTGGAGGGAGCGCAAGGGTCGCTGCTGGACATCGATCACGGCACCTTCCCGTTCGTCACCAGCAGCAACAGCTCGGGCGTGGGCGTCTGCAGCGGCTCCGGCCTGCCGCCACGCTACATCGCCAAAATGCTCGGCGTGATGAAGGCCTATTGTACGCGGGTTGGCGGCGGGCCGTTCCCCACGGAACAAGACAACGCCGTCGGCCAGCAGATCCGCGACCGCGGCCGGGAATACGGGACCGTCACGCGGCGGCCGCGGCGCTGCGGCTGGCTCGACGCGGTGGCCGCCCGTTATACCGCCCGGCTCGGCGGCGTGGACGCCCTGGCCGTCATGCTCCTCGACGTGCTCACGGGGCTGCCGGAACTGAACGTCTGCGTGGCCTACGAGCTGGACGGCCAGCGGCTGGCCAATTTCCCCGCCCACGTCGACGACCTCCGCCGCGTGGTCCCGGTCTACGAGACCTTGCCGGGCTGGGACGAGGACATAAGCCAGGCCCGGCGGATGGCCGATCTGCCGGAGCGGGCCCAGCAGTACCTCGGCCGGCTGAGCGAGCTGGTGGGCCGGCCCATCGAGCTGGTGTCCGTCGGGCCCGACCGCCAGCAAACCGTCTTCGCCTAGTATCCCATGTCCACCCGTAGGTTATGCTTCAGCATAACGAAAGTTCGTGTCGGAAAAGCTGTTATGCTGAAGCATAACCTACTCACGCAAGCCCTCACTCCAGGCTTGACGGATCGCTAGCGTTCCATGTCCAGCCCGACCAGGCCAGCCGCGATCCCCGGGGTGCCCGCCGAGAAGATCCCCCGGCACATCGCGATTATCATGGACGGCAACGGGCGGTGGGCGCGGCAGCGGGGCCTGCCGAGGATCGAAGGCCACCGGCAGGGCGCGAAGAGCGTCCGCAGCGTGACCGAAGAGTGCGCCCGGCTGGGCCTGGAGCAGCTCACGCTCTACTGCTTTTCCAGCGAGAACTGGAAGCGCTCGCCCGAGGAAATCGACTTCCTCATGCAACTCTTGCAGCACTACCTGGTGGCCGAGCGCGGCACGATCATGAAGAACAACATCCGCGTGGCGGTGATCGGCCGCCGCGAGGGACTGCCCGAGGCCGCCCTGGCCGAAATCGACCGCACCCTGGCCCTCAGCCGCGACAACACGGGACTGCGGCTGTGCCTGGCCATCAACTACGGCGCCCGGGCCGAGCTGGCCGACGCCTTCCGCAGCCTGGCGGCGGCCGTCCGCCAGGGCCGGCTCCAGCCCGAGGAAATCGGCGAGGAGACCATCGCGGCCCACCTCTACACGGCCGGCATGCCGGACCCCGACCTGTTGATCCGCACCGCCGGTGAGATGCGGCTGAGCAATTTCCTCTTGTGGCAGATCAGCTACGCCGAGCTGTGGGTGACCGACCGCTGCTGGCCCGACTTCGGCCCGGAGGAGATCCACGCCGCCATTCGCGGCTATGCCGGGCGGGAGCGGCGGTTCGGCGGCCTGGAATAACGCTTATCGCTCGCACCCCACCCGGCGTCGTTCCAATTCATCCATGATTTCCGGCTGCTCTTTCAACTCGGCCAAGGGCTGTAGCTGGCGGCGAATGTAGGCCCAGTCGAGCTTGCCGGTCTGGCGGATGATAATCCCCTCCACGTCGAGCCAGTCTTTGGGCCGGGCCGCGAAGGCCTTCAGCACGATCAGGTCCTCGGCCGAGCAGGTCCGCAGCGGTGCTTGGGGCGGAAAGGCAAACAGGCTCGACCGCGCGACCACCGATTCCTCGAAAGGCAGCCCGCCCAGGGCAATGTCCAACCCGACGCCCAAGGGGTTGCGCAGCAGCAGCACCCGCCGCGTCAGCGCGAAGCCGGCCGCGTCTGGAATGCGGGCCTCATAGTGCGCGAGCAGCGCGCGGACGAACGGCTCTTCGCCGCCGAAGCCGGTCAACAGGGTGAGATCGACGTCGATGGTCTCGCGCGGCTCTCCCCACCGCTGCAAGGCCAGTCCCCCGATGAAGCAGAACCGCCAGTGGTGGGACTCGCAGAGGGCCTGAAGTTCCGCGGCGGCGCGAAAGACCTCAATCACGGCCGGCAGCTTTCTTGAACCAGCGCTGTTGTTCGACGAGTCCGGAAGTGGGCCGCGGGGCCCGCGGCGCAACGCGATAGTCGGCCGGACCGCACAAGAGGGCGACGGCCCGCTGGGGGTCTAGGCGGCGGAGCTCTTCCCGCCGCAAGCGTTCCATTTCCCGCCCCGCTTCCCGCCATGCCTCGACCCAGCGGCGGCCCAAGGCTACCTGGGCCGGCGTCCAACCGCTCAGACCGGAAGGCTCGCTGCTCATAGCATGATCATACGCCCGGTTCCCCCGCGATACAAGCCGCCCGGTCGTGTGCCGCCGGCTACTTGCCTCCCGCGGGCCGTTTGCTATCGCCGAGTGAGCTTGGCGGCGTAGGTCAGCTGGAAGGGCACTGGATCATAAGGCTGTGGACGGCCAGACGTGACGTCTTGTCAGTTCTCGCATTGCGCTGGAGTGCCGAGGACTTCGGGCCTCTGCCCACGCGATACCCGCACCGCCGACAACCCCCGAAAATCGCTCTGGCGGGGTGTCGCAATACCCCGGGGTTAGAGCAACGGATATCCCGTCCGCTGCTGTCCGGTTCTTCTGTGCCCTGGGTCGCCTTCTGGCCACTCAAGACCCGATTCTAGCTTGCCCCCCGGCTGTGCCGTTTCGACGCGTCGGTCGATGTGACCGACGCGCGCTGGTTGGACTTTCGTCAATCCGCCTCGCGGAACACCAGCGGGGTGAAGACGAACAGGTCGTTCCGCGCGGTCTCCCAGTTGTGCAGCCCTTTGCCCTCCATGTAGACATATCGAATCTTGTACTTGCCGAGCAGCTTGAGCGTGTCTTGGCAGTATTCGTAGGTGAGGTCGTTCTTGCCGTTGGCGAGCCAAAGCAGTTTCAGCCTCTTCTTCGCGCGCAGGTCCTTGAGCGCCTCCTGGTGCTGTTTCTCGAACTGCTCGCAGTCATGCAAGCCGCCGATGAAGACGCCGAGGTGGGCGAACGTCTCCGGGTGGGCTAAGCCCAGTTCGAGCGCCTGATGAGCGCCGGACGATACGCCACCCAGCGCCCGGTGTTCTCGATCGGCTTGTACGGGAAAATGGCCCTCCACGTACGGGATCACGTCGCCGAGCATGTCGGCCCCGAACAAGTCGAACTCGGCCGTCGAGAATAGGTTGCCGTCGGGCATGACGACGATCATCGGGACCGCCTTCTTGTCCGCGTAGAGGTTGTCGAGAATGGCGTCCACCCTTCCGTCTTTCACCCAACTGGTTTCATCCGCAAGGCTGCCGTGCAGCAGATAGAGCACCGGGTAGTTCTTGTCCTTCGCAAACCGTGGCGGGGTGTAAACACGCATCTTCCGCGTGCATCCGGCGGCCTTCGAGTCGTACTCGACCGCCTCCACCTTGCCACGCTCAACTCCCTCACGACGCACGTCGAACCCTTCCGGTGGCGTGGGAAGTGAGGCCGGCATTAGGTCGACGAGGTCGCGCACCAGGGATGGGAAAATGAGGATCACGATCTCAGCCAGCGCCACAACCCCGGCCGCAGACAAGAAGATCAACCGTTTCATCGTCTCGACCTCCAGAAACCACGTAGGGCTAGGGTTTATTCCAGTAGTATACCTGACCGCGCCTCGGTAGCGACACACCGACGCGCATGCTGCGCAGATGCGACTGCTGAGAATCGATTGCTCCTCCCCGGCGACAGTCGGGCCGCTGCAAGAGCCGGAGCGGACCGGCTCCCGCCGGTTTGCGGAGGCGGCATGCAGCCGCCCAGCGTCGCCGCCACGGGTGCGAGCAAACGAAAAGGCCTATCGAGGCAAGGCGGGACAGGTTCGCTCTTGTTCACTCAGTAGGCGAACCTATCCTGCCTCTTCCCCCGATCCGTCGGTCGGGAGAGCGATCGGCATTGGACTTTGCCCGGGTTCGGACAGGCGGTACAATTTGCCGGGTGTGGAACAACGGGCCCTGATCGCCACTTCCATCACCCGGGGGGTCAGTCGACATGGAAGCCACGACTTCACGACGGCGTGCCGAGTTGTTGGACCGCTACCAGTCGCTTCGCCGGGCCGGGCGCGAATTGAATCACCGCCTGGTCGAAACTCTGGATCGCGACGCAATCAACGAGGCGGCGGACCGCCTGGGCTGTCTCCAAGGCGACATTGTCGTTCTGGACACCGAGGATACGATCTCCGTCATCATGGACTTTGCCCTCTATCACGTGAGGCAGGACGGGCTCAATGCCGTCGACCGCCACTTCAGGCACTCGCCACCCGCACGCGGCACCGACGAGCGGACCTTCCTGGAGGCGATGCTCCGGGCACAGTATCGCCTGCTGCAAGCAGACGAAGCCTTCAGCGGTTTCGGTCTAACGGTCCATGACGTGCTGCGCTCCGAGAACGGCCTGTTGTTGGACGTTGAGATGAGCCGATCGCTTCAGAAAGGCGATGTTTTCGCCGGACACGTCCTGTGCTTCCCCGACTTGTGGATGACGACGGGCGCGGGCTTGCCTTTGACGCCCGTCGTGTTGGGGGGACTAAGCAGACGGCTCCATCGCTGCTTCGGCAGGTCGTCTCGCGCTTATCAACAACTGTCCGCGGAGCGGGCGGCGCAATTGGCGAGTTGGGTCATTCGCGCCGCCTTGGAGGCGGGCATGGCCCAACGGGTCGCCTACGCCTAGCCACCACGCGACAGCCGTTTTCGCGGCAATGGAGCGGGACAGCCCTTGTCCGGCGGCCGCTTTGTGCTACACTCAATGGAGTTGGGGCGGCGTAGCTCAGTTGGTCAGAGCAGCGGAATCATAATCCGCGTGTCGTAGGTTCGACTCCTACCGCCGCTACTGTGCCCCGGAGCGCACCAGCCGTTGCGGACCCGTCCTTGCCGGGGTCCCCGGTCTCCTCCCAGCAGCCCACGCGCCTGTAGCTCAGGGGATAGAGCAACGGTTTCCTAAGCCTAGTCGGCCCTCTCCCGAAAACCCCGCAAAAACGCGGAAAACCCCGCAAAAACAGGGCTTTTTCGCACTTCTAGGCCGGGCGCTAAAACGGCCGAAAAGGGCCGAAAACGGCCCCTCCGGGTAGTAAAAACTACCACTCGCGGCGCACCGCGTACTCCCCAGTCCCCGGGGGATTAAGGGGGTAGCCTGGCCGGCCCCGTAGGCACGCTAGGGCCACGTTTTACGGGACCGGGGGCTTAGGGCGGCCCCGTTACCCTACCCCTAGCCCCGTGCGCCCTACGGCGTGCCCCGGGGGCCTACAGGGGCGCATAGAAAAGCCCCCGCCAGCCGGGGCTAGCGGGGGCTTGGTTTACCGTGGGCGGGCACGGGGGCGGCTAGCCCTCCACGCGCTCGACGAATAGATCGGTGGGCCGTACCAGCCGAACCGCGCCCAGCGCTTCCGCAGTCTCCAGCGCCTGGCGCACGTACCACGCCGCGGCCCTCAGTTTCGGTTTGCCGCCGCTCGCCACAAAGAGGGCGTCGGCCTGCTCAGCCAACCGGCTCAAGGTGGTCTTGCCCTTGATCGCCGCGACTACTTGGTTCGCGGCCGCGCTCCGGTTGATCCGCTTCACCTTGGGGGGCTTCGGGGTTTCGGTTTGCTTCGCCATGACACTTCTCCTTGACTGTGCCGGCGGATAGGGGCCGGGTTCCCTGTAGTCAACGGATGTTCACTACACCGCTATTATACCTATCCCCCGCAATGCGTATAGCCCCCTCATAGGGTGTTATGTACGGATTCCCCAACCGGGTGCCAGCGGCCATAGCCCGTTGCCTAGCGGGCCGCGGGCGCGGAGCGGCCCCCCTATCTTCCACTCGCCGGGCACCGTTGGTAGAATCGCGCCCGTGGGGTTCACCTGTGGCCCCCGCTTACGACCTGAAAACCGGAGATACCGACCCGACAATACCGCACAACTGAGTACAGCCTGAACCTTTTCGCCGTCTGAGGGAAACTGCGACACCTCCTTGTGCAGAACGGCGTCCTGGTTGGCTCCCCGTATGGGAGCCACCGGACGCTGCTTTCTGCACAGCCCGTCGCAGGGCTCCCCAGAGGCGCGGACGGTGTGCTCCCTGTTTTTTGTTACGAAGGTTTACAAAGGAACCGTATCAGCTTAGGAGGGCCAAGCCATGTCGTCGGCCGGTAACTTGAAAGAGCAGCTCGAACAGTATGTCAAGAGGGTTAAAGACTTCCACGAGTCCTGCCGGGATAACGAAGCTAAGACCAAGCAGTCCCTGATCGCGCCCTTGTTTACGATTCTCGGCTACGACGTGACTGATCCTCGTGTATGTGACCCAGAGTACAAGGCAAAGTTCGACAAGAAAGTTAGGAGCAAGCAGCCCGTGGACTGGGCATTTTCCATCAGCGGTTCCTTGGTGTTCTTGGTTGAAGCAAAGGCGGTTGGAAAGAAGATTGATCGCTACGACGAACAGCTTGGTGACTATTTTGCCAAAGAACAGGGGGCGGTGAAGCTGGGCGTGCTAACAACCGGAGTGCATTGGAGCTTCTTCACTGACTTGGACAAAGAGAATCTAATGGACAGCGAGCCGTTCCTAAAATGGGACGTTCTCAAGGGCCCGATTCCTTTCGAGTTCTTGACCGGCATCCTTCAGCGGGACAAGTTCGACCCGACAAACATCAAGCCCTTCGCAAAAAGCCGACATCGCCACAACCTCTTGGTTGATGAACTGACTCGGCTCTTCGAGCCTTCGCCCGAGTTCGTCCGACTCGCCATTCAGAACTTTGAGGACCGCCACCTTGTCGCAGCCGTGATTGAGGAGTGGAAGCCGATCTTGGCCGGTGCTATTCACGAATGGGCGGAGCAGCAGAGGTTGACTACGGCGTTGGTAGGTCAACAAATCTCCGTCGGTCCCGGCAACCTTGTTGGCAAACCCGGGGGAATCCACGAGGTACAGACGGTGGAGCCGTCCAGCAAGAAGGAAATAGTCTACCGGGTGTGGGTCGAGGACAAGAGCATGTCCCCAGAGAGGTGCTTGGAAGTTGTTGGAAACCGCGTCCACTGGACCAACACGCTGGGCAGGATCAGGTGGTTGTTTAGCCAATGGAAGCTCGGGAGGCACCTCCCCGCCTGCGCCCGGACAGAGAAGCCGCCTGGAGAGGAGTGGTACACAGAGTTCTGGCAGCCAATGCGATCTGAGCCGAACGGATTGTTCGCGGGCAAACCGGCCGGCGGGGCGTGGGTGTCCAAGCGGTTCCGGGGCATTTGCCTCTCGCTCGTGGTTCACAACCACGCATCTTGTATTGACCTTGGGTTCGAGAAGGAAGACAGGGCGGAACGCCGCGATAAGGCCGTGAAGCTCCTGCCGGCACTCAAGGACGCATACAAATTTCACGACACGCCGAAGGCTGCCCTTGTTCGCTTCCCCGTTCTTGACAAGGGGATAGTAGACCGCGAGCGCTGGCCTGAGATACGGGAGAAACTCAAGTTGCTGGGTGAGAACATTTACAACGCACTAAGCGAATCAGATGTTTAATCTCCGCGTCGTGGGTTGGTTGTTGGGCATAGAAGCCAAGTGAAGGGTCAACGGAGCGGGGGCGCGGGTGGTAGGCTTCCAACCATGCGTTTGACCTACCCACGTTCCGTTGGACCTTTGTACCGGAGGTTGGATATGAAGACCCTCTTCTCGACGATGGCTGTCTGGGCGTTGACCTTCGGCACAGGTTATGGGCAGGCACCGGCGGGAAAACCGGCGGGTGACGCTGCCAAACGCGGCGGCACTGAGACTAAGCTGCCATCTTACGTCGGGGATGAAACCCGCCTAGTACAAATAAAGGCAGACCCGACAAAGTATGTTGGGAAGTCGTTCATTATTTGTGGCGGCATCAAGCTAGATGACTGCTACAACCGTTGGTATGTCAACGCCCAGGCGACCCACTACTTGCAAAGGCCCGTATTGCGTGAGACGGACAGCGGGGGGTTCGGCTCGAATTGAGTGAGACGGCCTACCCCGCCCACCCCGCCCAGAAAAACATCAATAAGACCCCGCCCTGTTTCCAACTTGAAGGCTCCTAAACACTTTCAGCAACCTGCTTCATCCTATGGGTGCGATACAACCCTTGTTTCGTAATTCGGGAATCAGCGTCTCAAAAACTCCAAGCCTTAGCAACTACTCACTTCGGTTCGTGGAGACAGGGGAGACGACGGCAAAGGTCAGCGACAGGGGAACTAATGTAGCACATCTCTACCTATTGAAGGAAAGCGACGCTCCGGTACTCAAACCCCGTTGTTTAGCCGGACGTGCAATCGGTGAGCGAATGACACAATACGAGGTCGAGGCGAGCAAAAACGGCAAGGAGGCCCCGTTTATTCTGGTGCGCATAAAGGCAACAATTCTGCGAACGCGCTTTATGGGCGACTGGGACATTATGGAAGTGGTTGACATACAGACGTGTGAAAACGGCAATTGGAGCCCCTGGCATATTGAAAAGATATTGAAGAAGCAGGCGGAGGAGGGGGCGGAACGTGAACGGGCGGAGGCCGAAGTGAAACGGATTGAGCTGGAAAAGGTGAAGGCGGCGGACAAGGCACGGGCCATCGCTCGGGCAAGGGAGGAAGAGCAACGGAAGGCGGCAATCGAGGCGGCCAAGTGGCGAACCTGGACGGATGCGTCCGGGACGGAGATCGGGGAGGCAAAGTTTAGCGGGATAATCGCCGGCCGAGTCAAGCTCGTCAAGCGCGACGGGTCCTCCGTCCAAGTACCGCTAGACAAGCTATCGGACGAAGATCGGGAATGGATTGCTAACCGCCACAAGTGAGAGGAGAAGCAAATGGCTGATACACAGAAGGAACTGGCCGCCGTTAAACAGGAACAACGGATGGTGGAGGCCAACGCCCGATTTGTGGAAGAGAGCGAGACGGCGTCCGTCGTCAACATAGTCCTCTTCGTCGTGTTTGGGCTTGTCGTGGTAGGGGGTGTTGTGACTCTCTTCTACGGGCTATCGGAGTCGGCGGCCTACTTACCCATAGGATTGGCAGAGATCGTTGCAGGACTGATGGGCATTCTATTGGTCGATATGTTCTGGAACGTGAGCATCATCGCCAAGACTCAGAAGGAACTGCTGAAATTGGCCCGTGGCGAGCGGGCGGGTGAGTGGCGGACGTGGACCGACTTGAAAGGAGAAGGTATGGAAGCGCGGTTCGGGGGGATGGCAATGGGTAAAGCTACGCTAATCGACCGACACGGTTCCGCTATTCGGGTAGCGCCAGAAAACTTATCTGCCGAAGATCAAGAGTGGATCAAAGGCGAGAAGTGGAAGCAGTAGGGAAAGAGGGATCGCGGCCGCCGACCAACGCCGGGCCGCCTACGGCAGCAGCCCTGCCGGCAGCAATCACCGCAAGCCTAGCCGCGCGGGTAGTCAGTAGCGGCCCGCGGCGTCGGCGTCCGGGCTCTCCGCGTCCAGGGGCGGCAGCCAGAAAAGGGTGGGCATGAACGCCGGCCCTAGCGCTTGGGCCAGCAGGAACAGCCTATCGCACGCTGCGGCATAGGTAGTGGCGAAGTCCGGGGCCTTGGGGTCCAGGGCCGCGAAGTTTTTGGCGAACCGCTCGAAGCGGGGCAGCACGTCGGCGCGGCGGATTTCTGGGACAGTAGGCGCGGGCCTGCGCCGCACGGGTAGCTTGGACCGGCGTTGCTTGGCGTAGCGGTGCGCCGTCAGTACCGCGGATTTCATGTCCTGGACTCCTATGTCTGTAAGGCGGGAGCGCGGCCGACTGTCCGCGCGCCCTGTTCACGTGGCAACGTATGCCGCGCGCTGACCGGGCAACCGCCCACCGGTCGCGTTCCCGTAGCAAAGGGGTCGGCAGGGCGCGGAGGGGTCAACCAGTCCCCCGCACCCTGCCGGCAGCCCGAAGGCCGACACGCTGGGCAACCACCCCAGCGCCCCTTTGTTTCAACCGGCGGGTTGTCGGCCGCGGAGCGATATAGAGCCGACACGCCAGCGCCGCGCAGCGACGAGCTACGCATGGCCGGCGCGATGCCCGCCGGGTCGCTCCCATTTCAGGTGTTCTGCATGATCCGCCGCCGCTGCTCGTCCTCCTGCTCCAAAATAACGTCCGCAAACGTGCGGCCGACTTGGAAGAGGGGCTTGTAATCCCGATTGCCCCATTGCGCCCCGGCCGGGTTGCTGGCGGCCAGCCTGCCCGTTTCCATCTCTTCTTCGTGATCCGCCGGATAAGTATCGACATTGAGCATTTCTCTGTGCAAAAAACGGGGCTCATCATCCTGGAAGGCGTCTTCGTCGTCGCCCTCGTCTTCGTCTTCATCCTCCGGGCGCAGGCTGGGGCCGCCGGGCGGGGTGTTGCCCTCAGCGTAGGGGCGGCCGGCATAGTTGATCTCGCCGCGTTTGCCGCGTGCGCCCAAGCCCGCGCGGTCCATCGGGTCCGTTTCCCCGTCAGTGACGCGGGGAACGCGCAAGTTGGCAACCAGCCCCGGCGATGCAAGCTCACGCCAGTTGATCGTGGACGGGTCGGTGTCGCCGTTGTCGAATTGGCAGTCTATGTCCAACACTTGCCCGGACCCGCGCGGGATGATCGCCATTGTTTGCGGGTTGACCAAGGCCGGATCGAGCCGCCGGCTGGCGAATGCCGCATAGTTCAACACCGGCTGCTCTGCGCCCTGGTCCTCCCGGCAATCGGCACCTTCGCTATTGATGACCAGGGCAGCCAAGCTCCGGTCACTCGCGCTTTGCAACGCATGGCGGTCTGATTCGTGCCAACAGCCGGTGTTCAGCAAGAGGTCAACGGCTTGCCGCCGCTCATTCAGGGTCAACGCTGTAGTCATGTTCGTTCTCCAATGCAATAGGGTTTGGGGTTAGATGCTAACTGATTGAATCGCGGCCATCGCCTGGTTGTCCAGACTGCGGACGTAATTCTTGGCTTCCTGCTCGCGGCGCTCCTGTTTGACTTGTTCGGTCTGCTCTAGCGCGGCAATCACCTTGTTCAACTCTGCGCGGTGGTGCGTAATCCGCTCGGCCATCACTTCCAATTGCTGGCGGGCGTCTTCGGGCGCACCGGGCACTTGCCCGCGAAAGCGGATGGCGAGCCCCGCTTGCTCAACGAATTCGGCCTTCGTGCTGGCGAAATTCGCCTCCCACCTCCGCAAAGCCTCCTGGTGGTAATCCCGCTGGAGCAACAGGCGCTCATACGGATTCTCCGGGGGCTCAAACCGCCAATTCTCCGGGTCGCCCCCCGCGGCTCGTGCGCCATCGGGCCACAGGATGGTGCCGCGGACTATCACGGAACAGCCGCCGTGCCGCTTGTCCCAATCTGTGAAGGGGTCGCGCTGCCGCCGCTCGGCTTCGCATTTGTCTGCCCACTCGGCACGGTAGCGGCCGGCTACGCCTTCCAAGCGGTCAGCCTCCGCAGGCCGGCCGGCAGCGCGGGCCTGTCGGGCAAGCTGCTCGGTCTGATCTGCCAGGGCGATAAGGTCACTCATGGTTTCCTCCTTCTTGCTAGGGTTAATGTGGTTGGTAGGGAGTGTATCTTGCGGGTGCATATAGCCGGAGCAATTCGCGGAAGCCGGAGCCATGAGGTTCGGGCACTGCCATGCCATCGTAGAACGCTTTGCGGTAGACCGCTTCGGCGTCGAACGCGCGGAGCGCGCGATCCATGGCGCTCTCGCCGAACTGGTTGAATGCCTTAACCGGCGTGGACGCTGTCACCGGGCCGGATGGGCACGGCCCCATAGTGTCGCATACGACCGTGACCTGGGCAGACCGCTTGCCCGCGAACTCATGGGCCAAGAGCAGGGCCAGCGAGAAGGCAGAGAAGGTGTCGCCGTGGCCCTCACCATCGCGCGGGCTCGTCAACCGGATGCCGTAGCTTTTCTCTTCAACGCGCAGCTTCAACAGGTCACGGCGTAGGGGCTCGCACGGGTAGCAGCATAGCCGGTGGTCCTGGAATGATTCGATGGTGAGGGTGGCTTGCTGGCGTAGGTTCGCGGCCGTGGGCGGCATCTCGCGCATCCAGGGCAAGCTACCGAAGCGCCGCCGCTGATTGCGCCGGCGGTGTGCCCCATCGGCTTCCAATCGCTGGGCCAAGTGCTCCATTTGCCAGGGGTCGAAAGCCACCGCCTCTAAGCCGAATAGGCTATCAAGCTCAAGGATATGTCGCTCAACGTCGGCCAGTTCGATCTTGGCCCCCGGTGTCGGCTTCCATAGGCGGTTGCTTGCCAGCCGGATACGCCCGGCCCGCCCGCCATCGGGCACCGCGAGCACTACAACCGCGGACGCATCTCGCTTTAGGCCAAGGTCAACACCCGCGACGAACAGACAGCCCGGCTCTTGTCCGGTCATGGGCGCTAGGTCGAGCGCGAAGGCCGCGGCAATGTCGGCGGGCGTAAGCGCATCGCCCCCGCCGCTCGACCACTGATTGAGCCAGAGCCGGGCGTATGCCACCGCGGGCAGCATACGGGCTTGTTCCGCCAACCGTGCCGGGGTGATCCAAGAGGCAACCGGGCCGTCCAGCCGCGAGAAGATCCACGCGGGGTCGGTGCGGGCCGCTTCGCGGACGCCCCATTGCCAGCTATCAGCGAACCCGGCGTTGCTGATAACCACCATGAGGCAGTTAGAGCGCTTGGCCGCGGACGATATGAGGCTGTTCCAAAGGCCGCCGTCGCCCTGCCAGTGGACCAGCTCGTCGGCGATTATCAGGTCGGGCAGGATGCCATAGCTGCTGCCTACGTCGCTGGCCTCGATGGTCAGCGTGCCGCCTTCCCCGGGGTGCCCGGCCGCGGTGTTCACTACCCGATGGGCCTCGACGGTCAGGATTGCCGCCAGCCACGGGTTCAAGCGGACTAGCGTTTCCATCGCATCCCGCAAGAGGCGGGCTTGGTCCTTGTCGGCCGCGAAGCAGTAGCCGCGGATCGGACGGGTGGCAAAGGCCAGGGCCCATACCCCAGTGACGGCAAGGTCGGTCGTCTTGGAATGTCCGCGGGGGCGCTCCAGGTAGGCGCGCATCTTGCACTCGGCATCACTACGGCCCGCGCAGCGCTTCAGCGCCGGATCGAGGCTGGCGAAGTCCGCCCCCTGCCACGGGTCCATTACATCGCCGAGCTTGCGGGCCACCCCGTCAACGTCAACCTGTAGGTCCGCGCGGAAGGCCGCGGGGTCAGAGGCGTAGCGCTGGAATGTTCTTGCGTCGATCATTGGTTGGCCCCTTCGGGCTGCTCCTCTTGTTCCTGCCCGTTGCCGTTGCTAGGCGCAGGCAGGGCGAGCCAAGGCGGGCGGGATTCCTTGCTGAGTGACAGCGCGGCTATCGCCTTGTCCCGCTCCGCTGAGGCGCGGGCAATCTCGCGGGAGAAGTTCAATCGCTCCGCGGGCTTGAGGGCGTTGCCCTCAAGCCGGAGCCAGCGGAGGCAGAGTGCCCCGTGCCGCTCCCACTTCACCGCGGTCTGGATGCTGGCCGCGTCCACGAGGTCAACGGCCCCCTTCGATTCCAGCACCGCTGCCTCTAACTGCCGCCGTAGGGAGTTCATCTGCCACTCGATGTACTTGGCGTCCTTGGGCAGCTTGCCGGCGGTCAGGCCGTGCCGAATGTGATTGCAAGAGCCCTTCGGCGCACCACCCCGGTTCCGCGGAGCCGGCGGCGCAGCCGTAGGCACACCGGCCGGCGCGGGGGTACTTTCGGCCGCCCAGGGCCCGTTAGCCGCCGTAGGCGACGCCGTAGCGTGCCTAGCGGCCTGCGGGGCGGCTTTAGCCGGGGTTTTTGAGGGGGTTTTCGCCATAGGGGTAGCCCGCCCGGGGGCGGGGTTTTCGGTGCTAACTACCGCCGAGCGGTAGTAAACAGCGGGCTAGGAATCGCGGTTTTTCCCCGTGGTTTCTGGGGTTTTCTGCCTGTTAGACTTACGGTTATGGTAAACTTAGGTCTGGTGTTTTTCGGGCGGTTAAACCGGCCCGGAGTGGGGTGGCGGGCAGGCGCAGGCTGGGGGCTAGTTTGCTTTCCGGTGGGCCGTGCATCAATTCAACTCCGCGATTCGTTTCTGCCGTCGATACTGTTGGATCGCCCACCAGCACTCCGAACAAGCAAGCAGCATCGCATCGCCATAACGCTTGTTCTCCCGGGCATAGGCCGCATGTTGTCTCACGGTCAGGAAGATCGTGCGGTGGCAACAGATACATTCGACTTCAACAGTCTCCGGTACAAACTCACCAGCCTCAATCGCGGCGCGGGTCTCACTATCATCAACGGAATAATAGTGATAGTGCTGGCTCGGCTGCTGTTTCCCTTCGCTCATATCACCACTTCCACCACTATCTGCGCGAGCGATTCCCGCGCGGCTGCCATGTTTCGGAATCCGCATTCGGAGAACTGCGGGCCGTCCTCGCCAGATATGCACCATCCCCATCGTCCATCCCGGCGTGCGAAGACCGTAACGGTTCGACCCTGCCATTCGCGCCATAGGTTCCCCTTGGCCGACCGCTGCCACTGCTGCGGGTCGCTGAACTGTTCCCGTTCTGCTACCACGGCTTCGAGCAGTTGGCCGCGGTACGCTTCACCTGCGCGCGGCATTGCATCGCCCTCCCCTGGCCGCAATCTCCGCCTTCGTCAACGGTGGCAGCCCACGCCGCGCGCGGCACACTATGGCATCGCAATTTGGGTCGGTGCATTCCGCAAGATGCTGCCGGCCGGTCTCAGCTATCCACTCCTCGAAGCGCTGCCAATACTTCAGCAACGCTTCCAGGCTGACGTTGTTCCGCTTGCAGTGATCGGCCGCCTCAGACAAAACTCTCAGGGCAACCGCCTGGCTTATGTCCTCGGCTTCCAAGTCCATAGTAAGCCCAGCCCACACTATATCCACGTCACGTGGATCATTGCCGGGGCCCGCCACCTGCTCCGCGACCTTGACCCTCCCCGGTCCCCGGTGAAATAAGGGCTGGTCGCGCTTCCAATCCTCTCGCCACTGCTCCATTCGGTCGCGCCGCTCGCTGAAATTCTCGCGGTCATAGAACAGCTTCATTAGGTCGTACTCGTCGCCCCAGGCCCCACACCCAAAACAACGGAAGCGATCCTTGCAGCCGGCCTTGGGCGGCAGGGTGCAGAATGACGGGTTACTTTCATCGTGGAAGGGGCAGAGCCACGTCGAGCGGCCCGAGCTTCGAGACGCGGGCGGCCCCATCAGCCGTTCGGCGACGTATTCCAGGAATGTCACGGCACTGCTCCTGAAGAAACTACGGTAGTGCGGGTAATTTGTAGTTTGTTAGTTTCTTAGTTTCTTGCCCGGCCCCCGGGTACAAACTAAGAAATTAAGAAACTACGTATTAGGCCGGGTTGCCATAGTTTGTTGCTCCGGTGCCTTACTTTCGCCGGGGACGGGGAGTTGCCACTCCCAGCCCGCGGCCACCTTCCGCACGTGACGCGGCTTCACGATGCCGAGCGCTTCGCGTGCCCGTTGAATCGCGTTTGCCGAGTAGCCGCCTAACTGGTCAGCCTCCTTGAGTAGCTTGCCGGCTGGATACCACTTGCCCGGGGTCATGTGCTCTCGCAACCAGTCTTCGGCTTGGTCCCTTCTCGTTTCCTTTTCCTTCCGTGGCCTCTCCGGGGCCTGGCCGAATTCCAGGCCACCTTTCGCAAACCGGAATCCCACTGGGGATGGTGCGATGCCCAGATTCTCTCCGAGCACCTGCACGCGCCGCCATTCGGCTTTTGGCCCTTCCGGCCGGTCGATTCCCAGTTGGCACCGGACCATTGCGAGAAATGCATTGCTGCCCCTGCCGGAGTTGGCGGTCATTTCCTCG